>JADHED010001932.1_pt1 | contig 15626 bp, 11 predicted proteins | sample 8952041 | NCBI WGS metagenome assembly JADHED01 (sample SAMN16124423, study PRJNA663239) | bioreactor sludge metagenome | isolation source: sludge (control) | place: India:Bengaluru | collected 2018-09-08
TGTTGGGTTCGAACGCTGCGGCAGTGGTGCGGCATGCGAAATGCCCTGTGCTGGTTGTAAGATAAAAAAACCGGGCGTAACGCCCGGTTTTTTTAGCCAACACCATGAACCGCTCCCAACCGATAGCGACACAGGAATATGAGCAGGTTTACAATCCCTGACCAGCCTTACCTGTTCACGCAAAGCGCAAATGGCGACTGCAGATTTCCAATCAGCCAGCCATTACCTGTAGGTTCAATCTTCAGCTGGCGAACGGTTCCCTCGGGAACATAAAAGAAGCTGCTTTTAAAACTGTCATCATCAGCTGTATCACGCGGATTTTTAACGTAGCGCGTATCGGTCAGGGCAATCTCACCCGGCCTGTTCATCTCATAGCTAAAGAGAATTGTGCGTGAGATGACATTAACACCTCGCGCTGACTGGATATTCCCAGACAGGACAGCCTGGCCATCGTGGTTTTTATCTAAACGGAAAATAAACTCCAGCGTAGCGACGAAATCAGGTTCGTGATGGTTGTAACGTACAATTGTGGAACAGTTAACACTCAACGCACTCTGTTTATGACGCATGTGAACGTAGAACCACACCGATAACGCCAGGATGAGGAGTAAAATTACGGCAGACAACCCTCTTTTTTTATTGATTGCGTTCATAACCACTCCAGTAGTTATTCAGACAGGAGATGTAATTATTATTCTTTTGCGTGCATCGACTGATAAACGCCCTCCCCTTATTGCCGTACAGATAGGACTCTGAAACCTGATAGAGAAAAGAAGTGCCTTCCAGACACTGAATATGATTTGAGTTAGCCAGTTCTAAAAACAGTTCTTTTTTTTGTTCTGACAGGGATGCAGAGTTGCTCTGGACTGTATAGACAGGACAGGTGTCGTAGTTAAACAAAAAATGAGGCTTAATCTGTTTTATTTCCTTTACGTCTTTCGACGAAATTACGAGACCTGACACAACTAAGGTAGCGCTGATTAAAAGGACAATCAGTGCCAGCGTATAATGAAGAGCCTTTTTCTTACCCGCTACCGCCGTACGGTGTACTACCTTTATTATCTCCGACTCTTCATCTTCTTTGAGTCGTCCATCAGCAATCGTAGATTCAGTTATATCCCTGACATCAATATCACTGTTAAACATAAAGCCGACCCGAGGCACTGTGGTAATACATTCATCCGTAATACCAAACTGGACGAAGTGTTTTCTCAGTTCTGAGATGTATTTATTTAATGTGTGACTCGATGAGCGCAACCCATGAGCATCCCAGACGTTATCCAGGAGTTCATTCCGTGTCAGGACTTGACCATGCTTTTCGAGAAGGCATGTGAGTAGCCTGTTCATTGTCAGGGTCAGAATGACAGTAGAGCCCTCGTCTCCGGATGGCCATATGGCACCATCTTCAGAGCGATAAAAAACCCTATTATCAATCACAAAAACCATCTCTGACTCCTTATCCATGATGGTAATTGAATGGATCCTCACATTTATCCAACCTGCGAAAGCCCATTAACTTCTTTCTCGCATCTTAGCACAGCAAGACGCGACAACTTCTTCTGCAGACTTATCACTTGTAAATGAAATACCAAACAGAATATAAGTTTGTATTTTAATACATCCTCAATACATGTATCTACACGCCGTTTTGGGTTGATAGGATTATTCGCAGAAGTGAATGAGCAGGTTCTTATTCTTCAGGAGCAGCCATCCGACCTACCGCCATTCACAGCCCCGGGTACGAAGAGACACCTCGGGTAGCGAATCCAGTAGATAAGGAGCGACATTATGATAAGCACCAAAATGCTCATGAAGGCAGAACGTTTCTTCATCAAAACCCGTACAGTGATTAGAGAAACAATCTTATCAGCGGAACTGACCGGCGCCGAATTTGTTCCCTTCATCCAGCCGGTATGTAAGGGCGATGAGATTGTAGGCGGAGAGGTTTTACTCAGAGTTCTCAAAGATGGTATTTACCAATCTCCCGAAAAATACCTTTCTGCAATGGAATCATGCGAGGTGATTAATGATGTCACATGCAGCCTCATGTCTGATGTTAAAACATTTTTTGAAGGCTATGAAGGAACGCTACCTGATGATTTTTATCTCTCCTTCAACATCTGTGCGAGACAGTTGAACTCTTCAAGAGTTATTGAAGCAGTGACGGACTTTAAGAAAGTATTCGCTGGACGCATTGCTGTCACGCTGGAAATTGTCGAACGCGGAACAATGAACCTGGACGACTTTGCACTCGATGCTATGCAGCAACTTACTGAGTCAGGCGTGCGATTTGCGATTGATGATTTCGGCAGCGGAAGCTCATGCCTTAAATATATTGAACATGCAGGTTTCTCAACAATCAAGATTGATAAATGCCTCACAATTGCCAGCAATGGATCATTAATCTATTCCGCGGTGATTGATTCAATTATTACTCTCGCAGATCGCCTGCAAATTCATGTCATTGCTGAAGGTATAGAAAATAAAGAGCAACTGTCGCTTTTGAAAGATAAAGGAGTAAATATCTTTCAAGGCTATCTATTTTCAAAACCGGTAAGCATGTGCGAGTTTTGCACGCGCATATAACACATTTCAAAAGCACAAATACAGAAATTCGCAACCAATCATGGAAAGCATTACTTAAATGAAAGTAGTGCATTCAACCTCATTGTTACAGATTTAAAATTACCACCGAGGACAAATTATATATGTCAGCTAATTTCACAAACCCTCCAGAGTTTCCGTCCTGCACAGGACCGGACGGAATTCTTTATGACTTTAACTATGGCGCTCGCGTTTTGCTACCGGAAGGAAAATGGCACGTCATCTTAATGGATGACGACAGCGGCAATATTCTCTTCAGCTGTGATTCAGAAGGCGGTTGGGTTACCAGTAATAAAAAATATTACGTCCGTTTCCGCATTCAGGTATTCCACCAGGGTGAAATGCACCCGGTCCTGGATGAAACGCTTGATATGAAGGACAAGCCCGTCGTCATCTTTTTCCCGACGGGTACGCTGGGCGACATGCTTGGCTGGTTCCATTACGCAGAGCGTTTTCGCCAGCTGCACCGCTGTCAGCTTGAGTGCGTCATGGGGCAGGAAATCATTGAACTGCTCAGCGCGCAGTATCCCGAGATCACATTCTCCACTAAGGACAATCTTCAGACGGTAAATCCCTACGCGTCCTGGTATGTAGGCCTTTTCTTTAAGGGTGATACCACACATCAGCCTATAGATTTCAGGAAGGTCGGCTTCCACCGTAATGCTGGCTACATCCTGGGAGTTGACCCGCGTGAATGCCCTCCCCGCCTGAAGCTGGATGCAGAACGGAAAATTGCTGAGCCATATGTCTGCATCGCCGCGCAGTCCACCAACCAGGCGAAGTACTGGAACAACGGCCATGGCTGGGCAGAAGTGGTTGCCCACCTTAAATCTCTGGGATACCGGGTGCTGTGCATTGACCGCCATGCGCATTACGGCCAGGGCTTCGTCTGGAACCACATCCCCCAAGGCGCTGAAGACTTTACAGGGAATATTCCGCTTCAGGAGCGGGTGGACCTGTTAAGGCATGCGAGTTTCTTTATCGGACTGGGCAGCGGGCTGTCCTGGCTTGCCTGGGCGTCCGGTATCCCGGTGGTGTTAATCAGCGGATTCAGTCTCCCCAATAGCGAATTTTACACCCCCTGGCGGGTATTCAGCAGTCATGGCTGTAACGGCTGCTGGGATGACACGTCCGTTGATTTTGACCATGTGGATTATTTGTGGTGTCCGCATCACAAGAACACCCCCCGACAATACGAGTGCACGAGTCTGATAACCGGTCGGCAGGTTATCGGCATGGTGGACCGTCTGCATTCAGGATTAGTTGATAAGTAAGGGACGTAAATATGAACAAGATATACACCACAGTCTGGTGCGAGTCGCGCCAGCAGTGGGTGGTAACCTCTGAACTGGCATCCGGTTCTGGTCGCCCAAAACTGGCTCAAAAGAAAAGCGCTCTGGCCCTGCTGTTGGGGGCTATGTTGCTGCCTTCAGGGGCGGTCATGGCTGTGAATTATGAGGGGGTTACGTTAGACGGGAGTACTCAGAATCTGTATTCAGGCGATACGGCGACCTCCACTACCATCAATAACTCAGGCAGGCAGAACGTATCCAGTGGGGGATCAGCTACTGATACTAGGATTAACAGCGGTGGCCAACAGTTCGTCTACAGTGGCGGCTCAACTACTGATACCACGGTTAACCGCGGTGGCCGACAGATCATCTCCAGTGGCGGTATCGCCACTGGCACCACTCTCAATAGCGCCTATCAATATGTAGAGGGTGGAACGGCCGAATACACCGTCGTCAACGGTACCGTCGAGCAGGTCGTCATATACGGTGGTTCTGCGACTGAGACTATTCTTAACAGTGGTGGCATACAGTTCATTTCTACTGGAACGGCCTCTTACACCACTATCAACGGTTTCGGCAGCGAGCAGCACATTTACGATGGTACAGCTACTCACACCACAATCAGCGGTGGTGCTCAGGGTATTTTCGATGGTGGCTCAGCAACCAGTACCACAATAAAAAGTGGAAACCAGCATGTTAAAAGTGGTGGTACGGCAATCCGAACCACCATCAGCGGTGGTTCTCAACTCATCTCTGGCGGCGGCACGGCCACCATTACTACCATACACAGTGGTGGACAGCAACGCGTCTTGACTGACGGCTCTGCCACCTCTACCACCATCAGCAGTGGTGGATCCCAACTAGTCTCAAACGGTGGCAGGGCGACTTCCACTACCATCAGAGCCAGTGGTGTTCAACACATACTCAATGGAGGCTCGGCCACCTCCACTTCCATCAGCGGCGGTGCTCAGCACGTGTCCAGTGGCGGCTCGGCCACCTCTACCACAATCAATGGTGGTACTCAGCATGTTAGCGGGACGGTCACTGATACCACAATCAATGGTGGTACTCAGCAAGTCTCCAGTGGCGGTTCGGCTACTTCTACTACCATAAACAGTGATGGCTACCAGAGCGTCTATGGCGAGGCCACTGACACCACCATAAACAGTGGTTATCAGTTCGTCTACAATAACGCTTCAGTCATCTCTACCACAATAAATGGTGGTTATCAGAACGTTAACAGTGGAGGCTCGGCCACTGATACCACAATCAATAGTGGTGCTCAGGCCGTCTACGGCGGCGGCTCGGCCACTTCTACCACAATCAAAGGTGGTATTCAGCATGTTAGCGGTTCGGCCACCTCTACCACAATCAATGGCGGTTCTCAGGCCGTCTACGATAGAGGTTCGGCCACCTCTACCACAATCAATGGTGGTTATCAGGCCGTCTCCAGTGGCGGCTCGGCCACCTTAACCACCATCAGCAGCGGTGGGCGACAGTACGTATACAATGGCGGCTCGGCCACTGATACCACAATCAACAGCGGTGGTTATCAGTACGTCTCCAGTGGTGGCTCGGCCACTGATACCACAATCAACAGCGGTGGGCGACAGCACGTCTCCAGTGGTGGTTTAGCCACTTCCACCATCATCAAAGCCGAAGGTATCCAGCACGTCTTTAATGGCGGCTTGGCCACCGATACGATCATCAACACCTTCGGTGTCCAGCACGTCTCCAGTGGCGGCTCGGCCACCTCTACCAATATCAATGGTGGACAACAGCACGTATCCAGTGGCGGCTCGGCCATCTCTACCACGATCAGTGGTGGTGGTCAGCTCGTCTCCAGTGGCGGTACGGCCACCTCTACCACCATTAACAGCGATGGCAGGCAGTACGTCGCCAATGGCGGTTCGGCTACCACCACTACCGTTAAAACGGATGGTATTCAATTCGTAGATGGAGGCATAGCCACCTCCACGTTCATCAGCGGGGGTACTCAGCTCGTATATAATGGCGGTAAGGCCAGTTCCACGACTATCGGTGACCAATACAGCTATACCACTGCCTATCAGATCATCTCCAGTGGAGGTTCGGCCACCTTAACAACCATCAGAGTTAGTGGGCAACAGCACGTATCCAATGGCGGCACTGTAACTGATACCACCATCAGCAGTGGTGGGCAACAGCACGTCTCCAATGGCGGCACTGCAACTGAAACCACCATCAGCAGTGGTGGACAACAGCTCGTATCCAGTGGCGGCTCGGCTACTTCAACGACCATCAACTCTGGTGGTCAGAATGTTTACAATGGTGGCTCAGCCACTTTCACTACCATCAACGGTGGTGGTTCTCAGAACGTGTCCAGTGGCAGCACAGTCACTGACACCACAATCAATGGTGGTTATCAGTACGTATCCAGTGGCGGTTCGGCTATTTCAACGACCATCAACTCTGGTGGTCAGAATGTTTACAGTGGTGGCTCAGCCACATCTACCTCCATCAGCGGTGGTTACCTTGATATCGACGGCGGTACTGCTACTGACGCGACCCTCATTGCTGGTTCTTCTTATATGTATGTCAGATCCAACGGCTCAGCCACTTCCACCAATCTCGATAGAGGCTCTCTGTACGTCAATTACGGCGGCACAACCACTGTCACAACCATCAACGAAGGTTATCAGTACGTTGGCGGTTCGGCCATTTCTACTACAATCAACAGTGGTGGAGGTGGACAGTTCGTTTCCAGTGGCGGTACGGCCACCTCTACTACCATCAATGACGGTTCTCAGACTGTCTCAGTTGGAGGCTCAGCCACTTCAACAATCATCAATGGCGGTTCTCAGTACGTAAATGGTTCTGCCACTGACATCACCATCAACGGTGGTTATCAGGGAATTAACGGTTTAGCTACTTCTAACACCATTAACAGTGGTGGCAGGCAGCGCGTCAGCACTGGCGGCAGGGCCTCTGTCACCACCATTAACAGCGGAGGTTCTCAGGAAGTCCGTAGTGGCGGCACAACCACAGACACCACCATCAACGGCGGCAAGTCCTGGCTCATGACTGGTGCAGTGGCCAACGGCGAAACCAGCGTAAACGGCGGTGGCGAACTGCTGATGGACGCCGGTTCTCTTGCTACGGGCGTCAATATCTCCGGGGGCACCCTTTCTGTCAGCGACCTTTCCGCTGCCACATCCGGCCAAACCACAGCTCAGGTCGGTATGCTCACCATGGACGGCGGTAACGTCAACTTCCTGCGCAACAGCGATGGCGAATTTGCGAGGCTGACAATTACGGAACTGAACGGTACCGGGAACTTCCTCCTTAACACCTCTCTCGCCGATCGTGATGGCAACTTCGTGACTATCGAGCAGGGCACCGGTCAGTTTGGTATTGCCGTTAATGACTCCGGTAAGGAAATATCTGATCACACAGACCTGACGCTGAATCTCATCCATGAGAAGGGCGGTGACATTGATTTTGAAATGGTCACAGCGTCCGGTCGAAGCACCCGATTCGTGGATGGCGGGACGTATATGTACACCCTGTACAGCCAGCAGGATAAGGATGACCTCACCGGGGGTAACGTCTGGTATCTGGGAGCCATGGGGAGTGGCGGTGAGAACCCAGGTGGTGAGAACCCTGGCGGTGAGAACCCTGGCGGTGAGAATCCGGGCGGCGAGAACCCTGGCGGTGAGAACCCAGGTGGCGAGAATCCGGGCGGTGAGAACCCTGGCGGTGAGAATCCGGGCGGCGAGAACCCTGGCGGTGAGAGGCGGTGAGAACCCTGGCGGTGAGAATCCGGGCGGCGAGAACCCTGGCGGTGAGAACCCAGGTGGCGAGAATCCGGGCGGTGAGAATCCGGGCGGCGAGAATCCTGGCGGCGAGAATCCGGGCGGTGAGAACCCTGGTGGTGAGAACCCAGGTGGCGAGAACCCTGGAGGTGAAAACCCGGGCGGTGAGAATCCGGGCGGTGAGAATCCGGGCGGCGAAAACCCTGGAGGTGAAAACCCGGGCGGTGAGAATCCGGGCGGTGAGAATCCGGGCGGCGAAAACCCTGGAGGTGAAAACCCTGGTGGTGAGAACCCTGGTGGCGAGAACCCTGGAGGTGAAAACCCGGGCGGTGAGAACCCTGGTGGTGAGAACCCGGGCGGCGAGAACCCAGGCGGCGGTGACAACGGCAACGCAGGAGGTAACGGAAATGGCGGTAAGAAGCCAATGACCACCCCTGCAACTGATGCCATTCTGGCGATGTCCAATGCAGGTCTGAACGTCGTCCATTCCGAGCTGGATGGCCTGCGCACGTATCGCGCGGGTCTGGATAAAACCGGACCAGAAAGCAACGTATGGGGACACTACCTCGGCAGTAAAAGTGACATTGATACAAGCAATGGCGCAGCCTATCAGCTTAGCCAGAACGGTATGGAGATCGGCGCTGACACCAGGACAGACTTTGCGGGCGGCAGCCTCGTCACTGGCGCATTCATGTCCTTTAGCGATAACAAAGTGAAACATGCCCGCGGCGGTACAAGCAAAATCGACAGCTACGGTCTCGGCCTGTATGCAACCTGGTACGACGTAAGTGGGTTCTACGCTGACGGTGTAGTCAAAGGTAACCGTCTTAACAACAAACTGAGAGCGGTTATGACTAACGGAGGTAGAACCTGCGGTGACTGGACGCAGTATGCACTCAGCACAGCCGTTGAAGGTGGTTATCAGTTTGATCTCAAAGATGACGTAAGCATCACGCCTTATGCGCGCCTGGCATTTGTTCAGATGACCAGTGAGGAGGTGAAACTCAGCAACGGCATGAAAGGCAACACGGGCACTCCACGTTCTGTTACGGGTGAAGCCGGTGCGAAGCTTGCCGGGAAATTCAGTATTGGCTCGACTGAGTTCAAACCTTATCTGTCAGCTGCGGTGCTGCAGGAGTTTGCTAACTCAAACGAAGTCACGATCAATGAGCGTAATCGCTTTGACAACAACGTCAAAGGCACATCAGGTAAATACGGTCTGGGCGCTTCAGTCAACGTTGGTAAAGACGTAACCTTGTACGGTGAGGCTAATTATCGTCAGGGCAGCCAAATCGAAACACCGATCCAGGGTGTGGCAGGTATCCGTATCGGGTTCTGATGTTCCACAGGGGCCTTAGGGCCCCTTTTCACTGTGTTCTGATATGTTCTGGGTATGTTTATGCCTCACATGATTTTGACGAAAGATGTTTTTTTGAATAAAGCGCTGTCTGTCATCCTTCAGCAAGCGTCCCCCGGCAGAAAGGTTTGCGTCGTAGATATTGAATCATTCAGAAGCCTGGGCGCCATTTTCAACCTACTGAAAAGAAAGAAACTCACTGAAAAGCATGAAATGATCTTCATCGGTGGCAAGGATGTCAGTTCAAGAGTTCTCGAACCGCTTGTGACAATCTACAGGAAATCATGCTTTATGGAGTTTCGAAAGCAGCTTACGGGCGGTCGGACGTATTCATCAGAATATGCGTTGAACCACATCGCGCGCTGCAGAAGTCTGAGCATGCTTTCAGAACAGGAGAAAAAGACACTTTTCGCCCTTCTGGATACTGATGACACGGTGGCTGCTGCAAGAAAAATTTACCTGTCCCCCAAAACTGTCTATACCTACACCAATAATATTGGGCAAAAACTTAACCTGAATTCGATACTTCAGGTCAGGCAATTTATTCATTCTGAATTCGAATAGCCTTTGCAAAAACCGGGCTCTGGGCCCGGTTGTGTTATTTGCTACGGTGACTTTATGTACTGAATCCGCAATTCTCCAGCATCGGTTCAAACTTCGGAACGTGCCCGCGCCAGGTGTAATACAAAGCCGCCCCGTTCGACAAACCCCAGCCAACCATCATCCCTGGCATCTTCGTCCACAGACAGGAGTCACTCCCTGCCGCGCAGCTCCCGCCCCAAATATGGGCGAATAGCTGCTCCGCTAATGCGGCGCATTTCATAAAGAGGTGCTGGTTTTAGCCAGACGTTTCATCATTCCGTCGTAAAGCTAAGCTGCTCGCTGCCCATAAAATGGGACATGCGCCGATTAAGGCTGTACGCCAGCTCGCCCAGGACGCGAGAATGGACATAGTCACGACGCAATGACAGGCAAGGTCGATTGTACGAATACCACAGAACAGAAATTTGTACCCGTTATGACACCCTGCTCTCTGTTTTGCTGAAATTAACGATCTACCTTGAGTTGTGTGAAAAACACTCAGGAGGGACACATGTACAACTCAATTTTGGTTCCTATTGACATTTCCGAGGATAGCCTGACGCACATGGTTATCCCGTTCGTTCAGGCACACACCGCACTTAACACGGCCAAGGTTCACTTTCTTACTGTTATTCCATCGCTTCCCTATTATTCATCGTTAGGTTTGGCCTACTCCGTGGAAATGCCGAAGATGAAAGAATTCCAGCACGCTGCTTTAGCGAAACTGGATGAGATTGTTAAGCAATTCAAAATTCCTGCAGATAAGATACAGACTCACGCCGTGACGGGATCGCCTAAGGATCAAATCCTTAAGCTCGCTGACACAATCGGCGCCGACCTGATTATCATTGCCTCCCACAAACCTGACATATCGACGTATCTGTTGGGTTCGAACGCTGCGGCAGTGGTGCGGCATGCGAAATGCCCTGTGCTGGTCGTTAGATAGAACGCGCTTGCGTCTCTGTATACGGTCAGATAGCAGATGACAAAAAACCGGGCGAGAAGCCCGGTTTTTCATTTTCGCTTCCCGGCGTAAAGCGTGCGAAGCTGATTGAAGCACACTTTAAAGATCTATTCTGTTTGCGTTTAAATTTAATTCCGAAATGGCGGCCGGTTTTCCAAGCAAGTAGCCCTGAACTTCATCACATCTATTTTTTTTAAGAAAAGAGAGCTGTTCGGCGGTCTCCACCCCTTCTGCAGTGACCGCCATTGAATAGGCCTTACCCAGATCGATAATTTTTTCTACGACTGATTGGTTCTGCGGCGAATCGGCCAGGGTAAAAATAAAACTCTTGTCGAGCTTGAGTCCATCAAACTGAAACTTCCGGAGATAGCTCAGAGAGGCATAGCCGGTACCGAAATCGTCAATCAAAATACGGACGCCCATTTTTTTGAGAGCCTTCATGGTCTGCAAGGTCTTTTCAGGATCGGAAAGCGTGACATTTTCCGTCACTTCTATTTCCAGTCGGTCAGGTTCTAGCCCTGTTTCGTGCAGGATCTCTTTTATCCTTTCAGCAAGATCGCTTGCCTGGAATTCGATAGCGGAAATATTTACGGATACCGATAGCCCCGGCAATTTATCTTTCGTCTCCGCACACGCTTTGCGTATGACCCAGTTGCTGAGGTTAATAATCAGACCTGTTTCTTCAGCCAGCGGAATGAACTGATCGGGCATCATCGTCCCCCGGTGCGGGTGCTGCCAACGTACCAGCGCTTCGACGGCCTCTATTTTAGAATATCGGAGGTTATAACGCGGCTGGTACACCAGATAGAGTTGCTCTTCGCGAATCGCGGTTTTCAGTTCGAGTTCCAGTTTTCTCCGTTCAGTTAACTTTTCCGACATATCCGGGCGATAATAGACCCATCTGTTTCTGCCGGATTGCTTAGCCTGGTAAAGCGCAATATCGGCATAGCGTAAAAGATCGTTTGCGCTGCTGCTATCCAGGGGAGCCAGCGCAATCCCCATGCTTACGCCTATTGCGACATCATTACCCTCAATGGAGAAAGGACGGTTGAGTTCCTGTACGATGCGGTGACACACCTCATCAATCTGGTCTTTTTGGCTGGTATTGCCGAGAAGAAGCATAAATTCATCCCCTCCCTGCCGTGCGACAAAATCACCTCGACGAACGCAATCTTTAAGACGTGAAGCGACCTCGCCAAGCAGGGCATCGCCGGTGGAGTGCCCGAAAATATCATTGACGGGTTTAAACTTGTCTAAATCAAGGCAAATCATGGCAAAGGGATAGTGGTTAAGGTCTTCTTTCGCTAACTTGCCAGCCAGAAATTCCTTAATATGATACCGGTTCGGCAGACCGGTTAATTCATCATGGCGTGACAGGAACTCCACGCGTTTTGTTGCTTCAACTTCCTGAGAAACGTCGGTTGCCGCGCCTCGCAACACCACCGTTCCATCAGGCTGAGCAGAAAATTTTGCCAGAAGCGTGCAATATGAGGTGGATTGTTGCGCGTGAGTATAAGGACAGTTTTTAAATTCAAAGCGTTCGGTTAAGTCCCGCTGCCTGGCGCAGTCATGTGATAATCCGCTTGTCGACGGAAAGAGTTCATCCAACCTGCGGCCTATCCATTTGCTATTTTCATATCCCGTTATTGTAGAAAAACGACCCGAAAGCCACGTTATCCTTAACGATAAATCTGTTTCCCAGAACCAGTCGCTGGTTGTTTCACTGACGTCCCGGAATCGTTTTTCACTGGTAATAAGATTCAACCGCGCCTGCTCGAGGAGAAACGTATTTTCGTCAAGCATTCTCGCCTTGTGCATAATATGGCGCATTAATATCACCGTCATCGATACCGTCAGAACGACGGAAAGAATGAGCAATGGCAAAAAATAAATTATTAACGCCTGGCCGGGATTTTCACCGTCCCAGATAATTTTCACATCCCCATTCTGGGTGCTTAAGGTAAATTCTGTCTGATTATTTATTTGAGAAGTGGCTGTAGCGGGAGAAGTACGAACGTTCTGGATACCGGCATCCTGCCCAATCGTGAGGAGTTTTTTAGCCGTTAACTTGTCTATAAACACCATTGTCGACGGTTTTCCGGGCATGGTTTGCACGCTCGTATCATCGCCCGTCGTTATCCATTCCGCAGAAACAATGGCCGGCACGGAATCGATAAGCGCTAGCACAGAAACCGGCACTCCCTTTTTTATACTCAACTCATGGAGTAAACGGTCTTTGGTTGATTTGTCTAACCAGCGCTCCAGCTCCTGAAGCTTCAGCTTCCCGTCAACGACGCTGTATCGCGTGCTCCCTTCCGGCGAGAGAACAAACACCCCTTCGTAGCCAAAGTTGTCATACAGGGACTTACCCAGGTTCTGCTTATCCCATGCCCAGTGAACATCAGTGTTCAAATGAAGATGTTTGTAGGCATCTCCCCATTCAGCATTATCTTTCAAGTGACTTCGCATGCTTTCCTGGCGGGAATCCAGGGCTTTCCTTAACAAAAATTCATCGTGCTTATCGCTGATTTTATTAACATTATTTTTTATTAATAGCAGGGAAATTATTGCCGCAATGAAAATACTTATCAACAATGTCACTATATAGGTAAAGGTTTTATTTATCAGCCCCTTAGAAGGCTCGGCATCCGTAAAACCGGGATTGTTCAGAGGTAGGGTCATCATTCGCCTTCTTATACTGCTAATACGTCAATTTTTATGCCACCTTTATTTATCGGCAAAGAATAATAAAAATTTATAGTTAAAACCCTTAAGCTTAAAGAAGATTTGATTTTTACAATCCAGATCAAATTATTAGCTCTCTTACAGCCTGAATTCGGTTAAATACATCTCCCGGAGGGAGTGACCTTTAACCTCGCCGGTTTTATTTATAAAGAACATAATCTTAGTTTTTATGCTGTAACGGTTACAGGCGTATAAAAAACCGGGCGTAAAGCCCGGTTCTTTTTTCATACGGCATTGACTCTATTCGCTCAACCCGCGGTTATCCAGCATCGGCTCAATCTTCGGATCGTGCCCGCGCCAGTTGCGATACAGTTCGGCTAAATCCGAGCTATTCCCGCGCGACAAAATCGCCTCGCGGAATTTCTGTCCATTTTCGCGAGTCAACCCGCCCTGCTCGACAAACCACTGATAGCCGTCGTCTGCCAGCATCTGCGTCCACAGGTAGGCGTAGTACCCTGCCGCATAGCCGCCGCCGAAGATATGGGCAAAATAGCTGCTGCGGTAGCGCGGCGGAACGGCGGGCAGATCCAGCCCCTCTTTTTTCAACGCTGCCGCTTCAAAATCCTCCACGTCCGAAACGGCCTCGCTGATGCCGTGCCAGTTCAAGTCCAGCAGCGCGGCACCCAGCAGTTCGGTCATGTCATAACCCTTGTTGAAATGGGTCGCGTTGAGCATGCTTTCCCGCAGCGCGTCCGGCATCGGTTCGCCGGTTTCGTAATGGCGCGCATAGTGGGTAAACACCTGAGGATGGCTGGCCCAGTGCTCGTTGATTTGCGACGGGAACTCAACAAAATCACGCGGCGTATTGGTGCCGGAAAGGGTGGCGAAACGCTGGCTGGCAAAGAGACCGTGCAGCGTATGGCCAAACTCGTGGAACAGGGTTATTACGTCATCCCAGGAGAGAAGCGCGATACCGCCATTCGCCGGTTTCTGGTAGTTACAGACGTTGTAGATCACCGGACGGGCAGCAAACTCGAAGGATTGCTCGACGAAATTCCCCATCCATGCCCCGCCCTGTTTGGAATCACGGGCAAAGAAGTCACCGTAAAACAGCGCCATGCCTTCGCCGGTGTGGTCGAAAATTTCCCATACGCGGACGTCCGCGTGATACACCGGGATATCGAAGCGCTCGACGAAGCGAATGCCAAACAGCTGGCTGGCAGCCCAGAATACGCCATCCTGCAGCACGGTATTGAGCGCAAAGTAGGGCCTGATCTGCGACTCATCGAGGGCATATTTTGCCTGGCGCACGCGCTCCGCATAAAAGGCCCAGTCCCAGGCCTCCACGGTGAAACCGCCCTGCTCGTCGTCGATGACTTTCTGAATATCGGCCTGCTCGCGTTCCGCGCGGGCGCGGGCGGCAGGCACAATGCCGCGCATAAATTCCAGCGCGGCGGCCGGGGTTTTCGCCATCTGGTCAGCGATGCTCCAGCTGGCGTAATCCTCAAAGCCCAGCAGACGGGCCTGCCGCGCGCGCAGCGCCGTCAGACGAAGAATCAGCGCGCGGGTGTCGTTTTCGTCCCCTTTCTGGGTACGCGTCCAGCCTGCGTTGAAGAGGTTTTCGCGGGTCTGACGATTGCGCAGCGCGTAAAGCGCGGGCTGCTGGGTGGTGTTCAAAAGCGGGATCAGCCAGCGATCGTTTAGCCCTCGCTCCGCGGCAGCCTGTGCCGCGTCAGCGATCTCCGTTGCGCTGAGCCCGTCAAGCTGGTGCGCATAATCCACCACCAGCCCACCGGTCTTATCGGCAGCCAGCAGACGCTGGTTAAACTGGCTGGTCAGGGAGGCCGCCTCGGTATTCAGCGCCTTCAACTCGGCCTTTTCTGTCTCATTCAGACGCGCGCCGGCCAGAATAAACCGCTGATACAGCTCCTCGACCAGACGACGGCATTCGGCGTCCAGCGCGGCACGGTCCTGCCAGACGCTCTCCACGCGGGCAAACAGCGCGTCATTCAGCCAGATATCGTTTGCCAGCGCGGCAAGCTCGGTGGAGAACTGTTCTTCCAGCTCCTGTAAATACGGATTGGTGTGCGCGGAAGTCATGGCGAAGAACACGCTGCTGACACGCGAGAGCATGGCGCCGCTCTTCTCCAGCGCCAGCACGGTGTTCGTGAAATCAGGCGCAGCGGCCTGAGAGACAATCGCGTCAATGTCCGCACGCTTCTGACGAAGGGCTTCATCGAAGGCCGGACGATAGTGGCTGTCGTCGATCTGATCAAAATGGGGGGCCTGGTAAGGCAGCAGGCTGATGTCAAAAAAGGGATTCGTGGCCGTCATCTTTCGCTCCTGAG
>JADHED010001956.1_pt1 | contig 15620 bp, 9 predicted proteins | sample 8952041 | NCBI WGS metagenome assembly JADHED01 (sample SAMN16124423, study PRJNA663239) | bioreactor sludge metagenome | isolation source: sludge (control) | place: India:Bengaluru | collected 2018-09-08
ACCCTCTTCGACATTTTTACTTACAAGTTAATCAAAGTGGAAGTAGTTTCAGCCCTCAGGGAGAACAACAAGATAATCCTCACCGAAACCATTGCAGCCAAATACTTCGGGAATGCAGATCCCATTGGAAAATCGCTGAAAACGGCCGACCGCACCTATGAGGTGTCTGCAGTTATCGCGGATGTGCCGCACAATTCCCATTTCCGGTTCGACGCTGTGGCCGCCCGGAGCAACCTTCCCAAACAAATCGGTTCCTGGGGAAATTTCGGGGTAACCACCTACCTGCTTTTTCCCGAAAATACCGATGTGAAGGCGTTTGAAAAGAAAATGCAGGCCATGTACGATGCTTACATGAAACCCATATTTGAGACCATGGGAATAAAAATCGAATATGTGCTCGAACCCATTACCCGCATTCACCTGTATTCCACCAATGCCGGCGAACCTGAGCCTACCGGCAGTATCACCTACGTGTATATTTTTACCCTGGTGGCTGTTTTCCTGGTACTGATCGCAGCCATGAACTACATGAACCTGGCCACGGCCCGTTCTGCCAAACGGGCCCGGGAAGTAGGCCTCCGCAAGGTGGTAGGCTCGGCACGGGGTCCAATCATGATGCAGTTCCTTTCCGAATCGATTGCCTTTACGATCTTTTCGCTGGTGATCAGCTATATCCTGCTCATGTTGTTATTACCAAAATTTAACCAGCTTGCGGGACGGTCATTTGACCTGCATATGCTGTTCTCTCCCGTCGCCCTTCTCACTGCCGCCGGCATCCTGATCATTGTAGGCATCATCGGCGGCAGTTATCCGTCGTTTTTCCTCAGCCGTTTCAGTCCCGTCACCGTTCTGAAAGGCGTCATTACCCAGGGTACCGCCGGAAGTGTTTTCCGCAAGGTGCTTGTTGTAATACAGTTCACGGTTTCGGTAGGGATGATCATTTGCACGCTGGTGGTATTCCGGCAACTGAACTACATGAAAAACATGGATCAGGGATTTGACCAGACCAATGTCGTTACCCTGGAACTTGACCGCGGACTGGTTCCGAAATACCCCCTGCTCAAACAGGCCTTGCTTGAGAACAATGATATACTATACGTTACATCCACAAACACCCCTATCGGTGAAGGTTCGGGTAAGGTAATCTTCAACGTGGAAACAGACCAGGGCATGGTACAAAAAGGGGTGAACTTTGCAGTAGTTGACCACGATTTCATTGAGACCCTGGGCATCAAAATAAAGGAAGGCCGCGATTTCAGACAGGACATGCCTTCCGATACCCTGTATGCCGCAGTTGTAAACGAAACCTTCGTAGACAGAATGGCATGGAAAGAGCCTGTCGGGAAAAAAGTGGAACTGGGGGATTCCAGCACCCTGCGTGCCAAGGTGGTAGGGGTGATGAAGGACTATCACCAGACTGGAATGTATAATCAGGTGGAATCCATGATTCTGGTTTACCGTGAGTTGAACAACATCCTCTACATCAAGCTCAGTGGGAAAAATACGGCACAAACCCTGAACTTCATTGAAACCACCTGGAAGAACCTGTTTCCCGATCAACCCTATTCATATACCTATCTCACCGACCGGTTCAAGGGGCAGTTCAAGGCAGATGAAAAAAGGGGACTGATTTTTACCCTGTTCACCCTGCTGGCTATATTCATAGCCTGTCTCGGCCTCTTTGGCCTTGCTTCTTACATGGTGGAACAGCGTACCCGGGAAATCGGCATCCGGAAAATTGCCGGTGCCAGTGAAGCAACCATCCTGAAGCTCATTTTAAAGGATTTCCTGATTCTGGTAGGGATCGGCATTGTAATTGCCGTGCCCATCGCCTGGTATTTCATGAATATCTGGCTTAGAAACTATGTGTACCGCATTCACATCGGCGTGGCGCTCATTGCACTGGCCGCCCTTGCGACCGTATTGCTGACCATAATCACCATCAGCTACAAGGCATATCAGGCTGCACTGCTGAACCCGGCCGAAGCAATCAAGACGGAATGACAACCAACGTTTTATTGGTACAATTCAGGGACTTCTATTCTTTAATGTAGCTGTGATCTGCCTTTGCAGCCTTCCCTTCCCAGACTTTCTTTGCCGTCCAGTCAGCATCCTCATTCATCCAGAAGGGATCATCGGGTGGCAATCCAAGGGGTACGAAGAGGGTTGAACAAAGATACAGACTGCCTGTGGTAATGTAGAAATCGGCCAATTCCGGCTGCATTCCATATAGTCCGATATTGAGCCATCCCTTTTCTGTAAAGGTATTGGGTGCACTGAGGGTTTTGGTAAGAACTGCCTCCAATCCACAGCGTACTTGCGCCGGCAGCATGCCGGATGGTAATTTCTTTTTCAGGGCCATATTGGCCAGGTGGTGAAATGCTGCACCTCTGTAGACAATGGACCGGCCGAAGACCGGAAAGCTGCCATCACTGTTGATCGACCGTTCCTGAATCTCCGCGTAACGGGCTGCGATCTTGTCCATGTCAGAACGGAACCATTCAAAGGACGGATCTTTTTCCCTGACTGCATCCAGAATATCTGTTAAATAAGGCTGGATCACATAGCTGTTATAATAATCCATGGCAAAATGGTTGCCATCTGAAAACATCCCGTCCCCCACATACCAATGCTGCGAGAATTCCCGGATTCCATATTCAATCCGCACCTTGTCATATGGGAGGCCATATTTACAAAAGAACGCCTCGATCATGCCGCTGAAGAGAATCCAGTTCGAATACACCGGGATGGTGGATTCTGTTTTCAGCAGGGCGGTTATTACCTGTTGCCGGACGGGGACTTCCAGATGTTCCCATAACCAGGGACAACGCACCAGTGCAAGCGCAAAAAAGGAAGCATCAACGAGGGGTTGTCCCCCGCTCCACACCATGTAGTCCTTTTTTGCGCTGTCGACCGCATTTGAAATACATTTCAGGGCCCATTCCCTGTATTGGTTGCGCAAGCCGGTTTCATACGCCGAACCGCCCTCCGAATTCAGCCAGGGAGCAATTCCGCACAGGGTGCGTGCAAAGGCTTCAAGATATGCCACCTTTTGTCGGTTTTCGGGATGATCTGAAGTGGGTGACAATGCCACAGGCATGGTCGCCCTGAGCTGATCCCCGGCAAGGTTCGCCATTACAGGTCGGGCAACACGGTCCATTTGCATAAGCCACAGGTCGCGGTGGCCTGCAGGCTGCTGTGCAAAGGATGAACAGGTGATGCCAGAAAGTGAAAGAATGAAGAGGCTGAAAAACAGGTTTTTATTAGGCATGTTATTGAAATATCTGTAAAACCATGGCAGGATTTCATTTGTTTTTATCTCAGCTCAATAAACTCCGGTTCGTTTGGTGCAATGGTAAAATTTCCGGAATACGCTTTGTCGTACAACATACTTCGTGATTTCCCGGTAATATGAATTTCCTTGCTCTCATTGCTTGCATTCAGGTAAAGGAAATGATTCCTGTCAATTTGCCTGGCCATCACTCCGGAGGGCACATCAGGTCCTTTTTTAATGGCCAGGGCTACAATCAGATCATCCAGTAAAGCATTCAGTGTTTCACCTTTTGCAGGAAGGCCCACATATATTGCTTTCCCGTTGCCATAGGTATGCGAAGTGATGATTGGATAATCCTTATCGAGGCTGGATATGCTTCCAAGTATTTCGGCGCCTTTTGATTCGATAATATCAAATCGTGCCGATTCGGTGTCAATTGATTTCCCCTTGTAGGACAGTTCCAGTTTTTTACCTGTAAATGCCTTCTCCGACAATTCATTCATGTTTTCTGTTTCCTCATAACTTCCAATACGAATGCCAAATACGTCACTCAGAAGGCCGGGACGTGTGGTAGAAAATACCTGACCCCTTGGGTCAACAACAGCCGAATTGCTTGTCATGATGACGGTGCCTCCGTTTTTAACATATTCGCGGATCTTACCGGCTGTAATTTCATCCATTACTGTCACGCCCGGAACAATCAGCAGTTTATAGTGCAGGGGACTTTGGGAAATTTCAACTATCCGGGCATCCATATTACGCCAATAGAACATGTCAAAACAGGCTTGTAACTGGTTGTCATGTTGTTCCGGGAAATAACTGCTTGCGATCTGACTCGGAAATGAAAAGGCGAGACCGACTTCTGCCTGAGGTTTATAAGGAAAGAATTCTTCTATCTTTTTAAACTCAGTGGCAATTCTTTTATATTCATCGTATTTACGGTTCGGTATTCCGTCCCAGTCAATCATCCCCTCCAGGTATTGTTCCTCTCCGGCCCGCATGCTTTGCCAGGTCCACCCGCAAACCATTTGGTTACCATACAGTAAGGTCGAATAGGCCTGCTTCCTGATGGCATTCGGAACCGCGGTCATCGTGGTGAACTCATTGCACCAGAATGGATTTTTGCTTTCAAATTGAATGCGTGAAATACCGAACAGGGCATTCATGATTCCGTAGTTTGTTTTTAGGGATGGACCAGGATAAAAGCCGCATCCCTCCCGGGTCATTTTCCCTGAATAGGCAATCCGGGAATAGTCGAAATACTTCGTTGCGCTGTAATACCATGCATTTGTATTGATCAGGGCGTTGGGTGCATTGCTGTTCACTGCATCGATTACTTTAAAAAGAAGTTGATTGATCTCATCCGAAACAAATCGCCTGAAATCGAGCATCCTTTCAGGCACATCGGTGGCATGAGTTGCTACGGGAAATCCGACTTCTTCAAAATCACCCAGCTTTCGCGACCATCGTTGGGTTGCCCAGGCGCTGTTCAGGTTATCAATATGGGTATATTTATGTTGCAGCCAGGCAATAAACCGCTGCCGGGCGGTTTCAGAATAAGAAATACGTCCGTCACCCGATTCATTATCAATGCCGAAAGCAAGCAATGCCGGATGATGGCCATAGTGTCTGGAAAGTGCAGTGGCATAGCGCACTGCATATTGCTGATAGTTGGTATCGCCCACATCTTCCATATAACGGTGATTGGGGTACTGAACATCGCCGTTCGCATCCACTATATCAATCGAGGGAAACTTGTGATGCAGCCACATCGGTGCAGGCCGGATGGCAATGTCAAGAATTACCATGATGCCTGCCTGGTGCATCATATCCATTACCTGATCAAACCAATCAAAATCAAATCTGCCTTCAGACGGTTCATAACTATCCCATGCCAGATGCCCCATGCGGACCACATTAAAACCTGCAACCTGCATGAGTTGTATATCAGTTTTTATTTTGGCCAGGTCCTTGTTATCGTGCGGATGGTAATTGGCACCCACAAATAATTTCTGTGCATCGATAGGATGCATAAATAGGAACAAAAATACAATTCCGTGTAATATTCTGGTTTTCATTAGATTTGTGATTAAATGATGTAAACCCATATTCAACAAGTTACCTGATAAATATGAGCAGAATCCCTTGAAATGTGATCAGGCCAAGTAACGCGACAAGGATGGATTTTAATAAACCAAATCCCTGGGCGATCCGGATCCCAATTGTAAATAAGGATAAAAACCAGAAAAAGTAAATGGCATACAGGGTCATTAACATACCATGCCAGAAGGCAGATTCGTTCAACAGTCGTTCATATTCGCGCATGTCAATTACGCCCATAACGCTTAAAATCGCATCTGTAAGATCATGAAACATTGAACTCCAGGTTGCAATACCGATGGCGAAACCGACTATCGCCAGCACATGCTCAAATTTGGCGTTTCCTCTCAGCAATCGTGAAAACAGGAATACTGTCCCGGCTGCACCGATCCAGCTCAAATAGTAGCCTGGTAAAGTCAGGAAAATGTCGTACCTGAAATAATTCTCAATGGGTAATGCAAGCCAGGGTTTGAATGTGGACGGAGCCCCTCCGGCCAAATTTGCAAGGATATAAAAAAATGTATACCCCAATGCCGGCACCAGGAAAGCAAAAACACTGTATTTCAGGCAGTCAGCACTTTCAAATACCAACTTAAATGTGCGTTGGGGTTTGAAAAACATCCCCAGGTACAATTTCAAAAAGTTCATCTTCATGCTTCTTTATGTTTTATACTTGTATTAAATCCGCACCCGGTCTATCGAATCATTGTATCTGAAATTCGATACTCCGGGCAAGGTGTCGTTGAATTTAAGGCCAAGGTTACTCCAAAATAACGCCCAATGATTTCAACCACGCTTCTGCCAGATGTGGCCATTCAGAACTGGGCATGCCGCATGTATCCTCCTCCAGGAAAGACAACCACTGCTGCGCCGGTATTCCTGCCTTTAGGTGGATAGTACGTTAGGGTGGGCACGGAAACCTGTTCCACAAGCATGATGGGTTTGCCCGCAACCAGATAATCTGACGGATGCGTGGTTTCCGGTCCCGCTACAGGCTGCATATCAGGAATATTCCCGGACCAAAGTGCCATTTGTGTATAACCGGTTACGGGTTGCCCAACGAGGGTGAACGTCGTCTCCCCGGGAACCTCGTAAATCCCGGAACCGGGTTCGTCAGACTCCTTTACCGGACACATATTACAGGTACGGTTGGTAACAATCAGGGTTAATGGCGGATGTTCCCCAAGACCGGTGAAACTGAATGATACACGCACCGGCATTTTTCCCTGGTTTCTGCCGACCACTGCAGGCATGCCGTCAGGATTCAGGAAGGCTGTCGTGGTGACGGAATCGGGACCAACGGACGAGGCAATTCTTCGTGCGCCGGGTTTAACATAACGGAATACCTGGGCGAATTCAAAGAATTGCTTGCGGGGGGTCCAGGTTCCGCGGATGGAGTCGAAGGCCAGCAGGGGTTTGCCCGGCTCCTTTTCCCAGAATACCCAGTCATTGGGCGGAACACTGCCATATCCGTTCCGGCGTCCGTGCTGGTATACACAGTCAAAACCGTCCCAGAAGATATATCCAGAAGCGCCGTCATCGAGCTGGCCCATCAGGTTTCTGATTCCTGCCGTTTCGGTGACCCAGAAGCCCCGGGCGGGCAGGTTGTCCTTCCGGATAACTGCCGCATAGTTGGAAGCATCATTTCCATACTGGTGTACCCCCCACCCTGCTAGTTTCCCCATCAGATAAGGATCTTTAACGAGTTCATCGTGACAGGCCCGGAATAACTTGTCACCCGCAGCATCGGGAGTGACGAAACGAATGTCGCCAAGGCCTTCTTTGTCGAGCCGCCGGGCTATTTTCCGGAGGATGCGCGAATATTGTACAGCATCCGGTACGTCAGGACCTTCAACGATGCCCATGGGGTGCTCTGGTCCTTTGGTGGAGGATATGATATCCGTTTCATTCATGGGTGATACTTTCGAGAACCGGATGCCTTCGGTGTTGCGGGCATACACAAGCAGTGCCACCACCGTTTCAGCGAATTCATCTTCGAATTCCGGGGCGATGGTGTAACCGGGCCCCATCCAGCTCCGGGAAGCGTCGTACGGCGCCAGGGGAGGAGCGGCCGGCGGTGCGCCCATCAAGCTAAGAATCAGTTCGTCGTCAACGCCCTTCCCGTTGAGGTAATGCAAGGTATTCCAAATACCGCGAAATCGTTCCTCTGAAAATACCTTGTTGTAATATTCCATATTGAAATGGTAGGGATCACCATCGTCATTGGTGGCTTCCCAGTCGATTTCCTCGATCAACACCCTGAAAATCGTGGCCCCCAGTGAATCGATCAGCAGGTCAATGGCGGGATGGGTTACCATTGCGTCACGGTAGGTGCCGTTCAGCCACCAGGCGGCATTGATGTTCACGCCGAAGCCTTCCACGGGCGAATAAACCGCTCCGGCATCCACTATAATTTCAACAGGCTTGTTTTGCGCGGAAATTTGAGTCAGGGATGCACTTGAAAACATAAGCAGGATACAGCAAAGACAGAAGGATGATCTTGGCATGGCAGCAACGGTTGATTGTAGGGTACACAATAGAACATAAATGTCATATAAGGAAAAGATAGTGATTTTTTGGATTGGGGAGATTACACGATTTCCAACCGCATCAAAACGGCTTCTCCTGCTTCCTCTACAACCATAAAACCATTATTATTCAAAACTTTAATCGAAGCCTGATTTGATTTCTCTGTTTCAGCGATAATGGCTCTAACCATTTTCTGCAACCGAAGCCATCCGATCATTCCCGCAATGGTCTCTGTCATATAGCCCTTGTTCTGATATTCAGGATCAGTACCATACCCTATCTCAACAACACCCTCATCATCCGGTTCGCCGTGAAAGCATATGCCCCCGATGATCGCTTTTTGGGCCTTTTCAATCAGAATCCACATGGTATAGAAGCGGGCATCCTTCGCCGGATCGTTAATATGTGGCAACAGGTCGTTCAGAATGGCAATGCGGGTCTCTGGATCCACAAGCGACGCAGAGGGCTTTACACCCAGCGAATGGGCAAAATCAACCGGTGAATCGAGGTGTTGTTGCAGCTCCGAAGCAGTAAGGGGTCTTATTTGCAGTCTTGTTGTTTCGATCATTGATGACTTATTAATAAGATGAAGGTTAAGCCTGTTTAAAAGTGTAAGTGACATCATAAAAATAGAGATAATATTGTTACGTGAGATGCCGGTCCCTGCCTGTATCTGGAATGCACTGACGGCAGTTGTTTACTTGTAATTTTTACAATTATTCCCAAAGATTGTCGGCTTGGGAAACAGGCTTTGTGAAATATTTCGGTAATTTGGTTAAAGATTGTCAATTCCAACATGCTCTCCGAAGCCGATAAATATCTCATTGCCCGTATCCAGGAGGGTATTTCCCAAGCTGCTGGTTTATGCCCCACATCATTAAAAATTATTTCCCATAACCTAACACATCAACCATGAATAAAGGAACATTGTACCTGATCAAGCCATTTCCCTTTCTGTTTATGCTTATAATTAAGGGCACAGGCTTGGTTGCCCAGCATGGCGATTACCCGATTCAGCCGGTTCCCTTTACCGCTGTTACCATTGAAGACAACTTCTGGGCTCCAAAAATTAAAACCAATCATGAGGTAACCATTCCCTACGGATTCATGCAGTCTGCCGACAGGATTTCCAATTTTGAAGTGGCCGCAGGATTGAAAACAGGCAACTTTTCTACCGATTATCCTTTTGACGATACAGATATTTACAAGCTCATAGAGGGAGCGAGCTATTCCCTGCACTATTTCCCGGATGCGAAACTTGAAAGCTATATTGACTCGCTGATTGAAATAGTAGGCAAGGCGCAGGAACCTGATGGTTATTTGTATACCACCCGCACCATTGCGGAGAAAAACGGTACCAAGCCGCACGAATGGTCTGGCGATAAGCGGTGGGTCAATGAGCATATCCTCAGCCATGAACTGTATAACCTCGGGCATTTGTTCGAGTCGGCTGTGGCGTATTATCAAGCCACGGGAAAAAAAAGCCTGTTGAACATTGCCATAAAGGCTGCTGACCGTATTGATCAGGATTTCGGATGGGGAAAGATTGAGGATTATCCGGGGCATCAGATTGTTGAAACAGGACTCGCCCGGTTGTACCGGGCCACCGGCGAGGAGCGTTATCTGAATCTGGCCAAGTTTTTCCTGGATGTCCGCGGACCGGGTGGTGAAGAATATTGCCAGGCCGATAAAAAGGTGGTTGACCAGACCCAGGCTGTAGGCCACTCCGTAAGGGCAGTCTACATGTATGCAGGGATGGCCGACATTGCGGCCCTGAAAAATGACCCCTCCTATATTCAGGCGATCGACAAAATATGGGACGACATTGTCACCACAAAAACGTATGTTACCGGTGGCATTGGCGCTTCCGGTGGCAACGAAGGGTTCAACGGCGCATATAACCTTCCGAACGAAACCGCTTATTGCGAGACATGCGCATCAATAGGAAATGTGTATCTAAACCAGCGGTTGTTTCTTCTTCATGGTGATGCCAAGTATATTGACATGCTGGAACGTACGTTGTATAATGCTCTATTATCAGGAGTTTCCCTGTCGGGTGACCGGTTTTTCTATCCAAACGTACTACGTTCCTCCGGAAGCCAGGAACGAAGCGAATGGTTTGGTTGTGCATGTTGCCCCCCCAATGTTACGCGCCTGATTCCCTCTGTTCCGGGTTACTTTTATGCAATCAATGGCGATAAGTTGTATGTGAACCTTTTTGCTCAGAATACGGCCCATCTTACCGTAAATGGCAACCCGGTTGAACTGAAACAGAATACAAGTTATCCGTGGGATGGCAATATAGAAATCATCGTAAATCCCGCTATCAGAAAAACTTTTACAATCATGCTGCGCATCCCGGGATGGGCCAGGAATGAAGCCATGCCAGGCAATTTGTATCGTTTTACTGATTCAGACAAACGCACCTCTATCACGCTTACAGTTAACGGAAAATCCATTACCCCTGAAATCAATAAGGGATATGCCGTGATAACCCGAAGCTGGAAAAATGACGACAAGATTGTCTTATCCTTATCCATGACGCCCCGGACAATAACTGCTGATCCCAGGGTAAAAGCCGACAGCCTGTTGATAGCCATTCAGCGGGGACCCATGGTATATTGCGCCGAGGGTGCAGGAAATGGAGACAAAGTGCTTAGCCTGCAATATCATCCCCTACATATGCCACTAATCGCACGGTTCGACCCCAACTTGCTGGGAGGCACTGAGGTAATTGAAACTACGGCAACGGAGGAAACCGGTTCCAATACACGACCGGTAATGCTTATACCCTACTTCTTATGGAACAACCGTGGTAAATCGGAAATGGAGGTATGGCTTCCCATTCAAACACCGCGGCCATGAAATGGTCCATTGCCCCGCTTTTCGCCATGGCATCGTTGGGTATTTTTTCGATAACCTGCGTACACCGTCCTGCGACAATCACAACCAGGGGACCTGAGGTAGTGGCCTTCAGGGCCATCCCCTTCGGCATTACCGATGTAAAGCTCCTGGACGGCCCTTTTAAAAAGGCTACTGAGCTGAATATCAAATCGCTATTGAATTACGAACCTGATCGCTTACTGGCCGGATTCCGCAGAGAAGCCGGACTGAAGCCGAAGGCCGAGCAGTATCATGGCTGGGAGGACAATACCCTGGCCGGCCACAGCCTGGGTCATTACCTGAGTGCCTGTGCGTTGATGTATCAGACAACCGGCGATCAGCGCTTTCTCGACAGGGTGAACTACATAGTGGCAGAGCTGGATAGCTGTCAGCAGGCCAGTAAAAACGGGTATATCGGGGCTTTCAAAGACGGGCAGAAAATTTTTGAGGAGGCGGTTGCCAAAGGGAACATCAGGTCGGCCGGCTTTGACCTGAACGGACTCTGGTCGCCCTTCTACACCATGCACAAGGTGATGGCGGGATTGCGTGATGCGTATCATCTCTGCGGTAACCAAACCGCACTGGAAGTGGAAAAACGCTTTGCCGGGTGGATTGGAACCATCGTGACATCACTGCCCGACTCCTCGGTACAGAAAATGCTGCATTGCGAGCATGGCGGCATCAATGAAACACTGGCTGATCTGTATGGTGACACCGGCGATCCGCAATATCTGAAACTGGCCGGTGTATTCTATCATAAGGCCATCCTCGATTCGTTGGCCGCAGGAAAAGACATCCTGGCCGGTAAACATGCCAATACCCAGATACCGAAACTTGTGGGTCTGGCCAGGCTGTATGAACTCACCGGTGAGGAGCAGGACAAAAAGTCCGCCTTGTTTTTCTGGGACCGGGTGGTTCACCATCATACTTATGTGACGGGCGGCAATGGCGACAATGAGTATTTCGGTCCCCCCGACAAACTGCGAGACCGGCTGGGTCCCTATACCACAGAATCGTGCAACGTATACAACATGCTGAAACTGACCCGTCACCTGTTTATGTGGGATGCGGGGGCCGCCGAGGCTGATGTATATGAGCGGATGCTGCTGAACCACATTCACTCGGCACAGCATCCCGAAGACGGCAGGGTGATCTACAACCTGTCACTCGACATGGGTGGCCGAAAGGAATATGAAGATCCTTACTGGTTTACCTGCTGTGTGGGAACCGGCATGGAAAACCACTCAAAATATGCCTGGGATATTTTCTACCACAATGACAGGGAGCTTTTTGTAAGTCAATTTATTGCCGCTGAACTGAACTGGAAGGAAAAGGGACTTAAACTTGTGCAGCAGACCCAATTCCCCGATGAACAGGGCACCACCCTCACGATCGATTGCGAGAAGCCGGTAAAGCTGGCGCTACAGATCCGGTATCCTTCCTGGGCAAAGAATGGACTGGAAATCAAAGTAAATGGTGAAAAACAATCCGTCAGGCAAGAACCAGGCAGTTTTGTGGCCATTGAAAAAACCTGGAATAAAGGAGACAAAGTGGAAGTATCCTTTCCTTTCAGCCTGAGACTCGAGTCGATGCCCGATGATTCAAACAGGGTGGCTGTATTGTATGGTCCCGTCGTACTGGCCGGCATCCTGGGTCCCCAGGAAGACACCGCAGTGCAGAATCCGTTGTATGTGCCCGTGCTGATTACGGGGGACCGGAATCCGGCAACATGGTTGGAACCGGTTGCCGGGAGCGTCAACGAGTTCAGGATGAAGGATGTGGGTAAGCCGCGGAATGTGGTGCTGAAACCTTTTTATTCGGTCTGTGCAAACCATTATACTGTGTACTGGGATATTTTCACTGAAAAGGACTGGGAAGCCAGAGAGCAGTCTTATAAGGAGCATATCGCCCATGTAAAGGAGCTGCAGCAGCTGACTATAGACTATGTGCAGCCCGGCGAAATGCAGGGCGAGCGGGACCATAATTTCAAGTCAGAGAACTCCACTCCGGGCTTCTTCAAGGAGCGGGCCAACCGGGAGGCCCGGGATGGTTGGTTTTCCTTTGAAATGAAAACCAAGCCCAACCAGCCTATGAAACTGGTGGTGGATTACTGGGGTGGATTCCCCGGGGCCAAGACCTTTGATATTCTGGTAAACGACAAGGTTATCGCTACGGAAAACTTGACGAACAAAAAGGACGGTTCATTTATTGATATCCAATATCCGATTCCCCCGGATCTTACCCACAACCGGCAAAAAGTCACCGTAACCTTCCGTTCCGCCAACCACAATACCGCCGGACCGGTTTTCGGGATCAGAATGATTTCGGGGTCGGACCTAAATAAATAACTGTTATTCATTACTTTAACACGTTTTTTAACCCAAAAAATGGCCTTACAGGTTCGATTTTGGGCTAAAAAATGATGTTTTAACGTTTCATGTCCGACCAGGAAATCTACCAGGAAATTTAAAGGCCGATAAGTCGGGATACCGGAAGTAATTCAAATGCTTTCTGCGCATTGAAATCAGATCTTTCAACTCACGGGCCATGTCTTTATTTACTTCCTCTGCCATAGGCACAATGAATTTCTCTGTCTGATCGAGATAATCATTCATTTTCTTCTTTGAATAATGGTCCCTGTGAAGGTCTGTGAGATTGCTGATCCTGTCCGCAACCTTCAGGATTTTTGCACTTTGGGAGCCTTGTTCCAGGATATTTTTCAGAAATGCGGACTTGGACACATTTTTGGGCTTTGTGACCTCGAGTACCAGGTCAACTACCTGATTGGCCTGGGAGTCTATTTGTCTCAATTCCTGTTCATTGGTTTCAGGAACCTCTTCAATGAGATCATGAATTACTGCAGCTTTTAGAAGGACATAATCATCAAACAGCTTGTAATCCATTAGAATGGCCATGGTCGCCAGGGCATGCCGGAATTGGTTTCCCCCAACATTCCGCTGCTTTCCGATCAGTGCGGTCGCCTTAATAATATAGGGCGCCAGCACGAGGTTCTTCAGTTTCTCTGTATCATTCATGACTGTCAAAATTGAATTCATAGCCTATCATGTTCGCCGTAATGTCGATGATCCCAATATAATCTCCGAGGGTTACCTTAAACCTGTCCCCGGCATAGTAGGTCACATCATCAAATCGTGCCGGCAATATTACATTGCCTGTCTCATCGTCAAGAACACCGGTCTTATCGTCAATAGTGAAGCTAGAATAGCCTGAGTATTTTCCACCTGAGAATTCGACGTCATCCCCATATGCAGCTTCATCTGAATATAGCGCAGATACTGCATCGTAAACCGGAAACCTTGTTTTTAAATCGAAAGAAACCATATACTTAGTAAAGCATCCTTCAAGCGTATCTGTAACGACAATTCCCGTATCCGTGAAATCCAGGCAATCAAAACGTAAGGGCCATATGTTTCTCTTTTTTTTGACATCGTACAAACCTGCCTTATCATTTCGCATGAGAATTCTGTATCCGTGACTGGATTCAGAAATCCAGCTGTAGATGGCAGGTAACATTTCTTCTCCTTTACTATTAATTAAGCCATAAGAATTTAAACTGGGGATCACGCATGTGCCATCCTGAAAGATACACGTAAATTCATCCTCAGGTTTTCCGCTAAAATAAGGGTATTTGATTTGGATTACAACTTCACCTGTTTTATTGACAAAGCCCAGTTTATTATCCAACCCGACCGCTGCAAGGTTTGTCAGGGTGTCAAATTGCCAGGCATCATCAAATCGGGCCGGTATTGCAGTGGCACCAGTGTTGCAATTCAGATAACCCTTTTTGTGGTGGTGAATAAATACAGTAAGGGAATCACTACGGCCGGTGGAGGCACCGGATTCAATGTAATCCACTTTTTCTGTACACCTTCTACCCTGAAAGTCAGCCAGCGCCTGTTTACCGTTGCCATACTGTATCAACTGAAAGGACGCATTGAAAGACTCAATCCGGTCAACATGCAGGTTGTTGTAGATCTCAATTCCTACCAGTCCCGTAAAGGTAAGAATCACAATACCGGTCATTCCCTGGAATAGTTTTGTTCTCATGGTTTGTTGAATTGATTGAATACTGTATACTGCTTCCCATCATTTCAACTTCCATACCAATGAACGTATTTGCCTGAATAATAAAAATATACAATCCAATTAGGCATGATATGTAAATTGACTTTTCTCAAGTCAACCCTTGTCAGCAACCTTGATCAGGGTGATATAGCCGGTAATATTTCTGGATGTCGTTTTCAGGCCAGAAAACGAACATATAAAGCCATTTTTAACCCTAGTTTTAGGGTTAAATAACACAAATCCTGTACATTACTTAGGTCCGACCCCGAATCCTACTCGAAGTAGTGGATGTACCAGTTGTTTTCATCGAGCAGGTAATTGTAGATCTGCTCTTTCTGGCCTGCAGGATATTTGGCTGAAACGATGCCTGCCAGGAAGGAGGGATCGCCCCTGCGCTTAGCCACGCGCATCAGGTCATAGAACCGCTCACCTTCGAAAGCGAGCTCGCGGGCCCGCTCATCGAGGATCTGCTCTTCGAGATAGCGCTGTTTCGCAGCCAGGTTGTTTGTGAAGTTCAGATACCCGGTGATTTCGTTTGTATACGGATCGTGCAGGTATATGTAATTGTTGATCTTGATGGCATCGGAAGTTCCACCCAGTCCTACCCTGCCGCGCACACCCATCTGTGAGCGGGCCTGGGAAATATCGTAATTGCTGCCGTCGTTGACAATACCCAGGGCCTGTGTGGTATTCGTGCGAACAACACCGTTTTGTAGGAAGGCCCAATACGTATAAACATCGGCCATGG
>JADHED010001957.1_pt1 | contig 15618 bp, 21 predicted proteins | sample 8952041 | NCBI WGS metagenome assembly JADHED01 (sample SAMN16124423, study PRJNA663239) | bioreactor sludge metagenome | isolation source: sludge (control) | place: India:Bengaluru | collected 2018-09-08
AAAGCAAGCTATTTTTGAAGTAGGACCTTTTGGAATTGACTTATGCAACGGAGTTAGAACAAATGGAAAACTTGATAAGAAAAAGCTGGAAATATTTATGGATTGTGTTCTTTAACATAAATTGTCCTCTTTACAGCCTAATTAACCCTATGCTCCTTATGTCTGTATGATTCGGAATCAGCGTTCTTATCAGGATTACCCGTCAAGGAACATCAGGGATATCCCGGCTGATGTATCATGACATGTTGAGGCCTGCTTTTCATCCAACGCTTTTTTAGAGGTTGCTTTATATTAAGATTCAGATGTACAAACTACTTAAAAAGCTCATTCTTGTTTTTCTTCCGCAACAGCTTCTGTTCCGCATTGAACCGGTACTAAGATCTGTTTTATTTGGTTTTTATAGGGGAAATAAATTTCAATGCAATATTTGCGGAAAGCATCTCCATAGATTCATTCAACTTGAGGATGGCGACAGACTATGCCCGTATTGTGGTAGCATTTCAAGAACCAGGAGATTGTATGATTTGATTGAAAAAGACTTTTTATACAGTGGCATTAAGGTCCTGGATTTTTCTCCTTCAAGAAGCCTCTTCAGATTGTTAAAATCCAAAAAGGAAGTATTTTATGACAGCACCGATATTAGTGCGAATTTTCTTTCAGATTATCATTTTGATATTACAAAATTAGACATATCAGATGAAATGTATGACCTGGTAATTTGCTACCATGTTCTGGAACATATCATTGAAGATTTCAAAGCGATAAAGGAATTGTATCGCGTTACTAAAACAGAAGGTCATTGCATTATTCAAACCCCTTTTAAGGAAGGCGAAATTTATGAAAATCCGTCAATGAATACGGATGCGTTAAGATTGAAGCATTTTGGTCAAAAAGATCATGTTCGCATTTATTCGGTATCAGGACTCTGTGAGAGGTTGACATCCTGCGGATTTCATGTTTCCGTAAGAAATTTTGAAGAGCTGCCTGTTAATAGGCATGGATTTAACAATCATGAAGTTATAATCATTTGTAGTAAATAGAAAGCTGTTTCGCTGATGGTAGGATGGTGTTGGTATCCTATATAGCGATGTCCGGGTATTAAGAATCAATTTCCATTTCATTATTTTTGTATGTATATACCCGTACATACCAAATTCACTAAGTTGCAACATTCAGAATGACAAGGAAATTTTAAGGATATGGAACAGATATTGATGGTTTAACAAAAATGAAACTTCAATTATGGCAACCGTTTTTAAATCAGACCAAAGAGAATTTCAGGAAAGTCCGAACAAAGTCAACCCATACCGAATATTCACGGATATATCCAGGGTTAAAAAAGGAATAATTCCTGAAAATCTGAACTTTGACCTAAGACAACTTAACCCGGACCAGTTTTCTACCCCCTATCATTATCACCGTTATGCTGAGGAGCTGTTTTTTGTCATTTCAGGATCTGTAACTTTGAGAACGCCTGAAGGTTTGGAAATTGTAAATGCAGGAGATGTCATCTTCTTTGAAAAGGGGGATACCGGTGCGCATCAGTTATATAATCATACAACTTCGCCATGTGTGTATCTTGATGTAAGGACGTTTATAGGATTTGATGTGGCTGAGTATCCTGATTCTGAGAAAATGCTGATGGCACCTTCACTCGAAATTTATAATAAGGATTCAAAGGTAAATTATTTCGAGGGGGAGACAGAAATTAAAGAACGGTGGAAGAAATTGCCAAGGAAGACAGAATAATTGAATTGGGCAGTTCATTTTTTATTGAACAGGAAATCAATAGTTCACAACAAACTGATATGAAGCCAACCCGGGAAGATGCCTTATCCTTGCTCCTGAAATACAACCAGAGTGAAAGTCTTATTAAGCATGCCTATTCAGTTGAGGCTGTGATGCGCCATTTTGCCATGATTTACCAAGTGGATCCGGACAAATGGGGGATTATCGGACTGATTCATGACCTTGACTATGAAAAGTACCCGGACCAGCATTGCACCATGACCCGCAGGATCCTTGAAGAAGCACAATGGCCTGAAGACTACATCCATGCAATTGTAAGTCATGGCTGGGGTATTTGTTCCGATACAGAGCCGGTTCATATCATGGAAAGAGTACTCTTTACAATTGATGAGCTTACCGGCCTCATCACGGCGGCAGTGCTGGTGAGGCCTTCACGGTCAATCCTTGACCTGGAAGTGAAGTCGGTGAAGAAAAAATGGAACATCAAAGGTTTCGCTGCTGGTGCGAACCGGGAGGTTATTGAAAAAGGATGTGCCATGTCAGGGATGAACCTTGATGCAGTGATTCAGGAAACCATCAACGGCATGAAAACGGTTGCAGCTACCATTGGACTGGCCGGTTAAGCAATTGCCCAATGAAGATATTTACATGAATCTGGAATACAGGCAGATAAACGGACTTAATATTGCTGTGGCAGTCGCCACACACCGGATTATCAATGAAACCCAGGATGCCCTCGACCTGATGGCGGATGCCAATTATCAGGGTGCTGGCCGAATTATTCTTTTTGAACACCAGCTTGCCCCTGAATTCTTCGATCTGAAAAGCGGTATGGCCGGTGAGATCCTGCAGAAGTTTTCGACCTACAGGGTGAAACTGGCGATTGTCGGGAATTTCTCAAATGTGCAAAGCAAACCCCTTCGCGATTTTATCCGCGAAAGCAACCGGTATGGGCATGTAAATTTCACCGGCTCAGAGGAGGAGGCGTTGGAAAAGCTGACCATTGGTCATTCTGAACTTAGCTGAAGCTATTTCCGGGGTAATCACAAAATGGACAAGCATTACTGGGCATTCCTGAATCTGCAACAGCCCCTGTATTGGAAGGGATTTTGCAGCAAAGACCGGAATGAGGGTATTTATGACGTGGAGCATATTGTCTCGAAACATGGGTATATTCTGGACTTCCACATGTTTTCAGACCTGGAAATCAATCTGAAGATAGAAATTGCCGAAAAGAACCTTGCCCCTCTTTTTCATGAATTAAGTCTGGTTCTTGATCTGCAGGATACCGGCACCGCTTTCCCTGAAACCGATCTGGAAAGAAGCTTATTTATAAATATTACCTTTACAAAGTCCACCGGAGAACTGAAAATTGAAGTGCCTTCCATTCCCGGATAAATGACAGGGTTCATATTTTAATATGATACATTATCAAAGAACGAATAACAGCCAAGTCCATTTCAATGAGCTGGTGACGTTGCTTGATGCGGACCTGGACCGCCGCTACGGGGTGGTGCAGCAGGAATATTCCGGATTTAACCGCACAGCAAGCATTGAACAGGTGGTGATCGCCTACAGTGATGACATTCCTGCCGGTTGTGGCGGCCTGCGCCGGTTTAATGATGATATCGTGGAAATAAAACGAATGTTTGTAAAGACCGAATTCAGGGGAAGCGGCATGGCATCGGGGATTCTCAGGGAGCTTGAAAAATGGGCATTGGAGCTGGGCTACCGGGAGGCCAGGCTTGAAACAGGCATACAGCAGCCGGAGGCCATCCGTTTTTATGAAAAATCAGGCTTTGTGATCGTCGCGAACTTCGGTCCTTATCAGGGGAACGACAACAGCCTCTGCATGGCCAAAAAACTGATCTAAAAATATCTCTTTATATGATTCAAAATGAAGTTATTGATAGGGTCAGGCTGGAATTGATTGCCCATGCGGATGAAAAGACACGCAGTTCCAGCCATACATTCTTCAAAGAAGAAATCAGGCCCCACGGGGTGAAATCGCCGGTGGTGCATCAGATCAGTAAGGAAATGTTCAAACTGATGGATGGTGCCGGTAAGTCCGAGATTTTTGCGCTTTGTGAGGCACTCTGGCAGTCGGGTTATTTCGAAGAATCCATCGTAGCCTGTAACTGGTCGTATGCGGTCCGCCGCCAGTTTGAACCTGCTGATTTCAAGGTGTTTGAGCGATGGATCAGGTTGTATGTCAGCAACTGGGCCTCGTGCGACACGCTGTGTAACCATACGGTGGGTGAATTTGTTGAAAGGTTTCCGGAATTTCTTTCAAATCTGAAAGTCTTGGCGCATTCTGAGAACCGGTGGGAACGAAGGGCGGCTGCCGTCAGCCTGATCATTCCGGCCAGAAAGGGGAAATTTCTGGAAGACATATTTGAGATTGCCGATATCTTGCTGATGGACAAAGATGACCTGGTTCAAAAGGGATACGGTTGGATGCTTAAAGCGGCCAGCCAGGCCCATGTGATGCCGGTGTATGACTATGTGATCGGTAAAAAAGACATCATGCCCCGGACTGCACTACGGTATGCCATCGAGAAAATGCCGCCCGAACTGAGGGCTGAAGCCATGAAGAAGCCGTGAAATGGATGAGCCACTTGTAAATAACCAATATCTGCTGGAAAAGTTCCCCGGTAAAGGGGGATGGACCTATGCGGCATTGCCTGAAATACTACCGGACAAACATTCCCATTTCGGGTGGGTGAGGGTTAAAGGCAGCATTGACAGCTATACATTCCGGAATTACCACTTGATGCCTATGGGAAACGGGCAGTTGTTCCTTCCGGTCAGGGCTGAGGTACGGAAAAAAATCGGCAAAAAGGAGGGTGATCTTGTGCATGTGATCCTCTATGCAGATTTGGAACCCACTGAGGTTCCCGAGGAACTTCTGCTATGCCTGAGGGAAGATCCACAGGCATTGAAGGCTTTTGAAGACCTGCCTGATGGAGAGAAAAAGTCCATCATCGATTGGATCTATGGTGCCAAACAAGAGGAGACCCGCATTGAGCGGATCGCCGGAATGATGAATGAATTAACATCGAGAAAGAAGTAATTAAATGATAATAAGAGCGTTATTAGCCAACGATTGGGCTGAAGTGAAACGAATTTATGAAGCCGGCATAGCTACAGGAAATGCCACTTTTGAAACAAAGGCACCCGAATGGGAGGCTTGGGATCAGGGTCATCGAAAAGATTGCCGGCTGGTAATACTGGAAGACGGAGGTGTGGCAGGTTGGGCAGCGCTATCGAATGTTTCAGGGAGATGTGTATACGCCGGAGTGGCAGAAGTGAGCATTTACATAGATCCGGCCTACCAGGGGAAAGGATTGGGCAGCCGGTTAATGGAGGAGCTTGTAAAGGCTTCTGAGACCGCCGGTATCTGGACCCTTCAGGCGGGTATTTTTCCTGAAAATCAGGCCAGTATCCGGCTGCATGAGCGAAACGGATTCAGGGTGGTCGGTATCAGGGAACGGCTGGGACAACGGGACGGGCGCTGGCGTGATGTGGCGTTATTGGAACGCAGGAGCCGGTTGGCGGGAACGTAACGGTTCGTTGCCCAAAAAAAGGATCGTGAACCGCATTAATTGGAGACTTTTTGTAACTTCATTCGTCATATTGGGTATATAACCTTATGGAGGAAGAAACCATAGCAAAAACCGGCGGAACCGAAAAGCCTTACGAGTAGGAACAAACAGCACAAATCCAATACAAATGGAAGCACAAAAAGTCGACATGTTCATAATGTCAAATGGAAAGTACTTCGAAAGTCACCAGGTAATGCAGATCCGGGAAAGACTGTTACAGGCTGATGACTCCAAATGGGGTATGATCCAGACCATGCAGTTCAAGGATCCCACCGTAAGTCTGATTGTGTCGCTTTTGGGCGGAAGTCTTGGCATCGACCGTTTCCTCATCGGTGATACCGGCCTCGGTATTGGAAAACTGCTCACCTGCGGGGGGCTTGGCATCTGGACCATTATCGACTGGTTTCTGATCATGGCGGCAACCCGTGAAAAGAACATTGCCAAAATTCAACAGGTGCTCTACTAAACCCGGTGAACCGGAATAGGTTATACCTGCTTCTTTTCGTTGTCTGCCTGGCCGGTTACCTCTGGCTGGCATATACCCTTGTTCCGTTTGGAGGGAGTGTTGAAGCGCATCCCGGTGTGTGCATGATCAAACAGGTGACAGGTGTTCCCTGTCCGTCATGCGGCACCACCCGGGCGGTGGCGGAATTGTTTCACGGACATGTGCTCTCGTCACTTCGCTGGAACCCGTTCGGAATCATCGTAGCCCTGATCATGGTGGTTTCTCCGATCTGGATCGGAATTGACCTGCTGCGGGGAACAGATTCGTTGTTCAGGGCTTATGGTGCTACGGAAAGATTTATTGGGCGGCGATGGCCGGCCATTGTGCTTGGCGGACTTGTCCTTGCCAACTGGATCTGGAATATTGTGAAAGGAAACTAACATGATCAGTACATTCCATTATGAACCCGGCGAACATGAGGCGGAAAAGGCTTCGAACAGCTATCTCATGTCGTTGATCGCGGTAATTGCAGGATTGCCGTTTCCCATCATTAACCTGCTGGCTACCTTGTTTTTCTACATCGGGAATCGGAAAGGTACCGGCTTTGTGCGCTGGCATTGCACCCAGGCATTGCTTTCCCAGTTTTCCCTGCTGTTTGTCAACAGCTATGGATTCTGGTGGACGGTATTGATTATTTTTACACCGGAAACCATATCGAACCAATGGATTGCCTACATTCTTACCGTGTTTATCTTCAATGCGATTGATTTTGTGGGAACCATTTACACCGCCATTCAAACGCGAAAAGGAATCCATGTGGAATGGTGGTTTTTTGGCGGACTTACAAACCTTATCATCAAACCCGGGTCATGAAGAAAATACTGTTTCAGGGACTTTTTTTCGTCGCATCCTTTGTGGTTACGCTGATGGTACTGCGACAGGTTGACTGGATCAACCTCTTTCATATTGACAGGGCGACCTCACAGACGGAAAAAAAGCTGGGGGATCTTTTCTGGGATCTATACAGCAAAACAGAAAAGGAATGCACTGATTCTGTTGTGAGGGCAGCCATTGACAGCCTGTCTGACCGGATCTGCTCAGAAAACAAGATTGAAAGGGCAAAGCTTAAGATACACATCCTGGAAAAGGAAGAAGTGAATGCCTTTGCATTACCAGACGGTTACCTGGTGATATATACCGGTTTGATAAAGGACTGCAGGAATCAGGAAGAACTGGCCGGGGTCATCGGACATGAGCTGGCGCATATCGAACTGAACCATGTCATGAAAAAGCTGATCAAGGAATTTGGCCTGTCTGCACTGATATCCATTACCACAGGGCATGGAGGTTCCGGAACCATTCAGGAGACCGCGAAAACACTGTCTTCCACTGCATTTGACCGAAAGCTGGAAAGGGCTGCCGACCTGAAATCCGTGGAATATCTTCAGGCAGCTTTCATCAATCCATCTCCTTTTGCTGATTTTTTACAACGCATGGGGGAGGAAAACGGTGAAATCAAAGCCCTTTCATGGATATCGACGCATCCGGATTCAAAAGAACGGGCTGAGTACATTCGGAATGCCCTCAGAAACGAAAAGACAGCGGATCATCCCGTATTGAAGTCCCAAACCTGGGAGCAAGTCCAGGAGGCCCTTAACAAGGAATAATCCGATATTTCTTCTACAGCTGCGCCATTTCGCATTACCTTTGGAGCATGGCAGCAGACAATTACAGCAGGCTGGTTCAGCTGGCCGAGCAGGTATTCGCGTTTAAAAATGATCCCGCGCAACTCAATGTCGATGAAGCTGTCATTGAGAAACTCCTGCGAATTCATTCGGCGACGCTTTTGGAAGAACGCGATTCGAACGGGCCGGTGGCCTGGGTGTTGCTGATCCCCACCACACTCGATCTGATGCACCGGTTCCTCGGTGGGTCCATTACTGAAAAGCAGCTTTTTGAACTTACAGAGCCAGGCATGGTGTATGAGGCCGTATACCTGTGCTCGGCCCTGGTATTGGAGGAGTATCGCAGAAAGGGAATTGTAAAGCGGCTGACTTCCGAAGGTATTGAGGCCATCAAGAAGGACCATCCGTTACAAGCTGTTTTTGTATGGCCTTTCAGTGCGGAAGGAGATAAGGCTGCGGAAGCTATTTCAAAGGTGACCGCACTTCCGCTCTATACCCGCAATCATGAAGGATAGGGAATCCTTTCTTGTCAGATGATAAATCACTAGCTTTACATTGTAAACACTGCTGAAATGAAAAAACACCCTGCACTGGTATTCTTATGCCTTGGTATTGTAACGCTGCCTGCAATAGCGCAGCAGTGGGATTTCAAATCCCTGCAGAAGCCTGTCGACAAGCCGATTGTCCAGGCAGATTCCTCATTTACCTTTTTTTGTCCCATCAAAGGCACCACCGTGCGCTGGCAGCGGGCTGATGTGTTTAACCCTGCCGCCATCGTCAAGGATAACAAAATCTACCTGTTGACGCGGTGTGAGGACAATCCGGCCGCCATTCTGGGTGGAAGAACCTCCAGGATCGGGCTTGCATACAGTGACGACGGGATTCATTTTACCAAATATCCGGAACCGGTGTTGTATCCCGATACCGGTTATTTCATGCAATTTGACTATCCGGGAGGATGCGAGGACCCGCGTGTGGTGCAGACGGAGGATGGTTTGTACGTGATGGCATACACATCCTGGAACCAGAAAGTGGCCCGGCTGAGCATTGCCTTTTCAAAGGATCTGATCCACTGGCAAAAACAGGGACCTGCTTTCATGAAGGCATACAATGGAAAGTTCCATAACACCTGGTCAAAATCAGGTTCCATTATCACCAAAATGGAAGGGGACAAAATCGTTGCTGCGAAGATGAACGGGAAGTACTGGATGTACTGGGGTGAAGCAGCGGTACACCTGGCCTGGTCAGACAACCTGGCAGACTGGTACCCGGTGGTGGATGACCAGGGTAACCTGAAGAACCTGATATCTCCGAGAAAGGGCATGTTCGACAGCCACCTTACCGAATGCGGTCCCCCTGCCATCATCAATCAGGAGGGAATCGTATTATTTTATAATGGCAGGAATGCAGAAGGGGAAAATACGGATCCATCCCTGCCTAAAGGAACGTATTCGGTAGGCAGGGTGGTTTTTGACCCAAACAATCCTGAACAGGTACGCGCACGCACTGACCAGTGCCTGCTCAAGCCAACGCTGCCGCATGAAATGACAGGGCAGTATAAATCGGGAACCACCTTTTCAGAAGGATTGGTATACTTTAAAGGCAAGTGGTTTATGTATTATGGAACGGCGGATTCATTTGTGGGACTGGCTGTTTCGGAATAACCAACGGTGACTGGATTTAAAGTTAATTCTATGAAAATCAGTATATATCAGGTTGATGCCTTTGCCAACAGGGTATTTGCCGGAAATCCGGCTGCAGTGTGTATGTTGGAGGAATGGCTATCGGATACGTTGCTGCAGAAGATTGCGATGGAAAACAACCTGTCTGAGACCGCCTTTATCGTGCCTTCCGGAGACGATTACCTGATCCGCTGGTTCACCCCGGCAGTGGAGGTTGCCTTATGCGGACACGCCACGCTGGCTTCGGCCTTTGTGCTGTTTCACTGCCTGGGATATGACCGGCCGGAGGTACGTTTTCTTACCAACAAAAGCGGATGGCTCACGGTTACCCGGGATAATGATTTGCTGACCCTTGATTTTCCTGCTGATCCGCCTGCGCCAACAGCCATGCATGAAGATCTTGTTACCTGTCTGAATATCACACCCAGGCAGACCTGGAAGGGAAAAACCGACCTGCTTCTTGTCTATAATGCAGAAGCGGATATCAGAGTGCTCACTCCGGAATTTGCCCGGATGGCACAGTTGGATGCCAGGGGGATCATTGTGACCGCTCCGGGTGATCATGTCGACTTTGTATCCCGCTTTTTCGCTCCGCGCGTGGGGGTTCCCGAAGATCCGGTTACCGGTTCGGCGCACACGCTGCTGATTCCTTACTGGGCCAAAAGGCTCGGAAAAAGTGAGATGACGGCACTCCAGCTTTCGGCCCGGGGAGGAGAACTTTTTTGCAGGGACAAAGGGGCCAGGGTAGATATATCCGGCAGGGCTACCCTGTATATGACCGGTGAAATCACCGTGCCCGAGGAAACTTTCTGAATCGGGCTGAGACTTCCCTGGAAACCAGCCAAGGTGTATTCGAAACGTCCGTTTTCGGACACCGTTTTCCGCAGCCGTTCACTTTCTTTCCACATTCAATCTAAATAAAAAAGATAGTATATACTTCATAAACAGCTATTTGTAAAGTTTGGTATGAAAAATGGTTAAGGTTGCCTGGATCCGAACACAAGCAACAACCATTTACAAACTCCAAAAACGCTGTTACAATGAAGCAACATTTACAAAAACTTACACTTGCAGGAATGTTCCTGGCGTGTTTGATGATACTGCCCGGTTTCAGAGCTATGGCCGAAACCGAAATCGGTGGAATTACAGGTACTATCGTAGACGACAGCACCAAGTCCCCCGTGTCTTTCGCATCTGTAGCCCTTCTTAAGGCTGCGGATTCCTCACTGGTTTCTGGTATTATTACCAATGATGCCGGAAAATTCCAATTCTCTGATCTGCCATTTGGTAAGTACACCCTGAAGGTCAGTTTTGTGGGTTACAAACCGGTAACGGTGCGCAATATTGAAGTTTCAAGGCAAAATAAGCAGGTCGACCTGCAGCAGCTTTCCATGTCTGAGGAATACCAGTCGTTGCAGGAGGCCGTGATCGTAGGCCAGCGCCTGAAAGGCGAGGAAAAGATTGACAGGACCGTTTTCACCCTCAACGACGATGTGCGCAAGGCTTCCAATAATGCCCTGGATGCCCTGAAACACATTCCTTCCGTTTCGGTGGACTTTCAGAATAATGTATCTATGGAAGGACAGAGCAACATTCAGTTCTATGTCGACGGTGTGTTGCGGAACAAGGAATATGTGGCCCAGATCAAACCTGACATGATCGACAAGATCGAACTGATCACCAATCCCGGTGTAAAGTATGATGCAGATGTGGCCGGTGTGATCAATATTGTGTTGAAAAAAGAAAAGAAGACCGGCATCAGCGGTTCCGTGAAAGTTCCGCTTCCGCATCCCGAGAAGATCGTCGCAGAGCCCTCCGCCAATGTGGAATACGGTAACCAGCATTTCCGCGTATATGTGGGGGATCAGATGCATTTTGAACGCTTCAACGGCTCGACCCTGCTGACCACGAAGGTGGACAACGGCACCAATCCATATTACTTCAGCAAATCAGGATCCGGTACCAACAGCTGGCAGAACAACTACATGAACTATGGCATTGACTGGTTCATAAATGACCGCACCTCCTTGAACTTCCTTGGGGAATGGCGCAACTGGAGGGGAGTGAATGATGACTACCGTTCTGAAAGTAAAATTTACCAGGGCGAAGCGTTGACCGAATTTCTGAAAACCAGTCAGAATACCCTCGATCGCAATGACAACTACTACTTTTCGCTCTTCTTCCAGAAAAAGTTCAACAAGGAGGGCAATGAGCTGAAGGCTGAAGCCTACTACAATACCGAAACCGGTAAAAACAGAAACGATTATGAAGAATACTACATCAATCCGCTGGATCTCCAATCGGTAGACCAGATGCTCAACCGGGCGGATGTGACCGACAACCGCAGGGACAATGGTGAACTCAAAATAGACGGCACCTTCATGATCAAGAATGTGAAAAATGAATCCGGAATCCGTTCCTATGCATCCTGGACCGACAACCAGTTCACGAACAAGTCGATCATCGAAGAGGTTGAAAACGTGCAGAAAGACGATTTCAAATACCGTGAGACCCGACAGACTGCTTATTACAATCTTTCCGGCAAGGTGAAAAAACTTTCCTGGCAGGCAGGATTGCGGGGTGAATACAGCTGGATTGACATCAATGCCACCACCTCCACGGATTATACCGTACTGCTTCCCCAGGTCAGCCTGAATCAGTCACTGCCGAAAGACCAGAGCCTTCGTTTCACTTATCGGAAGCAGATTTTCCGGCCCTCCATCAGCGACCTCAATCCCTTTACCACCTGGACGGATTCCCTGCATGTACGCACAGGCAATCCGAACCTCGACCCGGCCATTGAGAATAAACTGGAGTTGACCTATTCAAAGAATCTGAAAGCCAACTATATCTCTCCCAAGATCTATGTAAGGTACACCAACAATGGGATCCAGGATATCACCAATGTTGGCGAGGATGGAATTACCCGGATCACCCAGGGCAATGTAGGCAAGAACATTGAGTACGGCCTAAGCCTGAACACGGCAATACAGGTTATGAAGCGCTGGAGGTTCAATGCCAATGTGACGGTGTTTGATGCTATATATCGTACCGACAAGCAGGTTACCGGACACAGCAGTGAAGAAATGGTCAGTTACCGCTTCAATTTCAGCAATATCATTTCACTGCCGAAAGACTACACCCTGTTCATGTTTGCCAATTATGGCAGTCCCAGCATCAGCTACCAGCGTGAATTTTCAAGGGATATGCTTTATCTCTTCGGTGCAGAAAAGAAGTTCAATGATAAGTTCAGTGTGGACGTAATCTACAATCCCTTCATCAGGAATTTCAAGTACAGCAAGGTGGTGACGACAGCTCCCGGATATCGGGAAACCTGGGAGGGTCATGTGGATGTCGGCCAGTTGTTCTGCTTCTCCCTTACGTATAACTTCAACCGCGGAAATAAGATCAACAAGATTGACCGTGCTGTTGAATACGAACGCAGCCAGGGCAAGGGCGGACTATAGGTCAATTCCCTATCCGGATATTCCCCAGAAAAACCTGCCATACGTGGCGGGTTTTTTTGTTTCCGAACTTTTTCATTGTTCTTACCGCCATGATTTCTGCGTGCAGCGGGCCTTTATAATAAACTGCAGAATCTTCTTCAGAGATTGCTGAAACCATCAGCCTGCCTTTGACTGAACCCATATAGAGCGTATCACTGATCCGGACCAGTGGCTTTTCCGGAGCTGCTTCCGACAGGGTATAGCTGGTCAGGGGGATCGTGGACTTTTCAAGTATGGAAAAAAAGGAAGAAAGGGATCTTGGGTCTGCAGCCTTTACATGAGATACCGGAAGTTCTATCAATACATTACCGGACTGAAAAAGGCGTCCTGCCGTTGTTTTGGCCTGATCCCTGAATGCCTCGTCCAGATTCTTGTTCCCGATCAGTTTCAGGTAATCCATGAAATCTTCCAGCTTTTGCACTCCTTGTTCCGTAAGGGCCAGTTGCTGGCTGAGGCTCAGGGAAGCAGTATCGAAAACAGATTCCCAGTGGCGGATCAGAACTTCCTCCTTGGCCGCCTTTTTTGAGGCCGGATCATTTTCCGGTTCACAGCCTTTTGCTGTCAGCAGGATGTAGCCGGCAGCAACCATGAGTATATATATTGCCCTGCGGATCATAAGCATTCAATTGCGTATAAAACGGATGGTACTGATCTGTTCATGCGTAAAAAAGACTTCAAGAATCTCAAGGTGTTGTAGGGAAGCGGCCGGAGTAGTGAGCAAGTCAATGAATTCCTGTTTGTTGTACAATTCCACACCCAGTTGTTCCTTTCCGAGTACCTGACAGATATAAGCGCTGTCGGCGATTATCTTGTCAAGCTGACTTCGGCGTTTTTCCCAATCCTGTATGTTGGAGTTGGAATAGTAATAGAGCATCAGTGCATAATCATTTATCCGAAGTGGTATTTTCTCTGATCGGGCTTCTTTTCTGAGAATCCGCTTCACCGTATCAGGGTAATAATAGGGGGCGGTTACAAGAAAGTGGATCTCTTGTTTGTTGGTGCGATAGGTAAAACAACCCTCAGCATCACAGGTAACCTGCAGGGGTGATTCATCGTCAGACAGCACATCCACGCGGATATGCCCGTTGCGGATCGGCTGATCACTGTCATGGTTCACGAAGCAAAAGGTATAGGTGGCATAACTGCCTTGTTTAATCAGCACCCAAATCAGTATAAAAACGATGGCTGCCAGGCCAGGCAGCATGTAAAAGATACGGTTGGATCCTTTGAGTTGCTTTAGGGTAGGAACATCCTCCGTGTTTTTATTTTTAAACTCCGCCCAGTCCTGATAACCGACATAGCGACTCAGAATATTGAGCAGGTCAATCCGGGGAATTTTTGCATTGCGGGTTTTGAAGTGGTTGTAAAACCATTTCTCGCTGAAATAGGAACCGGCTTTTGCCCTGACATCTTCCTGAAACAGGAAAATGTCATTGCCTTTCCAATCGGCGATATTTACAGGAATGCCCGAATTGGCCTGCTGCATGACCGTCACGATCCTGGTCTTCATCAGCTCAAAATACTGTTTCTCGGAAGCATCCATAAAATTACCCGATGTTCAGGTGTATATGGTTGTATGTTCGATGTAAAGCATTCTACAAATGATTTACAAGAGGTATACCCACCCCGGGAGGATTGGCCGGAGTAATTTTATACCGAAAACCCCTCACTCAACTGTACCAAATTATCGCATGCTTTAGTCAGTTCTAAACCAACAAATTAAAAACCATGAAAAGATGCATTTTCCTTCTTGCAGCGGGCGTCCTTGCGCTTGTAGCCGGCCGGAGTGATGCCCAGGGAAACAAATCCCAGCCGAAGACCAAAGCGGTCGAGGCCTATGAGCTGCGCATGGCTGGCAAGGCAGATCAGGCAGAGCAACTGCTGACTGAATGGCTGAAGGTTGACAGTACGGATGCCCTGGCCAGTTTTGAACTGGCACGAACAGCGCATCATATTTTTCTGGGCAGCAGGGATATGTCACCTGAAGCCTGGACCAAGGTTGTTAATGCCTCATCTAAAGCCACGCGGCTTGCACCCAACAATGTAAGCTTCAGTTTCTATGCCGCGTATGCGCGGCTGTTTGACGCATTCATCAGCATGATGACCGGCGGCCAGGATGCAGGTCAAAAAACACAAGTGGCCTGTGATGCCTTTCGCAAGGTACTTGAACTCGATCCGAAATGCAGTCCGGCAAGGTTGTACCTTGTTGATGTTTACGCCGTGTTGCCACCGGAAATGGGAGGGGACCGGGACAAAGCCGGTCAGGTTGCAGATGAACTCATGGCCTATGATCCTGTCTGCGGCACTTTGGCAAAAGCAAGGTTGTTGCCTGACACTACTGATCTCGTAAAATACTGGCAGGCTTGTCAAAAGGTGCACGGACCAACAGCCCGAATCTCAGAGGAGATCGGGAGGGCCTACCTGTTAAAATCCGACGGAGCACAGGGAGAAGCCTATTACAGGGAAGCAATCAAGGCTGACCCCGGTGTAAAATGGCTCACATGGAACCTGGTACGCTTTCATCTGATGTCAACACAGCAGGACCCTGCACAAAAGGATGCGCACCTTCTGGCTGCTTCCACACTGGTTCAGGAAATGCTTGATGGCAGTCCCGCCCTGTGTAATCCCATGAAGGCCTATGGATACGGTACCATGGCATTGCTCAAACAGGTCGGTGGAGACAACGGAGCCGCAGAAACACTCCGCAATAAAGCCAAAGAGACGGATGGCTTTTATTCCGGAGCTACCGGTGCACCTTCTGGAATGCTGTTCTTTGAACCTGATCAGGTAAAAGTGCTTTATGCTTCTTTTTTCCTCCCCTTCTGAGCGGCTTCTTCTGATCAGATTGAATTAAATTCACTAATACAAAACCAACCTGCCATGATTAAAGAAATCCATAAGCACATTACCAATGAGTTGCAACAGAATGCCATGACCGATACAGTT
>JADHED010001958.1_pt1 | contig 15594 bp, 16 predicted proteins | sample 8952041 | NCBI WGS metagenome assembly JADHED01 (sample SAMN16124423, study PRJNA663239) | bioreactor sludge metagenome | isolation source: sludge (control) | place: India:Bengaluru | collected 2018-09-08
TTGGTACTTCTTGAGATATATGGACCCGAAAAATGATGGTGAATTCTGTGCAAAAGATTTATCAGATTATTGGGGACAAGTAGATTTATACATTGGCGGAAGCGAACATGCAACAGGTCACTTGTTGTACTCTCGTTTTTGGAATATGTTTTTGAAAGACAGAGGTTATATTAATCAAGACGAGCCTTTCCAAAAATTGATAAATCAAGGAATGATTTTGGGGATGAGTGCGTTTGTTCATAGAGTTAATTTTTATGGGCTAGAATCTGAAGGGAAAATAATTAATAATCCGATATTTGTTTCGGCATCTTTAGTAAAAAGAGTGAAAAAACTGTCGGCAGAAAATAAGATTCATCAGATAGATGTAATAAATTCAGAAACAGGCTTAAATGCTTTTATTTTAGATAAAGATTGTGAAAAAATTAATATTGGTAAGGAAGATGCAGACTTCTTAAATGATTTTGCAAAAACCGTTTACCAACATCTTAATAATAAACAAATTTATGAAATAGAAATTGATATTAATTTTAGTAATATTCACGTAGATGTCTCATTATTAAAAGGAACTTCAGATGAATTAGATATTGAAGCTTTTAAAAATTGGAGGGCAGAGTTTAAAGATGCAGAATTTATTTTAGAAGACGGAAAATACATCACCGAACGTGAAGTAGAAAAAATGTCAAAATCGAAATACAACGTTGTAAATCCAGATGATATTTGTGATGAATATGGCGCAGATTGTTTAAGATTGTATGAAATGTTCCTTGGTCCTTTAGAACAATCAAAACCTTGGAATACACAAGGTTTAAGCGGTGTTTACGGATTTTTAAAGAAATTCTATAACCTTTATTTTGATGGAGATAACTTCTCAGTTTCAGATGAAGAGCCAACCAAAGCAGAATTAAAAGTACTGCATACTTTGATTAAGAAATTTACGTTTGATATTCAGAATTTTTCTTTCAATACTTCGGTTTCGCAGTTTATGATTGCGGTAAACGAGTTGCAAAAAATGAAGTGTAACAAAAGAACAATTTTAGAACCTTTAGCGGTTATTGTTTCTCCTTACGCACCACATATTTGCGAAGAATTGTGGAGTTTATTAGGACAAAATGGTTCTATTGAGTTTGCAAACTTTCCAGAACTTAATGAAACTTATCTGGTTGAAGATGAAATAGAATATCCTGTGAGTTTTAATGGTAAGATGAGGTTCAAACTCCCATTAGCAGCAGATTTAGATGCAAAACAGATTGAAGAAATTGCAATGGGTAATGATAAAGTTCAAGAGATTTTGGCAGGTGCAACGCCTAAAAAAGTGATTATTGTACCGAAGAAAATTATTAACATTGTTTTTTAAATTTTTGTTAAATAAATAATAAAATTTACTTTAGAGTTATTGTAAAATTGTAAAAAAAAGATGCTCAAAATTTATTAATTGTTATTGATTTAAAAAGAAGCATTTGTAATTGTTAAAAATTGATTAAAATTTTGATAATTTGATAACTTACAATGTTTTTTTAGAAAACATAAATTTGTCATACTTTGGATATTTCACTTGCATTTTACAATAATTTGCCTTTATTTTACAGCCTCAAAAAAATTAACAATTATAATTTAGTTTAATATGGAAATGAATGTTTCAACACAAGAGGAGCAAGTAGTTGCTAAAAAGGCGGGAGGTCTTAATCCTGCTATCGTTTTACCTATTCTTTATCTTATTGCATTAGGTATTTATATTTTCGTTTTGGGTAACCCAGGTAATTTTCAAGCTAAGGCAGGTGAGGCTATTACAGGTCCGTCTGTAGCTTTTAGTGATGTAGCTTCTAAAGATTTACATCCAGAATCTTTTATGGGAGTTATCTACACTGGTGGACCTATCGTTCACATCCTTATCATGTTTATGATTACAGTAATTGTTTTCTCTTTTGAGCGTTTCTTCGTTCTAAGAAAAGCTGCTGGTAAAGGAAATCTTGATGCTTACGTATTAAAAGTAAGAGGCTTACTAGGCAAAAACAAAATTGATGAAGCTATTGAAGAGTGTGATGCTCAACAAGGTTCTGTTGGTAATGTTGTAAAAGAAGGTCTTACTACTTACAAAGTTTTAGCAGACGATAAAACATTAAACAAAGAGCAAAAATTAGTAGCACTTACAAAATCTATCGAAGAAGCTACTACATTAGAAATGCCAATGTTAGAAAAAAATATGATGATTCTTTCTACTTTAGGTACAGTTGCTACATTAGTTGCATTATTAGGAACTGTAATCGGTATGATTAGATCATTCCAAGCGTTAGGTGCTGCGGGTGGTACTCCAGATGCTGCTGCATTATCTATCGGTATCTCAGAAGCGCTTATTAATACTGCATTAGGTATTGGTACTTCTGCTATCGCTATTATTCTTTATAACTTCTTTACTTCTAAAATTGACGGACTTACATACAAAATCGACGAGATTGGTATGTCTATCCAACAATCTTTTGCAGAATTTAACTAATCGTTAGTTCTTTGGCAAAATAATTGCAGTTTTTTCTATAAAAGAAATAAAGTGCAAGTTCTAGAAGTTTAATTTAATAAAAATAATAATAATGGCGAGAGTCAAACCAAAAAGACACGGTGTTGTAACAGACATGACAGCGATGTGTGATGTTACTTTCTTGCTTCTTACATTCTTTATTATGACTACTCAGTTTAAAAAGCCTGATGTAGAGCAAATTAAACCACCTTCTTCTGTTTCAGAGAAATTACTTCCTGATGCTAATTTAATGACAATTAACATTACTAAGGATGGTAAGTTTTATTTCGCAGCTGTTGAGAATTCAAAAGAAAGATCAGAGTTGTTAGATAAAATGGGAGCAAAGTATGGTGTTCAATTTTCTAATGAAGATAAAATGGCTTTCATCAAAACTCCAGCAATTGGGGTTCCAATGAATCAGCTAAAAGGCTTTCTTAAATTGCCTGAAGATCAAAGAAAGAACGTGATTACGAAAGGTGTTCCACTAGATAGTACCAATAAACAATTAATAGATTGGGTAAGTGCCAGTCTTGAGATTAACCCAGAATACAAATTGGCTATCAAAGGTGATGGAGCAACTAACTACCCTAAAGTAAAAAATTTATTTGAAGGGTTGAGAGATATAGAATATTATAAGTTTTGGTTAATTACTACCCAAGAAACTAATAAATAGCAGAAGAAATGGCAGAAGTACAAGTACAGGATAAGAGCGAAAAGGGTGGCAAAGTCCGCTCCAAAAAGCAGAGTACTAGGGTTGATATGACCCCAATGGTGGATCTTAATTTTTTGATGCTAATGTTCTTTATGTTTACTACAACTTTTAGTAAACCTAATGTAATGGATCTTGGATTACCAGCTAAACCAAAAGATAAGACTCAAAAAGCTCCTGATACTCAAATTGATTTAACAAATTCAATCTCTTTGATTATTGGGAAAGATAATAGAATTTTTTATCACCAGTTAGATCAAGCAGGGCTTAATGAAAATACCCTACAAGAAACTACTTATGATAAAGAAGGGATTACAAAAGTAATCGAGCAAGCAAAACTTAGAGCTAAAGATGTAAAGAAATTTACAGTAATTATTAAGCCTACTGATGATGCAGTATATAAGAATTTCGTAGATATTTTAGATCAAATGACGATTACTAATTCTCAACAATATGGTGTTACAGACATTAAACCTTGGGAAAAAGCAATCTACGAAAAGAAAGTTGGAGGAGCTAAGCCTGCGCCAGCGCAATAATTAATTCAAATATTTTTTGAATATTATGGAAAATGATCATTTAAATTACAATCCAACGTTAGACGAGATTGTATTTGAACATAGAAACAAAGAATATGGTGCTTATGACATAAGAACAAGTTATAGAAGAATCTTAACAAGATCTTTGGTTATAGGTACAGCTCTTTTCTGTCTAGCAGCTATTAGCCCTATTGTAGTTATGAAAATTAAACAATTAACTGCAAAAGATAAAACAGAGGTTAAAGCAGACCTTATGGAAATTCTTCCAGAAGAAGATAAACCTAAGGAAGAGATTAAAGAAAAAGAAGCAGCTCCACCACCACCGCCACCAAAAACGGAAGAGAAAATTGAGATTATTCAAAACGTTGTTCCTGAGCCGGTGAAAGCGCCAAAAGTGGAAACTCCACCACCTCCAATTTCAGAACAGTTAAAAACAACAACTGGTCTTATCAATCAAGAAGGTGTAAAACAAGCAACTTATGCTCCACCTGCAGTTCAAGCTCCACCAAGAGCAGCGGCTGTAGAATCTAAAGCGCCAAGTACTACTGAAGTTTATGAATCTGTAGATCAAGATGCAGTTTAGGAGCTTTCAGAAATAAGTTTTCTGAAAACTTTGATACAGGTGCAATGGAAGGAGGTGAAGGTACCATCAAAGCTACCGTTACATTCATTATTGAAAGAGATGGTTCTATTACAGACATTAAAGTACAAGGAGGTAACTCAGACTTTAATCAAGAAGCAATTAGAACTGTTAAGAGCATTAGAACAAAGTGGAAACCAGCTAAAATTAATGATCAGCCGGTAAGACAGAGATACAAAATGCCTCTTACAATGAATTTTGAATAAACCTAGTGTTTTAATAAATTATAAGAGAAGCTTTCGCTTCTCTTTTTTATATGAAAGATAATTATGTATAATATACTATCAATTGTTATAGGGATTTTCTACATTTTTTTAGGGATTTTTGTAATTACTAAAAAATTTTTTGTAGTAAAATTAGATGGAGTTATTCCTTTTGTTTTAGGAGGATTGCTCATTGCTTATGGTATTTTTAGAGTAGTAAGAGCAATAGTTTTTATAAGAAGGAAAGATGAAGAATAATATTTTTTTCAAATATTTTGTTTTATTGTTTTCTCTATTTTTAATTAATTGTGCTAAGGATAAAAATAATACACCAGGCAAGGGAAATATAACAGTAATAGCTGATAAATCGTTTAAAAATGTTACGGAAGCATTAACCGAAAGGTATATGGCATTTTATCCCGAAACAAAGATTAACGTTCGTTATGCAAAAGAAGATTCTGCTTTTGAAGATTTATTAAATAATAAAGCAGATGTAATAATTATGTCTAGAGAGCTTACAGCTGATGAAAAAGAGTTGTATACCTCTAAGGTAGATTTACCATTTCAACCAGCGAGATTTGCTGGTGATGCTGTGGTATTTGTTACCTCCAAAAATTCTACTAGAAATTCTATTACTTTAGACGAAATAAAAAAAGAACTTCTATCAAACAGTAGAAAAATGATTTTTGATGGTGCAAGTACTGGCAATTTTAATTTTGTTGCTCAGAAATTTAATATAGAACCTCAAAATGTTAAATTTTCTGTAATTAAAGGCAACGAACAGATTATAGAACAAATTTATAAATATCCAAGTAGTATAGGAGTTATAAGCTTCAATACTATTTCTAACCCTTATTCTAAAGAAGCAGCAACTCTTCGAGAAAAAATAAAAGTTCTATCAGTGATAGACAATAAAGGCGTTTCATACTTACCAAATACAGAAACAATAAGAAATATGAAATATCCATTTACTAGAATTTTATATTTTTTGACTAATGAAGGAAACTTCGGTGTAGGAAATGGTTTTATAAGGTTTTCTTGTACACAGATAGGACAAATTGTAGTGAGTAACGAAGGGCTTCAGCCATATAATATATTTAAAAGAGAGGTGCAAATGAGATAAAAAATTTTTTATTTTGGCATAATTAAGTTATTTTTGGCGCGAAAATTGTGTATTCTTTAATAAGAATTAATTTAATGAAAAAATTTAGATATGAAATATAGTATTAATATTCCTAAAAAGGTTGTAATGAGTGCGGTAGCTACCTTCGTGTTGAGCTTTGCTAGTGCACAAACAGTGGCAGAAGGTATTAATTATTTAGACAGTCATAAATATGCTAAAGCTAAAGAAGTTTTTAATCAATTAATTGAAAAATCTCCTTCAGCTGAAAACTATTTCTATCTTGGAAATGCATATTTAGTTCAATTTGAACCAAATTTTGATAAAGCAAAAGAAGCTTTTGATAAAGGTATCACTTTAGATTCTAAAAGCTATCTTAATAAAATAGGACTTGCATCTATTAAAATGGGCAAAGGTCAAAAAGTATCTGCAATTAATGATTTAAACCAAATTGCAAAAGATTCTAGAGAAAAAGACCCAGAAGTATTATACAGAATTGGTGAAGCATTATCTATGTATGATAATAGTAATGATCCAAATCTTGCAATCACTTTTCTTAATAAAGCTATTGAAAAAGCTGCCGATAAGGATGGCGTTCCTGCTCACTATTACTATACTTTGGGAGATTCTTATAGAATGATAAAAGATCCAGGCAATGCAATGTCTGCTTACGAAAAAGCGTCTGCGATTGCAAAAAATAAAGCGTCTGTATTTTACAGAATGGCAACTCTTTGGATGGCTGCTAAACAATACAAAAAAGCTGAAGAGAACATCAATAAAGCTATAGCTATTGACCCAACTTATGCACCAGCTTACAAAGCACAAGCTGAGTATAACAGAACTTTCCAAAGACCTGATGAGACTACAAAAAGTTTAATTAACTATACTAAATATGCAGACGAAGACCCAAGTACTGCTCTAGAAATTGCTAAATTATATTTTATCAATAGCAATTTTGCAGAAGCAAAAGCTACTTTGGATAAAGTTTTTGATAAAGTTTCAGACCCAATTAAATTTAAACTGAAAGCTTATTTACAATACGAAGAAAACGACTATGCTGGTGCTAAAGCAAGTTTAGAATCTTACTACAGTAAAGTAGAGCAATCTAGAATTATCCCAAGTGATGCTGGTTTAGAAGGTTTAATTTATGCAGGTTTAGCATCAAAAGAAGCAGATGCTACTACTAAAGCTGCTTTAATGCAAAAATCTGAAGAAAAAATGGCTGTTGTAAAACAAGCTAATGATGATACTTTGAATTGGGATGTAGAATATGCAAAAGTAGTAAGTGGAGCTGCTGAATTGAAAGCAAAAGCTGAAGCAGGCCCTACCAACGAAAATATTGAAAATCTTAAAAAACAAGTTGCAGCAAACAAAGAAGATACTACTTTGTTGTTCAACTTAGCGCAAGCTTACGAAGCTGCTAATAACTGGGAAGGTTCTGCTCTTGTTTGGCAAAAAATGAATGAGTTATTACCAACTTGGGAACCAGCTTACTATAGCAAAGGATATGCTATGCAAAAAGGAGGTTACAATCAATCTGCTGCCTTAGCTTACCTTAAATACATTGATGTAGTTTTAGCAAAACCAGCGGCAGAACAGCAACCATTACAAGAAAATTTATATGGTGCTTATTATAATGTTGCTCTTTTATTGAAAGACATTGATAAAGCAAAAGCTTTAGAAAACATTGGCAAAGCACTGGCGATAAAACCAGCCGACCCCAATGCAACAAATCTTCAAAAATTATTAAATCAATAATAAATTTAAACTCCTTAAGCAATTAAGGAGTTTTTTGTTTTTTGATTGTTTCAGAAATATTTTTACATTTGGCAAATGAAAATAGATATTTTAGCAATTGGTGCACATCCTGATGATGTAGAATTAGGATGTGGTGGCACCATCGCAAAACTTATTTCCGAAGGAAAAAAGGTAGCAATAGTTGACCTTACTCAAGGAGAATTGGGCACAAGAGGAACTAATGAGACCAGAGCTGTAGAAGCGGCAGAAGCGTCAAGAATTTTAGGGATTTCTGCCAGAGAAAATTTGAAAATGAAGGATGGTTTTTTGTTGAATTCAGAAGAGTATCAATTAGAAATCATAAAAGTAATTAGAAAATATCAACCAGAAATTGTTCTTTGCAATGCGATAGATGATAGACATCCAGATCATGCTAAAGCTTCAAAATTGGTTTCAGATTCTTGTTTTCTTTCAGGTTTAATTAAAATTAATACGACTTTAGAAGGTGTTGAACAAAAATTTTGGAGACCAAAGCAAGTTTTTCACTATATTCAATGGAAAAATATTGAACCCGATTTTGTGATTGATATTTCGGGATTTTTAGATAAAAAAGTAGAGGCTTGTTTAGCGTATAAAACTCAGTTTTACGACCCAAATTCCACAGAACCAATGACTCCAATAGCCACTAAAGATTTTTTAGATAGTTTGACCTACAGAGCTCAGGATTTAGGAAGACTTTCAGGAGTTGACTATGCAGAAGGTTTTACGACGGAAAAATACCTTGCTTTGAAAAATTTTGATGGAATTATTTTTTAATTTCTATAAAAAAGTTATATATTTGCACACGCAAAAAAACGGTGGGTGTAGCTCAGTTGGTTAGAGCGTTAGATTGTGGTCCTAAAGGTCGCCGGTTCGATCCCGGTCATCCACCCAAAAAAAGCATCCAAAACTGGATGCTTTTTTTTATGCTTTTGTTTTACTGTCGAGAACTAAGGTTACGGGGCCATCATTCAAAAGAGATACTTTCATGTCGGCACCGAAAATTCCACTTTCAATTTTCAGACCAGATGTTTTTTTTATTTCTTCTTTAAAATATTCAAACAAAGGGATTGCTTTTTCTGGTTTTGCAGCTTTTATATAGGACGGTCTATTTCCTTTTTTGTAATCTGAAATTAATGTGAATTGGCTTATGCAAAGTATTTCGCCAGAAATATCTTTTACCGAAAGATTCATTTTTCCATTTTCGTCAGAAAAAATCCTTAAATCAATAATTTTTTTAATGAGCCAATCTGCATCGTTTGTTTCATCGGTTTCATCTACTCCTATTAAGAGCATTAGCCCTTCAGAAATTTCTCCTACAATTTTCCCTTCTACTTTTACACTTGCTTCTTTTACTCTTTGTACAACTATTTTCATTAATTATAAATATTTAAAATGTTAGAAGAAGAATTGAAACTGTAGTAATATTGCTTTAGTGCATAAGTACTTACTTCTGCAGGAGCGCCACTCATTAAAAACCATTTTGCATTGTCTTTTTTACAAATTACCAAAGTTCCGCCTTCTACTTCCAATGTTGTATTGGTGTCTGGGCAAATATGAGGTGCATTACGGTCATAGATTTTAAAACTAGTTGCAGAAGCTCTGTAGATGATAAGTCCTCGCGTTCCAGATTGTTGTTCTGAGATATAAACCCAACCACCAACATTTTGTAATTGATAGTACGCAGGATGACTTATGTTGATTTGAACGGAAATTAATTGGTTTGGGAAGCAGCTTGTTGTTTCTTCTCTGTTTCCACAAGAATTTAAAATTTTTAATATACTGAAAATCAGTAAAATTGGAATTAGCGTTTTGAGAATTTTTGCTTTCATATCAAAATAAATCATATCTTTGTAACTCGAATTTTTTATAAATATTGTCCGGCAAAGGTCGGATTATTTTTTTATACTAACGCTAAATATACGAGATATGAGTAAAGTTATGAATTATGTAACCAAAGAAGGCTTAGAAAAAATGAAAACTGAGCTGGAGCAATTGGAAAGTATTGAAAGGCCAAAAATTACACAGCAAATAGCAGAAGCTAGAGATAAAGGAGATCTTTCGGAAAACGCAGAGTATGATGCTGCAAAAGAAGCACAAGGTCTTTTAGAAATGAAAATATCAAAAATAAAAGATGTTATTGCCAATTCTAAAGTGATTGACGAAAGCCAGTTAGATACTTCTAAAGTGTCAATCTTGTGCACTGTTCGTCTTAAAAATAATGCAACAAATCAAGAGCAAAAATTTACTCTGGTTCCTGATAATGAATCTGATATTAAAACAGGTAAAATTTCTGTAAATACTCCTATTGCAAAAGGCTTATTAGGGAAAGCTGTTGGTGAAACGGCAGATATTTCTTTGCCTAATGGTAATAAACTTTCTTTTGAAGTTTTAGAAATATCGCTTTAAATTTGTAATTTAAAGTACAAAATTATGAGTTCAATTTTTACAAAAATAGTAAACGGAGAAATTCCAAGTTATAAAATTGCTGAAGACGAAAATCATTTGGCTTTTTTAGATGTTATGCCTTTGGTAGAAGGTCATACTTTGGTAATTCCCAAAAAAGAAATTGATTTAATTTTTGATTTAGAATCCGAAGAATTCAAAAATCTTTGGGCGTTTGCGCAGCAAGTTGCCAAAAAAGTAGGAGCTGCCATCCCTTGTCTTAGAGTAGGAATTGCTGTGGTTGGTATAGAAGTTCCACATGCTCACATTCATTTGGTTCCAATGAACAGTATGAAAGATTTGAATTTCGGAAATGAAAGATTGAAACTCAGCCCAGAACAATACAAAGAAATACAAGATAAAATTGTAAATCAATAAAAATCTAAAACTCAAATTTCAATCAGGAATTTGAGTTTTTTCAAAATTAAAGAAAATAATGAATCCAAATCAATGTTCATTTTGTGGTAGAAAGAAAAGTGAAGTAGAAATATTAATCTCTGGAAAAGATGGTTACATCTGCGAAAACTGTGTAGAACAAGCGCATTCTATAGTTAGGGAAAGTGTTGGAGCTACATCTTTTGCGCCTGCAAAATCTATTGACGAATTAAAAAAACCTAGAGAAATAAAATCTTTTCTAGACGAATATGTAATAGGACAAGATAAAGCAAAAAAACAACTTTCTATAGCAGTTTACAACCATTACAAAAGGCTTCTTCACAATGAAGATGAAAATAAATCTGTAGAAATAGAAAAATCTAACATCATTATGGTTGGCGAAACTGGTACTGGTAAAACTTTACTCGCTAAAACGATTGCTAAGCAACTTAATGTTCCGTTTTGTATTGTAGATGCTACCATTCTTACAGAAGCTGGATATGTAGGAGAAGATGTAGAAAGTATTCTTTCGAGATTATTGATGGTTGCAGATTATGATGTAGAGAAGGCGGAGAAAGGAATTGTTTTTATTGATGAAATTGATAAAATTGCAAGAAAATCAGATAATCCAAGTATTACCAGAGATGTTTCTGGTGAAGGTGTGCAACAAGGTTTGCTCAAATTGCTAGAAGGAAGTATTGTAAATGTCCCGCCACAAGGTGGTAGGAAACATCCAGACCAAAAATACATTCAGGTAAATACGCAAAATATTTTGTTTATTGCGGGCGGTGCTTTTGATGGGATTAAAGAAATTATTGAAAGAAGACTTAATAAACAAGCAATAGGTTTTAGTTCAGAAAAATTAAATAAGGCTGAAGGAGAGGAATATATTTTAGAGAAACTTAATTCATCAGATCTTAGAACATTTGGTTTAATTCCAGAACTTTTGGGTAGATTTCCTATAGTAACATTCTTAGATAAGCTAAATAAAGAAACTATGCTGAGAATAATGAAAGAGCCAAAGAATTCTATTATTAATCAATATGTAGAGTTATTTAGATTAGACGGGATTAATATTGAATTCGATAATGCAGCTCTAGAAAAAATTGTAGATTATACAATTGACAAAGGTTTAGGTGCAAGAGGCTTAAGAGGAACTACGGAAAAAGTCTTAGAAAGCTATATGTTTGATATTGATGCAATTGGAGAATCTTTACTTGTAGATGAAGAAGATGTTAAAAATATCATATAATTAAAAAAAAATTGGGAATTCCGTTTATTTTTTTTAAATTTGTGGATTGAAAGAGAAGTCTAACTTCTTAAAAAACACACAAATGATAAAAAATTTACTAACTCTTATACTACTAGGGGCATGTTTGTCTGCAAATGCGCAAATTTTGTCTTATTTGGATTCCAATGCGAAAGTTTATGTAGGTAAAAACGCTTTGGTTTACAATGGTGGTGGAATGAAAATTAAAAACAATGCACAAGTTCTTAATTATGGGAACGTGATGATTGTAGGTAGTAATACTGACGTTTTTAAAACTGTTGATGCATCAGATCTCGATAAAACCGAGACGAATGGTGGCGGTAATTTTATTAACAAGCTTAATGATCCTGCGAATTATGCTTCAGTTAATTCACCTTCAAGTCCATCTATTTATACTTATGGTCAGCTATATATTAGCGGTTTAGCGCAAAATGATGTTACTGCAATTGTAGATCAAGAGTATAGAGCTGTAAAGCATGGTGCTTATCAGCAAATTTCTTTGCCTTTCTTTAATAAAACTTTTTCTACTTTAAGTGGAACAACAGAATTTAATAAGTTGTTTACTAATACGAGGTGGTCACAAAATGAAATTTTGAAATGGAATAATAGATATGCCCGTTTCGATTTTGTAGATAATGCAACCAAAACATTAACAGCTAATGGAGCTAATGATAAATCTACAGGGTATTATATATTAGGCTCTAATGGTTTAGATGCCGCTAATCCAGCAACACAATTAGGAGGAACTCAAACAGCATTTACAATTAAGGGAATTCCTTATGCTGAGGAAAATGTTACAGACGCAACAATAGCAGACGCAGGTAAGGATATTAATTATGGTGTAAATGGTGCATCTATTAATTTGTATGAAGAAAGGTATAATTCATATTTGCAAGATGGTTTACATATTGCTAGTGGAGGTAGCGCTTGGGATGCTGCGGATGCAAATGGTAGAGGATTTGGTAAGAACTTATACCAATATGGTAATCCATTTTTAACGAATTTAGATTTATCTAGAATAGGACATACGGAAGCTGTAACCACAGGAGACGGAAATGATTTGTCAAATATTTATGGTATCAGATTTGAAACTTCAGGAGTACAATATACTCCAAATAAAGGAGGAGGTTCTACATCTTTTAAATATGTAGTATTTGCTCCACAACCTGGTAATCCTAGTAGGGACCAAACAGGTACATCAAGTACACCAGTTGGTGATGTAGATTATCTTGTAGTAAGACCAATGAGTACTTTCGTTATTAAAATGAAAGATAATACTGTATCAAGTACTTTAAATTTTAAAACCTTAAGAAGGTTTAATTATCTTCCGAGATTGGCAAGCACTAATTACAGTGTTACTGCAGCTAGAAGTGCAGCCAGTAAAGTTACAAACACCGTTAAACAGTTAGGCGTAATTGCTTTAGATGCTAATGGTAATGAATTAGGAAGAACATACTATGTTGTTTATGCTAATGCTACTACAGGATACTCTAATTCTGTAAATTCTCAGGTTGCTGCGTCTAATAATGTTATAGGTACTTTCGAAGAAGCACCAATTGGTGGTTATGATTATAATCAAACAAGTAAGTATTGGCTTTATATTAATGAAGCAAATGAGAATGATTTTAAAGGAAAGAATATTAAACTTGTAAACTATAGTTCTAATATTAAATCATATAGATTTGAGATTAGAGAAAATGCAGAATTGGTTTCTGATGGAACTCATACACTTTCTGCTGGTACTGGATTTTATGTAAGAGACGCAATTAATAATGGTCAAGTTATTGAAGCTAAACAAGGAGGTATTGTTCCTGCTACAAGTACAGAGTTTGATTTGTATTATGGATTGCCAACCAGTGGAACTTTAGGCACTACTGATACTAAAGTACCATCTAGGACTAAGATTGTATATAGTGAAGATTCAAAAAAATACATAATAAAATTTGATTCAAATTGGAATAATGCAGATATTTATGTGCATGACATGAGTGGAAAACTTATTTTTAGTAATAAAAATGTTAAAACAAGTTCAGATTATACTATTAATCTTGATACTAAGGTAAACAATACCTTTATTATTAATGTAATATCAGAACTTGGGGAAAAGGTAACTTCTAAAATAATTAAATAAGCCAGTCATGATGAAATATCTATATAAAATAAGCTTAATATTAATATTTTTTATATCATTTATAGCCAATGCTCAGCCTCCGTGCCCTAATTGTGGAGATGGCAATGGTGGTGCTGGTGGGGTTACGCCAGGAGCGCCTGCTTCTCCGATAGATGATTATATCATTTATCTAGCTATTGTAGGTTTGTTTGTAATTTATTATACATATAAAAAATTAAATAGATTAGTAAAAAATTAATCAAAAAAACTCACAAGAAATTGTGAGTTTTTTTATCTTTGATATTATGAAAAATATTTTAGCGATTATTACATTGTGTATTGTAAATTTATGCAGTGCGCAGTTTTCAGTTTCTATCAAAACTACAAATGATTTTATTGCGAATGAAGCATATCTGTATAAATTAAACGGTTCTAAAGATATAATTATTGATAAAACTATTAAGAAAAATAATTCTTGGGTTTTTAATGTTAAAGAAAAATACGAAGGGCTTTTAAAAGTGCATTTTCCAGAGAATAATTCTTCAATATCTTTTATCACAGAAAATAGTGATGTAAACTTATCTTTTGATGTTAAAAATGGCAAAGTTGGTACTGTAGATTATCTAGATGATGCTAATAAAATTTTCTACGGATTACAAGACCAGCAAAAAAAGAAAGAACAAATTCTTCCTGCTTTGTATCAAATTGTAACTTTTTATAAAAGCAATTCTCCCTTTGGTAAAGCTTTAAATGAAGAAATCAACAGTCTAAATTCTTCTATTCAATATACTAAAGAACAGCATCCCTTCATAGATTATTATACAGAAAATTATAAAAAATATTTATCTGAATCTGCTGGTGCTAAAACACCAACTAATCAAGAAATTATTAGTTTTCTAAATTCTTCGGGGTATTATCTCGAAACATCATCTTTACTTAGGCCTATTTTAATAAGTTTTTTAAGTAATTCTAATAAAGCTTTAATAGGTGAAGAAACAGATAAATTAATAAATACGGTAAATCTTGAAACTCCAAGAGGACAAATTATCTTGTCAGAATTAATAGATATTTTTAATGTATATGGTATTAAAGATTTAAAAGATAAATATCTTACAGAAGCTAAAGCTTTAAAATGTACTATTAATGATAGATTAGCAGGAACTATAAAATCTAATGACAATACATCAGTTGGCTCATTAATTCCTAATATTAAATTCAATTCTGTTATTAATACCAAAGCAAAATCTCTACATGATGTGAAAGCAGATAAGAAAATTCTAATTTTCTGGGCATCTACTTGTCCTCATTGCGAAAAAGAAATAGGTGAAATGCTTACAAGATATTCTGAATTAAAATCTAAAAATATCGAAATTGTAGGATTTTCTTTAGATTCTGATAAAACAGCTTATACAGAAAAAGTAAAGCTTTTACCTTGGGTTAATGACACAGAATTGAAAGGTTGGTACAGTTCTTACGTTGATACTTACAATATTCATGCAACGCCAACTTTTTATATTGTGGACTCTTCTAACAAGATTTTATCTACTCCAGATAATTTTGTTGAAGTTTTGAGTTTTCTTGGGATAAAATAATTTGCAGGAATTAAAAATATTCATATATTTGCACCACGAAAAACGGCGAGGTAGCTCAGGTGGTTAGAGCGTTGGATTCATAACCCAAAGGTCACGGGTTCAAATCCCGTCTTCGCTACAAAAAAGACAGCATTGTTGCTGTCTTTTTTCGTTTTATTACTGGTTTTTTATAGAGTTATATCATAAAGTGTTAATAACTAATTATATAATCAATCTATGATATATATTAGTAAAAAAATGACAAAAAAAGTAAGCAATAGCGTCCTAAATAAAAAAATAAGAAGGAATTAAAGTAACTCAAAGTATCTT
>JADHED010001960.1_pt1 | contig 15594 bp, 13 predicted proteins | sample 8952041 | NCBI WGS metagenome assembly JADHED01 (sample SAMN16124423, study PRJNA663239) | bioreactor sludge metagenome | isolation source: sludge (control) | place: India:Bengaluru | collected 2018-09-08
GCCCGTCGTCGAGCAGCCAGAGGTTGGCCTGACCGAACTCCCGTCGGACCGGCGCCGCCAGGTCAGGGCCGTCGGCGATGGCGACCGTGTGGGTGCCGCCGGCCTCGATGCCGACGCAGAGGGGTGCTGGGAGCGTGGCGCCTCGAAGTGCGGACATCTGGAGAGGCCCTCGCGTGGCGCACCTCGGGGCAGGTGGCCGCGCGCGCCAATCGTACACGCGGGCCCACCATCAGCGCGATGGCCGACGCCGCGCGGTCGTGCCACGACGTGACGGAATGGCGCGACAGCTGGATCGACGCGTCCCAGACGCCCGCCGGCGGCCCGGCCTTCACGAGCCACTGGAGGATGAACGCGCGCGGGTCGGAATGGCGCTGCCACACCTGCGGCAGGAACGTGGCGCGACGCCACCCGTGCTGCGGCACCACGGGTCCACGCGCGGCCTCAGAGAAGCCACCGCTGGTCGCGCCCCTCGAAGCGTGGCGCTCGAGTCGCCGGGGTGCTGGCCCTCGCGCCGGTCCAGGTGGACGAACCTCGGACGGCCTTCGTCGGCGTCCACGTCGTGACGCTGGAGCGCGAGGAGGTCCTGGCCGACCACACCGTGGTGATCGGCGGCTCCCGCATCACGGCCGTCGGTCCGCGGACCTCCATCGCGGTGCCCCCGGGCGCGTTGTCACGGCGCCGGACGCTCGAGCCGTCGCAGCTCGTCGACGGCGTAGTCGTACTCGACGTAGTCGCGCGCCCCTTCGGCCTTCACCCAGCCCAGGTGGCGCCGGGCTTCGTCCAGCCGGCCTGCGGTCGCGGCCTCCAGCCCCACGTAGGCGTGCGCTTCGGTGCGCTCGCCCTTGGACTTCGCCCGCGCGAGGAAGGCCTCCGCATTCAGTTGCCCGCGCAGGAACTGCGCCACGACCAGCGTCCACGACTTGGCCGGCGCGTGCTCGGCCACGGCCGCGAGGATGGCGTCGGCGCGGGCCGCGTCGCCGAGACGACGGTGCCCCACGGCCGCCAGGAATCCGGCATAGAAGCTCTCATCGTCGGACCAGCCCCGAGCCTTCGTGAACTCGCCGAGGTCGCGAACGAGCACCTCGTACTGGCCCGCGCGGAACGCCACCGCGGCCCGCAGCCTGATCCAACGATCGCTGCCATCCATCCGGAGCACGCGCGAGAGGGCCTGGTCCGAGGCCTGTACGTCGCCGGCCGCCAGTGCAGCGGTCGATGCCCCAAACCACAGCCACGCCACGTCGCCGTTCAGCGAGGTGGCCTTCGCAAAGGCGGCGGCCGCCTCGGCGTGACGTCCTGCCTCGGAGAGCGCCTGGGCGAAGCGGTAGTGCGCCGCGAAGTCCCCCGGGGCCTCCCCGGCAACGGCGGAGGCGAGCTCGACGGCCTCCGCGGGCCGCTCCTGCTGCAGCCGGACGGCCGAAAGGGCGAGCCGCGCGCCCCGGTGGGATGGATCGAGCGACAGCGCCTTCTGCAGGGCCCGCTCGGCCGGCTCGCTGGCTCCTGTCCGCATCAACAGGTCGCCCTCCAGAAACGCCACGTCCCCTTCCCGCATCGGTCGGACCTCCGCGTCGGCGGCCCGCAAGGCATCGGCGGACGGCTGCACGTAGACGCCGGGGATCTTGGGTCGCATCAGGTACATCGCGAGCTCGTCCTGCAGCTTCTGGGGCGTGGTGGCGATGACCTCCCGGAAGGCCTGCTCCTGTGTCCGGCCGCTCGCCAGCGCATCCAGGAACTTCCCGAGCTGTCCACGCCGGTCGCCGAGGCTCAGGTAGTGCACCAGCGCCCACGCCTGGGCGTAGAACATGCCCACCTTCTCCGGGTGGCGGAAGATGCGGCTGGTGCCTTCGGGCGACAGCATGTCGGCGAGCGGGAGCAGTTCCATGTGGCGCAGCCAGTCGCGCCCCAACGGCGGCACCCCGCCGAGGATGCCGCGGCCCTGCTCGTCGCTGCGGAACGTGGAGAAGAACTCGGCCATCCCCTCGTCCATCCACGTTGGCAGGCGTGCCTGGTTCCGGTGGACCACGGCATGGGTGTACTCGTGGAAGATGAGCTGATAGGTGTCCCGGCGATCGGCCTGGGACGCCAGCACGATGTCGTTGACGTCCGCGGACCCGCGGTAGTAGCCCCCGACCTCACGGACCAGGTGCCCTCGCGCGTTGCGGGGCTTGAACTTGGTGAACGCCGCGTCGCTCTTGAACACCACCACGCGCATCGGCACGGGCGAGTCGAGCTTCAACCGCGGATACAGCGTCAGCAGTGCCTGCCGGAACCGCTCGAGTTCGACGACGGTGAAGCGGAGTTCTTTCTCGGAGGCGTTGCCGAAGACGGTGAAGTTCGGTGACGTCACCTGCCGCCAGTCCTTGCCCAACGCGGCGGCGGAGGCATCGCCCGCACCGGCAACGCCAGCGACGAGCGCGCCAGCGTCGGTCGACCGCGCGGCGTGGGCCGGCATGGCGCCAGCGAGGATGGCGAACACGGCGAAAAGGACTGGCGAGCGGCCTGACAGGCGGACAGGCATCGGCGTCTCCCGGGGGCGGGACGGGACGCCATTCTACCGGGGAGCGGCGCGGGCGGCAGGCGGCATGCCGTGCCAGGTGGCCTCGCGGGGGCGACGGGCACCGACCTGCCAGGGCGGCCGCGCCGCGCCGGGCCCCGCCGTGTCACACGACCGCCACCTTGACGCAGCGAATCGGCGGCAACGCGCCGAAGGCGCACTGCCACTGCTCGCCGGCGTCGCGCCTCGTCCACAACTGCCCCGTCGTGGTCCCGAAGCCGACGTGTCGTGGCCGGCTCCCGAGGAGTACGCCGCTCCGTCCGAGGCGACGCGCGAGGGTTCCCGCGGTTGTGCCGCGTCGCTCGACGCGCGTCACCGGCGCAGCACCGCCCACACCATGTGCGGAGAGTGCCCGCCGGCGCGCACCATGCGCACCCACAGCAGCGTCATGTGCTCGAGGTGCAGCGCCTGCTCGGCGCCGCCCACGTCGAGCGGCTCCCACCCCAGGTCGGCCAGCAGGCCGGCCACGACCTGCTTGGCCGACGCGTCGTTGCCACAGAACAGCATCACGGGCTTCACGCCGTAGCCGGGGTACGCCGAGTCCCTGAAGTTCTCGAACCCGTAGATGCTGAAGGCCTTCACGACCTTCGTGCGTGGCAACTGCGCCTGGATGGCCTCGGTGCCCGACTGCCGGCTGCCGAGCCCGTGGGTCAGGCCCGGCCCGACGGGGTTCGTGCAGTCGACGAGGATCTTCCCGTCGAGCTCGGCGGCGAGTCCCGCCAGCACGTCCACGTTGGCCTGGTAGGGCGTGGCCAGCAGCGCCACGTCCGCCGCCCGCACCGCCTCCGCCGGGGTCGCCACGCCGAGCCCCGGGTTGCGTGCGACGAGCGCGCGCACGCTGTCGGAGCCGCCGTCGTGCGCGGCCAGCACCACGTCGTGCCCCGCCCGCTGCAGGCGCTCGGCCAGCGCCCCGCCCACGTTGCCGTGACCGATGCACGCGATCCGCATGGCTCACCGCCCCAACGCTTCGACGACCAGCCGCGCCGCGGCTGCGCCGGAGTTCTGCTGCTGACCGGTGACCAGGCGGCCGTCGCGGACCGCGAACTCGCGGAACGGGCCGTGCACGACGAAGTTGGTGCCCGCGATCCTGCGCGCCTCGTCCTCGATCCAGAAGGGCTGGATGCGGCGGCCGACGAAGCTGTCGGCGTACTGCTCCTCGGCGTTGGCGAAGCCCGTCCACGTCTTCCCCGCCACGAGCAGCTCGCCGGTGGACAGCCGCGTGTCGAGCAGGAGGCACGTGGCGTGGCACACGAGCGCCGTGATCTTGCCCGCCTCGTAGAACGCCGCCACGAGCCGCTCCAGGGCGGCGTTGCCGCGGAAGGTGACCATGGGCGACTGCCCGCCGGCGAGGAACACCGCGTCGTAGTCCTCCGGCCGCACGTCGTCGATGCTCCGCGTGCCCTTCAGCAGGGCGGCGTGCGCCGGCGACTTCTTGAAGCCGAGGCTGAGGATGTCGTGGGCCGCGTACCCGCTGGCATCCTCCGGGTCGCTGTAGGCGTCGGCCACGAGGTCGCCGCCGGCCGGGCTGCGCAGGTCCACCGCGTACCCGGCCTCGGTGAACACCCAGTAGGGGTGGGTGAGTTCGGCCCACCAGAAGCCCACCGGCCAGCCCGTGGTGGGCGACGTCGCCGCGTTGGCGGCGATCATCAGCACCCGCGTCCGCTGATCAGGATTGGTGACGTTCGTCGAGGCGCTCATCCGCGTGCTCCTTGTCGACAGGGGATGAGGCCACGGTAGGCTGCCGAGTGCATTTCATCAAGACAGGCACGTTCAAGGTACTGTTGCACGCCGTGCACATCACCGGCGGCGCCCCCGGGGCGCGACCCTCCCGCCCCCGGCGTCGGCCACGGCGGCGGCCGCCCGCGCGAACACGTCGCGCAGCCACTGGTTCGCGGGCTCGTTGTCGAGGCGCGGGTGCCACAGCAGGTGCACGGCGTACCCGGGCAGGGCGAGCGGCGGCTCGATCACCCGCAGCGGGAACGCGTCGGCCGCCGCCCGGACCGCGCTCTCGGCCACCGTCAGGATGGCGTCGCTCACCGACACCAGGTGCAGCGCCGACCAGAAGTAGGGCACGACGTGGCGGATGCGACGGGTGCGCCCGCGATCGGCGAGCACGCGATCCACCTGGCTGGGCCGCCCCAGCGGCGCGACGACGACGTGGTCGAGCGCGAGGTAGGCGTCGAGCGTGAAGCGCCGGCCGAGGACGGGATGGTCGCGGCGCACGACGCACACGAAGCGCTCGGTGAGCAGCGTCCGCGTCCTGAACTCGGGCGGGAAGAGGCCGGGCAGGCAGACCGACAGATCGGCGGAGCCGTCGCGCAGCGGGATCCAGTCGTCGGCGACGCTGGGCAGGAAGCGGAGGGTGACGCCAGGCGCCTCCTCCCTCAGCAGGCGGTCGACGGCGGGGCCGAGCACGAGCAGTGCGTGGTCGGTGGCGAACACGGTGAACGTGCGCGACAGGGACCGCGGCACGAACGGGGCCGGTGGCGACAGCACGCGTGTCGCCTCCTCCACGAGGTTGCGCACGAGCGGCCGCAGCGCCTCGGCCCGCGGCGTGAGCGCCATCGACCGGCCCGACCGCACCAGCAGGGGATCGCCGAGCCGCGCGCGGATGCGCGCCAGCGCGTGGCTGGCGGCCGGCGTGCTGAGGCCGAGGCGACGGGCGGCCTGCGTGACGTTGCCCTCCTGCAGGAGGGCGTCGAGGGTGAGCAGCAGGGCCAGGTCCCTGGATTCCATGGCCTGCAACATCGCAGGCCCTGCTGTCCCCGTCAAGCATGAGCCGTCGATCTGCGGCGCCGCGGGACGAGGCGGTCGCCAGCCGCGCGGCACGCCGACCGGGCCGCGCGACCCGGTGCCCGGCGCGTCGCGCGGTCCAACGCGACCGGGCCCGGCTATCTCGGCGCGCGCACCACGGGCAGCCCGGCGAGCGCCATCGCGAGGTCGCCCTCCTCGTAGGTGAGGTCCTGGAGCTTGCCGGCGAAGTAGTCGGTGTAGGCCTGCATGTCGAAGTGGCCGTGGCCGCACAGGTTGAAGAGGATCGTCCGCGATCGCCCGTCCTCGCGGCACCGGATCGCCTCGTCGATGGCCCCCTTCACGGCGTGGGTCGCCTCGGGCGCCGGCACGATGCCCTCGGCCCGCGCGAAGAGCACGCCGGCCTCGAAGCACGCGCGCTGGTGGTAGGCCCGTGCGTCGATCAGGCCGAGGTCCTTGAGCTGGCTCACGAGCGGCGCCATCCCGTGGTAGCGCAAGCCGCCGGCGTGCAGGCTCGGCGGCGTGAAGCTCGACCCCAGCGTGTGCATCTTGGTCAGCGGCGTGAGCTTCGCCGTGTCGCCGTAGTCGTACGCGTACTGTCCCTTGGTGAGGCTGGGGCAGGCCGCCGGCTCGACGGCGAGCACTTCCACCTTGCGGCCGCCGCGCAGCTGCTCGCCGAGGAACGGGAACACCATGCCGGAGAAGTTCGACCCGCCGCCCGTGCAGCCGACCAGCACGTCGGGGTAGTCGCCGGCCATCTCCATCTGCGCCAGGGCCTCGATGCCGATCACCGTCTGGTGCAGCAGCACGTGGTTGAGCACCGAGCCGAGCGCGTACTTCGTGTCGGCGCGCTGGGCGGCCACCTCCACGGCCTCGGAGATGGCGATGCCCAGGCTGCCCGGATGGTCGGCCCGCCCGGCGAGCACGGCCCGGCCGGCGGCCGTCTCCTGCGACGGCGACGCGATGCAGCGCGCCCCGTAGGTCTGCATCAACGCGCGGCGATACGGCTTCTGGTCGTAGGAGACGCGCACCATGAACACGTCCACCGACAGCCCGAAGACGTTGCCGGCGAAGGCGAGCGACGAACCCCACTGTCCCGCCCCCGTCTCGGTGGCGAGGCGGCTGACGCCCGCCTCCTTGTTGTAGAAGGCCTGCGGCACGGCGGTGTTCGGCTTGTGGCTGCCGGTCGGGCTGACGCCCTCGTACTTGTAGAAGATCTTCGCCGGCGTCTGCAGGGCGGCCTCGAGGCGGCGCGCCCGGAACAGCGGCGTGGGCCGCCACAGGCGATACACCGCGCGGACGGGCTCGGGAATCTCGATCTCCCGATCGGTGGACACCTCCTGGCCGATGAGCGCCATCGGGAACAGCGGCTCGAGGTCGCCAGGGCCCACGGGCGCATGGGTGCCCGGATGGAGCACCGGCGCTGGCGGGGTCGGCAAGTCGGCGGCGAGGTTGTACCAGGCGGTCGGCAGGCGGCGTTCGTCGAGCAGGTACTTCAGCGAATCCGGCATCGTAGGTCCTCGGCGACGGTGAGCCCGTCACGCAACGGCGGGCCCGGCGTCAGCGTGGGGAGCGGCGCGGCGCGGCGGCGAACCGCTCGAGCTGGCCATTCACAGGGTAGTGCCACCAGCGCGAGGGAACGGCGTCTCGGCATGCCCCAACGCTACCACCAGTCGGGCCCGTGGGCGACGTGTGCGGCGGGCGACGGCCCCGATCGTGCCCGGCTGGTGGGCCCCGGGCGCCCGAGCGGCTACCATGGGGCGGCGCGGTGCGTGAGGGGCTCCGCAACGGCTTCCGACGAGGTGACGTTCATGGCCTACTTCCCAGAGATCCCCGAGGCGGTGCCCTTCGAGGGCCCAGAATCGCGCAACCCGCTCGCCTTCCACTGGTACCAGCCAGACCGGGTCGTGGCCGGCCGCCCCATGGCCGAGCACCTGAAGTTCGCCGTCTGCTACTGGCACACGTTCATGGGCACGGGCGCGGACCCCTTCGGCGGCGGCGTGTACGACCGTCCCTGGCACCGTGGCGCCAGCCCCATGGACAACGCGCTGCGCACGCTCGACGCGGCGTTCGAGTTCATGCAGAAGATCGGCGTCAGGTACTGGTGCTTCCACGACACCGACCTCGCGCCCTCCGGCGCGTCGCTCGCCGACCTGTTCCGCAACCTCGACGCGCTGGTGCAGCGTGCCGCCGACCTGCAGCGCGCCACGGGCATCCGGCTGCTGTGGGGCACCGCGAACCTCTTCTCGCACCCGCGGTACACCCACGGCGCCGCCACCAACCCCGACCCGCGCGTGTTCACCTGCGCGGCCGCGCAGGTGAAGCACGCGCTCGACGCCACGCTCGCCCTCGGCGGCACCGGCTACGTGTTCTGGGGGGGACGGGAGGGTTACAGCACGCTGCTGAACACCGACCTGCGGGCCGAGCGCGAGCAGGCCGCGCGCTTCTTCCACCTCGCCGTGGACTACGCGAAGCGCATCGGGTTCACGGGCCGGTTCTTCATCGAGCCGAAACCGAAGGAACCCTCCAAGCACCAGTACGACTACGACGCCGCGACCGCGATCGGCTTCCTGCGCGAGTTCGGGCTGCTCGACACCTTCGCCCTGAACATCGAGGCGAACCACGCCACGCTGGCCGGCCACTCCTTCGAGCACGAGCTGGCCGTGGCCTCCGCGGCGGGCCTGCTGGGCAGCATCGACGTGAACGTCGGCGACCCGACGCTCGGGTGGGACACCGACGAGTTCCCCACCGACGTGCGGAGCGCCGCGCTGGCGATGGCCATCGTCCTCGCCCAGGGCGGCCTCTCGCACGGTGGCCTGAACTTCGACGCGAAGGTGCGGCGCGGCTCCTTCGACACCCAGGACCTCGTCGTCGCGCACCTGGGCGGCATGGACACGTTCGCGCGCGGCCTGCTCGTGGCCGACCGCCTCATCCAGGACGGGGCGCTGGCCGCGCCCCTCGCGGCGCGCTACGCCGGCTGGCAGTCGGAACTCGGCACGCGCATCCGCACGGGTGCCGTCGCGCTCGAGGAACTCGCGACGTGGGCGGCGACCCAGGGCGAGCCACCGCTCGTCAGTGGACGCCAGGAGACGCTGGAGCGCGTCCTGAACGACTACGTGTACTCGCCGTCGATTCGCTGAGCGCCCCACCGCCGGCCGGAGGGTTCAGCACCCTCCGGCCCCGGCGAGGCCCGGTCCCGGCCCGTCACGCCCACGAGAACCCGTGTTTCGCGAGCGGCAGCGAGCGGATGCGCTTGCCCGTCGCCGCGGCGATCGCGTTGCACACGGCCGGCACGATCGGCGGCAGGGCGGGCTCGCCGATGCCCGTCGGCGGGTTGTCGGAGCGCACGAAGTCCACCTCGATCGCGGCGGGCGCCTGCGGGTACCGCACCAGCTCGAAGTCGTGGAAGTTGCCCTGCACCGCGCGGCCGCGCTCGAAGGTGATCTCGGCCGTCATCACGTGCGCCATGCCGTCGACGACCGACCCCTGCACCTGCTGCACCGCGCCTGACGGGTTGATGATCTGGCGGCCCACGTCGCCGGCCACCCACACCTGCTCCACCCGCACCTTGGCGCCGTCGGTGACGCGCACGCGGGCCACCTCGGCGAAGTAGCCGCGGTGGCTGAACTGGAAGCCGATGCCGAGGCCGACGCCGGGCGCCTTCTGGTGCCGGTGCCACCCCGACATCTCGGCCACCCGCGCCACCACGTTCCGCATGCGCACCGGGTCGAACTGCAGCTTGGGCGGGTTGGGCCCACGCTGGCTCGCGGTCGCGGCGTCGAGCAGGTCGAGACGGAACGCCACGGGGTCGACGTTGCCCGCGAGCGCCACCTCGTCGAGGAACGACTGGAACGCCCAGCAGAAGGCGTTGCTCCGTGGCGCACGCAGCGCGAAGGTGGGAATGCCCGTCGGGATCAGCGAGGCGTGGAAGCCGAAGTGCGGGACGAACCCCGCCGGGAACTCCTCGGGCACGATGTTGGCCGAGGGCGCGAACCGCTCGCCCTCGCCGAAGCTCACGAAGTGGTTGCGCCAGGCCACCATGCGGCCCGCCGCGTCGATGCCGGCCCTCAGGAAGTGGAAGCCGGCAGGCCGGTAGTGGTCGTGCCGCATGTCGTCCTCGCGCGACCACAGCACCTTGACCGGGGCGCCGCCCACCTCCCGCGCGATCCACGCCGCCTCGAGCATGTAGTCGTTCGTCAGGCGGCGCCCGAAGCCGCCGCCCACGCGCATCAGGTGCACCGTGATGTGCTCGGGGGGCAGGCCCAGCACCTTCGACACCTGCCCGCGACCCGAGTCCGGCGTCTGGCTCGGCGCCCAGATCTCGAGCTTGCCGTCCTTGAACTGCGCCGTGCAGTTCTGCGGCTCCATGGGCGCGTGCGCGATGAAGGGGTACGCGTACTCCGCCTCGACCACCTTCGCGGCGCCCGCCAGCGCCGCCTCGGCGTCGCCGTCGGCGCGCAGCGTGAACGCCGGTGCCTGCCGGCCGAGGTCCTGCGCCCGCCGGGCGATGCCCTCGGTGCTCTCGGCGGCGGTCGGCCCCTCGTCCCACTCCACCTTCAGCCGCTGGCGTGCCGAGTGCGCCGCCCACCAATGATCGGCGACGATCGCCACGCCGCCGTGCAGGCCGAGCAGGTCCGTCGTCCCCTCGACGACGAAGACCCGGCGCACGCCGGGCAGCGCGCGGATCTCGTCGAGGTTCGCCGAGCGCACGCGGCCCGCGAACACGGGGCACTTCTCGAAGGCGGCCCACAGCATGCCGGGCAGCGTGAAGTCGACGCTGTAGATCGGCTGGCCGGTGACGATGCGCGCGTTGTCCACGCCCGTCGTGAACTTCCCGACGATGCGGTAGTCGGCCGGGGCCTTGAGCGGCACCGCGTCGAGGTCGGGCACGGGCTGGCTGGCGAGCGCCTGGGCGAGCGCGCCGTAACCCAGCGACCGGCCCGTTGCGGCGTGGCGCACCTCGCCGGACGCGGTGGTGCACTCGGCCACCGGCACGCGCCACTGCGCGGCGGCGGCCGCGATCAGCATCTGCCGGCCCGCGGCGCCCACCCGGCGCAACGGCTCCCAGTTGATGGGCGTGGCCGTGCTGCCGCCGGCGCGCTGCGGCCCGTACTTCCCCTCGTCGAGGCTCGCCTGCTCCACGGTGACGCGCGCCCAGTCGACGTCGAGTTCCTCGGCGATCAGCATGGGCAGCATCGTCTTGACGCCCTGCCCGACCTCCGGGTTCTTGGCCATGATGGTCACGCGGCCGTCGCTGGCGATCGAGACGAAGGCCTGCGGCACGAGGCCCGGGCGTGGCGCGGCGCCAGGGGCCGGGGCCTGCCCGCCCGCCAGCAGGTCGTCGGTGTACCACGCGAGCATCGCGCCCCCGCCCGCCAGGGCCGAGACGCGGAGGAACGACCGTCGCGTGAGGTCGAGAGTGGCCGTGGACGACATCACCGCACCTCCTCGCGCGCGCCCGGCGCGGAACCGGCCGCCGACGGCCGCGCGGCCGCCATGGCCGCGGCCTTCTTGATGGCCTCGCGGATGCGCAGGTAGGTGCCGCAGCGGCAGAGGTTGCCGTTCATCGCGGCGGCGATGTCGGCGTCGCCCGGCGACGGCTTCTCGGCGAGCAACGCGGCCGCCGACATGATCTGGCCCGCCTGGCAGTAGCCGCACTGGGGCACGTCGAGTTCCACCCACGCGCGCTGCAGCGGGTGCGAGCCGTCGGCCGACAGGCCCTCGATGGTCGTGATGCGCCTGGCGCCCACCTCGGACGCCGACACGAGGCAGGCGCGGGTCGGCTCGCCATCGAGGTGGACGGTGCAGGCGCCGCACAGCCCCTCGCCGCAGCCGAACTTGGTGCCCTTGAGGTCCAGCACGTCGCGCAGCACCCACAGCAGGGGCATGTCGTCGGGCACGTCGATCGCCTTGCGCTGGCCGTTGATCGTCCAGGTCGATTTCATGCAGGAGTCCCTCGCAGCCGAGGCCGCGCGATGGTCGGAGGGAGGCCGCCCTGGCCGGCGGTGCCCAGGCGGGAGCCGGCGCGAGGCACGTCCCTGCGATGTCGTGTCGTCGGAAGGCTAGAGTCTAGCGCCTCGGGGCGCGTCTGGGCAATCGGATCGGGAGCGGCTCTGGCGCTGCCTCCCGAGGTCGACGCGGGCAACGCGGCGGAGGACGGGACCGCGGCGCGGCCCGGTCAGAATCCGCTGGGCCGCACCCAGCGGTGCTCGCGCCACGAGGCGCACGCCGTCGAACACCGGGCGGCGCGTCGGCATACACTGTGTCGCTGGCGCAGCGCAGCGGATGCGCGGGCGCAATCCACCTTCGAGGAGCGTTGGCCGATGCAGGGCAGACACGTCGTTGGCGTCGTGGCAGTGGCGTTGGGCCTGATGGTCGGAGCGGCCCTCACCCTCGCGCAGAGCGCGCAGAAGCCGTTCGAGCCGGTCAGCGGCCAGGAAGGCAAGGACGTGGTCTGGGTGCCGACGCCCCAGCCGACGGTGGAGGCGATGCTCGACCTCACCGGCGTCACCGCGACGGACCACGTGATCGACCTCGGCTCCGGCGACGGCGTGACAGTGATCAGCGCCGCCAGGCGGGGCGCCACGGCGATGGGCGTCGAGTTCAACCCCGACATGGTGGCGCTCTCCGAGCGGCGCGCGAAGGAGGCCGGCGTGGCCGACCGGGTGCGCTTCGTCCAGGGCGACCTGTTCGAGGCCGACCTGTCGAAGGCGACGGTCATCACCCTGTTCCTGCTGACGGACATCAACCTGAAGCTGCGGCCGAAGCTGCTGGAGCTGGCGCCCGGCACGCGCATCGCCTCGAACACCTTCACCATGGGCGACTGGGAGCCCGACGCGCAGGCCACCGCCTCGCCGTGCGAGTCGTGGTGCACCGCCCTGTCCTGGATCGTGCCCGCGAAGGTGGCCGGCACCTGGCGACTCGGCGACGGGCGGACGCTCACGCTCGCGCAGCAGTACCAGATGGTGTCGGGCACGCTCGACGCGCAGCCGATCGCGGACGGCCGGCTCAGGGGCGCGGAGATCGCCTTCACCGTCGGCGCCCGCACCTACACCGGCCGCGTCGAGGGCGGCACGATGCGCGGCGTGGACTGGTCCGCCTCGCGGCAGTAGGACCTCGGCCCCGGTCCGTCGCCTGGTCGGTCGCCGCTGGCGGCGGACCACGAGCTCAGCTACACTCTCGGGCGTTCCAGGACAACGCGGGGATCCGTCCTCGGCAGGCATCGGGCGTGAGGCCCGTCGCCCCGCCGGGGCCGGCGCCCCGGGCTGCGCCGGCCGCTGCGGCCGCGCCGGGGACCGCGATCGTGCGGCGTCCCGGCCGCCGCCGCTGGGCCACGCAAGGAGCGTCGCGCGTGAAGCCAGGTGACTTCTTCGACTTCGTGCCCCTCGAACGGTCGCGGCTGCAACTGACCAGCGCCATCGACCTCGTCCTCGCCGCCGGCAGCGCCGCGGTGATGGCGGCGTGGCTGCTGGGACGCCCGATCCTCCATGCGCCGGATGCGCCGGTGATGTCGGCCTTCACCGCGCTGTCGCTGTTCATCATGGTCGCGGTGCGCCAGGCACGGCTCCACCTCGACACGTGGCCGATGGTGCTGAGCCTCGCGATGACCGGGCTCGTCCTCGGCGGCAACGTGTCCTCCATCCTCATGCTCGGCATCACGCCGCCCGAGGTGTGGGCCACGTTCCCCGACCTCGTGCTCACGTCGATGATGACGTCGCTGGGCCTGGTGCTCTTCTGCGCCTACGAGCTCGTGATCTCGCTGCGCGAGACGCCGGAGTCGGCCTTCATCATGGACGACCTGCTCATCCACCTCGCGCTGGTACCGGGCGGGCTGAGCCTGCTCGGCTACCTGCTGGGCAACCCCACGTACCTCAGCGTGCACGCCGACCCGCGGGTCGGCATCTCGCCGCTCGAGATGGGCTTCCTCGGGCTCTACGCCGTCGCCGCGGTCGTCTCCAACCCGCGGCTCTTCCTCTGGCAGTTCCTCACGGCGGGTTGGGCCAACCGCGTGGTCTTCGGCGTGCTGTTCCTCAACCAGTTCGCCGCGCCGCTCGTCGTCGCCCTGCTGTTCGCGACGCCCGGCGTGCGCGGGCCAGGCATCGAGCTCTACGTGATGCTGGCGGGCGTCGTGACGACGATGTCGTTCCTGCTGCTGCAGGCGCGGCTCGCGCGGCGGGGGCCGGCGTCCGGGGGGCCGCTCACGGGACGCGGGCTGCCGGCCTGACAGGTCGGCGCGTCGAGAACGCCGGAGGGCGGAACCGGCGCCGCCGGCGCGCGCGGCGCGGCGGCACCCGGGCTCAGTTCATCGCGCGCGGGCGGGCCGGGCGCGGATGGCCTCCACCGCCTGGGCGAGGCGGCGCGCGCGGGTCTCCGGCCGTTTCGCGCCGTCGATGGCCTCCACGTACTCGCGCTGGTGGGTGAAGCTCAACTCCTGCCAACGCTCGCGGGCCGGCGGATGGGCGTCGAGCGCCGCCGCCAGGTCCGGCGGCAGCGAGACCTCGCGCGGCGCGGTGTCGAGCTCGAGCCGGACCCGGATCGTCTCGGTGCCCTCGAGCCCGGCGGCTTCACGGTGGCTGCGCCGGAACGGGACGAACGGCGGTCCCCCCATCGCGGCGATGGTGCTGCGGAACGTGTAGCCGTTGATGGTCACCGTGACCGGCGCCCGCACCTTGCCGAACACCGCCTTCGGGTCGAACGGCACCGGGATGCAGCTCATGCCACCGTCGCGCACGAGCGTGGTGGTGAAGGTCTTCGAGGCCATGATCGCCAGTCTCCCGCGGCCGGGCCGCCACCGGGCGTCGCCGGCCGTGCGACGGCACCCGGCCCGCGGGCCTGGGCGGCGCGCGTGACGAGCATACTCCCGCTCGCCGCGGGGCCCCGCGCGGCGGCCCGCGCCCGCGGCGACGGGGGCGCGTGTCGCCGGGTCGGCGCAGCTGCCAGGCGCAGCGGGCGACGAGGCAGGATCAGCCACGTGGGCACCGTGGACGTGAGTCGCATCCTGGTCGTCGCCGCCACCGCGCGAGAGCTGGCGGAGGCCGACGGCTGGCGCCGCCTGTGCTGTGGCGTCGGCCCAGTCGATGCCGCCGCGGTCACGGGCGCCGAGGTGGCGGACGCACCTCCGGCTGCAATCCTGCACGTCGGCATCGCGGGCGCCGCCGCGCGGCCCCGGCGCGGGAGTCCGGTGATCAGGTGGCGGCTTGCCGGAGACAAGCGACGCGATGCGGCGCCGCGTGTCTTCATCTGGTCGTCAGCCTCCAGCGGGCGCGGGTGCGCCCTCGTCGGCGCCGGCGGCGGCGTCGAACGGTTCGTGCAGCGCGTGACGGCGATGAAGTAGTGCCGGGCGGTGCGCGGCCGGTGGCTCGTGGCGCTGGCTTTCACCTCGGCTCTTCGCGCCAGCGTTGACTGTGCATACTGTGCATGCTAAATAAGCACAGTAGGCACTCTCGATGGAACTCTTCCTGTCGGCCAGCGACCCGAGGCCGATGTACCAGCAGATCGTCGACCAGATCACCGCGAAGGTGATGGCTGCCGACTGGGCGGCCGGCCAGGCCCTCCCTTCGATCCGTGAACTGGCCGCGGCCAGCCGCGTCAGCGTCATCACCGTGCGGCGCGCGTACGAGGAGCTCGAACGTGCGGGCGTCATCGCCACGCGCCAGGGCAAGGGCTCGGTGGTGGCCAAGCGTTGCGATCTGCCCAAGGCACTGATGCAGGTGGAGTTGCAGCGCCAGCTCGCGGCGCTGTTGGCCATCGCCACCCGCCTGGGCCTGAGCCGCGCCGACCTGCACCGCCTGATCGACGACGCCGGCGCCGCCCCCGATCTCGTTCACGCCGCCGAACCCTCCACGGCGGCGGGGCCTCGCGCCCATCCGAAAGGACACACGCCATGACCGCGGCCTTCTCGCTGACCGGCATCGCCAAGCGTTACCCGGACTTCGCGCTGCTGGACATCACGCTGGCATTGCCCGAGGGACAAGTGATGGGGCTGGTCGGGGCCAACGGCGCTGGCAAGACAACGATGCTGCGCCTGCTCACCGGCCTCGCGGCCCCTGACGAGGGCCTGGTCGAGGTGCTGGGGCACCGGCTGCCGGAAGCGCAGGTCGCCGCAAAGCGCGACATCGGGTTCGCCTCCGAGGACATGCGCTTGTACCGTGGCCAGAGCCTGCGCTGGCACATGAACCTGGTGCGGCGCATCTATCCGGGCTGGGACGAGGAGTATGCGGGTCAACTGGCCACGCGCTTCGACCTGCGGCCGCAGCAGCTCCTGGGTGGCTACGCGCACGGACAGCGCTGGA
>JADHED010001961.1_pt1 | contig 15588 bp, 10 predicted proteins | sample 8952041 | NCBI WGS metagenome assembly JADHED01 (sample SAMN16124423, study PRJNA663239) | bioreactor sludge metagenome | isolation source: sludge (control) | place: India:Bengaluru | collected 2018-09-08
AGGCTGCCATGGAAGGATTTGAAATCACCACCATGGAAGAAGCCGTGAAGGAAGGGAATATCTTTGTCACCACCACCGGCAACCGCGATGTGGTCACCATCGACCACATGAAAGCCATGAAAGATCAGGCTATTGTTTGCAATATCGGTCATTTTGACAATGAAATACAGGTTGACAAGCTGGTGACCTTTCCGGGAATCAGACATCTGAACATCAAACCGCAGGTGGATAAATACACCTTCCCCGCAGGCAACGCAATTTTCCTGCTGGCAGAAGGCCGTCTTGTCAACCTGGGTTGCGCTACCGGACACCCCTCTTTCGTCATGAGCAACTCGTTCTCAAACCAGACCCTGGCACAAATCGACCTTTGGCAACACAAATACGATGTGGGGGTATACCGCCTTTCCAAAAAACTCGACGAGGAAGTGGCCCGCCTGCATCTTGACCAGCTCGGTGTAAAACTCACCAAACTGACCAAGGAACAGGCCGACTACCTGGGAATTTCACAGGACGGGCCGTATAAGCCGGAACATTATCGTTACTAGGGACAAGGGACGAGGGACGAGGGACGAGGGCCTTGATTTCCTTGTCCCTTGTCCCTTGTCCCTAGTCCCTTTTTATTATTTTTGCATAAAACATACCCCCATGATCGACCCCAACGGAAACCTGCTCATTGCAAAGTCTGACAAAGACCTGTTTATTACCCCCCGCATGGCCAACCGGCACGGACTGGTGGCCGGCGCTACCGGAACCGGAAAGACCGTCACCCTGCAAAGTATGGCTGAAACCTTCAGCAGCATCGGCGTACCCGTGGTAATGGCCGATGTGAAAGGAGACCTGTCAGGGGTATGCAAGCCTGCAGGGGACAATCCCAAGGTTGCCGCCCGTATTCAGGAACTGAACCTTGTCGATCAGTATACCCCTACCGGCTACCCGGTTTGTTTCTGGGATATCTTCGGGGAAAACGGACACCCGCTGCGCACCACCATCTCTGAAATGGGACCGCTACTGCTGAGCCGCCTGCTGAACCTCAACGAGGTACAGGCCGGTGTGCTTACCCTGGTGTTCAAAATCGCTGACGACAGCAACCTGTTGCTGCTCGACATGAAGGACCTGCGCAAAATGCTTGAATTTGTGGGCGAACACCGCGATGAATTCACCAATGAATACGGCAACATTTCCTCCGCCAGTATCGGCTCGATACAGCGGGGATTGCTCACCCTCGAGGAGCAGGGCGCCGACAAGTTCTTTGCCGAACCGGCCCTGGATATCATGGATTTCATTCAGACCGACGGCAAGGGAAGGGGCATCCTCAACATCATTGCAGCCGAAAAGCTGATGCTCTCCCCCGGCCTGTATTCCACCTTCCTGCTTTACCTGATTTCAGAATTGTTTGAGCAGCTTCCGGAAGCCGGTGACCTCGACAAGCCCAAGCTGGTGTTCTTTTTCGATGAGGCCCACCTGCTCTTCAACGAAGCCCCCAAGGTGCTGCTCGAAAAAATCGAGCAGGTAGTGCGGCTTGTACGTTCAAAAGGCGTGGGCATCTACTTTGTCACCCAGAATCCGATCGACATTCCCGACACCGTGCTCGGTCAGCTTGGCAACCGGGTGCAGCATGCACTCCGGGCTTTTACCCCGCGCGACCAGAAAGCGGTTAAATCGGCTGCCGAGACCTTCCGCCCCAACCCCAAATTTAAGGTGGAAGAGGTGATTACGGAACTCGGTGTCGGAGAAGCCCTGGTATCTTTCCTTGATGAGAAAGGCGTTCCCGGCATCGTGGAAAAGGCCAAAATCGTACCGCCCCAGTCCCAGATCGGCCCTATCCTGCCGGAAGAGCGCCACAGAACGATCCGTTCCTCGGTGATTTATGGCGTGTATGAAAAGGAAGTCGATCGTGAATCTGCCTTTGAAATCCTTCAGAAACGTTTTGCCAAGGAGGACGCCGAAAAGAAAGAAGCCGAAGAACAGGCCGAAAAGCTGAAACAGGAAAAGCTGGAACGGAAGACCCAATCCTCCGGCGGCGGAGCCGTATTCGGCGACCTGGCCAAAAATGTGGGGCGCAGCCTCAGCCGTCAGGTCGGAAGCGAACTCGGACGCACCCTGGTGCGGGGTATTCTCGGCGGCCTGCTGGCCGGAGCCGTGGGGGCTGCCACGAAAAGGAGGAGGTAGTTCCCTGCTGAGTTTAACCCGGAAACCGTTCGGTACGCACCGTCACTTTTTCGAGCCTGCCCATGTGAACCTGCACCCCGATGCCGGAACCTGCAGGCACATCCATGGTTCCATCAGGATTTACCGTAAATTCAGGTTCCACAATATCTTCCACGTAATAGCGCTTGCTTGCAGAAATGTCACCAGGCAGGGTGAAATTAGGCAGGGAAGCCAGTGCAACGTTTCCGGCCCGGCCAATGCCTGATTCAAGCATGCCGCCATGCCAAACAGGGACATGCATTTTTTCACAGTAATCATGTATGGCCTTCGACTCGGTGAAACCACCCACCCTTCCGGGCTTGATGTTAATGATGCGGCAACTGTTCAGCTCAACAGCCATGCGTGTGTCATCGAGCGAATGGATGCTCTCATCCAGGCATATCGGGGTTTTCAGCTCTTTCTGAAGTTTTGAATGGTCAAAAATATCGTCATACCCCAGGGGTTGCTCAATCAGGATCAGTCCGAAATCATCGAGGTTTTTCAGCAAGCCGATGTCTTCCAGGGTGTAGGCTGAATTGGCATCCACCTGCAGGAACAGATCCGGAAACGTACGTCGCAGGGCAGATACAAACTTCAGGTCATTGCCTGGCGCAATCTTGATTTTAATTCGCTTGTAGCCTTCGGCAAGATACCCTTCCACCTTGTGTATCAGTTGTTCTTCCGTCTCCTGGATGCCAATGCTTACACCCACATCCACCTTCTTCCGGCTACCTCCGAGGGCCTGTGACAGCGATTTGTTTTCGGCCTTCGCGAACAAATCCCATAATGCGGCTTCCAATCCTGCCTTGGCCATCATATGCCCCCGCACCCGGGCATTCAGCGCAATGGCCTCCGGAATACCGGTCAGGTTCCTACCCAATATTGAGGGGATCAGAAAGTCCCTGAGGATATGCCAGGCAGTCTGAACCGTCTCGTACGAATAAAAAGGCGTTCCTTCCGCCACACTCTCACCCCATCCGGTAAGGCCTTCCCCGTCGACCCTTACAATGATATGCTCTTCATCGTATTCCGTCCCCATGGAGGTAACGAAGGGACTTACCAGTTCCATGCGGATATGCCTGATTTCAATGCGTTCGATTTTCATGTGTTCAGTTTTATTTCCGGATGTCTTGCTTTTTCATTACCCGCAGAATGGGATAGGTTCCGATGTGAAGGAGGTCGGCAAAAAGCGGATAGGTAACCAGTCCCAGCATGGATTTCGGTTCCAGGGCAATGACAATCATCGTTCCCTTGGTTTGTTCAACGGGCACGTAGATATAGTCATCCCAGGAACGGTCCGGCTGAACCGGCTGAACCCGTACCACTGGATCAACAACCCTGTCTCCTTCAAAATCAGTCGAATCAATTTTTTCAATAGCATATTCTTCCACAAGATCCCGGGGCCCGATTTCAGGCCACCCAGAGGAAAGTCCCTGACGTACGATCCAGTCAGCCACCTTCACCAGGTTTTTTGGAATCAGGTAGCCTGATGGCTTCACCACCGTCGTAAGCGATGTAACCAGGGGCCTGTAATTTGTTACAGTAACCACCGTATCGCGGTGGGTGGCATAGGAAAAAACCGGAAGCTGCAGCTTTTCTCCCGTGCCTGAATGCACTGACTGAATGTCGACATGCGCTCCGGGTAAGGAATGCAACGCCCGGTTCCGCTCTCCATGCACCAGGTGCATCAGCTTTTCCCTGTTTTCACAGGCATATTCGATCAGCCCGCGCATCGCCGTCATCTGGCCCCTTGCACGCTGCGCCATACGCTCTGCTGCTTCTCCTTCGGCGTTCATGCCTTCGAGAATGAAGGAAAAGGACTGCTGAATGGCAAAACTCTGCCGGCCGTCATTGATGTCGAAGGTGCTGTGCCGGATGTAATCCGCCTCCGGAGGCCCCCCCGGTGTATACAAGAACAGGGGTACTTTTCTGTCGGAACAGTATTGCTTCAGGTAGGGATAAAACTCCTTGTTTTGCAATTCCCTGATGTGTTCCGAAACATTGGTATTTGTCGCACAGCCCAGCAATTCATCGGTATTGTTTCTGTAACCATATTGCTTCCAGGCTTCACCAAATGGATAATATTCGTGCACATCCAGCGTGACCTCAAACTGATAGGTATCAAATAACCGGTGCAGTGCCCTGGTTTCGTTCTCCGTCATGATCAGGTGGTTCCGGTTCAGATCCGCATCATTCCAGTTTCGTCTTCTTCCAGCTTCGGCGCCGTCTGGATTCACCTGGGGGATGATCAGGATGTCGGCCTGGTTGAGGAGGTAACGGTTTTCCGGCCGGATCAGGGATGTAGCGAGCATCAGGGCTCCTTCTTTTCCGGAAGGTTCGTTCCCGTGTTGTTGGGCGAATATCAGGATCCTGATCTTCGTCGAATCCTGTCCGAATCCCGAAGCAGAGAATTTCATGGCAAACAGGCTTCTTCCCTGTACTGTCGTCCCTGCCCTTTCCACGGTCAGCACGTCAGAAATCTGGTCAAGCTTTTCAACAAACGCTTCGATTTCGGGATAGGAGCTGATTTTGGCATATCCCGATGCCTCAAGGGGTGTCGGAACTTCCTGTGCCATCAGGGGAGACAATGCCCTCAGTATAAGCACCAAGGCAGTGGTTGAAAGCCTATTCATAAACGCCTTTCTTCAAGCGGACACTGTCTTTCACCATGAGCTGGCCCCTGGCAATTACCTCCGTAATCCGGTAATCCTTGTCCAGCACCACAAGATCGGCATCCATTCCCCTGCCGATATATCCTTTGCTTTTCAGCCTCAGGATGGAAGCCACATTGGACGTAACCACGCGGACGGCCTTTTCAAGCGGCAGGTTTTCCTGTACCACCGCGTCAATCATTTCGTTGAAGATAGATCGCGGAAGCCCCATATCAATGCTTACAAGGTTTCCGTTGCGGTCAAAATTCGGCAGGGATCCGTTTCCATCCGAGGTGAAGGTGATATGTTCCAGCGGAACGCCGGCCGAAAGCAGTTCAATGACTGCCTTGGAGGGCTTGACCTCATTCTCCATGTCGTACGGATAGGAGCTGGCTGTAAGGTCTACATACCCCTTTTTTCCGTAGGATTTTGCATCCTCGAAAATATAGGGATTCCGGCTGCAATGGGTGGGGAAAAACTGGGTAAGCTTCAGTTCACTGTTTTCCACTGCATCATAAATCGGTTTGAAGGGATTCCGTGCGTCTCCCATGTGAATATTGGCGATCCCTGCCTTTCCGCCCAGCATCCCGCCGACCCTTGCATGTTCCACAAGCCGTATCAGCTCGCGTGTGGAGGGACAGGAACTCCGGTGATCCGAAAGGGCTATTTCACCTACCCCGATAACCTCTTCAATCAGGGCAATATCCCGGCCGACATCTCCCAGCAGGGTGGGAGTCGGCACCTGATACGCCCCGGTATACATATATGCGGAAACCCCTTCAGCCCGGAGCCCCTTCACCTTCATCAGCACGGACTCCAGCGAACGGGTAAATCCGTCGGTCCCCAGGCATCCGACAATAGTGGTGATGCCTCCATCGAGCATGTGTGAAAGCTGCATCTCAGGGGTTCGTGTTGCAGGTCCGCCCTCTCCGCCGGCACCGGCGATATGGGCATGTGCATCGATCAGTCCCGGGATGACCCTTCTGCCGGTGCCGTCAACTACCAGCAAGTCGTCAATCCCCGCAGCGGCAAGGTCGATCTTACTGCCCACCGCTGCAATTTTCTCTCCGGCCACCAGGATATCCACCTTTCCAAGGTAATCGGGGCCGTAACCTTCAATATTTTTAAGCAGGATCATACTTTCAGATTTTACCGGAATCTCAGAATCCGTTGAGGGACATTGTAATGGTTGGTATCAGCAGCAGCCATCCGATGACTATCAGGAAGGCGATCAGCGGCCATGCCCATTTCAGCCATTTCTCAAACGGGATGCGGGCCACGCCCAGCACACCCACCAGGGTAGCCGAGGTCGGCGTGAGCAGGTTTGTAAAGCCGTCTCCCAACTGGTAGGCCATCACCGTGGCCTGCCGCGAAACATGGATCAGGTCGGAAAAAGGCGCCATGATGGGCATGGTGAGGGCAGCCTTGGCCGAACCCGAAGTGATGATAACGTTGATCAGCGTCTGGATGCCGTACATGATGCTGAGTGAGCCAAAGCGGCCGACATTTGTCATGGAGCCTGCCAGGCTGTGCAGCATGGAATCGATCACCCTGCCGTTTTGCAGGATGATGATGATACCGCCTGCGAGGCCCACCACCAGGGCAGCCGACAGAATGTCTTTTACCCCTGCGATGAAAAGGCCGGTAATACGATTCGGGGAGTAGTTCATGGCGGCCCCGCTTGAAAGTCCCATCACAAAAAACAGGGTGGCAATTTCCATGATGTACCACTGGTAGCCCATCACCCCGATAATGAGGTATATAATTGTAAAAATAAACAGGTTCAGAATGAAAAAGTGAATCGACTTCCGCAGGGTCACCACACCTGTGACGGCAAAAAACACCGTGGCCAGGGGAATGACGGGAATGGTAAGCCCGGCCTTTCCAAACAACAGGTGTGTGGAGGGAAAACGGATGGAGGCAAATACCATGATTCCAAAAAGCAGCACGAATACCACCCATCCGGAAACCGGAGTGTAGTAGGCCACCGTGTTCGAGGTATCCTCCGTATGGGTTCTCCACGACTGATCCTCATGGTAAACCGGGGATTTCTCGGGGTTTTTACGGATTTTTGATGCATAGCGCAGCACAAAGGCGATGCCGATGGCCGTGATCACCACCCAGCAAACAATCCGGTATTCCAGGCCCGAAAACAGGGGAAGGTCTGACAGGCCCTGTGCCAGTCCGATGGTAAAGGGATTGAGGGTGGCGCCCGCAAAACCGAGTCCTGCAGCAAAAAAACACAGGCAGATTCCCACAATGGAATCGTAGCCCATGCGGATCGCCAGCGGCACAAAGATGATGATGAAAGCAATGGTCTCCTCAGCCATGCCGAATACCGATCCGAAAACGCTGAAAAGGGTCATGATGAGGATGATGATAATATTGTTCACTCCGATTTTCCGGAGCAATCCATGGTGCTCCAGCCGTCGGGTGAAATTCAGGAAAGCCAGGATGGATATATCGATGGCCTTGCTTTCATTCATAATCCAGAAGGCCCCGCCGATGATCAGAATAAATACGATAATATCGGCCTTCGCTACAAAACCATCATACAACGCCGAAAAAACCTGCCAGGTCTGCGGATTGCTGTCGACCTGCCGGTAGGACTCGGGAACGATGATGTTTTTCTGTGTTCCGTCGGGTAACACTTTTATGGTACGCTCGTATTCTCCGCCCTGCACGAACCATGATGCCGCAGCCGCAATCACAATGATTGTGAATACAATGACAAAGGTGTGCGGGATTTTGCTTTTCTGAGCCATACAAACTGCAGGATTACTCAATCGGGAACTGGTCTCCGGGTAACAATACGCTGAGATTCAGGTTGCGTACCCCGAGCAGCCCGTTTTCCTCCTTTGTGGGGGTTTTTGTATGGCGGATCACGACCACCTGGTTGCGTCCGATGACGGTGGCCATGCCGTTTTCTACGTAGATACAGGTGGACTCATCAATGCCAACCCCTACGTTTTCCGGGTTTTCCATACACACCGATATCAGCCGGTTCAGCCGTTTGCGTTTTATAAAATGCTGGTCGATGATTGCTTCCTCAAGAAACCCCAGCCCTTCCGTCACTTCCACATTTCCGGCTTCCATGGTAAGGAAGTTACCACTGTCGTCAGGATACTTCAGCTCATTGCCGGTGATCATCTTATGGCTCTGAACCGCTGCGCCTGCACTGGTGCCGCAGATCATCCCGCCCCGGTTGTACACCTCGTGAATCACGTCATACAGGGGCGTTCCCTTTACGGCATCCATGAAGCGGCTCTGGTCACCCCCGGAGATGAAAATCAGCTTTGCATTCCGGATGGAATCCAGCCGCGCCTGCGAAACCGGAATTCCTTTGGGGCACTGCATGCCGAACATCCGGTCAAAGCCGCGGCGCAGGAAGTCATTCCGGGTTTCCACAATTTCAGTATCGGGCTGCTCACTGGCCATGGGAAGGATGACCCCGTAGCCGCCCTTGTCGAGCCCCGATTCATGGATCATTTTGTCAACCATATCATCGGGCTTATACCCACCGCCAATGATCAGCAATTTACCGACCTGTTTGTCGGGCTTGCACGAAACCGTAAACATCGTGGCCATGACAATCAGCAGGCCGTAAAGCGAGGTTCTCATGTACTTCATATTTATAGCTTTTTACCAAAGACAATGGCACGGGGACTGGATCCGGCACTTTCATACCATACCTCCACCGACGATCCGTCGGGGTTGGCGCGCATGATCCTTCCCGGTGTGCGGTCGCCCCAGTAAATCTTGCCTCCGTCGCTGTCGTATCCGATGCCGAATACGACCTTTGAAATTCCGGTTGTCAGCAGGCTGACGCCGGTGCCGTCGAGGTTGGAGGATTTCAGGTGGATGTCTCCCGTAGCCACCCACTGGTCGAAATACAGGCGGTTGCCGATCACCAGGGTGCTTCCGCCTTCGGGACCTGCGATGATCTCTGCCTCGCCCGATCCGTCGAGGTTTTTGCTCCACACCCCGCCGTTGTAATTGATCCAGTAAAGCTTGTGGTTCACCGGATCCACAGACACCCCTTCGGGGTCGTTGGCCTGACCGGTGACAAAATCTTCCTTCTGCCCTACATCCGCATCATCCAGGTTGGCCCGCTGTATCCCGTCGTCCGTATCCCAGTACAACTGGTTGGCGGCGTAGTCAATGGCCAGCCCGTCAGGACCCAGCAGGTCAGACCGGAATACCGTCAGGTTTTTCCCGTCGGGATCACACCAATAGATTTTGCTTGCATCGAAATCACTGATGTATAATTTGTTATGCACTGTGTCAAAAGCCATCCCATAGGAATCCAGGAAGGGACCTGCGGGCAGGGCAACAAACACCGGCTGGTCTTCATTGAGGTAGCCGCGGTATATATTGCTCCCATCAGTGAAATATACCGGGATGCCCGAGGCATCCCGGCTCAGAATCACAATGCTCTTTGAAACTTCCCTGATTTCAAGGGAAACAGACATGGTGACCACCAGTTTCACCGTATACACCCCCGGCAGGGAAAAGCTATGGACGGGACTTTCCTGCGTAGAGGTGGCTCCGTCACCGAAATTCCAGTAAAACGAAGGTTCGCCGGCAGGTTCCGGAAGAATCGACTCATTGGTGAAAGTCACCGTCGCCGGGGCGTACCCGTCATTGTCAACCGTGTAGGAAAACAAAGGTACCGTGCTGGCCGGCGGCACCGGAAATCCTTCATCCCCGCATCCGCTAAGGACCAGGGTAACGATGAACAACATTAAAATCTGACGTACTGGCTTCATTTCGATGCACGGTTAGTTTACTCGGTTACCTATCGTTTAAAGAACATTCCCCTGGGACTTGTCAATCCGGTTTTGAGGACCGTTTTACCGGTACCGTCGAGGTTGGCGCTGTATATTTCACCTGCATCCCGGGCTGTCCAGTAAAGCCTGTTGGCCACATGGTCGATGGCCATGCCATAGATACGGGTATCCGTGGTGTCAACCGTTTGGATGTTTGTGCCGTCAAGGTTTGACATTTTCAGTCCCGGTGAATTCTGGTCGTCGAAATACAACTTATCATTTTCAGTGTCAACCATAATGGCATATCCGTACACCCCTTCAATGAGGGGAGCCACGTTGGTTCCGTTAAGGTTGGCCTTGTACAGAATTTCATTGTTCACTTCATAGAAATACATGGTGTTGTTTGCCACATCAAGAGCGATGGCGCGCATCCAGCCGTCGGCCATATTGATCAGTCCGATTTCTGGGCTGGTACCATCGAGGTTGGCCCTGGATACATTTCCAGCGTCATCAACCCAGTAAACCTTGCCACCGGCGACATCCAGCGCTATGCCGTAAGGATCCAGGATTCCTCCGGCAAGCGAATCGAGTCCGCTTCCATCGGGATTCATGCGCCAGATCCGGCCATTGGGGGTGTCAGCATCATAGAAATCGCTGAAATAGATTTTATTGTGTGTCTCGTCATAGGCGATGCCCACGCCTGACATCCCGGCCAGGTCCTTTATTGTGGCCAGTGTTCCCTGTCCGTCAAGGGTCAGCTTTTCCATCAACTCGTCACTTGAATCCATGAAATAGATGGATGCTGCCGTCACCGTGATATCCAGGGTGGACGAATTGGTTCCGCCTTCACCGGTAGCTACCAGGGTCACGGTAAATACCCCAACTGATTCGTACGATTTGGTAGGGGAAGCCTCGGTGGAAGTAGTGCCGTCGCCAAAACTCCAGGTATATGCGGTGGCATTTTCAGATGTATTGGTGAATTCAATTTCCTCACCCAGGATGACACTGGTTTTGCTGGCCGTAAAACCGGCTTCCGGTTTTGGTTTGGTCTCGTCCTTGCTGCACGAAAACAAAAGGACAGGAATCAAAAAGCTGCTTAAAATCAGAAGTTTTGCCTTCATAATGTTTAGGTTTAAGTGTATATCTCAGGTTAATATCCGGGGTTTTGAACCATGTCCGGGTTGTTGTTTGTCTGCAGTTCGGATGACGGAACCGGGAACAGGGTTTTATTCGCGCTGGTCACATTGGGTAGCAGGGTGGTGGCCCGGTTGGTGCGCACCAGGTCAAACCAGCGCTGTCCTTCAAAGGCAAATTCCACCCTCCTTTCTTTTTCAATGGCAAGCAACAGGGCATCTTTTGTATTGGATGCAGATGCTGCCAGGCCGGCGCGGGATCTGATGGTGTTGAGATCATCGCGTACCGCATCCAGGTCGGGCGATGCTTTCTGCGCTTCTGCTTCCGCGCGGATCAGGTACATTTCTGCCAGGCGTAGCACCATCACATTGTCGGCACCCTTGCTCAGGTCACTGTATTTATTTGCATATTGGTTGGCTCCGTCCACGGCTATGGAAACGTCCTTGCGCAGGTCACCCGCCTCATAGGCAGCAAGAAGACCGGCATCCGGGGCCACTTCTCGACGGCCATTCAGCGATTTCGGGAAATTGTATTCGGCAATGCGGTTTCGGTCAACTTCGGTAAAATCCACTTCGAAGATAGATTCCGCCGGGGCATCCTTTCCGAACAGGTTGCTGTAGTCCGGCAACAGGGTGTAGCCCCCGTTCACAATTACGTCATTGGCTTCCTGCCAGGCGTTGTCATAATCTCCGTGGTACAGATATACCCGGGCCAGCAACGCCTTGGCCGCGAATTTTGATGCCCTGTATTTGACGGAGGATGCGGGCAGGTTAGCGGCAGCAAAAACTAGGTCCTCGATAACCTGGCTATACACCGCCTCCACAGGATCTCTTCCTGCATTGAGATTTGAAACACCAATGGTCGGTTCGGTCTTGATGGGGATGGCTCCGAAGAGGTTTACCAGGTTGAAATGATGCAGGGCCCTGAGGAAATACAATTCACCCAGCGCCTTGTTCTTTTCGGCATCGGTCATATCCCCCATTTCCGGAACCTTGTCAATCACATTATTGGCGACATTCAACCCGTCATACATGCTGGCCCAGATACCGTCAACCGCAGCATTCTCAGGCAAAATTGAATTGTTGTCCACTTCTGCATAGTCGGAAGCGGTGGCGTCGGCCGGATGCGCCAGGTTATCAGCGGCCAGGTCTGCAAAGAGTACAAAGGTTCTTCCGTAATAACTCAGGCTTTGGAGGGACGAATAGCTTCCCATGATTCCGCGCTCAATGCCGGCCTTGTTTGTAAAGGCCTGGTCTGCCGGAATGGAATCTACCGGATCCACATCGAGTACATTGCAGGCAGCGGTGGTCAGGACTATTCCCAGAAGATATGGTGCCAGCTTCATTGCTTAGAATTTAAGGTTAATGCCAAAATTGTAACTGCGCGACTGCGGATAGGTGAAGAAATCGGTACCGATGATGGTGTTGTCATCACCCGAATAATTCACTTCCGGATCGAGTCCCGAATACTGTGTGAACGTCAGCAGGTTCTGGGTAGTAAAGTACACGCGCAGACTGGAAAGGCGGATTTTGCTGATCAATTCCTTATTAAAGGTATACCCCAGGGTCACATTTTTCACCCGCAGGTACGATCCATCCTCCAGGAACCGCGAGGAAACCCGTTTGTTTTCAATTGCCTTCACCGGATCGGAAGTGGCCCGCGGAATGTCGGTGATGTCGCCCGGTTTCTGCCAGCGCCGGGTCACGTCTTCGAGCTGGTTGTCCCCGCCCTGCAGCGATTCGAGGAAGAGTCTCGAACCATTGAACACATCATTTCCATATGAAAACTGCAAAAATATGCTCAGGTCAAATCCACCGTACTGGAAGGTGTTTGTGAGTCCTCCGATCAGGGAGGGATGGGGATTTCCGATTTTGGTGCGGTCTTCGGCAGTAATTTTCCCGTCATGGTTGATGTCGGCATATACCACATCCCCGGTCGACGGGTCAATTCCAAGCCATTTATAGCTGTAAAAAATGCCGACGGGCTCCCCTTCCATCACCCGGTTGCTGCCCCTCCCGATATCGTCAATGGGCTGGCCGTTATAAAGTTTCAATACCTTATTCTTATTGGCTGACAAATTCAACTGGGTATTCCAGATGAGTTTTCCGGTAATGTTATTGGTCGAAAGAGACATCTCAAAGCCTTTATTCTCAACCTTTCCGATATTTTCGGTGATTGTCGAAAATCCCGAACTCTCCGGCAGGGGCCTGTCCAGCAGCAGGTCTTTAGTCTGCTTATTGTAATAATCAAGGGTAAGATAAATGCGTCCGTCGTACAATCCGAGGTCAAATCCGGCGTTGAACTGGGCGGTGGTTTCCCAGCGAAGGTCGGGATTGGGAATACTGCTCGGATATACCCCGGAGTAGCCGGCATAGGAGGTGACCCCGTAGAGTTCGGCATACAGGAAAGGCGGAATGTCATCGTTACCAGTGAGGCCGTAGCTCGTTCTGACTTTCAGCTCAGACACGGCCGACAGCGCATCGAGGAAGCTTTCCTCTCCGATGCGCCAGGCCACAGAGGCCGAGGGAAAGTATCCCACCCGGTTGTTGGGACCGAATTTAGACGAGGCATCGGACCGGCAGGATAGTGATGCCACATATTTGTTGTTGTAATTGTAGTTGAGCCTTCCGAAAAAAGATTGCAATCCGGAATTCACAGCACCCGAACTCGCCGATACGATGGTGGCTGCCGAATTCAGGTATTGCAGGCTCTGGTCGGCAAAATCCTGTCCCCTGATGAAGGAGGATCGATCCTGGTATTTTTCAAAACTATAGCCCAGCAGCAATTCCATATCATGGTTTCCGAGCGATTTCTGGTATTTCAGGATGTTATTCGACACCACATTCATCACATTGGAATAGGTTTCGAAGCCAAGTCCGTTGTACTTCGCGCCCTGAACGGTCTTTGTCGATTCGTACACGTGTTCCCTGAAATTCAGGAAGTCAATGCCCCATTTCGAGGAAAAGCTCAGTCCCGGGAGAATCCTGTAATTCAGGCTGGCATTGGCAATGGTGCGGAAGGAAAAGTTCTGGTTGATGGCTTCATTGGCAATGGATACAGCATTCGAATAGGGCCCGTCCTGGTTGTAGGAACCGTCCGCGTTGTAAACGGGAAAGATGGCAGGGGTAGAAATCCCGTTCGGCAGGGGACCGTGAAGGGTCTGGTCGCCTTCCACCCGGTTTGTCTTGGCATAGGTCAGGCCGATGCTTGCTCCGATCGAAAGCCTGTCGCTTACATTGTGGTCGATATTCAGGCGGCCGTTCAGCCGGTTGTAATCGGTTCCGATCAGGATGCCGTCTTCTTCCATGTAATTGCCGCTCATGAAAAATTTGGTTTTCTCATTGCCGCCATTCACGGTCATTTCATAGTTCGAGGTCGGAGCAGTGCGGAAAATGACCTTCTGCCAGTCTGTATCCACAGTAATATTGTCCATATCCTGCTGGGTAAACACTTCTGTTCCCGCCAGGTCATTCCGGTATTCCATCCATTCCCGCGCATTCAGCATGTTCAGCGTGCGCCACACCTGCTGTACGCCATGGTAGGCATTTACCCCGATCACCGACTTCTGGTTGGCGCCGCGCTTGGTGGTCACCACAATCACCCCGTTGGTGGCCCGGGCCCCGTATATAGAAGCCGCCGCAGCATCCTTCAGCACACTGATCGATTCAATATCGTTCGGATTCAGGTCTGACAGCGCATTGACCCCCTGACCCTCATATCCCACCTGTGCATAATCGCCGGTTATTACCGGAATGCCGTCAACCACATACAGGGGCTGGTTTGAACCGCTGATTGAGCTGATCCCGCGAATCCTCACGGAGGAAGCTCCACCGGGCGTTCCGGAATTCTGCGACACCTGCACCCCGGTGGCTTGCCCCTGCATCAGGTTATCGAGCGTGGACAGGGGAATATCCTTCAGTTTGTCGGATTTCACCACATCCACTGAACCGGTCAGCAAGGCCTTCTGTTCCGTGGCATATCCCACGATGACGACTTCGGTAAGACTTTTGGATTCCTGTTTGAGCACCACGTCTATCACGGTTTTTCCACCCACTTCCACCTGCTGCTTCACATACCCTACAAATGAAAACTCAAGGGTGCTTTCCGATGACGGAACGGATAGCTGATAGGTTCCGTCACTGCGGGTTACCGTTCCCTTCAGTGATCCTACGATTAGCACCGTGGCACCGGGCAAGGCAGAACCATCATCGGCAAGTACTTTTCCGGTAATGTTCACGGACTGCTGGGCATGGCTGACTCCCCCCGCCAGAAAAAGGAGCATCATGGCAAGGATGCCTGACATTACGAGTGTTCCGGTCGTCCGGTACGGTGCATGACGGCGGTGTAACGCTTTTCTCATACGCATTTCGGGTTATTGGATTCCCACATTTATTTTTCACCTAAAGCCTCCGGAACGTTTCCGCCGAACGGGTGAAAGAAATATTTCATAAATATACAACTATAAGCCCATATTGCAAGGGGGGAATCATCTTTTAAGGGAAATGTCTTCAAGTATGTAATCCGTTCTGAAAGAAAGACCCCCATGAATAAATATAGATTTACCCAAGTCTTCTTCACCGGTAAAACGCCACCGTTTACCGGAAGGCGTACAGGATGAACACATCCCTAAAAAACGGTATTTAGTTGAAATACTGTTAGTAACCATGCTTTATAGTCCCGGTTTCCCATCTGATGTCCGTATTCGTACATTCTATTGCATCAAAAAGTACACTGTCTTTTCCGGCCGACCCGAAAGAAAATTCCTTTATAGGCTGTTTTACTGTGTGTTACACACTTTGGCACGCTATATGTAAAGGGTATGGCATAACAACTGAAAAAAACTAAAA
>JADHED010001962.1_pt1 | contig 15585 bp, 11 predicted proteins | sample 8952041 | NCBI WGS metagenome assembly JADHED01 (sample SAMN16124423, study PRJNA663239) | bioreactor sludge metagenome | isolation source: sludge (control) | place: India:Bengaluru | collected 2018-09-08
CTTTGAGCCAACTCAACCGGCTCAAATCTGAGCCCTTTCATTTGGCTCACGACACGATCCCCAGCAAACCTGCCAATGCCTCGTCCAAGCAGCCAACCAGATGGGCGGCGAGGACAATGTCACTGTGGTTTTGGTTGATCGATAGGAATAGGCCATTTGAGTTATTAATGCAGGGGGGCTTGTGCCCTGCGTTATTAGCTATTAGCCAAGCCACATTTTCTGTCCCTGCAAAAATTCCCCATTTGCTGGTTTTATGTTGTCAATTGCCTGCTGGAACTTGTTTTTATGTAGATTAAGGAACGATACTTCGTCCGCGTTCATTGATAAAAAACCCAGTAAAGAAATCCTGGTTATCTCATGGAGCATACCGAAGTCAATATTTCTCTCTTGTGCGCGGCTATAATCAATAGAAAACATCCAAGAACCGTGCGATAATCGATGTCTATCTTGCACATAGTGTTTAGTTATCCAGGCACTCAGATCATTTCCATTATCGTAAATAGCGAGATATGCTCCAATTCGAGTGCCAAGGACTTTCCCATAGTCATAGTTTCCCACTGATGGCGAAAATAAGGCTTCAAGTGCTGCATAAAGACTGAGTACGTTCATTTGGTATGAGAGGCTAAATCCATTTGTCACCTGTGCGAACAACGTTAATGCATATTTAAGCCGAGAAGGGGCGTCTGTCAAACTGCGTACTATACGATTAAGCAATTTCCCCGCGCGCATAAACATGGATTTTGAATAAACGTATTCCAAATCAGGTTGCCACGTGCTACGAATATTAAAGAGTGTCGCAGGTGAAATTGGATTGGCTTCTCCACCATACTGAAAACTACCGGCGACAAATATGTTAGCTGGCGCTAATAAACGTAGTGCGGACAAATAGTAAAAAAAGACATCTTCACGGCTGATGCCATCAGGTATAGGTTCAGACTTTTTGTTAACGAGGCAACAGTTATTTATGCCAATTCCTGGTAGTTTTATTCCGGGAAGGACATAACAAGGCAGGTGGTCATTGTCTGGGGTACCCAGCAAAGCGTACGGCGGATCGACGATAGTAATCCCACTAGCCGGAGACAACGGTAATTCCGACACATAGTCGTAGGGGAGGTTATGAAAAAGCAGTACGTTGTCTCCGATGCTCAATCCAGTTTTATGATTTTTTCTTGGAGTCATTTGGCTATAACCCGTTGTTTTGATCTAAATTTGGCGACTTTTTATGCGTCCTGGCGATTGATAGTGTGTTCCAGTTGGGTAAGGCCGTTCAAGATTTCCGTGAACGTCGGAATGGCGCCGAACAACATCGCCTGCATGGTGGCATAATCCTTGTGCATGCCATCGAGGTTGTGGGCCGGCGGCAATAGGCGCAAGGTGCCAGGCTTGGCCGTTTCGTAATGCGCCCATGGGCAATAATAGAACCGCATCTTGAAGCACACGACCTCGTGCAATAGGTTGGGCATGGCCACTGCCGCCGCGCCAACCGGCAGGCGACTCAAGCGGTACAAGTCATAGTAATGGCGCGAGTAACGGGCCGGCAGGGGACGTGCCGGTGCCCGGTGGGCCTCTTGATGCAGGATGGTCGCCTTCTCCCAAAACGTGCGTTCGGCAGTAATGGTGCGAACCATGGTGGCCAAATGCGTAAAAACGTGAGGAAAGCGTTCCGCCGCATACGGCCGAACAGGACACGCCACGTTTGGGGTCCAAGCCGCAAGGGGGCCGATTTCCAGGCGGATCTGCGGTAAAATAGCCGCCAAGGAAAAGGCTTTGGGGTACCAGACCCGTACCTCCTGCTCGTCCGCCTCCACTTTGATGTCAACTCCGGCCCGCTCCGACAATACGTTGCGGAGAACCGGAGCCATCTCCTGTGCCAGAAAGGTGGCTGCGCGCCGGTTGGCCGTCTTGCCAAAAGCATCTTGTTTCGTCACGGAACGCTCGGCCCACGGTTCCTTCGCGCCATATCCCAACCGCCGCCAGTCCAAGATCAGGTCAACGTCTTCCGAAAACCGCTCAATGGCCCCGAACGCCTTCGAGAGACTCGTCCCGCCCTTGAACGCCACCTCGTCCTTCCACGGGCTCTCCTGGAACAAATAGTCGAGCAGCCAGCAAACCCAGAAGTCTTTTTCAACGACGGCCTCATGAATCCGCATCGCCTGGGCGGTTGCCCGGAACAATTCCTGTCGGTCACGTTCGTTTTTCCGTGCCACGTTACGCATGGTTCGCCCCCGCTTCCGCCGCAAGTTTTTTAATAACTTCGTAAACCCAGGCGGTCACATACCGCGACTCCCGCGCGGCACGCTTCAATTCCCCGGCAGCGAACTCCGCCCGCAGTTTGGCCAGGACAGCAACATCCGTTGCCGCCTGCCCCAGCGCTTTCAGCCCCTGCACCAGCAGTGCTGTTCGCGGCGAGAGCACCGAGGTCTCCTTGTTGGCCCGGTGTTTAAACTGCAACGTGCCGCCCCCCCAGGCATAGATCCGGGACGGACCGTCGCTATGGTATTGCCACTGGGCGGGAACCTGGGTGGACAGTCCCAAAAGGTTGAGGGCCGCCGCGCCTGCCGGCATGATTGTCCAGCCGTGCTCTCGCGCAATGGCTTGGGCGATGGCGTTGGGATCCGGGCTGGCCGGGGCATTGAGCAGCGTGCTAAAAGCCGGGCAGTCGTAGACCCCGCGCATCAGGCGCCGGAGCGTCCCGGCCATCACCATCCGCGCCAATGCCTGACGCACCGTTTCATGGCTGGCCAAGTCCAGAAAATCCTTGGGAGTAAAGACGGCGCACCGGCCGCCGCTGGAGATTCTAGCCAGGATTTTTTCGGGAATGGATTTGGGCATGTATACCCTCCTTCAATATGTCACATAAAATAGTCAATTTTCGTGACATTACAAGATGAAAAATGTAAAAACAATTCGCCCGTCGCGCTATGGCAAACCTGTAAGATGGGGACGTAGGTAAGCAACCTTTTGTAATGCTGTTGGTTATGCCGATTTTATGTGCTTATAAATACCGTGCGATGCATTTTTTTGCATAGAAAAATGCGTTTAAACGCCAGCCGGCCGGCCGAGGACGGGCGGCTCTGTCTTCACGCCATACCGGCGCTATCCCTGGGCAGACACGCAGGCAGGATTGCCTGCTTGACGTTTTTCACAGGCAAGAGTGCCTGTGTCACGTTCGGGGCGCAATCACTGGATTTATCCGCGCAGATCCGCGACATCCGCGGTAAAAAAGGAATCCTGGCGGGGCGCGGGTTAATCGGTTGCGGGGTTGGGCGGTTGGGGGGTAAGCCCTGGCGCGGGTCGGACCGGTCCGACGTGTCCGACGGGGCTGACGTGTCGGAACAGTGGACGGCCTTCTGGCGGTCACTCCAGGTCGGTGCGCGGCTTAAAGAAGCGGGTCTGGATGCCGTCCATGATCAGGTAGATGCCCGGGGTGATGAACAGGGTGATGATCTGGGCAAAGACCATGCCGCCGACCACCACCAGGCCGAGGGGGATGCGCGACTCGGCGTCGGCGCCGTAGCCAAGGGCGATCGGCATGGCGCCGAGGATGGAGCAGAGGCCGGTCATCAGGATGGGACGGAAGCGGACCAGGCAGGCGTCATAGATGGCGTCGCGGCCGCTCATTCCCTCGGCCCGCCGTTGCTCGGCGAAGTCCACCATCAGAATGCCGTTCTTGGTGATCAGGCCGATCAGCACGAACAGGCCGATGTAGGCATAAAGCGAGACCATGCTCTTGAACGCCAGCAGGGTCAGCAGGCCGCCGAACACGGCCACCGGCAGGGTGGTGAGAATGGTGAACGGGTGGATATAGCTCTCGTAGAGCACCCCCAGCACGACGTATTTGAGGAAGATGGCGACCAACAGCAGGATGCCCAGGCTGATGACCGATTTGCGGAACTCCAAGGCGTCGCCGATGAAGGTGCCGGTGACGCCGTGCGGCAGGATGCCGGCGGCGGCTTTGTCGATGGCCGCCGTGGCGTAGCCCATGGGCACGCCGGGGAAAAGGCTGAAGGACAGGGTGGCGGCCTCCTGCTGGTTGGCGTGCGGCACGTCCTGGGGGCCGGCCTCCTCGCGCCAGGACACCAGGGTGCGCAGCGGCACCAGTTGGTTGGTGGTCTGGGAGCGCACGTAGAGGTACTCGAGGTCGGTGGGCCGCCGCTGGCGGTCCTTGGCGACTTCGGGAATGACCTGGTACTGGTCGTTGTCGGTGGTGAACAGGGCGACGTAGTTGCCGGAGAAGCAGACGCCGAGCGCCTGCTCGATCTGCTGGGCGGTGATGCCGAGTGCGGAGGCGCGGTCGCGGTCGATGTCGACGGACAGGCGCGGCATGGTCAGCTTGATGGTGTTCTGGACGGCATAAACGCCGGGAATGCCGTGCATGGCCAGTTCCATTTTTTGCGAGGCGTCGTAGACATCCTGGCGGTTGAAGCCGGTCAGCAGGTAGGCGTAATCGCTGCCGACCTGGGTGGTTTCGGCACCAGAACTGATCTTGAGCACAGGCATGGCGCTGAGGAAACAGAAGCCGTCGGGGATGGCGGCCAGTTGCATGGTGAAACGCTGGGCGATTTCCGCAATGGGGGCGCGTTCCCGCGGCGGTTTCAGGCGGCAAAAGACGTAGCCCATGCTTTGGTCGGCGCCCGGTTGGAAGCCGGTGACGGTACAAAGGTCGATGATTTCCGGGTGTTGCCGGAGGGCCGCGACGACTTTTTGCTGGTACCGGCCCATGGCGTCGTTGGAGGTGCCCTGGGGGGTGATCATGGCGCCCATGATGAAGCTGCTGTCACCCGGCGGCAGGAAGGTTTGCGGCAGGATGAAGAACAGATAGCCAGTGCCGAGGATGCAGGCCACCCAGCCAAGGACGGAGATCCAGCGATGGCGGAGCGTGGTGGCAAGCAGCCCGCCATAACTTTTCACCATGGCGCCAATGGTGGCGGTGATGATCTTTTGCAGCCCGTTCTCGCTCTCATGGCGATGCAGGATGCGCGCGCACATCATGGGGGAAAGAAGGAGGGCGACCACGGTGGAGACGACGATGGCGAAAATGACGGTCAGGGCGAATTCGCGCAGATTGCGCCCGACGGCGCCACTCATGAACACCAACGGGGTGAAGACGACGATCAGGGCGGCGCTGGTGGAGATGACGGTGAAGGTGATTTCCTTCATGCTGCGGATGGCGGCGGGGATCGGCTTCATGCCCGCGTCCAGGTGGCGCACGGTGTTTTCCAGCACCACGATGGCGTCATCGACCAGGAAACCGATGGCCAGCACAATGCCCATCAGCGACAGGGTGTCCAGGTTGAATCCGGCCAAGTCCATCAGGACATAGGTACCCAGCAGCGACACGGGAATGGTGATGGCGGGGATGACGGTTTCCCGGATGCGGCCAAGGAACAGGAAGATGACCAGGACCACCAGGCCGAGGGCGATCAGGACGGTGATCTGGACGTCGTGGATGCTGTCGCGGATGGCGTCGGCGCCGTTGTGCAGGACATGGGTGTGGACGTCGCCGGGCAGGTCGCGCTGCAATTTGGCGACGGTCGCGGTGATCTGGTTGGCGACGGCGACGGTGTTGGAGCCGGCGACACGGGAAATGGCCATGACCACGCAGTTGCTGCGTTCGGGCTGGCCGGGGGCGTTGTAGCGGATGTCCACGATGTCGTTGTTGATGCTGTCCACGCAGCGGGCCACGTCCTTGAGGCGGACGGGGGCGTTGTCACGGTAGGCGATGATCAGCGGGGCATATTCCTTGGCCGAGCGCAACTGGCCCTGCGGCTCAATGGTGAAGGAACGGGAGGTGCCGTTGAGGCTGCCGCCGGGAATGGAGACGGTGCCGGCCTGCAGGGCGGCCACCACTTCGTCAATGCCGAGCTGGTAGGCGGCCAGCCGTTCGGGGATGAATTGGACACGGACACAGCGCTGGGCGCCGTAGGTTTCCACTTGGGAGACGCCTTCTAGCATGCTCAGTTTCTTGGCGATGACGATGTTGCCGTAGTCGTACAGGTCGCCTTCGGTCAGGGTGTCCGAATAAAGCAGGAGGTAATAGATGGGCGCATCGGAGGGATTGAACTTCTTGTAGGTGGGCGGGCTGGGCAGATCTTTGGGCAGGAGGTTTTGGGCGCGGGAGATGGCGGCCTGGACGTCGGTGGCCACCACGTCCACATCGCGGCCCAAGTCGAAAGTCAGGTTGATGGTGGTGGAGCCCTCCTTGTTGTCGGAGAGCATGGAGGCCAGGCCGTTGATCTGGGTAAACTGGTTTTCCAGCGGCGTGGCCACCGTGGTGGCCATGATCTCGGGGCTGGCCCCCGGATAGAACACGGACACCTGGATCACCGGGTAATCCACAGTCGGCAGGCTGCTGACCGGCAGGCGGAAATACGACCACACGCCAAAGGCGCACAGCACCACCGTCAGGAGGATGGTGGCGACCGGCCGGCGGATGAAGACTTCGGAAATCACGGTTTGTCTCCGGGGGCGGCGGCGGGTTTGCCGGCCGGGGCGCCTGGCTGTCCGGCGGCGGCGGGTGAGGGGGCTTCCATGACGGTGGCGCCGGGCGCCAACATCAACAGCCCCTGGGCGACCACCTTTTCACCGGCCTTGATGCCCGCCTTGATGTGAACATGGCCGTCGGTGCGGACGCCCAATTGGACTGGGCGCAGTTCGGCGGTGTTCTTGGCATCGACCACAAAGGCGAAGGGGCCCATCTTGCCGGTCTGGATGGCGCTCTCCGGCACCACCACCGCGTCCTTGAACTCGCCGGCGCGCACGGTCACCGCCAGGAACTGGTTGGGCCATAGCTTGTGCTCGGGATTGGGGATTTCGGCGCGCACCAGGATGGTGCCGGTGGCGGTGTTGACGGCGTTGTCGATGAAGACGATGCGGCCGGCATAGCTGTGGTCGTCGCCACGCGGCTGCACGGAGACGGTTACCGGGCCGGCCGCCACTTCCCGGCGCAGGGCTGGCAGGTATTCCTCGGAGAGGGCGAATTCGGCCTGGATGGGATCCAGGCCCTTGAGGGTGGTCAGGATGGTCTGGTTGGCCACCGCCAAGTTGCCGGGATTGACCATCACCTTGGAGCAGACTCCGGCACTGGGGGCGTGGACCGTGCAGCGGGTCAGGTTCAACTTGGCCTGCTCCAGGCTGGCCTGGTCGGCCTTGAGCCTGGCGTCGGCGGCCTCGGCCGTGGCTTTGTAGTTGTCGAAGGCGTTCTGGGAGATCAGGTTCTTTGCCACCAGCGGCTGGTTGCGGTCGACGTTCAGTTTGGCGATCCACAGGTTGGCACGGTCGCCTTCGACGGCGGCTTCGCCCTGGTGCACGGCGTTGGCATAGTCGCTGGGGTCGATTTCAAACAGCGGCTGGTCGGCGGCCACGGTGTCGCCGTCCTTGATCAGCGCCTTGAGGATCTTGCCCGACACCTGCGGGGTGATGTTCACTTGGACATTGGCCACGGCGGTGCCGAAGGCGGGCAGCAACGTCGGCACGGTGGTGGTGGTCGCCTCGACCATGTGCACGGGCGTGGGTGGCCGGGCCGGCGGGGCGTCGCCTTTCTTCTCGCAGCCGGCATTAAGCAACAGGCCGGCGGTAAGGCAGGCAGGAAGAAGGATCAGACGGTGGCAGGTCATGGCCGGGAACCTTTCGTGGGGGTGGCCGGGGAGGAGGTGCCGGCGGGCGTTGGGAAGTGGTGGGGCCGGCCTTTCTCCAGACGGCCGACCGCATGCACCAGGTTGGCCAGGGCGGTGAACACCTCGTTCCGGGAGGTCACCTGCTGGCTGCGGGCATCGGCAAGCGAACTTTGGACGACCAGCAGATCCAGCAGGCTGTAGAGCCCGGCGCGGTAACTCTCGTCCGCCAGGTCATAGGCGGCGCTGGTGCTTTTCAGGTAGGCGTCGCTGAAGTGGGATTTGCGGAGGGCAGTGACGAGGTCGTAATAATCGCGCCAGACTTCGGCGCTGGCGGCCAGTTCGGCCTGGCGGAGCTGGGCGCGCGTCGCTTCCGCGGCTTCTTTGGCGGCGCGGGTGGCGGCCTGGGTCTGCAAGCCGTCAAAAAGGGTCCATTGCACATTCAGGCCGATGCCATAGGCCAGTTGGCGGTCGGACAGATTTTGGTTTCGGCTGCCGTAGGTGTGGTAGTCGTCGCCGCCGACCCCGCCGTTGAGATACAGCGACGGCCACAGTGCCGAAGATTGGACGGTCACGGCGGCTTCCTTGGCGGCCAGGTCGGCACGCAGGGCGGCGATGTCTGGGCGCTGCCGGATGGCGGTGTTGATCAGGCGGGCCATGTCCACTTTTTCCGGCACCACGGGCAGCTCGGCCATGGGTTGCAGCACGGCCAGCGTGGTGTCGCCAGGCAGGCCGGCGGCCTGGGCCAGGGCGGCCTGGGCGGTGCTGAGGTTGCCTTGGGCTTCGGCCAGGCGGAAATTCGCCTGGTCAAAGGAGGCTTGCGCCTGCAGGACGTCCAGGGCGGTGCCCAGCTTGGCGTTGAGCTTTTCCTTGGCCGCTTCCAGCACCGCCGTGGCGTCCTCCAACGAGGCTTTGGCCGCCGCGACCCGGCCTTCGGCGATGATCACGTTGTAATAAGCCACCTCGATTTGCAGCAGCACATCTTGCATCGACTGATTGAAGGTGTGGTTGGCGGCATACACCGTCTGCAAGGCCTGTTCGACCGCGGCGCGGCGGCCACCGCCGAAGTTGATCAGCAGGTAGCTGAGCTGCAGGCCGGCGCCGTAGTCGGCGTAGTTTTGGTTGGAGCCGGACGGATGGGCCTCCACCACCTGGCGGCTCGGCCCGCCGGTGGCGGTGAGGGTGGGCAGGAAATAGCCGTATGCCTGGTCCACCAGGGCCCTGGCCTGCCGGGCGTTGTGCCAAGTCTGGCGCGTGCTCGGGCTGTTGCTCAGTGCCAGGTCGGTCAGGTCGGCCAGTGATTGCGGCTTGGTGGGGTCGTCCGGCAACGTGGCGCCGTCGCGCCAAGCTCCGTCAGCCGGCTTTCCGTTCGTCCGGTCCGCCGGCGGTGTCCACGGCGTTTCCGGGTTCGCCGGGGGGGACGGCCGCACACAACCCGCCAGCAAGCCCAAGCAGAAGATCCCACCGATTCGCCATCCGGACCACATACAACTTTCCCCTGTTCGGCTGGGCGGCGAAACGGTGTCTTCAATACATGCCCGGATTCACACGCGGCCGTGCTGGTTTTGAACTTGATAACGTAAACCGTGGGGGCGTCCTGTCAAAAAAGGTTGCCGGACGGTATATTAAGCGCCTTCCCGGTCCCCGAATGCATGCCGAAACGCAGGAGGCCACCATGCCAGACGACGCCACCGCCGGCAACGGCGCTGATTTTTCCATGAATAATTTCACCCCGCGCGCCCAGCAGGTGATGGGGCTGGCCAAGCGTGAGGCGCGGCGGTTCGGCCACAATTATGTGGGCACCGAACACCTCCTGCTCGGGCTGATCAAGCTCGGCCAGGGGGTCGCCGTGTCCGCCCTCCAAGCCATGGGGCTGGATCTGGAAACGGTCCGTTATGAGGTCGAAAAGCACTCGGGCCCCAGCAGCGACACCCAGCAGGAAGGCGATCCGCCACTGACCCCGCGGGTCAAGCGCGTGCTGGCCCTGGCCGCCAAGGAGGCGCGGGCGCTCAACTACAATTACATCGGCACCGAACACATCCTGCTCGGCCTGCTGCGCGAGGGTGATGGCGTTGCCGCGCGCATCCTGAAAAACCTGCACATCGACGCCGATGCCGTCCGGGCCGAGGTCATGAAGGCCCTGGACCCCAATTACCTGCCCGGCGAAACCGCCAAGGGCGACGGCAAGGGCGAGGAAAGCCAGGATGCGGCAGGCGGCGGCGCGGCTGCCGGTGGCAAGGCGGCGGCGCCCGCCAAAATGCCCGCCCTCCGCGCCTTTGGCCGCGACCTCACGGAACTGGCCGCCAAGGGGCAGCTTGACCCCGTCATCGGCCGCGCCCCCGAAATTGAACGCGTCATTCAGGTGCTCTGCCGCCGTACCAAGAACAATCCCGTGCTCATCGGCGAGGCGGGCGTCGGCAAGACCGCCATCGTCGAGGGGCTGGCCCAGGCCATCGTCTCCAAAAACGTGCCGGAAATCCTGCGCGACCGCATCGTGGTCGCCCTGGACCTGCCGCTGATGGTGGCCGGCACCAAGTACCGGGGCCAGTTCGAAGAACGCATCAAGGCGGTGATGGACGAGATCAAACGCTCCGGCAAGGTGATTGTCTTTATCGATGAGCTGCACACCATTGTCGGTGCCGGCGGTGCCGAGGGCGCCATGGACGCCTCCAACATCTTGAAACCAGCCCTCTCCCGCGGCGAGATCCAGTGCGTCGGTGCCACCACCCTGGACGAATACCGCAAGGGCATCGAGAAGGATGCCGCCCTGGAACGCCGTTTCCAGTCCATTGTGGTCAACGCCCCGAGCGTGCCCGAGGCCATCGAAATTCTCCGCGGCCTGCAATACAAATACGAGGCGCACCACCACGTCAAGTACACCGATGAGGCCCTGGCTGCCGCCGTCCGCCTCTCCGACCGTTATGTCACTGGCCGCTTCCTGCCCGACAAGGCCATTGACGTCATTGATGAGGCCGGCGCCCGTGCCCGCATCGCCGCCATGATCCGCCCGCCGGATCTGAGCGACCTGGAGCGCGAGATCGCCGAGGTCAAGCAGGCCAAGGAAAGCGCCATCGAAGGCCAGCATTTCGAGCAGGCCGCCGCCATGCGCGACCGTGAAAAAGAATTGCGCGCCAAGATGGATGGCGTCCTCAAGAACTGGGAGGCGGAACGCCAGGGGCAGACGGTCACCATCACCTTGGACGACATCCGCCACGTGGTCTCCGCCATCAGCGGCGTGCCGTTGCGCCGCTTGGCCGAGGGTGAGGCCACCCGCCTCCTGCGCATGGAGGAGGACCTGCGCCGCACCGTCATCGGCCAGGAGCTGGCCGTTGCCGCCGTCAGCCGCGCCCTGCGCCGCTCCCGTGCCGAACTCAAGGATCCCAAGCGCCCCATCGGCTCCTTCATCTTCCTCGGCCCCACCGGCGTCGGCAAGACGCTGCTGGCCAAGGCGGTGGCGGAATTCATCTTCGGCAACGCCGACGCCCTCATCCGCGTCGACATGTCGGAGTACATGGAGAAATTCAACGTCAGCCGCCTGGTCGGCTCGCCCCCCGGCTACGTCGGCCACGGCGAGGGCGGCCAGCTCACCGAGCGCGTCCGCCGCCGCCCCTATTCGGTCGTGCTCTTTGACGAGATCGAAAAGGCGCACCCCGACGTCATGCACATGCTGCTGCAAATCCTCGAGGAGGGCCAGCTCACCGACAGCGTCGGCTTCCGCGTCGATTTCCGCAACACCGTGGTCATCATGACCTCCAATGTCGGCGCCTCCGAAATCCTGCGCCCCGCCAGCATGGGCTTTGCCACCGACAAGGAAGCCATCGACTACGAGACCATGCGCATGCGCCTGGAGGACATGGCCAAGAAATATTTCAAGCCCGAGTTCCTCAACCGTTGCGATGACATCGTCGTCTTCCGCCAGCTTAGCCGGCAGGACCTGGCGGTCATCGTCGACCTGGAAGTGGCCAAGATCCGCGAACGCCTCAACGCCCGCCAGTTGCAGCTCGAACTCAGCGAGGCCGCCCGCGACTTCCTGATCAGCCGCGGCTTCAAGCCCGAGTACGGCGCCCGCCAGCTCCGCCGCGTGGTCGAACGCTATATCGAAGATCCGCTGGCCGAGGAAATGCTCCGCGGCGCGTTCCCCGAGGGCGCCACCATTCGGGTCGACCCCGAAGGCGAGAAACTCCTCTTCATGCCGGTCACCCCGCCGCCGCCCCCTGCCTCTCCAGAGCCGGCACCTTCCGGCAAATAACGTGTGTCTTTTTGAGCCCCAACGGGGCGGCGGGATGGCAGCCCAGGGCAACGCCCTGGGGGTGAAAACGACAAGGTCTGCGCCCTGAAGGGGCAATGGAACGGCACGCCAAGGAGATCCTCCCATGCGCACGGTACGCTTTGTGGCCGCCCCGCACGAAACGCCGCGGTTCGGGTGCCTGGACGCGGCTGGCACCACCGTCTGCGAACTCCGCACCGCCCCGTGGGTGGGGCTGGAGCCCGGCCCCGGCCGCTGGCCGCTGGCCGACGTGACCCTGCTGGCGCCGGTGGAGCCGCCGGACGCCATCGCCATCGGCCTGAATTTCCGTGACCACGCCGCCGAAAGCAAGCTCAAACTGCCCACGGCGCCGGTGATCTTCCTCAAGGCGACCAGCTCGGTCACCGGCCCCGGCGCCCCGATTGTCCTGCCGCGCATGGCCCCGGACGAGGTGGACGCGGAGGCGGAACTGGCCGTCGTCATCGGCAAGACCTGCCGGCAGGTGGCCGCGGCCGCGGCGGCGGAATACATCTTCGGCTACACCTGCGCCAACGACGTCAGCGCCCGCGACTGCCAGCTCCGGCAGGACGCGCAGTGGGCGCGCGGCAAGAGCTTTGACACCTTTTGTCCCCTCGGCCCGTGGATCGACACCGGGTTCAATCCCGCCAACGCCCGTGTCCAGCTCCGGATCGCCGGCGAAACGCTGCAGGACGGGCCCGTCGCCGACATGCTGTTCGACTGCCATACCCTGGTCAGCTATTGCTCTCAGGTCATGACCCTGCGCCCCGGCACTGTCATCCTCACCGGCACCCCGCCCGGCGTCGGCTTTGCCCGGACCCCGCCCCGCTTCCTCCGCGCCGGCGAGACGGTCGAGGTCACCGTCACCGGCCTGGCCACCCTGCGCAATACGGTCATTGCCGGGTGAAAGATGGGGGGTACGGCTCTTTAGTGCGACAAGACCATTGCCATCACCACAAAGCAAACTTCGCCGTCATCTTCGATGATAATAGGTTTACTTTCGCCCGTTAAATAAATGATGCCATTACGGTATTTTATTGAAATATAATTCCAATAATCCCTGTCAATTCCGACACGCGTATTATCTTTAGATTTTAATGCTACTATATTGTGGTTATTTTCAAGTATGTCAATAGAATGTACGACTTTTAGTTTATTACGGTAGTTGTTGGCTGTAATAATAACGGATTGAAATGATGACGATTCGCGTTTTTCGCATTCAGGAAATGTCTCGTCGAATAATTGCATGAAATGGCTGTTGCGTTTTCGGATATCTATGCAATAACCATTCGATATATATAAAGGTGTTTTTATCGTTTTACTGCGTAATACCCTATTGCTGCTCATGAATTTTCTTAGCAAAATAGAGTCTGCTATAATATCCGTTGAGAGAGTTAGTCGCAACTCTCTTTCTTGCTCCCGTAAGAGAGGAAAACGACTTATTCCCAAACGATTTTTAAGAAAATTAAATAATCGTACCTTTTCATTATCTTGGAATGCGTCACACCATTGCAGTTTTTGGAGTCGAATAGGTACATCACAATAGTCAAGGCAAGATTCAAGCCTAACAGGGAGAATGAAAATTTCGTTGTCGGGAATTGTTTCCGCGATATCCAATGCTTCGCGTATTTCTTTTTGAACGTAACCGTGCTTGCTGACGGATCGTGATGATAGGAGAACTATGATGTAAGGGCATTTGCGAATAGCGGTTTTTATCCCCAATTCCCAATTTTCACCTGGATTTAATTGATGTACATCAATCCATGCTCTAATGCCTTGTGCAGTGAGATCATCATAGAACGCTATAGCCTGTTTTGTGTCTTCTTTTGCATACGATATGAAAACTTGGTAAGGAATTAATTCGGGTTGTTCGTGATCGGTAATGGCCATTTATTAATCCTGGTACACTATTATCGCATGATAAAAAGTTCAGGTGGCATCATATCTGTGAGATATAGGCGGTTTGCGCAGGACGGAGATTGTTTCTCTGTCGAGGGGGGGCTCGCTTGACTCACTATTCTGCCAAGATGCCGGTCACGGCTTGCTGGAGTGCTCCGAATTCCAACTCTTCCTTGCCGGTCAGGCCACAGACAAGACCCAAACGGATTGCCATGCCGTTGACCACCCGTAGCATGGGAAACGCGTCCGTACCGAGGTCATGTTCAAAGATTTTTAAGGCCTTCTGGATATCGGCCGAACTCGTGCCATCGGGAGCAATAATGTCCAGATAGCTCAACACCATGTTACTGCCGGCGGAGACATTTAATTTTTGCTTCACCAAGATGCCAGGATTTTGGTAGGTGACGTTGTCCACCTGATCCTGTGTCCAGTTGTCGGTCACCAAAGGGCGGGGACTTCCGTGCCGGAACAGGAAAGCGTTGATGCCGGTTTCACCGGTGGCATCCTTGGTGACTCTATGGGCGGTTACGTACACGATGGCCTCAAGCCGCTATGCGTACCCGAACTGGGAGCATGGCGTTTTCTTGCGCCGCGGCATCCCGCAACTGGGAATGCGCGGCCATGGGTTGAAACAACTCTTCTGTGGCCGGTTCCGCAGAGAGCATGGCTTGTTCTTCTTCGGAAAGTCGCAACCACGCGGCATCCATTTGTTCGAGAATGTCGTCTTCCTCTGACGACTCTTTACCGCAATGCGTCCAGCGCACCCATGAAAGTCGCTTATCTAAATTCAGATAATATTGCAATGAATCGCTGCTCATATTACAACCTGTATCCAATTATCTCTCGTGCCATGCAATGCCGATTGATAGTCCATAAACAAGCATTGCCGAGCGGGCTCAATAATTCCGTGAAATTTGTTGCCATTTTTATATAACAACGTGCTCGGAAGTAGATTGCAACCAATCCGAAATAATGGATGTCTACTACGTCCGCCCATCGCAATTGGTTTCCGATGCCTTGGCAGGAAATTCGGATCATGGGGCGTAACCGACATGCCACCAGTTCCTGTTCTTACCGTACCGTCCACTTCAACATGAATATCAACACCGGGCCTTGCACCGAGTGTATCGGCCCGGTCACCAGGAAGCGGCCGGCCATCGGCTGTTGATTTCATCGCCCTGTAGAGCGTCATCATTTCCACCGTTTCTACTGGTACATTAACTTGTCGGAAGACGGCTGTCAAGTTTTAACTTTTGCACGAACCTGATGGTTTGGGAATGGCGGTCTTCGCGGGCTTTGGTTTGGGGCGCATTTTTGTTCTGAGGATGTCGGCGGGAATGCCGAGCTTGGCGTGCAACTTGCGGATCATTGGCAGGGTGAGGCCGCGCCGGCGGTTGAGGACGGCGGAACAGTTGGGCTGACTGCCAAAGCAGGAGGCCAGTTCGCGCTGGGGCAGGCACCGTTCGGCGGCGACCTCCTTGATGTAATCCACCGGATCCCAGTCATTGCCCCATTCCTTGGGGATGGGCCAGCGCCGCTTTTCGTAGTCGGACAGGATCAACGCCTGGGCGTGCAAATAAGCGGCTTCGGGGCTGCCTTTGGCACAGGCATGGTGGCGGCGGACAAAGGCGGCCAGCGCCTCCGCCACCCGGCGGTGCTCGTTGTCGGTGGTGACGGCTTTGACAAGGGGGATGCGGTTCATGGGCGGCCTCAGAATTTCATCCGGTCATATTCGGCATGGGTGCCAAGCCATTATGTTGGGAACCCCCTTTTAAGGAAAGGCGGTTCCCAAACCCTCCGTCAAACCTT
>JADHED010001964.1_pt1 | contig 15580 bp, 10 predicted proteins | sample 8952041 | NCBI WGS metagenome assembly JADHED01 (sample SAMN16124423, study PRJNA663239) | bioreactor sludge metagenome | isolation source: sludge (control) | place: India:Bengaluru | collected 2018-09-08
GTTGCCAAAAGTGGAAACTCCCGTGTTTCACCATGGAGTTTCTTACAAAGTTCACGGGCGGCAATGAAATCGCCCAAGCCGTTCTCATCCTGTCACTGATTTCGATTGCAGGTCTGGCCCTTTCCGCCATCAAGTTTCGCGGGATCGGACTGGGGATCACCGGAGTTCTTTTTTCCGGTTTGCTCTTCGGTCATTTCGGGTGGCACATCAACCAGGAGGTGCTGGAATTCGTGCGGGAATTCGGCCTGATCCTTTTTGTCTTCACCATTGGTCTCCAGATCGGCCCCGGTTTCTTTGCCTCCCTGAAAAAACAGGGGCTGCCGGCGAACATTTGCGCGGCAACGATTGTGATTGGCGGGGCGGGGCTGACACTTGCTCTGGCATGGTTGATGGGAATCCAGCCCTTTGCCGCAGCGGGGTTGTTTTCCGGAGCCACCACAAACACCCCTTCGCTCGGTGCGGCGCAGCAGGCGCTGGCCGTCATTCCCGGGATCGACGCCGGCATCAAGGCCCTGCCCTCCCTGGCCTATGCAGTGGCGTATCCGGGGGGCGTTTTTGGGATCATCATCTGCATCCTTTTGTTGAAGGCGATCTTCCGCATCGATCCCGGACAGGAACTCGCCACTTACGAGGCCGAGCGTCGCAGCCAGACTCCTCCGCTGAAACGCCGCAATCTCAAAATCACCAACACGAATCTCGACGGACTGTCGATCAGCGGGATTCCCGGCCTCAAGGAAACCGGCATCACCATTTCCCGGCTGCGCAGCGCGGGCGGGGAAGAGGTGCGGGTGGCGTCGCCGGATGAAGTCGTTCACGTCGGCGACACGATTCTGGCCGTCGGCACCGTGGAGGCACTCGACAGTTTTCAGCGCATTGTCGGCGAGGTCTCGGATCTCAATCTGCTCGATGGTTCGTCCCACATTCTCTTCAAGCGGATCATCGTGACCCACAAGGCCGCGCTCGGGAAATCCCTCCGGCAACTTGCGCTTCATACGACATACAATGCGGTGGTGACGCGAATTCAGCGCGGGGAATTGGAAATGGCGGCGAGTCCGGACACGAAACTTCAATTCGGTGACACTTTGCAGATGGTGGGGGACAAACAGGGGATCGATCAGGCAGCCGCACTGCTTGGCAATTCCCCGAAAGATCTTGGCCACACGAATTTCCTGCCTGTCTTCGTGGGCATCGCCCTCGGGGTGGCAGCGGGACTCATTCCCATTGCCCTGCCGGGGCTGCCCGTGCCCGTGAGGCTGGGGCTGGCTGGCGGACCGCTTGTGCTGGCGATTCTTTTGAGCCGCATCGGACAGATTGGTCCCGTGGTTTGGTACATGCCGGCCGGTGCAAACCTGGCCTTGAGGGAAATGGGCATCGTCCTCTTCCTGGCCTGTGTCGGGCTCAAAGCGGGATCGAAATTCATTCCCACCCTGTTGAGTCCGGCCGGGGTTTCGTGGCTCATTGCGGGTTTCTGCATCACACTCCTGCCGATTTTGATCGTGGGGGTGCTGGCCCGTGTGTTTTTCAAGATGAACTATGTTGCTCTGAGCGGCATCATCGCGGGAAGCATGACCGATCCGCCGGCTCTGGCCTTTGCCAACACGCTCGTCAAAAGTGATGCGCCCTCCGTGGCCTACGCTTCCGTTTACCCTCTCACGATGCTGCTGCGCATTCTCTGCGCACAGGTGCTGATCCTGCTGTTCAGTTGAAAAACACCGCGGCATGGGCATCCTGGCCCTGTCTTGCCGTAAGCGAATCTCCCGCAAAGCCGCGAAGGGAGAAAGAAGGGTCACGCAGAGGCGCGGAGGCGCGGAGAGAAAGGGAAAAGACCGGGTGTCCCCGGCGGGTTTCTTGTTGCCTTTTTTCTTGTCCCAAGCGCTCTATTGCAGCACTCTTTGCTCCATGCCTCGCGGACAGTTTGTGAAAATGGGATCGCAGCACCTTTGCAATAGTGGGGAGTGGGGTTCCGTTATGTGGTAGGTTCTTTTATGCATCCCGACGTAAAAACCATTTTGGAGAGAGTGAAGCAGACAGCAGATTTCGGCTACGTTGACTTTTCTGATATCAACGCCACGAATGCACTCGGTGATAATGCACTGCACTGCGTTATTGTTTGGGGTGACTATGAAGCCGCCAAGACACTGATTTTACATGGTATCAATGTGAATCAGAAAGGTGAGGAGGATTATACACCGCTTCACCAGGCTTGTTCGTTTGGTCACAAAGCCATTGTTCAACTTTTGCTGGAGAGCGGAGCAGACCCATTTTCCCGCACTGCCGGAAACCTGCCGTTTACCACCGCTCGGCTGAGTGGCCATGACGAGATTTGTAATCTCATAGGAGAGTTCACGAAGCAAGGAAGTGACACGCCCCAGCATCTTCCTACACCGTGACAAAGGCTTTTGGCTCTTTTTGGGAGGCAACAAGCTTCGGTAACTGCTGTTGAATAAGCCGGTTGAGCTAACATTTTTTTCGAAGCAAAGAAAACACCGAACCAAGCGGTGAACTAAATACGCAACCCCATGCTCGGAGCAATAACAGGCGACATCGCTGGTTCTCTCTATGAGAATTTGAGAACCAAGCGAAAAGACTTCAAGGTGTTCCACCCTTTGTCATTCTTCACCGATGACACTGTTTTGACTGTTGCGGTGGCTCATGCTCTTCTCGACGATCTTGATCTGGGGCAGACGATCAAGCGTTATGCTTGGCGGCGTCCCATGCGCGGTTATGGCCCCAAGTTCTATCGGTGGATGATTTTTCCGGGTTCCAGTCCATATAACAGTCTCGGGAACGGGTCGGCCATGCGAGTCAGTGCGGTTTCATATATCGCCAAGGATTTTGATGACGTTTTGCGGTTGGCGAAGCGCACGGCAGAATGCACCCACAATCACCCCGAAGGCATTAAGGGAGCTCAGGCGGTGGCATATGCTGTCTATGCGGCTCGAACGGGGCATTCCAAGGAGGATATTAGATCGGCTGTCAGCGACAGATTCGGTTACGATCTCTCCAGAACAGTTGATGAGATCAGACCGGGATATAAGCTCAATTTGACGTGTCCTGGATCTGTTCCGGAAGCGATCATTGCTTTCCTTGACTCCATGGATTATGAGGATGCCATCAGGAATGCCGTTTCACTTGGAGGGGACGCGGACACGCAGGCAGCCATCAGTGGAGCAATTGCAGAGGCATATTATGGCGGAGTTCCCATGAACCTGGCTCGGACAGCATGGTGCAAAATTCCCAATGAATACAGATCGCTGATATCACGTTTTCACAAAGCGCACCCACTGCCGACACAGGTGGATGCAGGCTGCCGACGTTCCGTCGATGCCTGATCCTTGAGAACCTGTCTGAAAATGGCTGTCCAACGGCTTGCGGCAGGAAAAGGGCATCCGGCGGTGTTGCGGCTCCGTCACGGATCGCAGGGGATACGCTCCGTCGCCGCGCCTTGCCGCCCGCCCTTTTCCCCTGCGATCCGCCCGACATCCCTTTTCAGACAGGCTCTGATGTTCGGCAAGAATATACGTGCCTTCCCGGCAGCCTGTTGGATTTGGGGCCATCAGTCGCATTGTGCAACGCCACAGCAAGTGATCTCTGCGCAAGAATGCAGGAGTTGATTTTCGGCAGCCGCTTTCAACGAACGCTCGCATCGATTGCACATTGGCTGGGACAGCCGGTGGCAACAAATCCGCGTGCCGCAACCCCGGCATGCCGTCGGGGACTCGCCGTCACCCGAGTGCCAGACGGCGCACCTGGGTTCAGGGTTGTTTGGTCAGGCTGAAATCGTCCTCGTATAGGTCGGCCAGCGACGACGTAGTCTGGATGTAAATGGTCGCCTTGGTCAGCGTGCCTGTCCACGTGACGTAAACGGAATCCGAAATGTTTTTATAGATCGTGCCGATGGAAACCCCCGCGGTGGTGAACCAATGGCTGCCGGCGCTGTCGATCGTATTGACCACGACGATCACATTGTCCGTGCCACTTGCGAACCGCAGCCACGCGCTCGCCGTATAGTATCCCGGGCCGTTCGTGAGCAGATCGCCGCGGATGTCCTGAGTTGCCGCGGAATAAGGAGCGGTACGGTTGTAAATGCGCAGCGAGCGCAGCCCGGAATGCACATCCGTCAGGCTTTCCGCGATCGAGCCGGCCTGCGCCACCCACGAAGCCGTGCCGTTCTCGATCCCCGCATTCTCCAGCAGGTTCGGCACATTCAGGCTGAAATCGTCCTCGTATAAGTCAGCCAGCGACGATGCCGTTTGGGTGTAAATGGTTGCCTTAGTCAGGGTGCCGGACCATGTCACGTTGATCTGCCCTGAGATCTCCTTGAAGGTCGTTCCCAGCGTCATCGGGGTGCTCGTGAACCAGTTCGAGCCATTGCCATCCACCGTTTTAATCACGATCTGAATAGTATCCGAGCCACTGGCAAATTTGGCCCACGTGCTCGCCGTGTAGAGGCCTTTTCCATTCGCAAGCAGATCGCTCAGCACGTCCTGCGTCGCCGCGCCCCAGCGGGCGGTGCGATTGTAGATACGCAAGGCGTGTGCGCCGGAGTGAGGGGCCGTGGTGCTGTCCGCCAAGGAAGCCGTCTGGGCCGTCCAGGAAGCGAGGCCGCTTTCGAAATCTCCATTCGCCAGTAAATTCGGCCCGGGCACAGGCGGATGAAGGATGCCTTTGAGCGCATCAAGCCGGTCGGTGCCGGTGTAGAGCGTGGGGCAGAGCCACCCGCCTTCGTCGAATTCGTTCCACGCATACAGGAGCAGCGTGTTTGCATCAGCGACCGTGGGATTGCCATCCACCCAGTTCAGCCCTTCCTGAAGATGGGTGGCGATTTCCGCTGGTGTCGCGGTTTGCCCCCAATTGTTCGGATAATAACTTATCCACGCGACGGGATTGTCGATACGCGGCCGCGGATCCCAGCCTGTTGTGACCCACGGCACGACTTTCCTGCCTGTGTTTTTGTAGTCGTTCCATCTGCCAGTGTCTGAGTTGGCCAGCCCCAAATAAGGATCGCCATTTGAAATGCCGCTGCAATAGCTGCTGATCGCATCGGCTCCAAGCGTCGCCGCCCCCTCCGAGGCAGTGGTGGTGGTAAACGCCATGACCACGATGTAGGGCGTGCCCAATCCGGCGGCGATGGTCTGGCTTCGCAGGTTTGCAATTTGACTGGCTGAATAGGCTGAGGCATCAAAAATATAGAAAAGCGGACGATTTCCGAGCACCTTTTGATAGTTTGCTTCCGTGAATCTGCTGACGAGAGTTGTAAAATAGGAAGCTGGTGCCTGAATGAAACAATAGTTCACGTCGTTTTTGTGCGTGCTGGAGGAATAAAGATTTCGCGCCAAGTCCATGCCGCTGCCATCGGGGTAAAAAACGAACGCCCAGTAGTCAATCGAAGCGCTCTTCGCGTAGGCGATATCCTGGTCCATCACCGTTTGGGTGAGTTCGCGGGCCTGCACGGTGTTCGTGCCGGTTTCCACACCGAAGAAGGGCAGCCGAAAATGATACTTGTTCGGCCCGAGCGCCCGCTCGACTTGCTGGCCGACGTAATTCCCACTTGTCCAGTTAAGCGTTGGCGTATCGCCGGTGTTTCCATCCCAGCGAATGGCTCCGACCAGCGTGCCGCGTGGATTCACGGCGTGCAGGGAAGCCTGGCCGAGGCCAAGCAAGGTGAGGAGCAGCGGGAGAATCCCGCGCAGGGGCGAGAGATGATGTGGTCTGGGTGATGTTGGGTTCATGTTCTTGGGGGGCGTTGTTGCGGAGGTTTTTTGCTTTTGAGGATTCAGGTAGTGGAGCCTGTACCAAGGGCGCAAACTTGCTGCAGATCAAAAAACTTCACCTTGCATCCAGTGCCATATTCCTGCTGATTAGTGCCATCTTTGGGCACATCCGGCGCGAGTGCGGAACGTGAAGTTGTCGAGCGCAATGCCCTGCTACACCATGAAGACCGGAATTTATTGGTTCTTTGGGGGGCGGGGGTGAAAAAGGAACGGGAAAAGGAAGAATGGAGGGATGGAAGAAGGATGGGAGGTCAAGAGCGTGGAGTTGAGTGTGGAAAAGATGCGGTTGGAACTTGCTGTCGGGTGGGTTTGTTCCGGGGCGAGGTATCCGGAGTGTGGCAGGTAATGCGCCCGGCACGACTTTGCACCCGAGCGGCAGTGGAGACATCTGGATGCGATAGGTTTTGAAATGCAGATCGTTTCGCGGACTCCGCGAGCGGAGTGCGAAGAGCACGGGATTTTGCAAATGAAAGTGCCGTGGGCGGGAAAACACAACCGGTTCACGCTGACCTTTGACGGTATGAAGTCATGCAGCAACCGGCGCTGGGCAAACCGCTGATATCACGTTTTCCGCACCCACTGCCGACACAAGTTGAACAAGTGTAGCTCTCTTCGAAATTCGGACTTGCGTGAAAAGGGATTGCCCCATAACTGCTTGGGATGGGTATCCGGTTGCATCAATGGCCAATTTTTGGGCTTGGGGAGGGGAGCACCGACTTATGAGCGCGCATTCGGAACAATCCGGTGGACAGAAATCCGGGCAGGGCAAGGGGCTGGAAAAAGGGAAGGTGAATGCGTTTGCTGCAGCGGTGATCGGGTTGTCCTGCTGTGCTCCGGCCTATACGATGACGGCCGCCCTCGGACCGGCGGCCAGTTGGGTGAATGACCAGTTGCCGGCAATTTTCATCATTGGATTCCTGCCCATGTTCCTTGTGGCGATGGGCTACATGGCGCTGAACCGGACGCTGCCGGATTCGGGAACGACATTCACCTGGGCGACGACGGCATTCGGGCCATGGGTGGGCTGGATTGCGGGTTGGGGGCTGTTGGCGGCAACGATCATCGTGATTTCAAACACGGCCGGGATCGCGGAGTCGTTCCTGTTTATCGCGCTGGCCCAAGTTTTCCAAAACGAGGCGATTGCGGAAATCGGGCAAAACCCGGTGGTGAACATCCTGGTGGTTGTGATCTTCCTGTCGATTTCGACATGGATTTCGCTGCGCGGCATGTATTCCACGAAATGGTTCCAGTATGCGATGGTGGCGATCCAGCTTTTCGGCCTTGGTTGGTTCATTGTGGCTGCGTTCATCGGGGCGAACAACGGAAGCAATCCGGATTCCGTCCCCGTGCACTGGCAGTGGTTCAATCCCCTGGCAGTGGATTCCTTCGCCACCTTCTCGGCCGGCCTGGCGGTCTCGATCTTTGTGTATTGGGGCTGGGACACGGTGATGACCATGAGCGAGGAGAGCGGGGAGGAGGACAAAGGTCGCTCGACCGGTCTGGCCGCCACGATTCTGATCCTCACGCTGGTGACATTGTATGCCCTGATTGCCACGGCCACGGTTTCGTATGCCGGAACGGGAGAAGGACCCACGGGGCTGAACAACCCGGACATGTCGGATAATGTTTTTGGTCTGCTGTCGCATCCGGTGATGGGGAAGGCGGGGATCTTTCTGTCGCTGGCCGTGCTCTGCAGTGCCGCAGCTTCGCTCCAATCCACCGGGCTTTCCCCGGCCAGGACCCTCCTGGCGATGGGGCATTACAAGGCAATCCCGTCGAAATTTGCCGAAGTGCATCCCAAACACCACTCTCCTTCATTCGCGGTGATCGTTTCCGGTGTTGTTGCGGCGGCCTTTTATATCGGCATCCGCCTGATCAGTCAGGATGCGCTGTGGGACAGCATCACGGCGCTGGGACTGTTGGTTTGCTTCTACTATGGTATTACGGCGTTTGCATGTGTTTGGTATTTCCGGCATGAAGCGTTTGAGTCCATTCAGACATTTCTGACCAAAATCCTCATGCCCGGGCTGGGAGGAATCATCCTGTCGGTTATCTTCGTCAACACGACCATCTCCAGCCTCGATCCCGAATTCGGAAGCGGCGCGGACGTCTGCGGGGTGGGGCTGGTTTTCATCATGGGTGCCGGCGTCATTGCGCTGGGCGTGGTGGTGATGGTCATCATGGCCTTCCTGTATCGGCCGTTTTTCCGCGGCGAGGTGCTTCAGCGTTCCACGTCACGTCTGCCGAGATAGGTCCGGTCTCTGCCGCCGACGGAGGAGGGGGAAGGTTTTGTGGAGAGGCGCGAGTGGCGGGGAGGTTGGCCTGGATTGCGGCCCCGGTGTTTTGGAGGAGCACGATGGCGGTGGGAGCACAATCCGGCAAGGCATGGGAAGGATGCCCATGCTACGGCGTTTTTCAAGGGACTGACTCGGAGAGCACGGGGCTTTCAAGGGGAAAAAAGATCTCCGCAGGTGGTGTGATGCGGGTTTGGGATGTTGGGTGGGGCTCCTGACGTGGACAGGGGAGTCTCCACCGTCCCAAAATGTTCCTTTCCTGCCCGATGCAATTCTCTGCCACTGAATCCTGTGTATTTCGTTACTCTGTCTAAAAAGACGTTTCCGGGTTCAATCGCCGGATGCGATCAGCGTGCGGCGGAGCATGTCGAGGGCGGTTTGGGTGGCGACCTGTTTGAAGGTTTCGCGGTCGCGGGGGAAGTGGAATTTTTTGCAGAGAGTGGGGGCGTTTTTTTGGGCCAGGGCGATGAAAACCAATCCAACGGGTTTTTCTTCCGTGCCGCCGCCGGGGCCGGCGATGCCGGTGAGGGCGAGGGCGTAATCGGCTCCCGATTTTTTCAGGGCGCCTTCCGCCATGGCTTCCGCCACGGGTTGGCTTACGGCTCCGTGTGCTGCAAGGAGCGGGGCAGGGACACCGAGTTCGGAGGTTTTTGCCCCGTTGGCATAGGTGACAAAGCCATATTCCAGGATTTCCGAGGCTCCGGGAACATTTGTGAGCCGGTGGGCCAAAAGACCGCCGGAGCAGGATTCCGCGGTGGTCACCTTCTTTTGCAGGGAGCGCAATTTGGCGACGACCCACTGTTCGAGAAGCTCGCCTTTTTGGGAGAAAAGATGGTTTCCCACGGCGCGAAGGATTTCCGGTTCGACCTCATCAAGGATTTCGGAAGGGCCGATGATCCGGAGGTCGACCTCGTTCGGTCGGGCGCAGTATCCGACTTCGAGGTCTCCGCGGTTGGTAAGTGAAAGGCCGACCTGCTCTTCCACGGCGCTCTCGCCCAGGCCGACAATCCGGTAAACCCGGCATTCGTGTGCGGGGAGGCCGCCACAGATGTTGCGGAGAAGGGGCAGGGTGAAGTCGGTGAACATCGGCTGGAGCTCGCGCGGAGGCCCGGGCAGCAGGAACAGATGGGGGGAATGTGGAGAGGCGGCCAGATACAGTCCCGGCGCGGTCCCGTGGGCATTTTCTAGGACAATGGCTCCTTCCGGCACCATGGCCTGCCGGAGCATCCGCTCGCGCAGGGTGAAGCCACGGGCGGCCACCAGAGCCTCGATTTTTTCGCGCACAGCCGCGTCCGGCAGCAGCGGGATGCCCCGCATTTCCGCGACAACCTCGCGTGTGATGTCATCTGTGGTGGGCCCAAGCCCGCCGGTGATGAGAACGATATCCGCCCGTCCGGAGGCTTCCGCGAGGGCTTCGCGGATGGCATCCCCGTCCGGAACCGTCGTCTGGCGCGAGACCCGCAGGCCGAGGGGAAAAATCTGTTTCCCGATCCATGCGGCATGGGTGTTGACCACTTCCCCCAGCAGAAGTTCGGTCCCGGTGTTCAGGATTTCAACGATCATTCCGCTCCGCACCTCAGGGCCTGCATCCATCCCTGCACCCGTTGGTGTTTTCCGCAGTCCCCGTGCAGGTCATAGACGTAGAGCAGATTGGCGAGCATGCGGACCAGGATTTGCCGTGCCGAGGCCGCCTGGAGATGGTGATCCCTCAATTCCAGCCCCTGTCGGAGCAGGATGCTTTCGACATCCGGGCGGGAAAGAATCCGCCCCCTGTGGAATGGATCAAAATAGATTTCTCCGTGGCGGGCGATGAAGTGGCCGGGGAGATTGATGCCCTCGATCTTCATGGCGGCGCGGGAGCCGATCATCATGTAAAGCAGGGTGAGGGTGAGGGGGATGCCGGAACGGGTTTCGATGACGCTTGGCAGGAGGGAATTTCGTTCGCAGTAGTAATTCTCCGCATTTCCCCGGAACCCGAGTTCTTCGGAGAGAAACCCGGAAAGCCGCAGGACCCGTTCGCGGTTGCTGACGGCTCCGGAAATTTGCACCAGGAATTGGCGGCCCCAGGCATTCAGTTTGTGTTCGAAGGGCAGGACGCAGAGGCCCGGTTCGAGTGCCCGGGCCAGAGCCCAGCAGGCGGGTTCCAGATCGATGCCGTCGCCGAAAAAGTGGCAGAGAAGCGAGAATTCCTCCTCCGCATTGCGCCCATTGATGGCGGCGAGGACATCCCTCGCGTGTTCGGACACGCATTTGTCGTCCACACGCATCAATTCCTGAATCTCCGGAATTTTTTCTTCTCCGGCGGCTGCGAGCTGTTCTTTGACGAGTTTGACCGTCTCGGGATCATTGTCATGCAGCAGCCGGATCAGCGCCTCTTTTTGGGCAAACATTCTCCATCGAATAAACCCAGAAACCGTCCGGATGCAAGCGATCTCCTCAGCAAGCGCTTGACCGGGCGGGCTGCCGTGCCCACCATGCCGGACCGATCTTGAAGACCTACGACACATCCCGATGGGACATCGGATTTCTTGCCGACAATCCGACTGTCCGTGCCAAACGCTTCGGCATGCCCGCGGAGGCGAAGGGGGTTCGCTACCCTCTGCGTTTGCTGCGGTATTGGTTCGGATATCAACTGTTGCGGGAAGAATGCCTGCGGGCCGGACGTCCGCTGTCCGTGGCCGAAATCGGCGTTCACCGTGGTCAGATGTTGGAATTCGTGAAATCCGCGCCCGCCGGGGTTTCCTGGTCGAAGTGGACCGCGGTCGATGCGGTGATGCTCACGGAGAAGCTGAAAAAGGCGGGCTACGATGATTTTTTCGAGGCGAACCTCGAGGATCCGGCGTTTGCACTCCCGGGGACCTACGACTGTGCGATTCTTCTGCATGTTCTCGAGCACCTTTTTGAGCCCGAAGCGGCTTTGAAAAAAATCGCCGCCGGGATCGCGCCCGGGGGATCGCTGATCGGTGGGTTTCCCGTCGTGCCGGGATTTCTGGCCGGGATTCGCGAGAAGCAGGTGCGCCAGAGTGCGGGACCGATGGGGCATGTGAGCGTCTTTTCTCCCGAACGGGTTCGTCGCATGGCGGCGGAAGCCGGATTGGTGACCGAGTTTTACAGCGGGGCGTTTTTCATGCGCAGCAAGGGCAGTCCGCTGGAGAACTCTGCGGCCTGGATGAAATTCAACCTGGCCTGGGGGCGTTTTTATCCCGGCTGGCCCGGCGAGATTTACTGGCTGATGCGCAAGCCGGCCTGATTATTGCGGCTGGTCGGCGGAGGGGAGTGCCTCCCGGGTCTTTTTTCCCAGGAAAAAGAGGAGGCAGATGACGCCGAGGATGGCGGTGGCGATGAGACTGGATTTCCATCCATCGGCAGAACTGGTGACACGCGCGACGATGAGAGACGCGCAGACGAGGAATCCGGCGATCGGCACGAAGAGGGGAACCTCGAAACGTCCACGCGGTTCGTCTTTGTGGAATTTCAGCCGGATGAGTGCGGCGTTCATGAGGGCGAAGACCAGCAGCAGAAGAAGGCTTGTGGAGGAGGCCAGATCGGCAATGCCGCCGCTGAGAGAGAGGATGCCGACGATGACGGCGAGGACAAGAATCGCGCGGTGCGGGGTTTTGCGTTTTGCGTGGACGACACCAATCCAGGAAGGCAGGAGGCCCTGTCGGGACATCCCGTAAACGAGGCGCGAGCCCATGATGAAATTCATGAGGGCGGTGTTGGTGACGGCGAAGAGGGTGATGCCGGTGAAGAGGCCGGGTGGGAGACCCCATGCGGCCTTGGCGGCAATCTGCGCCATGGGGGCTCCGTTTGCGGGATTGGCGAGGCTGGCGTAGGGGACAACGGAGACAGCCGCCAAGCTCACCAGAATATAAATGATGGTGGTGCAGAGAACGGCCAGGATGATGCCCCGGGGCATGGTCCGTTCCGGATTTTTGACTTCCTCGGCGAGGTTGAGCAGATCCTCGAAGCCGACGAAGGCAAAGAAGGTGAGAACGGCCCCGGTCATGACGAGACCGGGGGTGATGCCTCCGGAGTGGGGGGGCGTTTCCAGATAATTGACGCTTCCGAGATAGGGGAGGCTCATGCCGATGATGAGCACGAGTCCCCCGACCTCGATTGCGGTGCACAGCACATTGACCCACACGCATTCGCGGATGCCGCGAAAATTGACGAGGGTGAGTCCGATCAGAAAGAGGCCGGAGAAGACGATGGGTGCGATGGAGGGCAGGATCGGGGTGAGGGTGGCGGCGAAGACCCTGCCGCCGGCGGCCATGGAGGTGAGTCCGGAGGCAATCGCGGCGAGGCCGACGACGTAGGAAAGAAAGGGGGAGCCAAAGGCGCGCTGGGCGACAAAGGCGGTGCCGGCGGCGTACGGATAGCGGGAGGACAGCGAAGCATACGTGAGACCGGTAAGAAGCGCGGCCAGCATGGAGACCAGAAATGAAAGCCATACGGCATTGCCCATGTGGCCGGCGGCCACTCCGATCGTGCCATAGATCCCGGCTCCGACCATGTCGCCCACGCCGTAGACGATGAGTGCAAAAAGACCGATCGATCGCGAGAGTTGGTTGTTGGATTTTTCCACTGCTTGCCCTTGGTCCTAGCTGGTCAGAACGCAAATGCCACAAAATCCGGACACTCTTTCAATGAAAGAACGGAATTTTTTCGATCCAGGCCCAGACTTGCGAACCGAAAAAGATCAGGGCCACGGCAACAGCTGTGAAGTAGAGCAGGGTGGCGATCCCCCAGGCGAGCGAGACAAGGACCATCAGGCCATCCCGTTCCAGCCATCCGATGCAGGCGAAAACGATCATGAGCGCGGGAAGGGTGTTGTTGAAGGGAAGATTGGCGACGGGGACGGCAAGAAGGGCTCCGCCCGCAAGGATCAACCAGCCGACAAAGCGTTCGCCCCGGGAACCGGAGACCCAGGATTGCAGGCGGACTCGGGTGAATTTCCGGCAGAAGGCCAGCAGACGTTTGCAGAAGCGAAGGACGGCGAGCCAGCCTTTGCCGTGGATTACAAGGCGTGCTGCGGCGGGGGGGAGTGACGGCTTTTCTTTTCCCCGGCCCATTTGCCAGCCGACGACCATGAAGGTGATGCCGCCGATCATGGTGAGGGGGCCGAGGGAGAACGGCTGGACGAAGGGAACGGCCAGCAGGAGGGCGGCAAAACAGAAACTCGAGCGTCCAAGCCGCTCCAGCATGTCCCCGAGGCGGATGCCTTCCGCAGACGCGTGGGACAGGCATTCGTCGAGGGCGTGGTCAAGGGATGCTGGTTCGTGGGACATGATGTGCCGGGTGGTAGCGATAGCTGATAATCCGGGTTGTTCAACCCGGGAGTCCTCCCGGAAGGGGAACTCCGGAAGGAAATTGCAGTTGCCAGCGGGGCTGCTCCCGCGCATAAGAACACCCGCCATGGCTGATTTCATCGACTTTTTTCTCCACGCGGAAAAACACCTCATCTGGTTCATTCAGAACTACGGTTCCTGGATTTACGCCCTGCTTTTTGCGATTGTTTTTTGTGAAACCGGCCTGGTGGTCACGCCGTTTCTTCCAGGAGATTCCTTGCTCTTTGCCGTGGGGGCGCTGGCGGCGCAGAATCTCATGGATTGGAAAATCCTTCTTCCCCTGCTGCTGATCGCGGCCATTCTGGGAGACTCTGTGAACTATGCGATTGGGAAGTGGATCGGCCCCAAAGTTTTTCATTTCGAGTCCAGCCGGTTTTTCAACAAGGAGTATCTCCTGAAGGCGCACAATTTTTATGAAAAATACGGTGGGCGGGCGATCATTCTGGCGCGCTTCGTGCCGATTGTCCGCACATTTGCCCCGTTTGTGGCGGGTGTTGGAGCGATGACTTACACGAAGTTTTTCCTCTACAATGTTTTGGGCGCAGTCCTGTGGGTCGGGCTTTTTCTGGGGGCGGGCTACTTTTTCGGAGGGCTGCCCTTTGTGCAGAAAAACATGAAGATGGTGATCCTGGGGATCATCGTTGTCTCGGTGTTGCCGATCGTTTTTGAGATGGTGAAGGCGCGTCTGGAGAAATCCCGGGCGGGCTGAGGTGGGATCAGGGCTTCAGGATTGCAAACGTCCTGTGATTGTTGCGTTCGAGAAGAAGCAGGATTCCGCGGTCGGGATCGGTCTGCGAGAGGATGCTTTCGAGGTCCTTTGAGGAGAGCAGGGGCTTGCCTGCGGCTTCGGTGAGGATGTCTCCGGGTTCCAAGCCGGCCACGGCGGCCGGGCTGCCTTCCTCGACTTCCGTGACGATCAACCCTCCGGAATTTTGCCGTGGCTTGAGGCCGAATTGCTGGAGTGTCTCAACGGTGGGCTCCGCATAGGAGAAGCCGGGGGAGGATGGCTGGGGGCGTTTGACAGAAGGATCCTGCGGAACGGCTTTTCTGCGGGGGGCGGTGGAGACCCGGACCAGCGGATTGGCGGGTTGTTCTTCGGTGGTGACGCTGATTTTCATCAAACGTCCGGAACGCCAGATGTCCAGATCCACTGTGTCACCAATTTTTTTGGAGAGAATTTCATGCTGGAGTTCGGTGCTCTCCACGATTTCCCGTCCGTCCACTTTTTGGATGATGTCCCCGACCCGCAGTCCGCCGAACTCTGCCGGCGCCCCTTCCTCGACCCGTTTGACCACCACGCCTTTGGGGAGGCTCGGAAAGCGGCGTTGGAGGAGGGCGATTTCGCGGGGATCCGCCATGTAGATCCCCAGCCAGGGTCGGGCGACGTGACCGGTTGCCACCAATTGTCCTGCGATGGTTTTTGCGGTGTTGATGGGAATGGAAAAGCCAAGGCCGCGGTTTGTGCCGCTGATGAGGGCGTTGATGCCAATGACCCGGCCTTCAATGTCACAAAGCGGACCGCCGCTGTTGCCGGGGTTGATGGAAGCGTCGGTTTGGATGAATTCATAGCCTCCGCCAATCTGCAGGTTGCGGCCCTTGGCGCTGACCACGCCGACGGTGAAGGTGTAGGGGAGATCCATTGGAGTGCCGATGGCGAAGGCAAATTCCCCGACCCGCACGGCGTCGCTGTCCCCCAGGGCGGCGACCGGGAAATCGGCTCCCTCGATTTTCAGGACGGCCAGGTCGCTTCTCTCATCCGCTCCGACCACCGCGGCGGGAAACGTCCGGCCGTCGTGGAGTTTGACGGAGATGGTGTCGTTGTTGGCCACGACATGGTGATTGGTGAGGATGTATCCATCCGGGCGGAAAAAGAATCCGGATCCGATGTTCGGTTGTTCCCCCACCGCATTGCCTTCCGGAGTCTGGAGGAAAAATTCCAGTCCCTCGGGCAGGCCGGGAACGGATGCCGGGCGGGTATTCCTGGCCTCGATCACCACTACGGCGGGGGCGACTTTCTCGAAGACATTCGCAAAGGAATTGTTCAACTGCGAGAGAGAGCCCGGGGCGGAAGTTGCGGAGGGCTGCTGTGCGGGAGCTGTGGCCGACAGGACGGCCAGAAGGACGGTGCTGGCAATCAGGGATTTCATCGCCGTCAACTTAC
>JADHED010001966.1_pt1 | contig 15572 bp, 8 predicted proteins | sample 8952041 | NCBI WGS metagenome assembly JADHED01 (sample SAMN16124423, study PRJNA663239) | bioreactor sludge metagenome | isolation source: sludge (control) | place: India:Bengaluru | collected 2018-09-08
TTCAAAACATGAAATACACCGCGGGTTTCTTCCATGCCTTCTGGAAATACAGGAATGTTCCGTTCCTCCCCATCCGTATAACCGTCTGTTTTCTCAACGGTATATCTGATAGTTACAGAATCGTTGGCTGCTATTTCCATTGTGTCCAGGGCCGAATGGATCAAATGCCGGGCAACCGGAGGAAGGGCAACGTGGTTTCTTGTGAATTGGGTCATAACCTCCAGGGAATCCGGCATGTAGTTCAGTACTTTTCCGATAATCCGGGCGGTATCATTTACAACCAGGAACCTGGGTACGGAAAGCTGTGCCATCAGAGGTTTATAGGATTTTATCAGGTTACGGGACTGTCCGGTTTGTTTGTGACCATTTATCGCCAGATAGAAGGTTTCCCAACTGGTAGCATCATCCGGAAAGGTGACACTGAAACCTGCATTACCGTGTTTGTCGGTTACCAGCCTGGGTTGCCAGAAAGCGTAATCTGAAAAGTGGTGTCGGATGGAATGGATGGGAGAGGACTCTGGCATCATGGCAGGATCTATTTCTTCTTCTTTTCCGGTAGCAGTTATAGCAGTTTTGAATTGACCGTTTGTTTCTATGATCACAATCCCGTTTGCGGCCCTGGCGCCATAGATCGATACAGCGCCGGCATCTTTCATGACTTCCAGTTTGCTGATCAAACCGGGATCTAGTGTAGAAATGTCGCCGGTAAAAACATTTCCGTCAATGATATACAACGGAGACGCGTCAAACAGATAAGTTGAAGAACCGCGTATGTGGATTTGAACTCCGTTTCCCGGAACCCCACTGCCTGAGGTGATGGTAACACCTGCCAATTTACCCTGCAGCATGCCGGCTTCTCCGGCTGCCAACTCAGGATTGTAAAAAGCCAGACTGTTAGTTGAAATAGTGGATACTGATGAAGTAACCATTGATTTTCTGACGGAGGAATAGCCTACCACTACTACCTCCTGAAGTTGTTGAACACCTGGGTTCATATGGACGTTCAAAACATCGCCTGAACCTGCCGGGCGCTCTATAGCATTGTATCCCACATAGCTGAATACCAGGATGCTGGCGCTAGAAGGAACTGCGATTGAAAAACGCCCGTCCTTATCGGTCATGGTTCCGTAAGAGGTTCCCTTAACAGAAATGGTCACTCCCGGCAACGATTCCCCGGAGGTGCCGTCAGATATGATGCCCTTTACTGTTGTTCCTGTTCCTGTATAGGGAAATTGTCGCTGGTAGGCGTTGTTGATTTGCCGGAGTTCCTTTTCACCTTCTGAAAAATATGGAATGCGGTTGTACAACGAGGCTTCGATGATGCGGTTTACCTGTACACTAAAAGTGTCTTTCTGCAGCTCCTGTGGTATTGAAAACCTGCAATAATTCGATCCGTTAGATTCGATATAAACTGAATCAAGTATATGGTATGATGCCCCGGGATAAAACAGAATCAATCGGTGATAGCCGGGTTTCAACTGGTGAAATACAACGGTAGTACCCGGATAAATCCGCAGAAAATCGGGATCGTCACACCTGAATAGCAGCATGTTGAGGGGAGCAGCATGGAGAGTGCCTGGCACAGTGGGCCGGATGTCGATCTGCATTTTACCGAATCCTCCTGTCGTCTTATTTGGGTACTGGTATCGCACATGCTGCCTTCTTCTGGTTTCCTTCATGAGTTCCCATTTTTGTTCCATGTCATGTCGGGTTAGCACCAGCGCGCCAAATTCCGGTTTGTCCCTATCAGAATACAGGTATTTTGGGAAATGAGAAGTTTCTATCGATTTCATTTGCAGGAGTTGCTCTCTAAATTCATAAGTATAGTATGGCTCATGGATGAAATTAATGCTGAAACTATCCTGAAGTTGAAAGGTAAGCGGACCGGCGACGGGTCCTGCCAGGTTTAGGAATGGACGGTAGACCTTTTCATCGGGAGTGAGGGAAATAATGTTCTCACCCTGTTCAAGATAGCCCATATGGTCCTCAAAAGTATTCCGATAGGGGAAGATATATCGGTAGAGGATGTTTTGTTCCCGCAGGGATAGGGTTGATTTCACCGTCGAAAGAATAGCAGGTGAACCGGCAACCTTTGCATCCACAGAGAGAATAAGTTTCTTCCCGGCGTTAAAATGAATTTTTTTAAGTGTGATATCCTGATAACTTGTTCTCAGCCTAATGTCATGACAGCCGCTGTCAATCCTGAATGAATAGGGTTGTTTCGGAGTAGCCCAACTGAAGTAAACTGGCCTGCCGTCTGCATAGATCACGTGAACCGGTTGCAGATAACCCATTGAAACAACATAAGGAGCAAATTGGGTAGTTGAATCGGGGGGAACATATTCAAAGCAGTATATTTCTTTACCCGGATACAGAAACCTGTAAAATTCAATGGAATCCAGTCCTGCTTTTTTTCTCCATACCGGATAGTCGAGCAGGTATTGCGCCTGAGGAGATGAAGCATCATTTTTGACTGAAAACTGATTGATTACTGCTTTGTTTTTTTGTGGTGGCTGTAGATCAGGTGTTTTGGGAGGCTGGGCTTTAAACTTGCCGGTAAATCCAAAGGCTGTTACATCCACCCCTTCTACAGGCCGGCCTTTATAGTCTGTAACAGACAGTTTGATTTTTGTCTGTTGCCCCGGATAGACAATCAGCGGCTGCGTGGCAGTGATGGTCAGTCTGTTTTTTTCCAGTGGTATTCTGAAGTTTTCCTCTTTCACCTTCCCTCCCCACAGATAGCGAACGACCAGGAGGCAGTTCTTTTCGGAAGGGTTTTTCATGCGCAGTTGGAGCGATTCACCATACCCGGCAAATAGCTCTCGGTTTTTCAGATAGAGCGTGTAGCTGAAAGGGATCTTTCGGCCATTGTCAACCGCAAGGATCAAAGAATCTCGTGTTCGCTCCGAGAAACATCGGATCAGCGATGCTTCCTTTGTCAGGTCAAGAAATTGCGACAGGCTGTCCGTTTTCACTGTGTATCCTGAAAAATAAGGATTGAATGCAATTTTATATGGGATCGAACCCCGATAGAGTTCCGTTTGGTTTTCAAACGCATCGGAAGCTATAATCGCGGCCTCTGAGGGCATGCGCTTTCCGTTCCTGAGATAAGTAAATACGAGGGTATCTGCTGCGAGTTCAATTTTCAGTTTTTCAGATTTGTGGAAATAATGAATATGAAAACTGTCTGATATCGCTTCATTGTCAGAGGTTAACAGCCTGACAACCACCCGATATTCGAAATTGGCTTTGGGAAAACCGGTATCAGCGATGGATATGCCCGTTTCTTTCGCAGGATTGAGTTTCTGCCGGATGAAGGCAAGGGTATCGGGAACATATACACGGTTATCGAAGAGATCGTTCACTGTGATTGGCTTCGCTAGAATTTCCACCCTGCCGTCAAGCAAGTTCAGATCATTTTCATCCTTTCCGGTGATAAAAAATGCAAGCGTGTCAGTATAGAATTGGTCATGGGTTACCGGGCGGACCGATAATTTTATTTTCGAAAGTTCATAGTCTTCATATCGGAAATCATCTGAAAGACAGTACTGCCGCTTGTTTCTTCTCAATAGCAATCTGTACTGATTGTCGAGCGTCAGCTTCAGCGAATCGTGCAAGGCAAACCCGAAGGAAAACGCTCCTGCACGGTAAGGATCGAGTCGGGTCAGGGTATAATCTTTCAGGTCTCCTTTCAGGATCACATCAACAGGCCGACGGAGTGGTCTGCCTTTATTGGTAACTACAAAGGCTTTGAATTGTACCGTATCTCCGGGTAAGTATCTGGGCTTGTTGAAAGCCATGAATCCGGTGTATTTGTAACGGACCCTGTTTTGTGACCTTGTCTCACATACATCAGGGTCAAAGAAGCAGGCGATCTTTAAGCCTGTATTTATGAAGAAATATTTTGTACTTCTGATGGTTCCATATGCCCAGCCATGTTTAGCTGATTTGATGCCATCGATTGGGAGATGAATGACGTAATTTACCGGTATCCAGGCATATTTTAGGGGTGTCCTGTTGAGCACGATCCGGGCTTCCCGGAGAGCAAGCGGATTGTTATATTGCCGGTTCAGGGAATAATAGGATCGGAATCCCTTGTAAGTAACTGAAATAAGTCCTTTGCGGTTTGATTTCCTGTCTATGTAAGACTGGGTCTGGGAGTGGTAACGGAGTTTTTTGGAACGAATATGAACTTCCGCATCCCCTATGATATTGCCGGTATGGTCATATACCTGCAGACTCAGATCAGAGGTATTGTTCATGGCGAACACCTGCAAATCCTGAATAGTAGCGATGGAGAACTTCTGAAGGTTATTTTCGGCATACGTTTTCAGGTAATGCCCGTTGGACCGCCTTAGGGTATCGGGAGTTCCTGTCGGGAAGGAATCTATGAGAGTATGAAAAAATGAAGGTTTGACCTTCCAGATGTCTCTTTTATAGATGGTTCGCGCTTCTGCATCTGTCAATAAAAATACATAGGTATAATAACTATTTTGCCGGCTGTCAGCTAGTTTTTGGCAGTGAACCGCCCTGCCGGAAAGCAACCAGAGCAAAGTAATTCCTATAATAATCCTGCAGGGATTCTGTTTCATGGCAACTATCTTAGAATCCCTCTTATCCCAGGGAGATGATTCCTTGTTGTTACCATAGGGAAAATAGGGAACACACAGGGAAGCTCAGCCCGGATAAGAAGATAGGGGACCGGGAAATGTTTGTATTTATTTCAAAATGATCTTTTTGGTGTCAATCAGATTGTTTTGGATGTCATATACTTGAACCACATAAATTCCCTTCCCTGACCATGTTGAAAGATCCACCTTATATTGCGTCAGTTCGATGGGGGTCTCGAATACAATACTCCCCAGAGAATTGATGATGCGTATTTTCAAGCCGTCATGGATGGATTGGGTTTCAATAAACAGGAAATCATCGGTCGGGTTCGGATAGATTTTTATCGTACGGGAAAAGGTCAGGGGATCATATTGGGTAATTCCTGTATTAATGAACAGCGTGTCCGTCACGGAGATATTAAAATATACCGGTACGGTATCATTGACCTGTACATAAACCATTTCATACACAGGAATGGTATCATACACATGAACGGTCTCATAAACGGGAATTGTCTCATAAACAGGAACCGTATCATATACAGGTACCGTGTCATGTACCGTTACGTGTATTGTATCGTATCGGTATATGGTTTCAATGCACTGGCTTTCACCGTATAACTGGGCAATTTCTTCGGGATTTATTGCTCGGTTATAAATTCTTACGTCATCGATCCTTCCCTTAAAATAACGGTCATGAACCCGGCTGGTACCCAACAGTGCTGAGGTATCTCCCTTCAGGGATGTCACGTTTGAATTGCCGAACCTGCCGATAAGTTGTCCATCTAAATAGTGCTTAACAGAATCAAGATCATGTACAAGGGTAATCATGTACCATTTCTTCTCAAGTACTTCAGCATGGCCTTCGGCTATACCTCCGGGTATACCGGCTGAAGACCGGATTTCTTTTTTGCCATCGATTTCCGATATTTTGATTTGCGTGAAACCATAATTCAGTTCAGGATTATCGGAGATGTAAATATGACGTTCGACAGGATCAATGATGTCTGCGTAGAACCATAAATTAATGGTCCGTTCTGGATAATCAAAGTTAGCCTGCAAGTCAATATAATTATCAATGCCGTTAAACTCAAAAGCGCCATTACTTTGATCAAAACGATCTGTGCCAGGTACTGCTCCAAAAATGCGGCCATCATTCGAACCGATGGCATCTTTGGCATTGACATTTAACGGATAATGGCTAACCAGGCTGTCATAGGAAACCTGTGCCTGAATACCCATAACGGTAAGTAATGCAACCATAAGCACCGATATCCTTTTTTTCATTGTTGTTCTCTTTTAGGGTTATTGATGGAGTTGAAAGGATTCCTTCTGTAGGGTTTGGAAGAAGTGAAAATGGAATAAATACAGTTTGCTTCGCAAGAGGCTCTATTGCCGAAGTAAAATCCTGAAAAAATGCTCCATTAAGTAACACACATATCCAATAACCAACGTCGGTTCCTCCCATAAAGATAGAAACATTTTTGATATATGCGAATGAGGAGTTACACATTGTTCGTTATCAGTATTACCTGGCTTCTCCCGGCAATCGCATTCTTATCAGATACACATCTGCGGATCCGATCGGAGGGCCACAAAGTGCCGAACGGGTCAATCCGATATGCACGATATTTCCGTGGTCATCCAGGCTGATGTCCTTTCCGGAGGCATCCGTATCCTGCTGACCATCGCCGAAGGTCTTTTCCCATTGCAGGGTTCCGGTGCTCTTGTAGGACCGGATCCAGGCATGTGCCGGGGGAAGGTTTTTGAGGCCGCTGAAGAGGATGATTCCAGGATATTTCGGATTCATGGCGATGGCTTTCACACCATCGTTCTTTTCGGTGCCGAACTGGTCTTTCCACAGCAATGTGCCCTGTGCACTGATTTTGGCAATAAAGCAGTCGCCTTCCCCGGCCTGGGTATTGGCAAAGTTTCCTGACGTGGATCCGCCAACCCAAAGGTTTTGTTGCGGATCAACAGAGATACAGGTGGGGACATCGAATCCCTCACTTCCGAACTGGTTGAATTGAAGGGGTTCCCCTTGTTCCGAAAATGAAGCGGTGAAGACATCGAGGAATCCGTAACTGGAACCGTTAAGGTCTCCAAAGGTGGAGCCCGTCAAAAATACATGTCCCGTATTATCCCCAGTCACAGCCGCACAGCCGTCGTTCGCCGGAGTGCCGAATTGTTGCGTAACCAGGAGGTTGCCATCAGGATCGAGCTTCACAAGAAAGGCATCCTGAAGTCCCTTGCCCGGTTTTTGCAGGATTCCCAGGGTAATGCCTCCGACATATACAAAGCCTTTATTGTCAGCAAAAATTCCGAAAGCCACGTCGATGCTGTCGGTTCCAAACTGGTGCATCCAGAGCTGCTGCCCTTCCCGGTTGTATTTCGTCACGAAAAAATCTTCCTTGCCGCGGTTGTTCCCGTTGAGGCTACCAGTGGTGGAACCGGTGATGTATATATAGCCATCATTGCTGATAGCCGACCACTGCACATCCTCATCCCCGGCGGAACCGAACTGCCGCGACCATTGCAGGTTTCCCAGGCTGTCGAACCGGCAAAGGAAACCATCTCGTTGTCCGGCATTTTCTCCATCCATATTTCCGTAGGTATTGCCGGAGACGTAACTGTTTCCCTGTGCGTCGGTCACATGGTTGCGCGCATATTCTTCCTTATCGGTTCCGAATTGCCGGGACCATTCCTGGGCGTTGCATACTGGTTGTATAAAAAGGAGCAGCATTCCGGTAAGGCTTGCTGCGCTGCAGAAAGAAAAAATGGACTTCATTGTGGAACTATATTGGTTTAGGAATGGATGCAGACCTCCCTGAAATTCCATAAGTAGGGACAGAATAACCACTTTTATGCGCATTTCCGCAGTAAGCCGGGAGTGAAGGTATTGTGCAGATTCATAAAAATGGCGATAGTATCATTTGATAGTATCAAAGATTAAAATGATCGCTCCGTTTCCGTTCAGATGTAATTTTTTAGGCCGAAAATGAACCTGTAAGGGCTGAAAAGGGGGGGGGGTTATAGATTAAGAGATTGGTAAATAGGGTTTTATTCGGGTCCGACCCCGGATTGATGTTTTCGTCGTTTCATAAGAAGCGACAACATCAAGCCTATCATGAAGCCCGTCAGGAGTCCACCGACATGGGCGGCGTTATCAATGCCGCCGCTGAACCCCATAACCAGATTGTAACCAATAAATATCAGGGTACTGATGAGGAAGGTTTGGCTGAATTCTTTCGGGAAAATTCCGGTCAGTAGCAAGGCCAGAAACACACCATATAACCCAAAGATCGCACCGGATGCACCCACACTGACTGTGGCCTCATGCCAGGCAAGACTGGCAATGCTGGCCAGGATTCCGGATACAAGGTATACAATAAGGTATTTGTATCGGCCTATGGCAGGTTCAAGGAAAATACCGACAAACATAAGGCCATACATATTGGCAAAGAGGTGCATGATGCCACCGTGCAGAAAAATACTTGTAAAAAGCCTCCACCATTGTCCGTTAGTGGTCGAAGGTCTGAAATTTCCACCCCAATGCAGCAGGTCTTCAGCGGAAAAGTTGATAAATCCGAGTCCCGCAAGAACCATGATTCCAAAGACAAGGACATTGAGGTAGATGATTACCGGAGTTATAAAAAATCCCTCCCTGGGCAGGAGTATGGCTAACCATGCCTTTCGAGACTCCTTTTCTACGAGACCGGATTGCAGTTGGTTCAGTATGTGGGAGTCTGCTTTTGGTACAAAAACCATGAAAAGAAATATGAGGGGTACCGCGATCAAAACTGCGCCAAGCCAAGCTGGTTTTTTCCCATTCCTGGCTTCAAACGGCTCAAAAACAGGGACAAGGATGACCGGATCAGGCCTGGAAGGCATTCCGTTTTTAATGGCTTGAACCAGACCATTCCTGGTATCAGAGTTTCCGATACGGTCGAGGTACTTGTATCCGGCTACATTGGTTTCGTCAAACTTTTTCTGACACTCCTGAGTAAACCGCAGATATTCAGCAGATTTTTCATTTTCATCGAGCCGGTTGCTGATGGTTTTGTGATAGACAAGTCCATACCAGGCCCAGGGCATCGACAAAATGGTGTCTTGCGGTTGTTTCAGGATTCGCAGCGCGACATAAATATGCATGTTGAAATGTTCATTGTACCTGCCGCTCACGTCAGAACTGGCTTGGATGGACATGCGTTCTTTTTCGATATAGTATAGCTTTAGTCTATAGTATTTTGAGTGATTGTGGTTGGGTATATCATTAATGGAATTCAAAACTGTAAGTTTTCCTGATGCTGTTGTCAGAAGATGTTGCGCCAGGACCATTGTCAAACCGGACATCAACCAGATGACCACACAATAAAAATCCAGCAGGGATCCTTTTTTGGTTTTCAGTAAAAGTGCTTTCATCCGGGGCCGCATGATGATCCATGCGAAAACAGCGGATAAGGCCAGGGGAAATACGACCAGGGTAACCGATTCCTGAACCGGGATCCATCCGGCCTTTATAAAAAAGAGCCAGTTGAAAAGCGAGTATCCGGCAAGAATTCCGAAAAACCAAATCAAAAAAGGCAGGTAAATGACCTTGATTTTTTCTTTCATGAAGAGATGGATTGCAACTGTTTCCGGAAGGATTTAACGGTTAAATGTACTGAAGGTTTCAAGGGATTGGTTTAGATCGGTTTCTTGTTTTAAGCTCTTTGTAGGGTCTAGGCTAATATCGGTTTTCCTGAAATGATCAAAGCCTTCATCATGGTTCTTCCATAAGATTTTTTGGACTAAATTTCGAATTGAAAGATTATTCCACCATCAGTTTATCCATGTATTCTTTCTTTTCGCGATTGTCGTAAATTCGGACAAGATACAATCCGCGGCGCAGGCCGCTGAGGGATATCCTGGTTTGACCGGGGATCTGCATATCCCGTACGCGGTAACCCAACAGATCGTATATGGTTACTTGCATCATTAACCCGGCAGGGGCTGAAAGGGTGACCCAGTCTCGGGCGGGATTGGGATAGAAGGGCAAATGGACCTGTGGATCATTTAATTCCGGTGGTAGCGCCGAAGTAATGTGACACTGCGGTTTCCGGTAGGCCGGAATGGGATTGGAAACCTGAATGGAGCGCTTTTTAGAGGTCAATACTGCAAGACCGTTATGTACTGAAAAGGTCCAGGTGATTGTATTTAAACAATCCCAATGGGTATCTCCCCAACCTAATACAAACGAGAAAAAGGATGTGTCTCCTTGTTTTACATAGAATATTTGGTTGTGACAACAGAATAAGGCATCGTAATAAACTTCCTCAATGCCATCAAGCCTTATTAGTGAATCCACATAGACATTTAGAAAAGCAGGCATATTGAGGTGTGTGGAGGAACTGATTTCAGCAGCACCATTGCTAAAATGCGCAATGTTGTACCCAAATTGAATCAGGAATGAATCCAGTGGGGCATATCCCGTTAAGGACTCATTATTTTTCCAGTGTTTCGTCCACGAATAGTTTGTATCCACCGAAATGAAGAGATATTGTATCGGCAGACCGGAACAGTTCTCATCATGTATGCAGTAATAATCAAATATAGAATCCCGGTCAGCAAGATTGTATAAATTGTATATGGCTCCTAGTCCACTCCAAATGGAATCCTCAATAAACTGAGGTATCAAGATGCTGTCGTGATAGAGGGAATTGGTTACGGCAACGTTCTGGAGGGCCAGTTTATAAACATCTGTTGCATAAGCTGTCTTAAGTTCCTGAGGCACCTTCACGGATGGAGGAATTTGGGGAAATGCGTGATGCAGGGGAAGAAGGACCAGGAGAATAACAGCTAACTTTTTCATAGGAGCGAATTATGATTACCACAACTGGATTTGAACGTGCGAAATTTCAGTAGTAAAGATAAGATAACCTGGAAATTCTAACCTCTCAATGTAGTAATATTTTTAAATACCATACTGCCGCCGCTATGCGGCTGGCAAGCGAATGGGCACTTGGATGACACGCATTTCTACCATATTGCCGCCGCTATGCGGCTGATACGCAATAAGGCATAGGCAGGGCCTTTATTTCTACCATACTACCGCCGCTATGCGGCTGAGAAAGAGGTTGGTGGGGGTGCGTACAATGCTTTTCTACAATAATTTGTCCTCTACGAGGACAAGTACCACTTCGTAGAACCTGCCTGCCGTCGAAGCACATTGGCACATTGGCACATCTGCCCATATAAAGATAAAGGGACGATCGCATTCCGCCATCGTCCCTTTACCTTAGTCCTTCGATTCAAAGGACGGTTTTCCTTGTCCCTTGTCCCTTGTCCCTTGTCCCTGGTCCCTATTTATAAAACACCGAATTAAAAAACGCCTTCATCTCAGCCGCATAATACACGCCGTATTGTTTGAAGGTGTCCTTGGTCCGCTGGTCTGGTTTCCAGTCGAAAAACGCGTGGTTGGCGCCGCCGACCTGTACATATTCTGCACGCTGTCCTGCTTTCACCAGGGCATCCACATACACTTTCACCATCTCGTCCTTGATCAGCATGTCGTTTGTACCGCGGGTGAGGTATTGGGGAACGGCCCGTTCCTTTACATTCGGGATGTTGTACAACGGGGCAATGGCCCTGCTCCAGGTCGAATCGGCTTTCGGATCTTCGGAATAATGGTTCAGGAAGGCACCTCCGAATACCCCATAGCTGGGTGCAGCGGCCTGAATTGCGGCCATCATCTCGGCACGCAGCTGTTCCACGGTTTTGTTTTTCGGAAGGTAGGTCGGCATGAACTCGAACACGCCCGGGGTTACACCAAAACCACCCTTACCGATCTTATTCGGCATGTCGGCCGTGGCAGCTGAGAGATGTCCGCCGGCACTGTCACCGGTGAGGGCGATGCGGGTGGGATCACCGCCATACTGTGCGGCATGTTCCATGATATGGGCGATGGCGCCGTAAACGTCCTCAATCAGGTTCGCCATTGTATTGTTTTTTTCATCCCCGTCAAGCTTCTGTGCCCAGCGGTAGTCGATGCTGAACACCACATACTGACCGCCCTTTGTAAGCTCACGGGCCAGTCCCCGCATCACATCCTCGCAGTTCGACGACCAGCCGCCACCGTGGATGATGATGATGATGGGCAGGTTCTTAGCGCCTTTCGGGGAATACACATCGTATTTCAGTACTTTTTTGCCAGGCTGGGCATAAACCACATCGTTGGTGACGTTGATGTGATCCACGGCCGACTTCTCGATGAAGGAAACGCCGATGTGCTTCTCCTTGTCGATGGTTACCTTATAGGTAGCCATGCCCGGGAATTCAGTGTACATCTGTCCCCAGCGGCCGGGTACAGAATAGTATCCCGCATCCACCACAAAGCCCGCATCGGGAGTGGCAGTTACGGTGAGCACGGTGCCGGCAGCCACCTTGCCGTCTGCAGGCAGGGCGGGACTCACCGTGAATTTGCCGTTCACGGCCGGATCCAGGGTGACGGGGAAGGTCTGGCCCATCGCGGGAACGAGTCCTGCCAGACTGAATAGGGCGAGTGATTTCAGGATTTTCAGGTTCATGGGAATAAAATTTATCGTTTACAACATTCCGGTTTTTCAAATGACACCGAAAGGTAGGCAGAGGTTGACAAAAAATGGAAATTTCGGCACATTAATCTACCTTTGAGGAGAACCAATCGACAAACGACAACCATGAGAAAATTTCTGTTCTTCTTCCTGCTGGTGCTTTCTGCCCTGGCACAGGCATCTCCGGTACTCATCAATGCCACGGGACGGAAAACCTTCTCCCTGAACGGGAAATGGAATATCATCATTGACCCGTACGAAACCGGTTACTATGACTACCGGCACGAACCGCTGGCTCAATTCGGGCAGCCTGCAAGCGGCTATTTCGAAGACAGAAAGGCGGCCGATAAATCGGAACTCGTGGAGTACAACTTTGACCGATCGCCGGTAATGATGGTGCCGGGCGACTGGAATTCTCAGGATGAAAAGCTGTTGTATTATGAAGGAGCGGTCTGGTACCGGCGCCTCTTCACATATCAGAAACGTCCCGGCAGCCGCGTATTCCTGTATTTCGGAGGTGCGAACTATGAGGCCATTGTGGGGCTGAACGGGATCATGCTCGGAAAACATACCGGCGGTTTTACGCCCTTCCAATTTGAAATTACCGACCTGCTGAAAGAGGGAAATAACTCACTGGTGGTGAAAGTGGACAACAAACGCCTGCGTGAAGGCGTCCCCACGGTGAATACCGACTGGTGGAACTATGGGGGCCTCACCCGCGATGTGATGCTGGTGGAGGTGGCGGAAACCTATGTGGCGGATTACTTCATTCAGCTTTCAAAGGATAAACCGGATCGTATTGAGGGAACGGTCAGCCTGGAAGGACCCGCGAAGGCAGGAAAAGTAAAGGTGGAAATCCCCGAGTTACAGATCAGCCGTGAGTTTGTCACGAACGGGGAGGGGAAGGCCTCCATCGACCTGGATGCAAAAAAGGTGGTGCGGTGGTCCCCCGAACAGCCCCGGTTGTATAACGTGGTGATCTCATGCGGAACAGACACCGTACGTGAAAAGATCGGTTTCCGTACCCTTGCCACCCGGGGATCGGATATCCTCCTCAACGGGAAACCGGTATTTCTCCGCGGCATCTGCATCCACGAAGAAAATCCGATGCGCGGCGGCAGGGCGTATTCGCCCGAAGATGCGCGGATGCTGCTGACCTGGGCGAAGGAGCTGCATTGCAATTTTGTGCGACTGGCACACTACCCGCACAATGAAAACATGGCCCGGCTGGCCGATGAAATGGGCATCATGGTATGGGAGGAAAATCCCGTATACTGGACCATCCAGTGGGAAAATGAAGCAACCTACCTCAATGCCGAAAACCAGCTTTCGGAGCTGATCGGCCGTGATAAAAACAGGGCTTCCGTGATCATCTGGTCGATGGCAAACGAAACACCCGGGGTAGAGGCACGGTTCAAGTTTCTGAAAAAACTCGCTGAAAAAGCCCGGTCGCTTGACAACACCCGCCTGATCTCGGCAGCCATGGAGGTGCATGGAAATCCTGCCAATCCCGACGAACGCATTGTGGAAGATCCGTTTGCCGAGGTCACCGATATCGTCAGCTTTAACCAGTATGTCGGCTGGTATGATGGACTGCCGGAAACGAGCACACGGATCAAGTGGACGATCCCGTATCAGAAACCAGTTATCATCAGTGAGATGGGGGGTGGCGCCCTCCAGGGCTTCCATGCAGATGCCCTCACGCGGTGGTCTGAGGAGTTTCAGGAGGATATCTACCTGAAATCCCTTCCCATCGTTGATGCAATACCCCAGTTGCGGGGCCTTTCCCCCTGGATCCTGTGTGACTTCCGGTCGCCGCGAAGGCCCCTGGCCGGGGTGCAGGACGGATGGAACCGGAAAGGACTGATCGGGCAGAACGGCACCAAAAAGAAGGCCTTCTACGTGCTGAAAAAATACTACGAAAAGAAGGAATCAGACCAGGCTGGCCTCAAGTGAAATCGTCAGGTTGAGTGCGCGTGAAACCGGGCAGCCTGCCTTGGTGGCCTGGGCGATCTGGTCGAATGCCTCTTTGGTGATTCCTGGCACCCGGGCTTTCGACACCAGGTGGGAGGTAACGATGTTTGTCCCTTCCATGTCAATGGTACAGGTGGTTTCAATACTTTCCGGGGCATATCCGGCCTTGCCCAGTTCGGCGCCCAGGGCCATGCTGTAGCAGCCGGCATGGGCAGCAGCAATCAGTTCCTCGGGATTGGTGGCGCTTTTTCCCCCTTCAAAGCGGGAATTAAAGGTGAACGGCAGGTCCTTGAAAAAGCCGGTGCCGGCACTCAGACTTCCTTTCCCCTCTTTCAGGGACCCGTTCCATACGGCAGATGCATTGCTTTTCATGGTGTAGTATTTATAAGGTAATGTGAAATATTAATGTCTTAAAAGGATAACAACCCGGAAGCCCCAGGGTTCAACCTGCAAATCAGGAATATTTCTCACGATTCTCCGGTTCCAACCATAATGTCGCCGCTATGCGGCTGGCAAGTGATTGACGGGTTAATCACGGCTTATTTCTACCATATTGTCGCCGCTATGCGGCTGGTAGGTGAATGTCGGATTATTCACTGTCCATTCTACCATAATGTCGCCGCTATGCGGCTATGTGACTGCAAGACTGCAAGACTGCCAGCCTTCGCTGAAGCTTCGGGCGCCTACGCTAAAGCTTCAGCGACAGCGTGCTGACGAAGCACGACTTTTTTCCCCTCCCCCCTTGTCATCCCAAAATAAAGTTCTATCTTTCCGTGAACGTACACGGAAATTGGAATATAGGAATGACGCGGCTTTCAGACCATCCAAAAAAGCGGATCCGCATCCGTGACATCGCGGAAATGACGGGCGTGTCGATCGGTACGGTCGACCGTGTGCTTCACAACCGCGGCGAGGTGGGTGGTGACACCTACGAAAAGGTGATGACGGCCGTGCGTGAACTGGGATATACGCCCAACCTGCTTGCCAAGTCGCTGGCCCTGAAAAACGACTTCCATATTTCGGTGGTGCTTCCTGAGGCGGATGAATTCAACGCCTACTGGAGGCATCCGCTCAACGGAATTGTGAGGGCCCGGCTCGAGCTGAAGGATTACAACACCCACATTTCGGTGAACGGCTATGACCAGCGCCAGGAGGCTTCCTTTCGCAGGATTTTTGACAAGGTGCTGGCCGGCAGGCCCCAGGGTATTGTCCTTGCCCCGCATTTCCAGGAAGCCGCCTCGGAATACCTGAAGGAATGCGGAGAACGGCAGATTCCGGTGATCCTGGTGGATGCCGATGTGGAAGCGGGAAACCGGCTGGCTTATTTCGGACAGGATGCCCGGCAGAGCGGGGAAGTTGCCGCACACCTGATATATACCGCCATGCCCGAAGGGGCGCGGGTGCTGATCCTGAAGCT
>JADHED010001967.1_pt1 | contig 15571 bp, 11 predicted proteins | sample 8952041 | NCBI WGS metagenome assembly JADHED01 (sample SAMN16124423, study PRJNA663239) | bioreactor sludge metagenome | isolation source: sludge (control) | place: India:Bengaluru | collected 2018-09-08
CGGTGAACGGCGAGGAGATCGTTACCACGGTCGGTCATCCGTTCTTCTCACCAGGTAAAGGTTGGGTCGAGGCGGGCAAACTGGCGATCGGTGACGGCCTACTGACACTCTCAGGCGAACTGGCAAAGGTCGAGGGTCTCGAGAAGAAGTTGGGCGAGTTCAGCCTGTTCAACTTCGAGGTTGAAAGTGATCACTCGTTCTTCGTTGGGAAGAGCGGGGTCTTGGTTCATAACGAGTGTGATCTCCGTTGGAAGACCAAGTTGAGAGCGGGACTATCGGAATATCTGGGTGAGCTTTCAGATGTAGGGTCACGAGAGGCTGGCGTATTCACGCGTCACGAGCGACATCATGTATTCCCTCAACAGCACAGAGCGTTCTTTGAAGAACGTGGATTCAAGGGCGTACGGGAAATCGATCGATACACCGTGGAGATGCCACGCTGGTTTCATGAAGCTGTGCACGGTGGCGGTGACTACAAACTGGCCCTCCGAGAGTGGGATAAGCACTGGAACCAGGAGATCATGAACCGGATTAAGGCAGCCGAAGCATTCCGAAAGGGGAAGAAATTGACATTTAGTCAGGTGATGAGGGTTGGTCGAGAGATGATGAAAGACTATGGCATCAAAGGTCGACTTGTGCCATTTAGGTAGTGCAGGATGAGTGGACCCAAAGTGATTCAGTGGGAGGAGAGGATACAGGAGCGAGTGGCTCTCAGGGGGGGCTCGTGTCTAGTAGATTTTGCTCGCCAGAGACCCCTCGCGACTTTCAGGGAACTCGCAAAGGAACTCGGTGAAGACGTTCCAGCCATTCACGTGCGCGATCTTCTTAGAATAGTCCACGCTGGGCAGGGTTCCTTTGAAGAATTCGCCCGCTCGTCATTCGTCCGCTACTGCCATCAATACTCGGTGAATCGGGCAGGATTAAGAAAGGGTAATCCCAGAAACCTTATGTTTATAGCAGCGGACTGGCTTTCCAGTTTGGGAACTGGATTCCCCGAGTTAGGGTCGTTAGTCAAGGACACATTGGGTAATGAAAAACTGCCCAAAGACTGGATTCCCGAAGGCCCAGAAGATCCTGTTGTGGTTAGGCTGGTCGAAAGGGTCCTTTCGGCGCACGGAAACTGAGCGATGGGATAGACGGTGCCATGCCGTGTCAAAGAGCACGCAACTTGGGTTTTCGCACCACGAAGCGAGGCAGGAACCGCCCCCGCAGCGGCTGCAAGAAAGGCTGTCCAGACAAGCCTGATCCACGGGTTGAACACCTCCTTGAGCTCTTCCTCCCTGAAACAGCCGCCATTTGGTGTTGCCTCCTGGAAAATCTCGCCGTACTCTGCCATGCGGTACGCCGGAGGAAGCCCACCCGCGGAGATGCACATGGCTGACGACATCCTCACCATCCGGGAAATCGCTGATTACCTGAAGATCACCGAGCGCACGCTCTACCGCCTCGCTCAGGAGGGGAAGATCCCGGCCTTTCGAGTCGGGAGTGCGTGGCGCTTTCGTCGCGGCGACCTCGATCAGTGGATCAGGAACCAGAGTCAGCCCGCGCCCGGGGGCGAGGATCAGTCTGCCGGTAAGAGACGGACAGGGAAACCATGAGCCGAGGAGCAACGACATGCTGGGATTGACGCTACGCGAGGAGTTCCAGGGGCGGCGGCTCAAGGGAACCGCCATCGAGCTGGCCAACGCCAACAACACGGGCGCGATCCAGGTACCAGCTTCCGACTTCCTGCGGATCACCTACCCGTCGGGCGACGTCCTCAAGGCCATCGAGGCGGCAGGCCCTGCCCAGGGACGTCCGGTCGTCCTCATCGGCGAGCGCGGCCAGGGTAAGACCCACTTGATGGGCGTCCTCTACCACGCCTTCACTGGTGCAGACGCAACCCGGAGCTGGCTACAGGAATGGGGAGACCGCCTTGGCAACCCGAAGGTCAGCGGCCTCCCGCTGCGCGACGGCATGCTCGTCATCACCGAGAGCCTCCATCGCCAGAGCTACAGGTTCCTCTGGGACCTCCTCTTCGAGCGTCATCCTCACGGCAACTACGTGCGCGGCAAGTGGGAGGGCGCCGGCGACAAACGAACCGATGTCCCTGGTTACGACCTGCTCATGGAATTGCTCGGGCACACTCCTACGGCTCTCGTTCTCGACGAGTTCCAGACCTGGTACGACGGCCTGACCAACACCAAGCAGTACCCCTGGCGAAACTGGGCGTTCAACTTCATCCAGCTCCTCTCCGAGATCGCCAAGGAACATCCGGAACTCCTGGTCCTGGTCGTCTCGGTGCGCAACGGGCGCAGCGACGCCTTCCAGCAGGTCCAGCGCGTCAATCCCATCCTGGTCGACTTCAAGGGACCATCCGCAAAGCGTGACCGCCTGCGCCTTCTCCTGCATCGTCTGTTCGAGAATCGGATGCATGTGGCCGGGAGTCAGATCGCCTCGGTACTCAACGCACACGTCTCCGAGTACTTTCGGCTGCTCGAAGTGCCACCCGCCGAGCACGATCGCATCCGCAAGGATTTCATCGAGGCCTGGCCCTACGCGCCGCATCTGATGCAGCTTCTCGAGGACCAGGTGCTCGTGGCGACCGAGGCACAGGAGACCCGCGACCTCATCCGGATCCTGGCCGACCTCTTCAAGCGCCACGGCGAACACCCCGTCATCACGGCGGCTGATTTCCGGCTCGATGACGAGAAGAGCGGCATCACGGCGCTTCTCGATTCCGTGTCGAACCAGCACCACGCGAACCTCCGCGAGAAGGCCCAGCGCAACCTCTCAGCCGTGACGGACGCGGTGAAGAACCCGGACCAGGTCGTGCCGCACCTGGCCGAACTCGTCGGCGCGCTCTGGCTCCGCTCGCTCGCCGTCGGCAACATGGCCGGGGCCGAGCCCTCCACATTGCAAGTGGATATCACCCGCGAGAAGCCGATCGACGACAACGGTTTCCAGGTCGAGCTGGCCGCCATCGTCGAAAACAGCTTCAACATTCACGAGGATGGCACCCGGCTGGTCTTCCGCGAGGAGGAGAACCCGCAGGCCAAGCTGATTGCGAACGCTCGCAATGACAAGCTGTTCGCCGATGGTTCCGACAAGATTCAGCTCCGTCGCGAGATCCGCTACGTCATCGGTGGCCCCGAAGACGTTGCCAAGACCTATCAGGTCATCGTGCTTCCCGCTTCATGGGTGAACGATCCGTGGTCGTCGATGGACTCCGCCGAACAGCCAGAACAATGGGATGAACGTCTGCCGCTGCTCGTCCTCCCCGAGCCACCCGACAAAGTGGATGCGCGCCTCGGAACCTGGCTCAAGCAGAACCTGAAAGCACGCCGCAATGCCGTGCGGTTTCTGCTCCCCCGGGAAGGCAGTACCGGCCTGTTCCATGATCGCGACCTCCTGGTACTCACGCGTGCCGTCCTCCTCGCCGATCGCTGGAAGACCCAGAGCCCCGAGTACCGCCGCTTGCAGGGCAAGTACGAGAAAGAGCTGCGCGAGATTCTCAAGAAGCGCTTCGACCGCTTCGCGCTCATCAACACCTGGAATTACCCAGAGCCCGAGAAGTGCACCTTTCACGTCGAGGGCCACAAGGCGCAGGGCTCACAGATTCCCGATGCCATCGACAAGCACGTGCGCGAGAACCTGTTCATCCCCGAGGAGTTCGACGAGTTGGTTATCACGGCCGCCGGGAACAACGAACCGGTCGGCAAGCTCTTGCGCGAGCTTCAAGAGCCGCGCCCCGGGGGCGAAAGCTGCATCCCGTGGCTCGGCGAGACGTTCATGAAAGAGCGGATCATCCGCATCTGCGCCAGGGGCGACATCGCCATCAACCTGCGCGGAATGGAGTATCTGCAGGTCCAGACCGGTGAGAGCGAGGACGCTGCGTGGAAGCGGATGCGCGGGAAGCTCGGAACAGGCAAGCACCTCGACGAAACCTATGTGCTTCTGCCGCAGGCGGTACCTCACGCGGACGGAGTCGCCAAGCCGAAACTGGAGACCGGCAGCCTGTTTGGCGGCGACGAGACAACGGATGGCACAGAGGAATCCGAGGCGACCGGGGGGCATGCTGGTGGCGGGGCAGCGACGAAATCCGGCAGCACGCCCGGCGGTGGCGACACGGGGGGCAGCATCTTTGGCGGGGGCGTCAAGCTCACGCCTTTCGCCTCCGAGGCCACATCGAGTCTCAACCTACTGGGCAAGGTCGAGAGTTGGGGGATCTCCACCGGGACTCAGGTCCAGGATCTTTCGCTCAAGGTCGGAAAGCTCACGGGAGCACAATTGACGAAGCTCCTGCGCAACCTTCCGGACGGCGTGACTTACCAGCTCAGCTTGAACAAGGAAGAGAAGTGACGACGCTCCCCTTGACGCTTCTCCGAGAGGTCGAGTCCGCCGACGCCAAGCAGGCATGGCCGAGGCTGATGAGCTACGCGTGGGAAGTGTGTGCCGAGCCGCTCGCCGGGGCGGGCGCGGTTGCCGAGGTCACCCGGCGCGAGCGGACGCTTGCCGCTGTCGATCTCTGGCTCGCCACGGCCGCCTGGGATCTGTGGCGCGAATACGAAGACTGTGTGCCGAGGGCGGCGGCGCTGCTCGCGGAGTGGTGGGCGGCCCGTTCCCCCGGACGAGCCGCGCTCATACTAGACGGGCTCTCGCTCAGAGAAGCGCCCTGGCTCGTGGCAGGCGCTCGGGAGCGAGGTTACGCCGTGCACCGGGCCGAGGCAGCGGGTGCGGAGCTTCCAGCCGATACGAGTCCCTTCGCCCGGGCGCTCGGCTTCGCGCAACGTTCCGCGCTCGAGAACAACGGGGCGAGCGGCACCCACCGCCTGCCGGGAGCCGTTACCGAGAGCACGGGAATCCCCTGGAAGGAAGCCGCCAGCCAGGTGACCTCGGCCGCGGACTGGGTCCTCTGGCATCACTGGCCCGATGACCGTCTGCACGACCTGGAAGTTCCTGGCCACGGGCTGGCAGCCCTGACGGAAGAAGCGAGCGCCCAGCTCACCAGCAACGACTTCTGGCTGCTGATCGACCGCCTCACGACGGGCCGGCGTCTCGTGATCACCTCGGATCACGGCTACGGAGCGAGCGGCCACTTTCCCGACACGACCGACGAAAACCAGATCAAGCACCTCAAGACACGCTTCAAGAGCGGGCGGTGTGCCGCCGACCCCGAAGAGCCGAGCCCGTGGGTGCCGCCCATAGACCTCGTGCTCGAAACCAGGCACGGCCGCCACGCCTACGTGCTCGGACGGCGCAAGTGGAAGAGCCAGGGGGGCTATCCGACGCTCACCCACGGCGGGCTTTCGCTGCTCGAAGTGGCGGTGCCCTTCATCGAGCTGTCGCGCAAGCAAGGGGGATGACCATGGAGCAGACGGTTCTCGAGCGCCTGGACGACATCAACAGGATCTGCCGGCGCTGGCGCGTGCGGCGCCTGGCCCTCTTCGGCTCGGCGGCTGAGGGCGGGTTCGTGCCGGGCAAGAGCGACTTCGATTTCGTCGTCGAGTTCGAAACCATGCCGCCTTCTGAACACGGGGCTGCGTATTTCGGGTTAGATGCCGATCTCCGGGCCCTTTTCGGAGCACCCATCGATCTCCTGGAAGACAAGGCACTGAGGAATCCTTACCTCAGGCGAGCGATCGACGAATCCAAGGTGAACCTCTATGCGACAGCATGACGTCAGGGTCTATCTGTATGACGCGTTGCAGGCGTGCCGCCTCGTCTGCGAATTCACCGCTGGCAAGACGCAGACGGCCTACTCGGCGGACCGGCTCCTTCGCTCCGCCGTCGAACGTCAGCTCGAGATCGTGGGTGAAGCCATGAACCGGGCGTTGCAGTGCGATGAATCCCTCGCCGCGGAAATGCCGGAATTGAGGCAGATCGTGGCCCTTCGGAACCGGCTGGCCCATGCCTATTTCGCTATCTCGGATGAAGCGGTCTGGCGAATCGTCGAGACAGACGTGCCGGTCTTGATTGACAAGCTCTCGAAGATGCTGCCGCCAGAGGATCTGGCCGAGGGAGAGGGGTCTTTCGCATGAGTCCGCGAACGGGCGGAACTGGAGGCAAGACCAAAGCGCAGTGGCTTGCCGAAGAGGTCGCCCGGGCCGTTAACGCGGGCAAGCCCGTGGCCGTGGAGACAGTAGATTTCTCCGACCCGAACCGCCCGAGAACCTGTCTCGAGGTCGACTTCCCGATCCTGCCCATCAATCAAATTGCTGCAATCGAGGGGAACGCAGGCAAGCCGATCTACCAGATGTCCAAATGGTGGGCGCGGCGCCGATCGAGCGTCTTTCGCGCCACGCTCCTGGCGGCGGTGATGAAGGCGCCCGGCGACCCCTCGGAGGCGGCCAAGGCGGTCTGGGACGTCTATTACTGCAACCACCAGAAGAAGGGAGCGCTGAAGCACCTCAAGGTCGCCGACATCTTCATGGGCGGTGGCACGACGCTCGTCGAGGGCTCACGGCTGGGCTTCCAGATGTACGGCACCGACATCAATCCGGTGGCCTGGTTCGTCGTCAAGAACGAGTTCGCGCAGGTGACCAGGGAAGAGGTCGAGGCGCTGCTCGCCGACGTCGAAGCGGAGGTCAAGCCGCAGATCATGCCGTTCTATGCCTGCGATTGCCCGCGTGGCCATCGCGGCACATGGACGCAGGTCTCCACCGGCAAGGTGATGGGGAGCGGTTTCGACGCGCTCACCCTGTCGCCCGAGGAGCGCAAGGACTACCGCTACGAAGGGCCTGAGATCATCTACGTCTTCTGGGCCAAGCACGGCCCCTGCCAGGTGACGGGCTGCGGGCACCGCACGCCGATCATGAGCAGCCCGGTGATGGCCGTGAAGACGTTGACCGTGAAGGCCTGGCCGCACAAGTGCCCCGCGTGCAAGGGGCACTACGACATCGAGGAACAGGACGTTCGCATGGCGCCCGGCGTTTCCCTGGTCGTTGCGGACACCGAAGTGCCTTTCGCTGTGCTCGGCAAGCGCCTAGGCGTTGACTGCCCCCTTTGCGGGCATCACGACGCCACGCCTCCGGTGAGCGGGAAGGGAAAACGCAAGCCGGTTGAGCTTTCGCTTCTGGTTCATCCCCAGTGGCTCGCCGGTGAGAAGGGGACGGACAGCAACGGAAGACCCCTCGGCGGCAGCGCGACCGATGACGCGGAATCCACGGCGGCCTGGCACCGTGTGCGCGCCAGCAAGATAAGGCTTCTCGAGGTCCGCGGCGCCTTGCCGGAAACGGTGACGTGCCCGGATACGGGCTTGTTGGTCAAGGCGGGCGAGGATGGCGGGACGGTGCCGAAGGGCGGCACCTTCGCCTGTGGCGCCTGCGGGGTCGCACAACCTGTAGTCACGTCCCTCGAAGCCTCGGGAAAGACGGCACCCGCCGCGATCTTTGCCATCCAGGGGTATTGTCCAAAGTGCGATAGCGCAGGAGAGGCATATGGGGGCAGGTTCTTTACATCTGGCGAAACGAGCGAGGGAAGCAATGCGGCTTTCTTGGAGTGGGATCGCAGGAAGCTTGATGACCTGAGCGGCTACTGGCCGACAAGTGAAATTCCTTTTGGGCACATGACTCACCAGCGCCAACCTCTGCCCCAGCATGGGTACCTCTACTGGTGGAACATGTTCAACGGGCGGCAGCTGCTAGTTCTCACTCAGCTCGTCCGCGCGATCGTGCGCTCAGCACCCACTCGGCATAGCTGGAGCAGCAGGGAGTTCGTTCTTGGCTCCTTCCAGCAGTACGTGCGCAACCAGAACATGTTCTGTTTCTGGGATATTAGCCGGGACTGCATGGCGCCATCCTTGAGTAATGCGAACTACCATCCCAAGTCCAGTGTGGTTGAAAACTCTGTGTTTCCAGAACTGGGGCGCGGCAACTGGGCGTCTTCTGTCGAAGGTGCATTCGAGGCACTCGAATGGTCCGCAACACCTTGGGATGTGGTCAGCAATGAGAGACTTGCTGAGATTAACCCAGCTGTCGCCGGCGATCTTCGAGGCAGAAGCGGAAGGGTACTGCCGTATGACGCGGTCCAGCATGGAACCACGCTGGAGTGTCGTTCTGCCACAGAGTTGAGCAGCACACCGGGAAGAGCATTGGATTTGGTTATCACCGACCCTCCCTTCGGCGGCAATCTCCACTACTCCGAGCTTTCCGATTTCTTCTATGTTTGGCTTCGCCTCGTGCTAAAGGATCGCTACCCCGAATACTTCTCAGCGGAATACACACCAAAGACGCTGGAAGCGGTTTCGAACAAGGCCCGGCAGCCCGACGACCCAGATGGTTTCTATCAGCGCGTATTGACTCAGTGCTGGCGAGAAGCGCACCGCATACTCAAGCCTGGAGGGACACTCGCATTCACCTTCCACCACAGCGAGGACGCCCCCTGGGTCTCCGTCCTGGAGAGCCTCTTCGACGCCGGGTTCTACCTCGAGGCTACCTACCCTATCCGCAGTGACGAGACGAAGGGCCAGGGCGAGTTCGGCTCCAAGCAGATCGAGTACGACATTCTCCACGTCTGCCGCAAGCGCCTCGAAGACCCAAAGCCCGTCAGCTGGGCCAAGATGCGGCGCGAGGTGCTCGACGACGTGCGCCAGCTCAAGCAACTCCTAGAACACCATCAGAGCCAGGGCCTACCCGAAGCCGACCTGCAGGTCATCCGGCGCGGCAAGGCGCTCGAGTACTTCAGCCGCCACTACGGCAAGGTCTTCGTGGACGAGGGGAGGCCTATGTCCGTGGAAGATGCCCTCGTCGGCATTAACCTGCTGCTCGACGAAGAGACCGGTCACGTAGCTGACCCGCCCCCCGTCACGGCCGAACCCTTCACACGCCAGTTCCTGCGCCTCTTCGACAATCGCTCCGAACTGCCCCGTGACCAGATGCAGAAGTTCCTGCGCGGCACCGGCATCGCCCCTTCGGAGTTCGTGGAGCGGGGCTGGTGCACCGAGGTCAAGAAGGTCTACTCGCTCACCCCGCCCATCGAGATCGCTCGCGAGTGGCAGGGCCGCCACCGCCGCAAGTTGACCAGCGACTACGACCAGGCCGTCTTCCTTATCGGTGCCTGCTTTGAGAACAGCGGCATCAAGGCCAGCGACACGCTCGTCAACGAAAACTTCAAGCCGCACCCGGCCCTCGGGGCGCTACTCGACTGGTTCTCGACTCGCGGCGCCTCGACCGAGATCCGCAACGGGGCCTCCCGCGCGGGCATGATCCTGCGCACATGGAAGAGCAAGAACCAGCAGCAGGCTCAGCAGATGAGCCTCTTCTTCGACGATCTGGAGGGCTCCGGTGCTTCACCGGCACGAGGGGAAACATGACCGGACGATTCGTACCCATCGCGCCGAGCGAGCCGCTCGAAAGCGCCCTGGCGAGCTGGGAACGCTATCTCCACGCCCAGGCGCCGGACCTGCTCGTGCAACTGGCGATCATCCACGCCGAGTTCGAGGCCCTGCATCCCTTTCTGGACGGCAACGGCCGCCTCGGGCGAATGCTGATTCCCCTGTTTCTCTGGCAGGCCCGGCTCATCCGGCAGCCCATGTTTTACGCAAGTGCCTATTTCGAGTCCCATCGCGAGGAGTACTACGAGCGCCTGCTGGCCGTCTCACGGGACGGCGATTGGACGGGCTGGTGCCGGTTCTTTCTCGAGGCCCTGCGGAACCAGGCCGAGGAGAACCAGGCCAAGGCCTCTGCAATCCTTAACCTGTATGGCGAACTCAAACCGCGCGTTCTGGAGTTGACCCATTCGCAATACGCGATTCATGCACTCGACTGGATCTTCTCGAAGCCGGTCTTCAAAAGCACCGACTTCATCGACGGGGCACGGATTCCGGGCCCCACGGCCAGGCGCATGCTCTCATTACTGAAGAAGGACCTCATCGTGCGCGAGCTTTCTCCGGGAGTTGGGCGAAAACCCGCCTTCTGCGCCTTCCCCCGTCTGGTGGAACTCGCGGAAGGACAGAAGGTATGGTGATGCTCATGGGCGGATGGCAAACGGCTTTGATGCTCACGAATGCCATTTCCGTGAGCGTCAAGGAGCGTTGCTGTTCATGCGTGAGCGTCAAAGCCGAAAGAGACCATCGCGGCGAAGGTTCAGCAATGTGTATCGTTTCCGCTCGTTCGACCGAAGCCACGAACCGTCTGGACACCCGGGAGAACGCACCATGAAGCTGCACCGGGATCGCGCCTGGACCCGCAGGGGAATCTCGCTCTTGTGGGATGCGCCCGCCCTGAGCGAGATCGCGAGCCCCGCGGACGTCGTATCGATCCGCCAGTTCTTCCGCATGGCCAGGGGATGGCCCGAAGACCTGCCCTCAAGCAACGGGAACGCGCTCGTCGTGGCCGGGCTCGAGGGCTGTCTCGATGCACTCTCCGAGGACGATTCCCGGGCCTGGCTCGAGCTTCACCTGAAGGGTCCGATCCTCGAGTTCCAGATGGAGTACGAAGGCATGGCCGCGCTCATCTTCTGGCTGCCATCGGGACGCCGCCGGATCTCGATGGCCGGCGCCACCGAGGAGTACTTCTGGAAAGGGAGTTCGACCAGGGACGATCACGGGCTGCCGATCGGCCGCTACCTCTGGGGAGGCGCCGAGGCGGACGTGGCCCGCATCATCGCGTCGAATGAAGAGAGTCCCGATTTCGACGGAGCGGCCTACATCGGCCTCTATCACCCGAGGATCTCTTGACGGGAGACCCCGGCCCCTTCCAGCCGGGGCAACGCATCAGCCACGCTGAGTTCGGCGAGGGCGTGGTGCTCTCGCCCGCGCGAGATGGCTATGTGCGGGTGTTCTTCACCGATGGCGAGCGTCAGGTCCCTGTCCGGGCGCTCGACCTGCTCGTCACGCGTGACGAACGGCTGCTCAAGGGGGTCGCGCCGGGGGTCGAGCGGCTGCGGCACGCGTGGCTCGTACGTGAGGCCTTCGCGTTACCGTTGATGGAAAGCGCCGCCGCTCTCACGGCCGCTCCCATTGATCTCCTGCCGCACCAGGTCGTCCTGACGCATCGTGTGGCGACCGCCTCTCCGAGGCGTTTTCTGGTGGCAGACGAGGTCGGTCTGGGCAAGACCATCGAGACGGCCCTGATTCTGCGCGAACTCGCCAGCCGAGGGGAGTTGAAGCGCGCCCTCATGGTCGTCCCCGCGGGCCTGGTCAACAACTGGCACCGGGAACTGAACGAGGTCTTCAACCTGGAATTCGAGATCTTCGGAAGCGAGGGCGACGTCACCGATCGCAAGTCGAACGCCTTTGCCAGGCACGATCGCCTCATCGCCAGCATCGACACGCTCAAGAGGCGTGCTCGCGTGCACCGTCTGCTCGAGGCGCCGAGATGGGATCTCGTCGTGTTCGACGAGGCGCACCACCTTACGGCGTACCGCGCGGGCACGAAGGTGCGAAAGACCGAGAACTTCAAGCTGGCCGAGGCCTTGAAGGGCCACGCGAGGGATCTGCTCCTGCTCTCGGCGACGCCGCACCAAGGGGACCACTTCCGGTTCTGGATGCTCATGCAGCTGATGAACCCGACGCTCTTCAAGAGCCCTGAAGACATGGTCGAGAACCGGCATCGCCTGAACACGGTCGTCTTTAGGCGAACCAAGGCGGACGCGTGCCGGCCAGATGGATCGCCCCTCTTCGCCCGGCGCTGGGTCCACACCGAGTCGTTCACGATGTCCGAGGAAGAACGCGCTTTCTACGGCAGGCTCCGCGAGTACCTGGAAGAAGGGTTCGCCCTTGCCAGACGGAAGGGGAGCAAGGGCCAGGCGCTCGGGTTCGTGATGACCATCTTCCAGAAGATCGCCGCATCGAGCTTCGCCGCCGTGCGCCGCACCCTGCGGAGGCGGCTCCTCATGTTGACGCTCCACGAAGCCATCATCAGAGACCAGCAGCTGGACATCGGTGGGCGTCAGGAACTGCTCGACGAGACGCGGAAGCTCATCCACGAGGAGTTTGGCCTTGGAGACGATCCGATCAGCCGTGGCAGTGTGGAAGGCATCCTCGCCGACCTCAAAGTCCGGCTGCTCAGGAAACTCGATGAGGAGGAACTGGCGCTGGCGTCCGATTCCGCGTCGGGCGAGTACGCCGCTGCTGCCGGGGAAGAGGCTGCGGCCATGGCGGTGAGTCTGGCTCTGCCTGAGGAACGCCTGCGCATCCGCGAGCTGCTGGATGCGTTCCCGGCCGGCGGCGAGACGAAGGTCGAGAAGCTCTTGCGCGGGCTTGGAGCCCTCTGGCGGCAGAATCCGAGCGAGAAAGTCGTTATCTTCGCGACCTACCTCGGGACCGTGGACCTCCTCGGTCGCGAGATCGAGGCGGCCTACCCCGGGCAGGGTGTCGTGGTCCTGCGTGGCGGCGACCACGGGGCAAAGCTGGCCGCTGAGCGCCGATTCAAGAAAGCCGACGGACCGCGCGTCCTCGTCTGTACGGCGGCGGGCCGCGAGGGCATCAACCTGCAGTTCGCCCGGGTTCTCTTCAATTTCGATCTGCCGTGGAACCCGATGGACATCGAGCAGCGCATCGGCCGCATCCACCGGTATGGGCAGAAGCACACGGCGCAGGTCTACAACCTGGTTCTCTCGGACACGATCGAGGGACATATCTTCCTCTTGCTCACGGACAAGCTCCTCGAGATCGCGAAGACGCTGGGCAAGATCGACGAGCACGGCAACGTGGCCGAAGACCTCCGGACACAGATCCTTGGCCAGCTCTCGGAGCGCCTCACGTACGACAAGCTCTTCCGCGAAGCCCTCTCTGACCCGGAGTTGAGGCGCACCCGGCAGGAACTGGAGGCGGCGCTCTCGAATGCGAACGAAGCCCGGAAGGTGGTTTTCGAGCTATTCCAGGACCTCGAAGGCTTCTCTCTCGACGACTACAAGCCGTTCGCCAACCTTGAGGCCGGGCTGGACCGCGTTCTCACCTTCCTGCGGGCCTCACTTGCCGAGAGGGGCTGGCAGGTTCAGCGGGTGGGCGACGAACTCTTCACCGTGGTCGACCAGGACCGGAAAGCGCTGCTCCGATTCTCGACGAACCGCGATGTTGCGCGCGACAACGAGGGGATTGACCTCATGGGCCTCGATCACCCGGTGATGCTCGAAGAGCTTCGCCGCTGGCAAGGACTCGTGCCCGAGCAGATTGGCGTCAGTGTCGAGGGAAATGGGGCGCGGGCCGTCGTGTCGTGGTGGATGATCGAGGCCCGGGGGCGGAACGGCGAACACCGTGCGCTTGTCCAGCCTCTCGCCGTGGATCTGGACGGCAAACGCGTGGTGCAACTCGAACACGACGCCGACCAGATCTTCAAGCGGCCGGTGACCCGCCCGGTCCTGGGTTACGCCGAGCGGATGCGACTGCTGCGTGAGCACATCGAACCGATGCTGCAGCGGCACCTTCACCATCGCGGACTGGTGCCGGAAGGCGGCGGCTACTCGGCGAGGCTGATCGGGTGGGTCGAAGTTGGGCCGGGTGCATGACAGGTCCGTGATTACAAGGAGGGGCGTGAAACGATGACCACCATCGGCAACACCTTTCGCACGGGTGAACCCGGACTCGGCGATTTGATGAACCAGATCCACACTGGAGAAGTTCAGCTTCCTGATTTTCAGCGCGGCTGGGTTTGGGACGACGATCACATCCGGTCGCTCATCGCTAGCGTCTCCATGTCGTATCCGATCGGCGCCGTCATGCTGCTGGAGACAGGTGGCGAAGGTGCCCGCTTCAAGCCGCGCGCCGTGCAAGGAGCTCCGGCTCCGAACGGCAAGAAGCCCGCGCGGCTTATCCTCGACGGTCAGCAGCGAATGACGTCTCTCTACCTGGCCCTGAAGAGCGGCCAGGCCGTACCGACCCGAACCGAAAAGGGCAAGGACATCGAGCGGGTTTACTACCTCGACATTGTGAAGTGCATCGACCCCGATGCGGATCGCGAGGATGCCGTGGTGTCGTTACCCCCGAACCGGATGCGGCTGACCGACTTCAATCGGGTCGTGGAGTTCGACGTGAGCACCCCCGAGAAGGAGTATCAGGAGGGCTACTTCCCACTCGCGGTCATGTTCTCGGACGCTTACTACGAGTGGTGCCAGGGATACCGGGCACATCATGGTTACGACAAGGAGAAGATGCGGCAGCTCGACACCTTCGAAAAGGATGTCGTCCAGCGCTTCCGCACCTACCGGGTTCCGTCCATCGAGTTGATGCGCGAGACCCGCAAGGACGCGGTCTGTCAGGTGTTCGAGAAGGTCAACACGGGCGGGGTAGCTCTGACCGTCTTCGAGCTGATGACTGCCACGTTTGCCGCCGAGGAATTCGACCTCAGGCAGGACTGGACCGAGCGGCAGGCACGCCTGCAGGAGCGGGCTGTGCTGAAGGAAGTGGCGGCATCCGACTTCCTTCAAACCGTGACCCTGCTAGCCAGCTACGAACGCAGCCTGGTCGAGAAGGCGGGTGTGAGCTGCAAGCGTCGAGACATCTTGAACCTCAGTCTGGCCCAGTACAAGGAGTGCGCCAGCCGGATCGAGAAGGGCCTGCTGAATGCCGCCAGGCTACTTGTCCGCGAGAAGGTCTTCGATGCCTACAACCTTCCGTACGGCACCCAGTTCGTCCCCCTGTCCGCGATTTGCGCGGTGCTCGGCGACCACTTCGACTCAGATGCGGTCAAGCAGAAACTCGCCCGCTGGTACTGGTGTGGTGTCTTCGGCGAACTCTACGGGGGAGCCAACGAGACGAGATACGCCATGGACATCGTCGACGTTGTTGCGTGGATCACCGGGGGGCAGGAACCACGAACGATCCGTGACGCCAACTTCGCTCCGACACGCCTTCTGACTCTGCAATCACGGCTGAGCGCCGCCTACAAGGGCGTGATGGCACACCTCATGCAGATTGGGAGCAACGACTTCATCAACGGTGACAGCATGGAAGTGACCACGTACTTCGAGCAGGCCGTGGACATCCATCACATCTTCCCCCGCAGCTACTGCGAAAAAGTCGAGTACCCGCGGACGAAGTGGAACTCGGTCGTGAACAAGGCGCCCATGACGGCCCGCACCAACCGCATCCTTGGCGGGAACGCACCAAGCCGATACTTGGCGAGCATAGAGAGCAACCACGGTGTTGCCGCCAAGCGGCTCGATGAGATCCTGACAAGTCACCTCGTCAACCCTGCTCTTCTTCGCGGTGACGCGTTCGACGAGTTCATAAGGGACCGTGCGCGCCTGCTCCTCGACATGGTGGAGAAGGCCATGGGCAAAGAGGTCGTTGGGCGCGACGCCGAGGACGTGATGAGGGAGTTCGGAGGACCGCTCACACCAGTGTCGCCTGTGACAAAGGTGGTGGAATGAACCTCACGAATACCAGGACCAGGAACCCCCGCTGTACCAGGGAGCTTGCTGTCGCCATCGACCAAATCACGGTGCTCGCCGGCGAAAGACACCGATAGGTTGTAGTAGCAAGTGAACCCGTTCGTCCTCTTTCTCGTCGGGGTGCTCGTTGTGGCAGGCCCGATGAGCCCGAGGCTGGCGGATGCGCTTTCGCTCCCGATCGCGGCGGAGTGGTCGCCGGGAGAAGCGGGCGTGCGGGTGAGCCTCTCGGGCGGAGACCTGCTCGTGAGCGCGATGGATC
>JADHED010001965.1_pt1 | contig 15564 bp, 18 predicted proteins | sample 8952041 | NCBI WGS metagenome assembly JADHED01 (sample SAMN16124423, study PRJNA663239) | bioreactor sludge metagenome | isolation source: sludge (control) | place: India:Bengaluru | collected 2018-09-08
CACTAACCCTTCAGGTGTCTTTATCGTAGACGCAACCGAGCCGACCTTGCCCATTGCGAACTTTATCCAGCCTGGATACTGGTCGGTTGGTACAAACCCAGAGACTTGGGAGAACTATTACACTTACTATCCGTTCCCACACAACTGGTACTCTAACGTGTTTTACTTCAGCTTCAAGAAGAGGCAGAACTGGAGCATCGGGTCGATTAAGAGGTTCGGTTGAGAAGTGTCACAGACTGTGCTATCATGAAGGAATGAGTTCGGTGTTGAAAGAGCAAATCGACCGGCGACTACCGGGTCGCAACGCAACCTACAAGGACGTGGTTGAGTACTTCATTAGCAAGTACTCCATGAAGCCCACGATCCGCAACTTCCTCGGCGGCTATTTCGGCGGCGAAGACGAAGATGGTCGGACCTTCTCACTTGTTGAGGTGGAGAACCGAGCCGGTAAGCTTTACTTCGAACAGCCGAAGACTGAGGTTATCGTGCTCGTGTCTGAGACCATGATCTTCGGTTGGTGCCGAGCCAAGAAGGCGAAGCAGATCGAAGATCGTTACTCGGTCCTGATCAATTCGCTCAACCCGCAGCCCGAGACTCTGGCTTTCAGGGAGACCTGTATGCACCTTGGGAAGCATGGCGGGTGGAGCACCGGTGAGAACTGGACGTGTTTCGGTTGTGGAGCCGAACTGGTGTTCAACGACATTCCGTTGAAGAGGACGCCGGTGGGAGTATGAGCTTCAATCAGGTGGTCAAGTTTGCGAGAACACGTTCCGGGCTGTCGGCCCGTGCCCTGTCGAGAGAGGCGGGTCTGTCCGACTCCTACGTGTCGAAGGTCGAGGCGGGGGACATCAAGCCCAACCTCGAAGCCTTTGCAAAGATCGCCAAGGTATTGAACCTCAATGACAAAGAACTGCTATTCATGGTAAGACTGATTGGAGAAGAGTATTAGACTCTGTACTGTCGAGGGCTGTGATGGAGAGGTCATCGCTAGGGGTTGGTGTGTCATGCACTACAGCCGTATGCGTAAACACGGCTCCCTAGATAAGCCCAAGAGGAAGCCAAGACCACTGCCTCCGTCCGAGCGCCAGTGCGCTCGATGCAAGTTCGTGAAACCCAGCGACGAATTCTATCAGCGATCTGGTGTAAGGTGGAAGAGTTCGTATTGCAAATCCTGTTGGAAGGAGATGGTTCGGAATCAGAATCTCCAAGCTAAGTATGGGATCTCGGTATCAGACTCCGAAACCATGAACGAGTCACAGGCTGGTCTATGCGCTATCTGTGGCGAATCGGCCACCCCGGAACGTAGACTAGCCGTAGACCATGACCATGCCTCGGGGGCAGTCAGGGCGCTGCTCTGCGTTTCCTGCAATGTGCTACTAGGCCACGCTAAGGACGATCCGCAGATCCTCAGGGCTGCTGCCGAATATCTAGAAGGACACCAACGATGAAGTTCTCACCCTCTCAAATCAAAGCGTTCGGCGAGTGCGCCCTGCAAGCGAAGTTCAAGTACGTAGATCGGCTACCCACAAAGCTAGGCTCTAGCGCTCATTGGGGCACGTCCCTGCATCAGGCGTTGGAGCACTACGTGGATCACCAGGATGTCCAGAAGGCCATCGAGGAGTTCGTGGAGTACTACAGTTCGGTCACACCGGACTACTGGAATCGCCGCACCTCCTTCACGGGTCACGTCGACACCGGCAAGAAGATCCTTGAGGACTTCGCTGACTCGAACAAGTGGGATGATCGCATCCCGATCGCTGCCGAGCACAGGTTCATGGTGGACATCGGTGATCACCAGCTATCTGGCATCGTTGACCTTCTGGATGTGTCCAGCGACCTGAGCGAGCTTAGGATCGTGGACTACAAGTCTGGCGCACGCCCTACTAAGGAGAACCTGTATCTCAACGTACAGTTCACCGCCTACCTGTATGCCTCAGAGCAGAAGGAGTTCTGGACCGGCTACCCCGGCCAGACTGACCGCTACCCTGGCCTGCCGAACGGTGAGGAGTTGTACGAACTCTTCCTCACAAAGAAGCGCAAGGGCATCTGGTACGACCTGAAGAAGAACGAGGAGATCGATGTCGGTCCGCGTGCATTCAGGGACTATGCACGGCTCTATCGGGCCATGGAAATGATCGCTTTGGCGATCGAGAACGAGGTGTTCATTCCATCTATCTCGGCGCAGACTTGTGGCTTCTGTGACTTCCAAGATATTTGCCCTGTCTACTTCGAAAATGAGCTTGAAATTGTCCCTAGCTGACGATATAATGAGAGAAGAGTAAGAACTCTCTTATGAAGAAGATGAAGCCAAACTTGAAGCAGAATGTGGAGAAATGACAATGGAATTTGAGTTGCGGACTTCGGGTGCTGATGAGTACCCGAAGAATCTGAGGATGCTCGTTGGCGGTGCCCCCGGAGTCGGGAAGACACGGTTGGCCCTCACGGCACAGAATCCTCTCTGGGTAGCTGCACGCCCCGGAATGACCACCCTTGCGGGGGCTGGAGTTCCTTACGTGGACGTGTACGAAGAAGGACAGCTATTCACTCTGAAGAAGGCGCTGGACAATCCGCCTGAGATCCGTGAAGAGATCTTCGGTCGACCGATCAATACGTTGGTCGTGGATACGGTTGATGAGCTACAGCGCCGCCTACTCATGGGACGCCTGGAGAAGGAGCGTCGTACCGAGGTCAAGGCAGACGACTGGAACTGGATCGCTCAGCGCATGAACAGGATCTTCGACGGTCTTGGCGCTCTGGATCTGGACATCATCTACCTTGTCCACCTGAAGGAGGTCGGTGGTTTCGATGATCCGTTCATCGTGAAGCCGAACCTGCAGGGTGGTTTCGTGGAGCAGATCCATTCCCATGTGGACATGTCCCTGCTTCTGCATCGGACCACCATCTACACAGCGCCTGAGCCGGTGGAGATCCTAGAGGGCGAGGAGACGGACCCCGTGGCTGTGCTCCCCGAGGCCGCTGAGGTCGAGTCGCAGGCGTTCTTGGTGACGCTGGGCGATTACGCTTCAGAGTGGGTGAACGACAAGACCAACACGCTAGATCCGTATTTCGATGTGAACTTCGAGGATGATGTCCAGCGCATCAGAGATGCCGTGTTCGATGACACGATTCTGGAGGAGCTTCCCGAGTCTACATCGGTGACGGTAGATGACTTTGCGATCGAGGTCGCACAGGGCGCAGAACCCGAGGAGGATGCCGACCCACCCGAGGTCAAGGGCATGTCGTCCGAGGAGCGCCTGAAGGAACTCCTAGAGAAGAACAAGAACAAGACCAGCAAGTAAGAAGAAAAGGAAGAAAGAGATATGAGCATTCGTTTTGACCCAGCAGCAGCACCAGTCGGCGGCGGTACTGACACCGCTCAGGGCGGTGGAGAGAAGCGCAAGTTCGAGCATGTGCCCAAGGATACGGTCCTCGACGTAGAGGTTGTCCGTTGCGAGGAGCGCACGATCGACAAGGCGAAGACGCCGTGGAAGAAGTTCGATGAGGAAGTCGCTTTCGCCTTCCGCGTCCTGGACGGAGAGTACAAGAACCGTTGGTTCTGGACCGATGTCCCGGCCATCCTGGACAACTCCCCGAACTGCAAGCTGCGCCTGTACCTACAGTCCATTCTTGGCGTGTCCGATCTCGCATCGGCATTCCCCGGTGGTCTGGACTTCGACGCCGCTGACTACATCGGTCAGGAGTGTCAGATCCGTGTGGGGACCTACTTCTCGGACAAGAAGCAGGAGATCCAGAACTCGGTTGAGGATGTGTTGCCAGCCATCTCACGGGGTGGCGATGCGATCCCAGCGGCTGAGGCTTTCTGAGCCTAACCGAGTTACTGTGGTAGATGGCCCCGAAGGGGGCCCGGCACCAAGGGGTGGGGGGGTTGTTTTAAATGAATTTAAGAAACACAAGAATGATATTGTAGTGTTATGGGCCCCTTACGGGGCCTCTACCATTTAGGGTGGGTAGTTGGTTACATAGATTGAAAGGAAGCCATTGCTAGATATCGTTGAGTATCTGGAAGGCAAAGGCCATTGGGTGAAGACGGCGGGAAGCCGCAACATCTATACGCATTGTCCAATTCACGGCGAGGAAGTTACCGCACCTGGCCGTCTCTACATCAACGTAGACGAGGAAGATGACAAGTGGGGTCTATGGACCTGTCATCGTTGTGGTGCTAAGGGCAACATCAACTCGCTACGCAAGCACTTCGGTGATCCGCCTCTTGAGGGTGTCGATACGGCGAAGTACAACCACATCTACCAGATCGCTGCGACCTACTACTCGTGTGCCCTGTTCGATCACCCCGAAGCTTACGAGTACCTCACTCGTGAACGTGGGTTGTCCGATGACACCATCGTTCAGGCTCGCATCGGCTGGTGTGACGGCGGGCTGAGTAAGCACCTGACCGAACTCGGCTACCCACCCGAAGAGATCCAGGGTTCAGGTCTGGTCGACAGGTACAACTCAGACGTGTACCGCAACCAGTTGTCCATTCCTTACTTGTCCTATGGTAACGTGACACAGTTGAGGTTCAAGCCGTTGGGCCAGAAGACCGTCAGCATGTACGACGTGCCTACGGAGATGTACGGCACCGACTCCATCATCGGTCAGGACACGATCATTGTCGCCGAGGGTGAGATCGATCAGTTGACCCTTCAGCAGATGGGCTTCAACGCCGTAGGTATTCCCGGAGCGCTTTCGTGGAAGCCCGAGTGGACCGAGCAGTTGAGCGAGGGTAAGCGCTTCTACATCATCTACGACTCTGACGGCGCTGGTAAGCGTGGCGCAGAGAAGGTGGCAGCCGCTCTTGGGCCGCGTGCACGTATCGTCACGATGCCCAAGAAGAAGATGGATGTCAACGAATGGTACGTGAAGCACGGCAAGCGCAGGGAAGACTTCGACTACCTGTTCAGTAAGGCCAAGGGCGGCCTGCTGGTGACCGTACAGGAAGCTTATGAGCGTTGGACGGAGATCGAGGGCAACGATCGTCTTGCTGGCCTACGAACGAACATCGAGCCACTCGACAGGGCCATGCATTTCGGTCTACTCCCCGGTCAGGTGATGACGCTTCTGGCTCGAACGGGTGTTGGCAAGTCGATCTGGTCGATCAACCTGTTCCATCGCATGAGGATGGCGAACCCTGACGTAAAGATCCTGTTCGCTTCACTGGAGCAGGGCCGTAACGAGTGGTTCGAGCGCGCTCATCGTATCCACAACTTCTACGAGCCGGGTGCCACCGTGGTTGACACGATCGACTACTGGAAGGACAACATCCTGATCCTCGACAAGAACAGGATCAGTGACGTGGAACTGGAAGACTCCATTGACCAGTACAGCTACGACCTGGGCAAGGTCCCCGACTTGATCTGTGTCGACTATCTGGGTTACTACGCCCGTTCCTTCCCCGGCAACGAGAAGGAGAAGACGATCGCAGCGATCATGGGACTTAAGGCGATGGCCCGCGAGTACGGCACGGTGATCTACACGCCGCATCAGGCGAACCGTACCGGACAGTTGGGTGGCGAGGTGTCGCTGGATATGGCGAAGGATTCGTCAGCCGTTGAGGAGACGAGTGACTTGATGCTCACCGTGTGGGCACCGGACCACCGCATCGGCACCGAGGAGAACACGGGTGAGATCTACCAGAAGCTCGTCAAGTCTCGTAACGGTGGCGTGGGTAGCCAGTTCAGATACCAGTACGCACCGTTGACGCTCGCAATGGTGCCCGTGGAAGACCCTCTATACCGCCGTGCGCTGGCTGAGAAGAACATGGCCGCAGCCGGTGACAATTGGAAGGAAGCAGTGGAGCGTCACAAGACCGGTAGTACATCTTTGACGCCCTTGACTGCATCGTCTTTCAAGGCTAAGATGAGTGAAAGTACAGATCTAGCGAAGGATGAGGAGATTGCGTGAAGACGCTAGATGAAAATGGAGTCGAACATGTGGATGGAGAGGCCGTCATTCTCTACGACGCTCGCTTCTCCAACACCTTCATGATGGACAATGAGGATGCGGCCCCGGTTGCTAGCGGCGACTTGGTGACCTTCATGATCACCGCTCGTGCTGCCGACCCGACCTTCAAGCACCTGAAGACGGGTGAGTTGAAGAGGCTGAATCCTTTCAAGATCGAAGAGGCGTATTGCTTCGGCGTTGATGGAGAGGACATGCTACAGGTGTTGCTGGACGCCCTCCAGGCACACAAGGCCGAGCGCACAGCGGACGAGATCCTCAGTGCCAACGCACCGGCTAAGGCGGTGTCCCTTGACGCTACGGCATTCGCTGACTCCCTCTTCGTGGATGCTCCGGAGGTGGATGATGAACAAGTCTCTTGAGGAAGTGCTAACAGGTGAGATGTTCGTTGAGCAGGTGGCCTACGGAGAGGACGGCCTGATGGTCACCTACTCCCGTAAGTCTGACCAGAAGCCCGACAGCTTCTCGATCGTCAACGTCACGGCGTTCATTCCATTCAGCGGTCCGAACAGCAAGTTCCGTGAGCAGGCGTTCATCGACACTCAGCACAAGTTGCAGTGGTGTGTTTCGGACGGCGAAGAGGAACTCATGTCCGGTGACACTGCCCCAGAGGATGATGACGAAGCCCCGTGGTAAGGTGCAAGTACTGCAAGGAGTACTTTCCTCGTGAAGATTGCATCCGTGTGGGTCCCTCTTCGTTCTGTAGCCAGGAGCATCGCAATGCTCACTTCCAGGCTCAGGCACGAAGTCGAGGGACTACTGCGGCCCACCGCCGCCGTCTGTCCAAGGTGCCCCCACAAATTGAGCAGCGAGTAAAGAAGGCTGATCGTAATAGATGCAGGCTGTGCGGAAAGACCTATGGCCTAGCGTTGCACCACATCCACTATCGATCCGAGCCAAAGAACAAACCGTGGATGAATGAGCCGTGGAACCTGATCACGCTATGCAACAACCCCTGTCACCTTCAGGTCGTGCATGGCGACAAGGAGCGGTTCAAGCCGCTCCTGTTGGGTCTGACGTGGTTGCGCGAGGTGCATAGAGATGCTAGGATGAGCGTATACCAGTTCGAAGAGAAGTACATGAACGGAGAGTACGGATGATCGAGATTCCGCAGAGTGTGAAGGATGCGTACAACGAGCCGCACCGCAAGTACCACAACAGGGATCACATCGAGTCCATCCTTGGTAAGATTCCCCTGTTCCGAACTGCGTACCATCTAGGTGAGATAGCTACTTCTAAGTTGGAGATCATTGCTTGGTACCACGATGTCGTCTACGCCCCAGGCGATCCTGGTAACGAACCGGCTTCTGGTCTTCGCCTTGAGGAGGATGTAATCAGAGGTCTGGTTGGCCCCTGGGAGGATGACTCTCTCTACGAGATGGCGCATACTGTCTTTAGGACCAAAGTTCACACCCAGCCAGTCTCGTGGGTGTGTGCCATCTTCTTTGATCTAGACCTAGCGGACATGGGTACTGGCTCCTACGTGGAGAACTCGTACAAGATCAGGGAGGAGTTCAAGGACTTCTCCGACCTTGAATGGCTAGCTGGTAGAAAGAAGTTCCTCAACGACTTTCTGTCCCGGCCCTTCATCTATCACACCTCTCTCGGCTACAAGCTCTGGGAGGACAAGGCAAGGCTCAACATGGAAAAGGAACTGTCGTTCCTGGAAGGAAAGTACGGTAAGTGATGAAGGTATATCCGGCAGGACCGATGCGCTCGATTCCGCAGTTCAACTTCCCGGCGTTCGACGCTGGTACGGAACAGCTTCGGGCCATGGGCATCGAGGTGTTCTCGCCCGCTGAGCGTGACCGCAGGGAGGATGACTTCGATCCGTCAGCCATGAGCGGCACAGACGAGGAGCTAGTCGAGGTTGGCTTCTCGCTGCGTGACGCTCTTGGTGACGACCTTGAGTACATCTGCAAGGAGGCTGACGCTGTGGTTGTTCTCCCCGGTTGGGAGAGGTCTTCTGGAGCGAAGGCTGAGGTCGCCACGGCTAAGGCGCTGAGCCTGCCGGTCTACGAGCTAGATGATATTGTGGGTCGTGGGGTTGATCGAGCTATCGACATCAGTAAGCAGCCCGACCAGCCGATTCAGGTCAAGGCCGAGTCGTTCACCGTGAACACGGTTCCGGATACAAAGATCGATCCGAGGTCTGGCCTGCTGATTGACCCCCCCTGACAACAATCCCCGATCTGAATCGAGAGGTTAGCATCGACATCGACCTGGATACTCGTACCACCGAGGAGGTAGTCGAGACCTTGCGCGCCGCTGTGGGCGAGGTCCGGGTTACCTCGGAGACGGGTGGCCAGAAGGGACAGAAGGACGCTCAGATGGGAGCAATCGATCCGCTCGCTCGTGATGCCGTGGCCCGTGTGGCTGGGTTCGGCACGAAGAAGTACTCCCGTGGCAACTACCTGCGAGGCTTTGACTGGTCCCTGTGCATCGACGCGCTGCATCGACACATCTCAGCCTTCGAGGCTGGCGAAGACCTTGACCCGGAGTCTGGTGAGTGCCACGCAGCACACGCAGCGTGGCAGGCCATGGCCCTTACGTCCTTCTATCTCCGTGGCATCGGCAACGATGACCGATACACTGAAGAGAATCTCGAAGCCGACAGGAGCTAAGCCATATGGGTGATTTTTGTCACCTGCACAACCATACGTCGTACTCGCTACTAGACGGGGCGGCGAAGATCCCTGAGTTCCTTGATGGAGTGGCTGCCGATGGACAGAGGGCCGCTGGCATCACCGATCACGGCCACATGAATGGCGTTGTCGACTTTTACAAGGAAGCCAAGAAGAGAGACCTAACACCAGTTCTCGGCACGGAGTTGTACTTCACCGATGATCGGAACGTCCGAGAGAAGGGCGTCAAGCGTTACCACCTGACTCTGCTCGCAGAGACGACTGAGGGCTACCACAACCTGTCCAAGATCAGCAGCGATGCATTCTTGAATGGCTTCTACGGGAAGCCTCGCGGTGATTGGGAGTCGCTGGCCGCTCACTCAAAGGGTGTCATTGCTACGACCGGCTGCCTTGGTGGTCCCGTCCTTCAGCGTCTTCTTGAGCGTGACGTGAAGGGCGCTGTCGAGCAGGCGGCTAGGCTTCAGGACATCTTCGGCAAAGAGAGCCTCTTTGTCGAGATCATGAACCATGGCATCCCCGAGCAGACTCAGACGAACCCCCTGCTCCTGCATGTGGCGAAGCAGATCGATGCCCCATTGCTGGTCACAAACGACTGTCACTACACGAAGGCTGCCGATGCGATCCCGCATGACATCCTCCTGTGCTGCCAGACCGGCGCTCGCAAGGCTGACAAGGACCGTTTCAGATTCGACTCAGATCAGCATTACCTGAAGACAGCGGAGGAGATGCGCTACCTCTTCCGCGAGGTCGAGTCGGGTTGCGACAACACCCTGTGGATCGCCGAGCGTGCGCAGGGTGTGGAGTTGGGCTTCGGAGAGATCCACCTACCCAACTTCCCGCTACCTGACGGCTATGCCGATGACTCTGCCTACCTTGAGCACCTCGTCATGGAGGCACTGCCGAACAAGTACGGCACGCCCTTGAGCGAGGAAGTCTTGGAAAGGGCGAAGTACGAGCTTCAGGTCATCAAGGATCTACACCTGTCCAGCTACTTCCTGATCTTCTGGGACCTCGCAGCGTTCGCTCGCCGTGAGCGGATCATGACTGGCCCAGGCCGTGGCTCTGCTGCTGGTTCGATCGTGTCCTACGCTCTCGGTGTCACAAAGCTAGACCCGTTGAAGCACGGCCTGATCTTCGAGAGGTTCATCAACCCTGATCGCATCGCTCTTGCTGACATCGATTGGGACATCGACACTCGTTACCGTGAGAAGCTGATCAACTACAGCAAGGAGAAGTACGGTGACGATCACGTAGCCCAGATCATCACCTTTGGTCAGATCAAAGCACGAACAGCCGTTCGTGACGCTGCGAAGGTGCTCGGTTACGATTGGGCGATGGGTGACAAGATCGCCAAGCTCATGCCACCGCTGATCATGGGTGTGGATACCCCGCTCTACGCCTGTTTCAAGGAAGAGGATGAGTTCAAGGCGGGCTACAAGAACGCTCAGGGTCTACGCGATCTCTACAATGCCGATGGATCGGTCAAGCAGATCGTTGACGCTGCTCTAGGTATCGAAGGTCTACACAAGTCGCACGGCGTCCACGCTGCCGGTGTGGTGATCGGTGATCGTCCTCTGGTCGAGTTGCTGCCGCTTCAGTTGGCGGGTGACGAGGAGGGCGAGCGTCAGATCGTGACGCAGTATGAGAAGAACACCATCGAGGATCTTGGTCTGCTGAAGATGGACTTCCTCGGCCTGCGCAACTTGGACGTGATCGCTGACACGCTCGACCTGCTCGGGTTCCCGATCGACTTCTTCGACAACTTGGAGTCCATGGACGACCCCGGCGTGTTCGAACTGCTTCAGCAGGGCAACACGATCGGTATCTTCCAGGTCGAGTCGCCACAGATGCGTGCGCTGCTGAAGCGCATGAAGCCAACGAACACCGATGACATCAGTGCTGTGCTGGCGCTGTACCGTCCGGGTCCGATGGCGGCGAACATGCACAACGACTACGCCGATCGTAAGAATGGCCGTCAGAATGCCGTGCCGTTCCACGAGGATGCGGCTGAGATCCTTGGTGAAACCTTCCAGTTGGCCGTGTATCAGGAACAGGTGATGCGAGTCTCCAGGAAGTTCGCCGGGTACACCTTCGCCGAGGCAGACAATCTCCGTAAGATCATGGGCAAGAAGCTGCCCGAGAAGATGCGTGCCGAGAAGTCGAAGTTCGTGCAGGGTTGCGTGAACACCGGCTACTCTCAGGAGTTCGCTGACCAGTTGTTCCACCTGATCGAGGGCTTCGCCTCGTACGGCTTCAACAAGTCTCACTCTTATGCCTACGGCTACATCACCTACTGGACGGCTTACCTAAAGGTCCATCATCCGAAGGAGTACATGGCTTCGCTGTGTACCTCGGTGATGAAAGACCACTCGAAGACCGCTCTCTACCTGAGCGAGGCGCGCAGGATGGGCCTGAAGGTCCAGGCTCCTGACGTCAACGTGTCTCAGTCAGAGTTCACCGTCACAGAGGACGGTATCATGGTGGGTCTCACCCTGCTTCGTGATGTGGGCCGTGACCTAGCGGACAGGATCGTCTCTGAGGCGCCGTACACGGGCCTGAGAGACTTCTGCGCCCGAATCATGCCCACTACGACCGTGATGAAGTCACTCGCAGCAGGCGGCGCTCTAGACGCCTTTGGGACAAGGCTAGGGATCGCCACTGTTTCGGACAACATCCTCACGTCCATCCGCAAGCAGCGGAAGAAGGTGTCAGCAGATCAAGTATCACTGTTTGACGCCGCTGACATCGCCATCGCAGACATCGAAGTGCCCACCGTGGAGTACGGTTGGCAGGAGCTACTCGACAAGGAGAAGGAGGCACTCGGCCTCTACCTCTCCGGGCATCCGCTGGACGAGTTCACCGATGAGGTCACCGACACCACGCTGGCCGACCTTCGAGAGATCGAACCGGGAGGCAAGGAGGTCTACGAAGTCCTCGTCTCGGTGATGGCCTGTGAGGTCAAGTGGACGCGCAAGGGCGATGCCATGGCGATCCTGCAAGTTGAGGATGTGACTGGCGGAATCGAGGTCGTGGTCTTCCCGAACAAGTGGACCCACAACAAGCCTCGCCTGCAAGAGGGTGCCGTGGTCAAGATCAAGGTGCGAGTCTCTACCAACAACAGGGATGAGCGCAACTACATCTTGGACTCTGTGGACTTGCTGCGTGGCACAGCGGAGCGGAGGATGGTGAGCGATCGCAAGATCATGTTCCACCTTCCTCGTGGCTTCCACAGTGATCAGAAGTTCATGTCGAAGCTCAAGGGCATCTTCCTGACACACAGAGGAGACGTGCCCGTGAGCGTGTACATCTCCCGATCATCGCAGGCAGACCTGAAGAACGATTACCTCGTGCAGCCGAGTCAGACGCTGCGCGACGAAGTGAAGAATCTCTACCTAGAATTCGCCAAATCTAGGGAGAGTTGACGATAAACAACTAGCAAACAAAGGAACAAAGTGGGCGAGAACAAGTGGAGTTCGCAGCGCAAGGCTGCGCGAAATGCTAAGAAGCGTCAAGCGCTAGCGCACGAACGCATGATGGACCCAGACGAAGATGAGAGGTCATTTGATGGCGAGAAGTACAAGAGCAACAAGCGCATCTAAGACGGTAGATGATCTTGAAGGTGTGCGTAGGCTCGGAGATGCGAGCGACTACGAAGGTGAGTTGATCCCGTCTGGGATCTTGCCGCTGGACGTGGCGCTGGGCGGTGGCTTTGCCAAGGGTAAGGTCATCGAGATCTTCGGCCCGGAGGCGAGTGGTAAGTCGGCGATCTCACAGATGACAGCAGCACGCGCCCAGGAGCACGGCGCTGTGGTCTACGTTGACCTAGAGGATACGCTGGACCCACGTCTGCTCGAACTGAGCGGCGTCGACATTCCTGGTCTGCGTATCATCCAGCCCGACACAGCGGAGGAGGCGTTCGACAAGCTCCACAACCTCGCTGAAATGACAGATGTTTCTCTAGTGGTTCTGGATTCGGTTGCCTCGATGGTTCCCGAAGCAGAGTTGCAGGGTGACATGAGCGATGGTCACATGATGATCCTGCCACGTATCATGTCTGATGGCCTGAAGCGCCTGACGGCACGTCTACGGCAGAACGATGACGCACCCACGTTCATCTTCATCAACCAGATCAGGGAGAAGCAGAGCATGAACGGGATGCCGTCCACCACATCTACTGGTGGCCGTGCCCTCAAGTTCTACTCGTCCTACCGTATCGACGCACGTCACATCGGCAAGGACTCGGACAGTCAGGGCAACGTCCTCGGCTTCAACGTCAAGGCCACCGTGGTCAAGAACAAGTTCGCACCGCCCTACAAGGTGGCGAACTTCAAGATCAACTACGAGATGGGCGTGATGAACGAGGCGTTCGTGGCTGCCGAGGCCGTGAAGGCGGGCTACCTCCAGAAGAGCGGCTCGTGGTTCAAGTACCCAGGAGCAGACAAGAACTTCGCCAACGGCGAGGTTGGTCTGACCAAGTACATGCGTGAGCATCCTGACGAGTATCAGGATCTACTCGGGAAGGTGACAGTCAACCTGTGACAGTATTCGCTATCTCAAAGGCCAAGAACAATGCAGAACTCATCGAGGAATGCGCTCAGCTTGGCTATCTCCACAAGGATTGGGTGACACTCGATCCTACTTGGGGTGATGGTAGGTTCTGGGCGAACTGGATGCCTGACACGTTGATCCCGTTGGACTTGGATCGTTCCAAGTCTCCTTCGGGGTTGGCCGTGGACTTCCGGGACATCCGGTGGAAGCCGAAGGGCGGCTACGATGCCGTGGTCTTCGATCCTCCCTACAAGTACTCTGGTACTCCCGCTCTCGGCAAGTTCGATGAGAGGTACGGAATCCAGAAGTATCAGCGTTGGCAGGATCGTGAGCAGATGATCCTCGACGGGATCTCTGAGTGTGTCAGGGTGCTGCGTCCTCGGGGCTTCCTGCTGGTCAAGTGCCAGGATCAGGTGTCCTCTGGCGAGGTGCGGTGGCAGACGTTCACCTTCACCAAGCACGCAGAGTCTCGTGGTTGCCGTCTTGTGGACCACTTCCTGCTGCCCTCCTACCGGCCTCAACCAAAGGGCACGAGCCAGAAGCACGCCCGCAGGAACTACTCCAGCCTGCTCGTGTTGCAGAAAATGTGACGACGACTTGACGTGAAGTGTAACTTTGCCGTAATATAAGGAGAGAGGCACTTGTTGCCTGCCCACACGGTGAGAGTCCGGTGGGTCCGGTCACCCGGCGACCTGTTCATCGAACAAAGGAACTTCATGTCTATTGCTAAGAAGATCGCAGTAACCATCATGTCTGTAGTAGCCCTCGCTGGAGTCGTTGGCTGTTCCGCACCGGAGCAGTACCACTTCTTCGTAGAGCTAGGTGATCGCGCAGGACTGATTCAGGAAGACCCCACGCTGGAGGACATTGCTTGGCACATCGAAGATGCCAAGGCCGAGTGGACTCCCGAGACGGCGACCCCGGCGCAGAACGCTGTGCTCACAGAGCTAGCGCGTCAGGCCGAGTCCCGTAGGACTGAAGAGGCTCGCCGTGCCCAGATTCAGGGACACCCGTTCTTGGCCTGTGTGAGGAATCATGAGTCCGCTACCGCAGGACTGTATAACGCTCAGAATCCAGGCTCATCAGCCTCCGGCGCCTACCAGTTCCTCGACAGCACTTGGCGAGTCGTGGCTCCGCAGGCTGGCTACCCCGGCTACGCAAGGGCAATCCATGCGCCTTGGTGGGTTCAGGATGCCGTGGCATACAATCTGGCTATCGAACGAGGCCAGAGGTTCCACTGGAATGGCACTGGTTGCTGAGGTCACAACTTAGCCTAGAAATGCACAAAGCCCCGGCTAAAATGCCGGGGCTTTGTCGTATATGTCGTTATCTACATTGAGGAACGTTTTCACAAAGGTGACTGAAGGACCAGGAGGTCAACGATGGCTCTGCCTACCGAAGTTGCAGACCGCTCTAAGCACGTAGGTGTTGCTTCGTGGTGGCCGCTGCGATTCAAGACATGGAAGACTTGGGAGCCAGATCCTTGCCCCAACGTAGAGAGCCTACTGTGGAAGGACGCCCCCTGGTTGAAGCCGATTGACGATACAGCGCTCGTAGATGAGACTGCCACGAGAGCGTGGCACACTGGATGGGACTCCCCCGTAAGGACAGAAGTTGGTGAGGTTTCCTACATGAACGTCCACGGAGGAACCCCGTGGCAGGACATCACCAACGGTCGCCCTGGGGTGATCAACGAGGTTGGACCTAACCTCCCTCCCTGGATGTGGGAGAAGTTCAGCGTCAAGATGCCCAAGGTGATTCGTCGCTATGATGATCCCACCGGCTCTCAGGACACCCAGTGGATCGGCTTCGACTTCGACAAGAAGGAGATGTGGGAGGTTGGAGCAATGCGACCGACCTTCTTCGGTGAGTGGGTGTGGGCTGCCTATTCGGTATCTGTCTGGGATCTTACAAAGCCGTGGACCGAAACCAAGAACGGTGTGACTGCTACGAATCTTCCGATGGTCCCCATGATTCCGCGCTACGAAGAGTTCCTCGCAGGCGAAATCAAGCACGCCCTCCAGTTCTCTGCCGACAAGTACAACCGTAAGGTTGTCTGGCCAGCGCGGGGGGCCGATGGTGATCACCCCGACTCACCTCTCTGCCCAGGTCACCGCTTGGCCCTACGTCAGGACTGGAAGCCGAGCCGCACTCTAACCCAGCAGGAGCAGATCCTTGTCACGGCTTTGAAGAAGTACGGTGCCTTCGTATCAGACAAGACTAACCCGGATCATGGGTCAACCATTCGTAAGCCTATGGACCCCAGGATCAGCTTCGGTGACCTAGGTCTGCGACACAAGGACTTCTTGATCCTGGAGCCTCAGTCATGAGGACCCAGGTGCGTCCAGGGAACGAGGCAGAGCTAAGGAGACTCACTCACGAGCTTGAGTTGATC
>JADHED010001970.1_pt1 | contig 15550 bp, 11 predicted proteins | sample 8952041 | NCBI WGS metagenome assembly JADHED01 (sample SAMN16124423, study PRJNA663239) | bioreactor sludge metagenome | isolation source: sludge (control) | place: India:Bengaluru | collected 2018-09-08
GCGAGGCCTTCAGCTCCTTCTCCCCCGCGAGGCGGAAGACGAGGAGGCCGCGCGCCGCGAGGACGTCGAGCGCGTCGGGGTCCGGCTCGGCGAGTCGCGCCGGGAGGACCGAGGCCTCCCACGAAGCGACGGGGAGGGCGAGGCCGCGCAGGAGGCCGACCGCCCGCTCGGCCGCGTCGGGGCCGGCGAAGCGCGCCCCGGCGACGGCCCCCTGCCGCCGCGCGACGAACGCGCGTCTCACGGATTGCGGCACCGGGCGGATCTCGCCGCGGAGGATCCCGAGCGTCCGCCGCCGGATCGCCTCGCCGAGCCGGGCCCCGGCGAACCGGCGCTCCCCGGCCGCCCCGCCCAGCCGCCCGGCGACGACGAGCGCTTCGAGCCTCAGCCGCTCGAGCGAGTCGAGGACGTCGTCCTCCCTGAGGCCGTAGCGCGCGGCGACCTCGGCGGCCGTCGCCGGCCCGCGCGTCCCGACGTACCCGAGGACGAGCCGGTCGCGCTCCTCCCGGGAGAGCGTCCCCGCCGCGAGCGCGTGAAACCGTGCCGCTTCCTCGGCCGGGACGAGCCGTTCCTCGCCCCCGACCGTCGTCCTGCGGGCCGACCCCCGCGCCTCGAGCTCCGCGAGGAATGCGCGCGCGCCCCCCGCGCAGCGCTCGACGGCCTCGTCGACCGTCAGGTCCTGGTTCTCCATCAGGGCGAGGAGAAGCTCGTCGGCCGTGCGGGCCATTCGGTGAGGAGAGAGGCGCGTCGCGTCGGCGCGCGCGGCCTCGGCCGCCTCGGAGCGGAGGCCGTCGTCGAGGCTCTCGCCGAGCACCTCGCCGAGGAGGGCGCGGTTCGCGGCGACGGCGTGAAGGTCGCGCTCGGCGCGCGGCGCGTCCCACTCGTACATGTAGACGGCGACGAACTTGAAGAGGAGCGAAGCGGCCGCGGGCGACGGGGCGCGCCGCTTCTCGAGGAGGCGCGCGACCGTCCCCGTCTCCATCCGCTCGAGGAGGCCGAGGAGGCGGTCCATCTCCCAGAGGTCGCGGAGGCAGTCGCGGTAGGTCTCGGCGACGACGGGGAAGTCGGGGAGGGAGCGGGTCGTCTGGAGGAGGTCCTTCGCCTTGATCCGCTGGAGCCAGAACGGCGTCCTTCGCCCGCTCCGATTCCTCGGCAGGAGGAGCGCGCGCTGGGCGTTCTCGCGGAAGCGCGCCCCGAACATCGGCGAGTTCGGGAGCTGCGCGAGGAGCCGTTCCTTCGCCTCGGCGGGGGAGATCCGCGCGAGCCGCTCGAGCGGCACCTCCCGCTCGGCGCCGGGGATCCGGAGGAGGATCCCGTCGTCGGAGGCGACCGTCTCGACGTCGACCCCCGTCTCCTCGCGGAGGACGGCGGAGAGGACGAGCGACCAGGGGAGGTTCACGCCGCGGCCGAAGAGGGAGCGGACGACGATGCACGGGTCGCCGAGGTCGTTCGGGAAGGTCTCGAAGACGACGGCGAGGTCGGAGGCGAGGCCGCCCGACTCGGTCGCCTCGCGCCGCACGGCGCCGACGATCGCGGCCGTCGCGTCGGGCGTCGTCGCGTAGCGGCGCGCGACCGCCTCATTCAGCCCCGGGTCGTCGAGCCGCTCGGCGACGAAGCGCCGGAGCCGCCCGATCCGCTCGCCGAGGTCGCCCGTCCGCCCGAGCCCCTCGCCCCTCCAGAACGGCATCCGCGGGGTCGGCTGTCCGGGAGCCGGCTCGACGACGACGGCGCTGGGCCCGATCTCGACGGCCCGCCAGGAACGCGAGCCGAGGAGGAAGACGTCCCCCTCCTTCGTCTCGTGGACGAACTCCTCGTCCAGCTCGCCGACGAGCGTCTTCCGGTCGGCGAGGACGGCGCGGAAGGCGCCGCGGTCGCCGATCGTCCCGCCGTCGAGGAGCGCCGCGATCCGCGCCCCCGGGAGCGGCGTGACGCGGTCGGTCGCGCGGTCCCAGACGAGCTTCGGGGCCAGCTCCCTGAAGCGCTCGCGCGGGTACTTCCCCGAGAGCATCGCGAGCGTCTCGAGGAAGAGGGAGCGCGGGAGCGCGCGGTAGGGGTACGCCTTCCGCGCGAGGGCGAAGAGCTCGGCCGAAGTGACGGCGAGGCCGTCGGCTGCCCGCGCGACCGCCTCGGCGACGAGCTGCTGCGCGAGGACGTCGAGCGGGAAGTCGGGAGGGCGCGTCTCCTCGACCGCCCCCTCCCGCATCGCCTCGGCCGTCGCGGCGCTCTCGAAGAGGTCGTCGAGGTAGAGCGGGACGAAGAGGCCGCGCGCCGTCTCGCCGACGAGGTGCCCCGACCGGCCGACACGCTGGAGCCCTCGCGCGATCCCCTTCGGGCTCTCGAGGAGGACGACCGAGTCGACGTGCCCGACGTCGATCCCGAGCTCGAGGGAGCCGGTCGCGACGAGGACGGGGAGCTTCCCCGCCTTCAGCTCCTTCTCGATCTCCTCCCGCCGCGGGCGCGAGACGGAGCCGTGGTGCGTCGGGACGTCGGCGCCGGTCGCGTCGGAGAGCCTTCGCGAGACCTTCTCGGCGAGCCTGCGGTTGTTGCAGAAGACGAGCGTCGTCTTCCGCGACTCCACCTCCTTCACGACCGCCTCGACCGCCGGGCCCCAGGCCGAGCCGTCGGGGAGGTCGCGGAAGTCGGGGGCAGGGGAGGTCACGACGAGGTCGAGCGTCTTCTTCGCCGGGACGACGAGGGCCTTCATCCTTCGGCCCGTCCCGGCGGCGAACGCGGCGACGACGTCGACGGGGGCGACCGTCGCCGAGAGCGTGACGCGCTGCGGCGGGGCGCCGCCCGCCCTCGCGATCACCTCCTCGAGCCGCTCGAGCGAGAGGGCGAGGTGGCTCCCGCGCTTCGTCCCGGCGACGGAGTGGACCTCGTCGAGGACGACGGTCGAGACCCCCTCGAGCACGCGGCGCCCGCCGCCGGTGAGCATCAGGTAGAGCGACTCGGGCGTCGTGATGAGGACGTCGGGCGGCGCCTTCAGCTGGCTCGTCCGCTCGCGGGTCGGCGTGTCGCCCGTCCGCACGGCCGTCGTGATCGGGATGCGATCGGCCCCGAGCTGCGCGGCGATCCCGGCGCGCGGCCGTTCGAGGTTCCGGTGGACGTCGTTGTCGAGCGCCTTCAGCGGCGAGACGTAGAGCGTCGCGAGGCGGGGCGCGTCTTCCCCCGCGAGCCGGCGGCGGAGGATGGCGTCGAGCGCCACGAGGAAGGCGGCGAGCGTCTTGCCCGTGCCGGTCGGCGAGACGAGGAGGACGTTCTCGCCGGAGGCGATCGCGGGCCAGGCGAGGCGCTGGGCTTCGGTCGGGCCTTCGGAGAAGGTCTCGCGGAACCAGGCGGCGACCGCGGGGTGGAAGAGGTCGAGCGGGTCCTCCGCGGCCGACCCGCGCCGGCGGGTGGTCACCGTCGTGCCGAAGCCCGGCGCCGCGCCTCCCCCTCGGCCTCGCGGAGGAACGCGTCGAGGAGGTCCCACGGGTCCTCGGCGAGCCGCTCGCCGTCCGCCGGCGCGGGCCCGTGGAAGACGAGGCGGACGACGACCTCGGCCTTCCCGTCGAACGGCTCCGCCGCCTCGACCGCGAGCGTCGCCTCGACGGAGCGCTCGTCGCCGCGCGCGGAGACGACCGGGAGGGTCCTTCGGACGGCCGTTCCGTTCAGGACCGCGAGGAGGGTGCGCTCCTCCTCGGTCGCGGCGGGGTAGGAGCTCCAGCGTTCGCGGTCCACGGAGGGGAGTATAGGCAGCGGGCGAGGACCGCGGAGCGTCTCCCCCGGGTCGGGGGGCCGCGCCTCGCCCTTATCGTGCGAGGAGGACGACGTCCCCTTCGGCGAGCCCTTCGGTGATCTCGACGAAGAACGCGTTGCTGCGGCCGGTCTTCACCCGTCGGGTCTCGCCGCCGGTGACGGTCTTCACGGTGCAGACGGCGGCGTCGCCCTCGTAACGGACGGCGTCGATCGGGACCTGGACCGCGTCGGCCACCTCTCCGGCGAGGACGAGCGCCTGCGCGGTCATCCCGGGGCGCAGGCGCGGGTCGGCCTTCGCGAGCTTCAGGACGAGCGGGAAGGAGCGGGCCTCGCCGCGGTCGCCCGCCGTGAGGGCGCCGAGGCGGAGGACGGTCGCGGCGAAGACCTCGTCGGGGAAGGCCTCGAGGCGGACCTCGGCCGGCTGACCGGGCGCGACGCGGTGGATCTCGCCCTCCTTCACGCGCGTCTCGACGAGCATCTCGGAGAGGTCGGGGAGGTCGAGGACGGGCTGGCCGGCGAAGACCGCGTCGCCGACGCGCACGCGCCGCTTCTCGCCCCCCTTCTCGAAGATCTCGCGGTGGACCGCGAGGCCGCTCGAGCGGGCCTCGACGGTGCAGAGGGCGATCTTCCGCTCCACGTCGGCGACGGCGGCCGCCGCCTCCGCGGCGCGGGCGCCGGCGAGGTCGGCCGCGGCCTTCGCCTGCGCGGCCTGGGCCGAGGTCTTCTCGGAGACGACGCGGAGCGCGTTCCTCCGGGACTCCAGCTCCTGGCTCTTCTGGGCGAGGAGCTGCGGGTGGGTGAAGCGCGTCAGCGTGCGGTGCTGCTGCTCGGCGAGGACGAGGTCGGCCGCCGCCTCGGTGGCCCGCCGCTCGGCGGCGCGCAGCTCGTCCCGCGAGACGTATCCCTTCTCGGCGAACGGCGCGAGCCCCTCGAGCTTCTGCGTCGACTCCGCGGCCTCCCGCTTCGCCCGCTCGACCGCGGCCGCCGACTGCTGGACCTGGAGCGGCGCGACGCCGTTGACGAACGTCGAGAGGTCCAGCTCGGCGCGCGCGAAGGCCGTCTCGGCCTCGAGCCGCTCGCTCCTTTGCGTCGCGAGGAGCGCGCGAAGCGCCTGCCGCGCCTGCTCGGCCTCTCCCGACGTCTGGACGAGGCGCGAGCGGGCCGTCTCGAGCTCGCGGCGGAACGGCCCGTCGTCGAAGCGGACGAGGAGCGCGCCGGGCGCGACCCACGTCCCCTCGGGGACGAGCTCGACGACCTTCAGCTCGACGCCCGGGATCTCGGGGCCGTAGCTCTCGGCCCGCGCGGGGGCGAGGGCGCCGGCGACGGCGACGGTGATCCGGAGCGGCCCGCGCACGGCCCGTACCTCGCCGACGGCGTCCGAGACGGCGGCCTGGCGTACGGCCAGGACGGCGCCGAGGAGGGCGACGACCGCGACGCCGCCGAGGAGCGCCTTCGTGCGCGGCGGCAACGCCGCGAGGCGGGAGAACGCCTCACGAAAACGGCGCACGGCCGGCGCGACGGACTCGGTTTCGATCATCGGCTGGACGGAGTGTACGGCGCGGGGGCCGGCCGGGGGAGGAACGCCTCCGGGCGGAGGAGCCCGGCCTCGGCGAGGAGGCGGAGGCCGTCGAGGAGGACCTCCCGGCGGGAGGTGAGGAGCGAGACGCGGGCGGCGTTGTAGAGCCCCTCGGCGTCGACGACGAAGAAGTTGTCGGTGAGCCCCTTGCCGAAGCGGAGCTCGGCCACCTCGAGCTGCATCCGCGCGACCTCCTCGTTCGCCGAGTCGAGCGCGAGCCGTTCGCGCGAGGTGGCGAGCCGGCGGCCGGCGGAGCGGACGAGGCGGGAGACGTCGGCCTCGAGGACCTCGACGGCCCGACGGGCGATCCGGAGGGAGACCTCGGCCTGCGTCCGCGCCGAGAGCTGCGCCCCGAGGTTGAGGGGCGCCTGCGACGTGAAGCCGAGCGTCCACGTCGAGCCGCCCGGCCGGCCGAAGGCACCGCCGAAGCCGTCCGAGCGGCCCGTCGCACTCCAGGTCAGGCCGGCGTCGAGCGACGGGAGGAGGAGGCTCCGGGCGATCCGGAGCTGCGCCTCGGCGTCCGTCACCCGTTCCCGCGCCTCGACGAGCTCCTCGCGGGAGGCGGTCGCGGCGTCGAGGGCCTCCTCGAGGCCGGGCACCTCGACCGGGAGGCCGGTCGGCGGTTCGAGGCGGAAGCGGCTCCCGGCCGGACGGCCGAGGAGCCGTGCGAGGAGGTCGTGGGCGTCCTCGCGCGCGTTGCGCGCGTCGTTCTCCTGCGAGCGGGCCTGGGCGAAGAGCTGCTCGGCGCGGAGGACGTCGAGGCGGGAGACGCTCCCGATCTCCTCCTTCGCGCGGCTCGCCTCGAGGATCCGCCCGGCCCGCGTCGTTCGCCCGGCCGCCTCGCGGACGAGCTCGTCCTGGAGGGCCGCGGAGAGGTAGGCGCTCCAGACGGCGACGACCGTGAGCCGCCTCTGCACGCCGAGGTTCCGCTCCTCGGCGGCGGCCTGCCGGCGGGCCGCCCGGAGCGGCTCGCGCGTGACGGCCGGGTCGAGCCCGCGCAGGAGGGGCTGGGAGAGCGTGAGGGAATGGGACGAGTCCCAGCCTTCCTCCCCCTCGAGGCGGCTCGCCTCGACGTTCCCGGAGAGGCGCGGCCCGAACGGGAGCTGCTCGGTGACGCTCACGCCGTAGCGGCTGACCGCGGCGCCGTCGCCGTCCCGGAACGACGGCAGGAGGTAGGGGGTGACCTGGGGGAGGAAGCGCGCGCGGGCGGCCGAGAGGCTCGCCGCCGCGAGCGCGGAACGGTCGACCGCGTCGAGGAGCTCGGGGTTTCCCGTCAGCGCGAGCTCGACGGCCCGTTCCACGGAGAGGGGCTCCGGCGCCGGCGGGGCGGCGAGGAGCGCGGCGAGGAGGAGGAGGGCGATCACTCGAGCCTCAGCGTCGCCGCCGGGTCGAGCGCGGCGGCCTCGTTCGCGGGGCGGATACCGGCCGCGATGCCGAAGGCGGCCGAGCCGCCGGCGAGGAGGAGGAGCGTGGCCGGGGCGAAGTGGGGCGTCCAGCCGGCGCGCGAGAGGAGCGTGACGGAGAGGAGGACGCCGAGGAGGATTCCGAGGAGGCCGCCGCCGAAGCCGAGGAGGAGCCCCTCGGCGAGGAACTGGAGGCGGACGTCCTCGCGCCGGGCGCCGGCGGCGCGCCGCAGGCCGATCTCGAGCGAGCGCGCCCGCACCGAGGCGCGGAGGAGGTTCGTGACGCCGAAGGCGGCGGAGGCCGCCGTCAGGATGGAGACGAGGAGGACGACCCGGTCGAAGGAGCGGTGGGCGGCGCGGTACTGCTCGATGGCCTGCGTCGGCGTCGTGACGGCCGCGCCCGCGGGGACGAGCGGGGAGAGGAGGCGCGTGGCGCGCGCCGCCTCCCCCGGGTCGGAGAAGCGGAGGGCGAGGAGGTCGACCGGCATCTCCCCCTCCGGGGCGCTCGCGGCGCCCGGCTCGGCCCCGAGCGGGACGAGGAGGCCCGAGTCCCACTCGACGCCGGCGAGCTCGCCGCCGCTCCCGGCGACGGAGGCCGAGGGCTCGAGGACGCCGACGACCTCGTACGTCTCGCCGCCGGCCGTCAGCCGCGTTCCGACCGGGTCGCCGTGCCGGGCGAGGCCCGCGGCGAGCCGCGCGCCGAGGAGGGCGGTGCGCGAGCGGGAGCGGGCGTCGTGCGGGCCGAGGAGCCGGCCGCGCGCGCGACGGAGGCCGAAGAGCTCGAGCGCCTCGGGGCCGACGCCGTAGACGGTCGCCGGCAGCTCGAGCGTCCCGCTCCTCACGGCCTTCGGGACGATGCGGACGCCGGCGGCTTCGCGCAGTCCGGGGAAGCGGGCGCGGGCGGCGGCGAGGGCGGCCGTCGTCAGCGGCGTCGGCGCGCCGCGCTCGGCGCGGACGAAGACGTTCGAAGGTCCGGCGGCCTCGACGGAGCGCAGGAGCTCGCGACGGCCTCCCTGGACGATGGAGACGAGCGACACGAGTACGGCAGCCCCGGCGGCGACGCAGAGAAGCCCGGCCCGGGTCCGCTGCGGGTCGAGCCGGAGCGCCTCGACCGCGGCCTCGGCGGCCCGGCCCCAGGCCTCCTCGCCCGGGGGCGGGGGAGGGGGCAGGGGGCCGTCGGCGGCTGACGTACACTCAGTCATCGGGTTCAAGGGCGACCAATGAGGAAGCAGCTCGGAAAGTATCTCATCGAGGCCGAGCTCGGCCGGGGCGGGATGGGCGTCGTCTACCGCGCCCACCAGCCGTCCCTCGAGCGGACCGTCGCCATCAAGCTCCTGTCGTCCGACCTGATCGGCGACCCGGACGGCGTCCGCCGCTTCCGCCTCGAGGCGAAGTCGGTCGCGAAGCTGAACCACCCGAACATCGTCCAGGTCTACGACATCGAGGAAGAGGAGAACCTCATCTACCTCGTGATGGAGTACGTCGACGGCGAGAGCCTCGACAGCCTCATCTCGAAGGAGGTCCTCCCCGAGTCGCGCTGCCTGAAGATCGTCGCGGAGATCGCCGACGCCCTCCACTACGCCCACGAGAAGGGGATCGTCCACCGCGACGTCAAGCCCGCGAACGTCCTGATGACGTCGGAAGGGCGGGTCAAGGTCGCCGACTTCGGCCTCGCCTACCTGATCGACCGCGAGGGGGGGACGACCCGCACCGGCTTCCTCGTCGGCTCCCCGAACTACATGTCGCCCGAGCAGGCGATGGGGCAGAAGGTCGACCGCCGGAGCGACGTCTACGCGCTCGGGGTCGTCCTCTTCCGGATGCTGACGGGACGGGTCCCGTTCGTCGCCGAGTCGAGCCACGCCGTCCTGTTCATGCAGGTGCAGCAGGAGCCGCCCGACCCGCGCGACATGAACAAGGGGATCTCCCTCGTCACGCGCGGCCTCGTCCTGAAGGCGCTCAACAAGAAGCCCGAGGCGCGTTTCCAGACGATGGCGGAGCTGCGCGACGCGGCGCTCCGGCAGGCCGCGGCCCTCTCGGCCGGCATGGCCGGCGAGCTCTCCCTGGACGACGGCACGGTCGCACTCGACACCTCGGAGGCCCGGGCGGCCGCCGAGCGGGCGCACGTCGAGGCGCACGGCATCTCGATGCCTCCCGGCGTCCCGGAGAGGACGAAGGCGACGGCGCAGATCGCGGCGCCGGCCCCCGCGCCCGCCGTCGCTGAGCCCTCGGCGCCGGCCCCTCCGGGCGTCGCGCGGCGCGGACCGCCCCGTCCGCCCGCGCGCCCGGCAACCCCGGCGCGCACGCCGGTCCTCCCGATCGCCGTGGCCGCGATCGGCCTCCTGACGGTCGTCCTCGGAGGGACCTACCTCGTCCGCAGCGGGCTGTTCGGCCGCTTCGGACAGCCGTCCCCGACGCCCCCGCTTCCGCAGCCGACCGCCGTCCCGACGCCCGGGTTCCCGATGCCGACGCCGACGACGGTCTTCCCCCCGGCGACGCCGTTCCCCGAGCCGACCGTCATCCCGACCCAGGCCCCGCCGCTGCCGACGCCCCGCGTCGAGCCGACGAAGCCGATCGTCGTGAGGGTCCCGACGCCGCGCCCGACGGCCCGCGTGGTCGTGGAGCGGCCGGCTCCGACGGCGGCCCCGGGCGGAGGTCTCTGCGTCCAGATGGGCCCGACGAGCTTCGCGCAGGGGAAGACCAGCGGGTTCGCCCCGGGGTTCGACGTCGGCAGCGGACCGCAGGCCCGGGCCGCGAAGCCCGACCTGGGCCGCTTCTACATCGAGTTCGAGGTCCGGCCGAGCCGCCCGCAGCAGGGGCAGCTCGTCACGATCGAGGCCTACTTCTCGAACGAGGCGGAGCGCGACGTCGCGCTCGACCACGTCGAGGAGAACGTCGGGATGAGCGTCACGAGCTTCCGCCCGGTCACCTCCCCGCCCCCGCCGGCGAAGGTCCGCGTCGGACGAAAGGAGCCGCTCTGGGCGTTCCAGGGGCCGCTCGGCGCCTCGTTCCTCAAGACGATCAAGGTCACGGACGGCTCCGGCGACTCCTGGTCCCGAACTCTCGAGATCGGCCCCTGCCCGTGATCCGGCGCACCGACCCGCCGCGGCGGGTCGGCGGTATAGTCGCCTTCAACTGAAAGAACCGATTCGCACCGGATACACCCGCCGGGGGTCCGTCTCTTCGCGCGTCGGCGAGACGCGTCCGACGGGCTGCCGGCCGAACCGAGGAGGTCCGCCCGTGAAGCAGAAGGCCGCGCTCCCCGAGCTCCCGCTGCCGCTCCGACAGGCGTTCGTGATCGTCCTGGCCGCGACGCTCGCGACCGGCGCCTTCGCCGCGCCGGCGCCGGAGACCGACCCGGTCGTGAAGAGGGCCGCGCCCGGGGAGAGCCCCCGGCTCTCGATCGCCCACGATCCGCTGAAGTGCCTCTCCACGGAGGCCCGGCCGCTCGTCGATGCCCGCGTCCTGCCGGGCAAGGAGCTGGACCAGGGCTTCGTCTACTTCCGCGCCTCGGGGACGGAGGACTACTACTACGTCCTGATGAAGGAGCGGGCGCCCGAGGACCTCGTCGGCGAGCTCCCGCGTCCGCTCCCCGGCATTCCCGGAATCGACTACTACCTCCAGGCGCTCGACCTCGCGAGCCTGCCGAAGACGACGCCGGCCTATGCGCCCCCCGTGACGGACAAGACCGTCTGCCGGGACGAGCGGACGGCCACGGCGGTCGTCACGAGCGCCACGCCGCGCGAAGGGCTCACCGTCGGCCTGACGCGCGCCGGCCAGGAGCCGGTCCCGCCCGGCTTCAACAGGGACGACATCGCGAAGGTCATCCTGGTCACCGGGGCGGTCGTCTCGCTCTCGAGCGCCCTCTCCTCGGGGACCGGCGCGGCGGCCGGCGCGGCCGCGGCGAAAGCGGGCGGACTCTCCGCGGGGGCGGTCTTCGGCATCGGGGCCGGAGTCGTGGTGGCGGGCGTCGCCGTCGCGGCGTCTCAGAACGACGACGAGGAGAACGCCGCGCCGACGATCGGCTCCGCGAGCGTGACGCCGCTCTACGGCTCCGTCCCGCTCCAGGTGACGGCGACCGCGACGGCGTCCGACCCGGACAACGATCCGCTGACCTACAGCTGGAACTTCGGCTCCGGCTCGGCCACCGGCTCGACCGCGAGCTTCACGTTCCAGTCCGCCGGGACGTTCCCGGTCTCGCTCACCGTGACGGACGGGAAGGGAGGCTCGGCGACGAACGCCTCCGTCGCCACGATCCGCGTCGACGCGCAGGGGACGCCGCAGTACCTGACCGGCCTCGCGAGCTGGTCGGGCGACGCGGACCTGGACGTGCGGATCGCCGGCCCGGGAGGGATCGACGTGGCGACGCAGCAGGGCGGGCGCAAGCTGCCGGCCGCCTGCGGCGCGGGGAACCGGACCGAGAGCGTCGTCTACGAGGGGAACCGGCTCCCGTTCGGCACCTACACGCTCTTCGTGAAGCACGCCGCGGCGTGCGCGGGAAGCCCGTCGACGGCGCGCTTCAGCTACTCGGTCCAGGCGACCTCGGGGAGCAAGTGCGCGGGCCTCCTCGACGTCGCTCCCGGCGCGGAGGTTCAGGCCTGCACGTTCAGCTTCCCCTGACGGGCCGGGTGGCGCGGGAGGCGGGGTACGATCCGAGCATGGCCCCGCTTCCCGCCAACGTCCTCGTCATCGGAAACGACCTCGCCATCTCCTGGTCGGACGGAACCGAGACGTACCTTCCCCTGCAGGCGCTTCGCCGCCTCTGCCCGTGCGCCGGCTGCGCCGGCGAGCGCGATCTCTTCGGGCGTCTCGCGAAGCCTCCCCAGAAGCCCTACACGGGCGTTTCGTTCGAGGTCGCCGCGACGAGCCCCGTCGGCGGCTACGCGCTGCAGCTCTTCTGGAAGGACGGGCACAGCGACGGGCTCTACCCGTGGAAGGTCCTGAAGGAGTGGGGCGAGAAGCTGCCCGAGCTGCCGCCGCTCGAGGTGAAGACGCTCCTCCCGGCGCTGTGACGGCGCTCCGGCCGCACGGGACGGTCCGGGGAGGGAAGGGGACGCGATGACGGTCGAAGAGCTGAAGGCGCTTCTCGATGCCGGGGAGCCGCCGTACGTCCTGGACGTTCGCGAGCCGCTCGAGCTCCAGACGGCGCCCTTCCCCTTCCCGGTCCATCACGTTCCGATGCGGGAGGTGCCGCAGCACCTCGACGAGGTGCCGCGCGACGGCACCGTGGTGGTCGCCTGCCGGAGCGGCCAGCGGAGCGCCACCGTCGTCCAGTTCCTCCGGAAGAGCGGCGTTCCCGGAGCCGTGAACCTCGAGGGAGGAATCCTCGCCTGGTCGAGCCGGATCGACCCGAGCGTGCCCCGGTACTGAGTCGAAGCTCCCGTTTTGGGTGATAATTGCCGAACTCGCACAACGCGAGCCCCGGGAAGGAGGATCCATGCCCGTAGACGCCGAACGGCTTCGTCAGGTCGTCGAGTCGCTCCTGAAGGGCGACAAGTCGTTGAACGAAAAGGAGGTCAAGGCCGCGGCCGGAAAGCAGCTGAAGGTCCGGCCGAAGGAGATCGGCGCGGGAGCGATCCGGGAGGTTCGGCGAAAGCTCGGAATCGACCGCCCGGCGGCGCTCGCCTGGGCACGGGCGCACCTCGCGAAGACGCCGACGACCGAAGCGCGGGTCGTCATCGAGGCGGTCGCGGAGAAGTTCGGCATCCGCCTGGGGCCGCCGGACGTGACCCGGCTTCGCCCGCAGGAGGCCCGTCGCCCCCGGAAGAACGGCCGGAAGAAGGCGGGGAGGGTGAAGGTCCTGAAGCCCGAGGTCGTCGACGCCGCTCCGAAGAAGGGGCGCGGGAAGGCGCCGGCCGCGGAGCCGGCCGTCGTCGCCGGACCCGTCAAGGGAGAGGTCTCCGTGACGTTCCAGGGGCGCGGGACCCCGGAGGACCTGGCCCGGTTCTTCCTCTCCCTCTCGAAGAAGCCGCGCTGAACCCCGGCGGTTGACCGTCGACCCCCCGCCCCTCATAATGCCCGCCCCTCCAGGTTGGGGGGTCGTCCAATGGTAGGACTGCAGACTCTGGATCTGCCTATCGGGGTTCGAATCCCTGCCCCCCAGCCAACCTGACGAGACACGCCGCCCCCGGGCGGCGTTTTCGTTTCAGCCGGCGCGGGGGAGCCGGCGCGCGGAGATCGCCCCCTCGGCGAGGGTGAGGGCGAGGGCCGTGCCGGCGACGTCGGCAAGGAGGTCGGCCGCCTCCACCGCCCGCCCCGGGACGAACGACTGGTGCGCCTCGTCGCTGACCGCCCAGGCCGCGGCGGCCACGAGCAGCCCGACGACCCGGCGGCGGCGCGGCCAGCCTTCTCCGTCGCGTGCGGCCCGCCAGGCGAGGAGCGCGAGGAGGAAGAACCAGCCCCCGTGGGCCAGCTTGTCCGAGCCCGGAAACGGGGAGAGGGCGTCCGGCAGCCGGCTTCGGGACGAGAGCCAGAGCTGGACTCCCATCATCAGCGCCACCGGGAGCCAGAGGAGGAGCCTCCGGCCCCGTGGGGCCTTCGGAGCGGCGCCGGGCTCCGGGAGCCGACTCCCGGCCCTCCTCTCGTCGGCGGGTCGGTCTACGCCTCCCGCCCCTTCTTCTCGATCTTCGCCCACGTGTCGCGCAGTCCGACGGAGCGGTTGAAGACGGGCCGGCCGGGCGCCGAGTCGGGGTCGGCCGAGAAGTAGCCGAGCCGCTCGAACTGGAAGAACGCGCCGGGCGCCGCGCCGCCGAGCGCGGGCTCGACGAACGCCTGCCGCACCTCGAGCGAGGCCGGGTTCAGGTTCGAGAGCCAGTCTTGCCCCTCGGGGGCGTCGTTCGGGTCTTCCTTCGTGAAGAGGCGGTCGTAGAGGCGGACCTCCGCCGGGACGGCGTGCTCCGCCGAGACCCAGTGGATCGTCCCTTTCACCTTCCGCGCGGCGCCCTCGCCGCCGCTCTTCGAGGTCGGGTCGTACGTGCAGCGGAGCTCGACGACGTTGCCGGCGTCGTCCTTGACGACGTCCTCGCACCGGACGATGTAGCCCCAGCGGAGGCGGACCTCGCTCCCCGGGAAGAGGCGGTGGTACTTCGGAGGGGGCACCTCGCGGAAGTCATCCCGCTCGATGAAGAGCTCGCGGCCGAACGCGACCTTCCGCGTCCCGGCGGCCGAGTCCTCGGGGTTGTTCACCGCCTCGAGCTCCTCGACCCTCCCCTCGGGCCAGTTCGTGAGGACGACCTTCACGGGGTCGATCACGGCCATCCCGCGCGGGGCCCGCCGGTTGAGGTCCTCCCGGAGGCAATGCTCGAGGAGGGCGACGTCGACGACGCTGTCCCTCTTGGCGAGGCCGATCCTCTCGGCGAAGTCGCGGATCGCCTCGGGCGTGAAGCCCCGGCGGCGCAGGCCGGCGATCGTCGGCATCCGCGGGTCGTCCCAGCCGCGGACGTGCCCGCCCGTGACGAGGTGAAGCAGACGCCTCTTCGAGAGGAGCGTGTAGGTCAGGTTGAGGCGCGCGAACTCGATCTGGCGGGGGCGGTTCTCGAGGCCCAGCGCGATCAGGCACCAGTCGTAGAGCGGCCGGTGGTCCTCGAACTCGAGCGTGCAGAGCGAGTGGGTGATCCCCTCGATCCAGTCCGAGAGCGCGTGGGCGTAGTCGTACATCGGGTAGAGGCACCACTCGTCGCCCGTCCGGTGGTGGGTCGCCTTGCGGATCCGGTAGAGCGCCGGGTCGCGCAGGTTGATGTTCGGCGAGGCCATGTCGATCTTCGCCCGGAGAGTCCGCGAGCCGTCCTCGAACTCGCCCGCGCGCATCCGGCGGAAGAGGTCGAGGCTCTCCTCGGGCGAGCGGTCGCGGTACGGGCTGTTCTTCCCCGGCTCGGTGAGCGTCCCGCGCGTGGCGCGGACCTCGTCGGCCGTCAGGTCGCAGACGAACGCCTTCCCGCGCCGGATCAGCTCCTCGGCGAAGTCGTAGAGCCGCCCGAAGTAGTCCGAGGCGTAGTACTTCCCGGCCCAGTCGAAGCCGAGCCAGCGCACGTCCGCCTCGATGGCGTCGACGTACTCGACGTCCTCCTTCAGCGGGTTCGTGTCGTCGTAGCGGAGGTTGCAGGTCCCCCCGTACTCCTTCGCGACGCCGAAGTTCAGGCAGATCGACTTGGCGTGGCCGATGTGCAGGTACCCGTTCGGCTCGGGCGGGAAGCGGGTCGCGATCCGTGTGTGCCTGCCCGTCGCGAGGTCGTCCTCGACGATCTCGCGGATGAAGTCCTTGCCGGCGGTGGTCTCGGGGGCGGGGGTCGTCGTCTCTTCCATCGGGCGCCTCAGCTCGGGGCCGTCTCGCGCTCGATTCGCTCCGCGAGCGCGAGGACGCGCCGGCGGGTCGCCTCGAGGCCGAGGACCTCGATCATCTCGAAGAGGGGCGGGGAGGCGAGGGTGCCGGTCAGCGCGAGGCGGACCGGCTGGGCGAGGTCGCCGAGCTTCACCCCCGCCTCGGCGGCGAGGGCGCGGGCGGCCCCCTCGATCCCGGCGTGCGTCAGCGGCTCGACCGCCGCGATCCGCTCGAGGAACGTGCGGAGGAGAGGCGCGTTCGCCGGCTTTCCGAACTTCTTCATCCCCGCGGCGTCCCAGTCGGCCGGGTCGGCGACCCAGGACGAGAGCCCCTGCGCGAGCTCGACGAGCGTCTTCGCGCGCGGCTTCTGGAGCGGGATCGCGCGGAGGAGCGTCTCGTCGGGGCAGGCGGCTGGCACGCCGAACGGCTTCACGAGGTCGAGGAGGCGCGGCTCCGGGACGTCCTGGAGGTACTGGCCGTTCAGCCAGGCGAGCTTCTCGTGGTCGAAGCGCGAGGGGGAGG
>JADHED010001953.1_pt1 | contig 15548 bp, 12 predicted proteins | sample 8952041 | NCBI WGS metagenome assembly JADHED01 (sample SAMN16124423, study PRJNA663239) | bioreactor sludge metagenome | isolation source: sludge (control) | place: India:Bengaluru | collected 2018-09-08
GCGAGGGCGGTCGTACGGTGGGCGCCGGCGTGGTCGCGAAGATCCACGCCTAGCAGCGCCTGAACACAGTGTCCATGGCCGCCGGCCAGGGAGCAGGGTCCAATGCGTGACATCATCACCCTCGCTTGCAACGAGTGCAAGATGAGGAACTACACGACGAAGAAGAACAAGCGGCTCCATCCGGACCGGGTGCAGTTCAAGAAGTTCTGCCCGAAGTGCGGCAAGCACACGGATCACAAGGAGACCCGCTAGTCGAGAGCGGTAGCCGGGCGCCGGTCACCCCCGCGGGAGGGCCGGCGCGTGGCGGGGTTTCGCAGGGGTGTAGCTCAGTTGGTAGAGCATCGGTCTCCAAAACCGAGGGTCGCGGGTTCGAATCCTGCTGCCCCTGCCATCACGACCGCGACGCCGAGAAGGTGAGCACATGAACAAGCTGATGGCGTACTTCCGCGAGACCGCCCAGGAGATGAAGCGCGTCTCCTGGCCGAACCGTTCGGAGCTGAAGGAATCGACCGGGGTCGTCATCGTGACGGTGGCGGTGATCACGGTCTGCACGTTCGTTGTCGACAAGGTTCTGGATTTCGCCGTCAAGCAGATCATCACGCTGGGATAGCGGAGCCCCCGACAGGCGGGTCCAGGTTCCCTCGATATGTGGGCCCTGGAGGTGGAGGAATTGTCTCCACTTTCCGGGGTGCGTTTTTGCAAAGAAGCGGGGCAGGGTCAGGCATGAGCAGCCAAGACGGTAAGAAGCACGAGCAGGATCACGGCGACGACGGCGATTCGCTCTTTCTCGATCTGCCCGACGAGGTCGTGGTCCCCGCCGAGGAGGTGGACGAGCCCGCGACCCCCGCGCCCGCGCCGGCGGACGACGCCGACTTCAGCGACGCGGACCTCCTCGCGAGCATCGAACTCGAGATCCCGGCCGACGACCGCGCCGAGATCGAGCGCCGGGCGCACCTGAAGTGGTACACCCTCCACGCCAACACCGGCCACGAGAACAAGGTCAAGCGCAACATCGAGATGGCCATCAAGTCGAACCGGATGGAACCGTTCTTCGGCGATGTCCTGGTCCCGGTCCAGGAAGTCACCGAGATGAAGAACGGGAAGCGCGTCACCACCAAGCGCAAGTTCTTGCCCGGCTACGTGCTGGTCGAGATGGTGATGACCAAGGAAACGCACCACTTCATCAACAACATCCCGGGCGTGACCGGGTTCATCGGCGGCACGCCGCTGAAGCCGCAGGCCGTCGAGAAGGAAGAGGTCGACCGCATTCTCGGCCGCATCTCCCAGCCCGAGGAGGGCAAGGAGTCGGTGGTCGAGATCCCGTACAAGGTCGGCGAGAGCGTCCAGGTCATGGACGGGCCCTTCAGCGAGTGGATCGGCGTGGTGAACGAGATCAACCACGAGAAGGGCAAGCTCAAGGTGATGATCTCGATCTTCGGCAAGGAGACTCCGGTCGAGCTGGACTTCCTTCAGGTGAAGCCGGTCTAGCTCGCCGTTGCTCGGCGACGCGTGGGTTTTGTCTGGGCCCGCGCGCCGCGACCGCAGGCGCTCCTCTCAGCGCCGCGGACGTTCATAGAGACGGGACTGATCCGTCACGTGGGGCTTGGCCCTGGCAGACGAAGCAACGCGGGTGGTGGACTCTCCGCGGCGCCGCGTCCGCCGGGTGACCGGCCAGAGACCCTGATTGAAGGAGAACATGCTCATGGCCAAAAAAGTCATGACGCAGATTAAGTTGCAGATCAAGGCCGGCGTGGCCAACCCTGCCCCTCCGGTGGGACCCGCGCTCGGCCAGCATGGTGTCAACATCATGGAGTTCTGCAACACCTTCAACGAGCGGACCAAGGATCGGATTGGCTTGGTGATCCCGGTTGTGATCACGGTCTTCCAGGACCGTAGCTTCTCGTTCATCACCAAGACTCCGCCTGCCTCGGTGCTGTTGAAGAAGGCCGCCGGCCTCGAGTCCGGAAGCAAGGAACCCGGCAAGACCGTCGTCGGGAAGATCTCCCGCGACAAGGTCAAGGAGATCGCCGAGATGAAGATGGAGGATCTCAATGCCGGGTCGCTGGAAGCCGCGATGAAGATCATCGCCGGCACCGCCAGGAGCATGGGACTGGAGGTCGTCTGACGGCGCCTGACTGAGAAGACACGGCGCCGCGGTCATCGGCCAATTCGGGCCGGGGCCGGACGGGTGCCGGAGGTCGGGGGGCCTGCCGCGACGCAAGCCTGACCCGATCGATCCCTCTTGGTCTCTTGGAGATACCGTCGATGCAACACGGAAAGAACTACCGCAGCGCGAAGGTCCAGGTCGACAAGAACGTGGAAGTGCCCCTGGGCAAGGCCATGGCGACCCTGGAGGCCTTCCCCCGGGCGAAGTTCGACGAGACGGTCGACTTCGCCATCCGCCTGAACGTCAACCCGCGCCACGCCGACCAGATGGTCCGCGGCACGGTGGTCCTGCCCAACGGCACCGGACGGACCCAGCGTGTGCTCGTGATCACGCGCGGTCCCAAGGAGCAGGAGGCCAAGGACGCCGGCGCCGACATGGTGGGTGCCGACGAGTACCTGCCCAAGATCAAGGACGGCTGGACGGACTGCGACGTCATCATCGCCACGCCGGACATGATGGGTGAGCTCGGCAAGCTGGGCAAGATCCTCGGTCCGCGCGGTCTCATGCCGAACCCGAAGGTCGGGACGCTGACCAACGACATCGCCAAGGCCGTCAAGGAGGCCAAGGCGGGTCGTATCGAGTACCGGGTGGACAAGGCCGGCATCATCCACGCCCCCGTGGGCAAGCGGTCGTTCACGACCGCGCAGCTCGAGGAGAACATCCGCGCGCTGTACCACGAACTGGTCCGCGTGCGTCCGTCCGCGGTCAAGGGCGTGTACGTGAAGTCGGTCTTCGTGAGCGGGACGATGACGCCGGCCATCCGCGTCGAGCCCGGCTCGATGAGCTAGGCGGGGAAGGCCCCGAGCGCTGTAAGGAAGGGATTACGATATGCCACGTCCGGAGAAGATTGCCGAGGTCAAGGCGATCACCGAGAGCTTCCAGGCGGCCCAGTCCATCGTGCTGGCCGACTACACGGGGCTCACGGTGTTGCAGATGACGGCATTCCGGTCTCTGTGCCGCGCGAAGAACATCGAGTGCCGGGTCGTCAAGAACCGGCTCGCGATGATCGCCGCGGGCAACGCCGACCTGTCCGTGATCAAGGATCACCTCAAGGGCCCCACCGCGCTGGTGATGGGGATGGACAGCCAGGTCGAGGCCGCGAAGCTGGTCGTCGAGTTCGCCAAGACCAACGAGAAGATGAAGGTCAAGGGCGGTGTGGTCGACGGCGGGTACATCACCGCCGACCGCGTGGTGACCCTGTCGAAGGTGCCGAGCCGCGACGAGCTGATCGCCAAGATGATGGGCTCGATCAATTCGCCGGCCACGGGCCTGGCCATGGTCATGAACGGCGTCGCCGCTGCGCTCACGCGCGCCGTGGATGCCGTCGCCAAGCAGAAGGCTGCCGCCTGAACCGTCGTGTGAACGTGAGTAACCACCGGTCGCCGGCGAGGCGGCCGTGAACCAGACAGACGAGGAGAGAGAACCATGTCCGAGACCATCAATCTCAGCGCGAACGCCCAGAAGGTCCTCGAACTCATCGAGAGCATGACCGTCCTCGAGGCGGCCGACCTGGTGAAGGCGATGGAGGAGAAGTTCGGCGTGAGCGCCGCCGCGCCCGTGGCCATGGCCGCCGCGCCCGCCGCCGCCGCCGTCGAGGAAGTCAAGGATGAGTTCACCGTCGTCCTGACCGGCGTGGGCGACAAGAAGATCCAGGTCATCAAGGAGATCCGGGCGATCACCAACCTGGGTCTGAAGGAAGCCAAGGATCTCGTCGAGGCCGCCCCGACCAGCGTCAAGGAAGGGTGCACCAAGGCCGAGGCCGAGCAGATCAAGGCCAAGCTCGAGGAAGTCGGCGCGATCGTCGACCTCAAGTAGTCGGTCCGCAAGACTCGATCTACACCGCCGCTCCGGACCGCGCGTCGGTTCCGGAGCGGCGGGATCCCGGCGCCGCGGGGATGGCGCCGGCTGGCAAGGCCCCCCTTCGCGCGAGGAAGTGGATTCGTGAGCCGCAAGATCCCGATCGACAGCTTCACCGGTCGCGTCAATTTCTCGAAGCTGCAGCGCGAAGAGGAGATGCCCAATCTCCTCGCCGTCCAGCTCGAGTCGTACCATGACTTCCTCCAGGTCGGATCGCGGACCGGCGAGAGGAACGAGATCGGCCTGGAAGGCGTCTTCCAGACCATCTTCCCCATCGAGTCGACCCGCGGGCACCTGGTCATGGAGTACATCAGCTACACCACCGGCGAGCCCAAGTACGGCATCGAAGAGTGCCAGGAGCGCGGTCTGTCGTTCAGCGTGCCGCTGAAGGTGCGCCTGCGCCTGGTCGTCAAGGACCAGGAAGAGGGCGCTCCCGCGGCCGAGCTGCAGATCCGCGACATCCAGGAGCAGGAGGTCTATCTCGGCGAGTTGCCGATGATCACCGACAAGGGGACCTTCATCATCAACGGCGCCGAGCGCGTCATCGTGTCGCAGCTGCACCGCTCGCCGGGCGTGTTCTTCAGCGACGAGACGCACCCCAACGGCCGCCGCCTGTTCCGCGCGCGCATCATCCCCTACCGCGGGTCTTGGGTCGAGTTCACGACGGACATCAACGACGTCCTCTACGTCCACATCGACCGCAAGCGCAAGCAGCCGGTGTCGATGCTCCTGCGGGCCCTCGGCTTCGAGACCAACGAGAAGATCATCGAGCTCTTCCACCAGGTCGAGACCACGCCGATCCCGCGCAAGGGCACCAAGAAGTACGACGCCCTGCTGGAGGAGCTCGAGGGCCGGGTGCTCGCCGCCGACATCACGCGTCCCGAGGCCGACGCGCCGTTCGCCGTCGCCGGGACGGTCGTCGACGCGCTCCTGAAGGAAGAGATCCTGAACTCGGGCGCCGCCGAGGTGCGGCTGATCGACCGCAACGAGGTCTCCGCGAACAAGCCGAGCCTGATCCTCAACACGTTGCGCAAGGATCCCACCAAGACGCAGGACGAGGCCCTGCGCCGCTTCTACCAGCTGCTGCGCCCCGGCGACCCGCCGAGCGAGGAAGTCGCGCGCCAGCTCTTCGAGCGGCTCTTCTTCCACGAGAAGCGCTACGACCTCGCCGAGGTCGGCCGCTACAAGATGAACCGGCGGCTCGGCCTCGACGTCGACCGCCACACCACGACGCTGACCCCGGCCGACTTCCTGGCCATCATCCACGAGATGACGGCCCTGTTCCGCGGCGTGGGCGAGATCGACGACATCGATCACTTCGGCAACCGCCGCATCCGCTCGGTCGGCGAACTGCTCGCGAACCAGTTCTCGGTGGGCCTGTCGCGCATGGCGCGCATCATCAAGGAGCGGATGCAGCCAGTTCATGGACCAGACCAACCCGCTGAGCGAGCTGACGCACAAGCGCCGTCTCAGCGCCCTCGGCCCCGGCGGTCTGCACCGCGATCGCGCCGGCTTCGAGGTGCGCGACGTGCACTACACGCACTACGGGCGGATGTGCCCGGTCGAGACGCCGGAAGGCCCGAACATCGGCCTCATCGCCAGCCTCGCGACCTACGCGCGCATCAACCGGTTCGGCTTCATCGAGTCGCCGTACCGGCTGGTGAAGGAAGGCCGTCTCGCCAAGAAGGTCGAATACCTGACGGCGGACCAGGAGGACGGCGTCACCATCGCGCAGGCGAACGCGCCCGTCGACGAGAAGGGGACCTTCGTGCGCGACCGCGTGCTCTGCCGCTACCGCGGCGAGTACCCGATGGCGCAGCCCGCCGAGGTCGACTACATGGACGTCTCGCCGAAGCAGATCGTCTCAGCGGCCGCGTCCCTGATCCCGTTCCTCGAGCACGACGACGCCAACCGCGCGTTGATGGGCTGCAACATGCAGCGCCAGGCCGTGCCGCTGCTGCGCGCCGAGGCGCCGATCGTCGGCACGGGCATGGAGAAGAAGATCGCCATCGACTCCGGCGCGGTGATCGTGGCCGAGGCCGACGGCATCGTCGAGTCGGCGGCGGCCGACGCCATCACCGTGCGCTACGACGAGCCGGACATCGTCAAGGCCGACGACTTCTTCAAGTCGGGCGGCCAGGTGGAGTACCGGCTGAAGAAGTTCCGGCGCTCCAACCAGGACACCTGCTACAACCAGAAGCCCCTGGTGCACCCCGGCCAGCGCGTGAAGAAGGGCGACATCCTCGCCGACGGCCCCAGCACCAACCAGGGCGAGCTGGCCCTCGGTCGTAACCTGCTGGTCGCCTTCATGCCCTGGGGCGGCTACAACTTCGAGGACGCGATCCTGATCAGCGAGCGCTGCGTCAAGGAAGACGTCTACACCTCGCTGCACATCGAGGAATTCGAGCTGCAGGTGCGAGACACCAAGCGCGGCGTCGAGGAAGTCACGCGCGAGATCCCCAACGTGGGCGAAGAGGCGCTGAAGAACCTCGACGAGGAAGGCATCATCTACGTCGGCGCCCGCGTGCGCCCCGGCGACATCATGGTCGGCAAGGTCACGCCGAAGGGCGAGACCGAGCTGTCCCCCGAGGAGAAGCTGCTGCGGGCCATCTTCGGCGAGAAGGCCGGCGACGTGAAGGACGCCTCCCTGAAGGCGCCTCCGGGCATGGACGGCATCGTCGTCCAGGTCAACGTCTTCAGCCGCCAGGACCGCAACACGCGTTCCAAGAAGGAAGAGAAGCGGCAGCTCGACGCCCTGCGCCGCCGCCGCAACCGCAAGCGCGAGAAGGTCGATCAGGTCGCCACGCAGCGGCTGCACGAGATCCTGCTCGGCGAGACGGCGCACCACATCATCGACGCCAACACCGGCGAGGTGCTGGTCAAGTCGAGCCGCAAGCTGACCAAGGCCACGCTCGACGAGCTCGACCTGACGGCGATCCACTGGGGTCTGCCGCTGATCAAGGACGAGAAGAAGGATGCCCGCGTGCGCGCCATCTTCGAGGCGGCGAGCCGCGAGCGCGACCGCATCGAGGTCGAGTACGAGAAGGAGTGCGAGCGGGCGCTGCGCGGCGACGAGCTGCCGCCCGGCGTCGTGAAGCTCGTGAAGGTGTACGTCGCCCGGCGGCGCGAGCTGCAGGTCGGCGACAAGATGGCCGGCCGGCACGGCAACAAGGGCGTGGTCTCCAAGATCATGGCCGAGGCCGACATGCCGTATCTGGCCGACGGCACGCCCGTGGACATCGTGCTCAACCCCCTCGGCGTGCCGAGCCGTATGAACCTGGGCCAGATCCTCGAGACCCACCTCGGGTGGGCGGCGGCCAGGGAGGGCGTTCGGGTCATGACCCCGGTCTTCGACGGCGCCAGCATCGAGGAGATCAAGGAAGCTCTGGAGCGCAACAGCCTGCCGACCAGCGGCAAGGCGACGCTCCATGACGGCCGCACCGGCGAGGCCTTCGACAAGCCGGTGACCGTGGGCGTCATCTACATGTTGAAGCTGCACCACCTGGTCGAAGAGAAGATCCACGCGCGCTCCATCGGCCCCTACAGCCTGGTCACCCAGCAGCCGCTGGGCGGCAAGGCGCAGTTCGGCGGCCAGCGCTTCGGCGAGATGGAGGTCTGGGCGCTGGAGGCGTACGGCGCCGCCAATTGCCTCCAGGAGATGCTGACGGTCAAGTCGGACGACGTGACCGGCCGGTCGAAGATCTACGAGGCCATCGTCAAGGGCGAGAACCCGCCCGAGCCGGGCATTCCCGAGTCCTTCAACGTGTTGATGAAGGAACTCATGAGCCTGTGCCTGGACGTCAGCCTGGAATCGCCGAACGAAGGCAACGCGTAGACCCCGCAGCCGGCGGGGGCCGCCCCTGCACGGCCAGGAGGATAGACAATGCTCGGATTGAGGCAGCGTGAGGACTCCCGCCACCAGGATTGCAGCGCGATCCTGATCCAGCTCGCATCTCCGGACAAGATCCGCGAGTGGAGCTACGGCGAGGTGACCAAGCCGGAGACCATCAACTACCGCACCTTCAAGCCGGAGAAGGACGGGCTCTTCTGCGAGCGTATCTTCGGCCCCGTGAAGGACTGGGAGTGCAACTGCGGCAAGTACAAGCGCATTCGCTTCCGCGGGATCGTCTGCGACAAGTGCGGCGTCGAGGTGACGCAGAGCAAGGTGCGTCGCGAGCGGCTGGGCCACATCGAGCTGGCCGTGCCCATCGCGCACATCTGGTTCTTCAAGGGGCTGCCGAGCCGCATCGGCCAGCTGCTGGACATCAAGGTCAAGGATCTCGAGCGCGTCCTGTACTACGAGTCGAGCGTCGTCATCGACCCCAAGAACACGGATCTGCAGCCGGGCGACATCCTCAGCGACGAGGAGTGGTGGGACCTCAAGGAAGAGCATCCCGACTGGGACTGCGTCATGGACATGGGGGCGGACGCCATCCGCAACCTGCTGGCGCGGATCGATCTCGAGGCTCTCGACCAGGATCTGCGCGCGAAGATCAAGACCGAGACCTCGGTCCAGCGCAAGAAGTCGTTGCTGAAGCGGCTGAAGGTGGCCGACGCCTTCCGCCAGTCGAACAACCGGCCCGAGTGGATGATCCTCGACTGCGTGCCGGTGCTGCCGCCGGATCTGCGCCCGCTGGTGCCCCTGGACGGCGGCCGCTTCGCGACCAGCGACCTGAACGACCTCTACCGTCGCGTGATCAACCGCAACAACCGCCTCAAGAAGCTCATCGAGATCAAGGCGCCCGGCGTCATCCTGCGCAACGAGAAGCGCATGCTGCAGGAGGCGGTCGACGCCCTCTTCGACAACGGACGCCGCTCGCGCGCCGTCAAGGGCCAGGGCAACCGGCCGCTCAAGTCGCTCAGCGACATGATCAAGGGCAAGAAGGGCCGCTTCCGCCAGAACCTGCTCGGCAAGCGCGTCGACTACTCCGGCCGTTCGGTCATCGTGGTCGGCCCCGAGCTGAAGCTGTACCAGTGCGGCCTGCCCAAGAGCATGGCCCTCGAGCTGTTCAAGCCCTTCATCATCCGCAAGCTGGAGGAGAAGGGTTACGTCCAGACGGTCAAGAGCGCCAAGAAGCTGGTCGAGCAGGAGCGCCCCGAGGTCTGGGACATCCTCGAAGAGATCATCCGCGACCACCCGGTGTTGCTTAACCGCGCCCCGACCCTGCACCGCCTGGGCATCCAGGCTTTCGAGCCGATCCTCATCGAGGGCAAGGCGATCCGCATCCACCCGCTGGTCTGCACCGCGTTCAACGCGGACTTCGACGGCGACCAGATGGCCGTGCACGTGCCCCTGGGCTACGAGGCCCAGCTCGAGGCGCGCCTGCTGATGCTCTCGCCGCTGAACATCCTGTCCCCGGCCAGCGGCGAGCCCATCGCGACGCCGAGCCAGGACATGGTGCTCGGCTGCTACTACCTCACGCTCGAGCGCCGCGGCGACAAGGGCGAGGGCAAGGTCTTTTCCGGCCCGGACGACGCGCTGGCCGCCTACGAGGCGGACCTCGTCAGCAAGCATGCCCTGATCAAGGTGCGCTTCCCGGACCGCGGCATCGTGGAGACCACCGTCGGCCGCATCATGTTCAACCTGATCCTGCCGCCGGGTTCCGAGTACGTGAACAAGGCCCTCGGCAAGAAGCCGCTGGCGCAGGTCGTCGGCCAGGTGCACCACCGCCTCGGCACCACGGCGTGCATGCAGTTCCTCGACCGTCTCAAGCTGCTCGGGTTCCATCACGCGACCGAGGGCGGCGTCTCGATCGGCATCGACGACATCCTGATCCCGCCCGAGAAGGGGCAGATCATCGCCGATGCGCAGCGCGTGGTCGAGGGCATCGTCGACCAGCATCGCAAGGGCATCATCACCAACCGCGAGCGCTACAACAAGGTCATCGACAAGTGGACGCAGGTCACCAACGAGATCCGCGACCGCATGTTCGACCACCTCGCGCAGAGCGACCAGGGCTTCAACCCGGTCTACATGATGAACGCGTCGGGCGCCCGCGGTTCCGCCGACCAGATCAAGCAGCTGGCCGGCATGCGCGGTCTGATGGCCAAGCCCCAGAAGAAGATCACCGGCGGCTTCGGCGAGATCATCGAGCAGCCCATCATCGCGAACTTCCGCGAGGGCCTGACCATGCTCGAGTACTTCATCTCGACGCACGGCGCCCGCAAGGGTCTGGCGGACACCGCGCTCAAGACGGCCGACGCCGGCTACCTGACGCGTCGTCTGGTGGACGTCGCGCAGGACATCGTGATCAACGAGATCGACTGCGGCACGCTGCGCGGCATCGAGATGACGGCGCTGAAGGAAGGCGAGAAGACCATCGAGCCGCTCAGCGAGCGCATCGTGGGCCGTGCCGCGGCCGAGGACGTCTTCGACGCCCAGGACGAGTTCCTGGTCGAGTCCGGCCAGGTCATCACCAAGGCCGTGGCGGAGCGCATCGAGGACGCCGGGATCGATTCGGTGAGCGTCCGCTCGGTCCTCACCTGCGAGTCCCGCCGCGGCATCTGCGCGCTGTGCTACGGCTTCAACCTGGCCGAGGACAAGCTGGTGGACATCGGCGAGCCCGTCGGCGTCATGGCCGCGCAGTCCATCGGCGAGCCCGGCACGCAGCTCACCCTGCGAACGTTCCACATCGGCGGCACGGCGAGCCGTATCGTCGAGCAGAACATCAAGGCGGCGGCGGCGGACGGCAAGATCGTCTTCAGCAAGGACGTCAAGCTGGTCAAGAACGACCGCGGCGACATGATCTCCATCGGCCGCAAGGGCGAGATCAACCTGGTGCGGACCAACGGCGTCACCCGCAGCCACATGACCGTGCCCTATGGCGCCAAGGTCTTCGTCAAGGACAACCAGAAGGTCGAGAACGGGGCGCCCATCTTCGAATGGGATCCGTTCGCCGACTACATCCTCGCCGAGAAGACCGGCATCGTGGAGTGGGTGGACATCGAGCCCGGCGTCAGCCTCTCGGAGGAGCTCGACGAGCGCTCGAAGATGAAGCAGCCCGTGATCATCGAGCCGATGGGCAAGGCGCTGCACCCCGCCATCCGCATCGTCGCCGACAAGAGCGGCCGCAAGGTCGCCGAGTACATCATCCCGACGGGCGCCTTCCTGCTGGTCCAGGACCACCAGGAAGTCTCCGCCGGCACCCAGCTGGTCAAGATCCCGCGCGAGGTCACCCAGAGCGGCGACATCACCGGCGGTCTGCCCCGCGTGGCCGAACTCTTCGAGTCGCGGCGCCCGCGCGACGCGGCGACGGTCACGGAGATCGACGGCATCGTCGAGTTCCGCGGCACCACTCGCGGCCTGCGCCGGATCGTCGTGCGCGGCGAGGCCGGGGCCGAAAAGGAATACCTCATCCCCCACGGCAAGCACGTGCGGACGTACGAGGGCGAACGCGTGGTGGCGGGCGACCGCCTCACCGAGGGCCCGATCAACCCGATGGACATCCTGGCCATCAAGGGCGTCAATGCCGTGCAGACCTACCTGGTCAACGCGATCCAGGAGGTCTACCGCCTGCAGGGCGTGAAGATCAACGACAAGCACATCGAGATCATCGTCTCGCGGATGCTCCAGAAGGTGGCGATCCTCAATCCGGGCGACACCCCCTTCCTCGAGGGCGAACAGGCGCCGAAAAAGGGTGTCGACGAGGCGAACAACGAGATCTCGCGCAAGAACGTCGAGTTGCGCCAAAAGGGCGAACCCGAGCTGGAGCCGGCCACCTTCGAGCCGCTCCTGCTGGGCATCACCAAGGCGAGCCTGACCACCGACTCCTTCATCAGCGCGGCCAGCTTCCAGGAAACCACCCGGGTGCTGACCGACGCGGCCACCCGCAGCAAACGGGACGAGCTGCGGAGCCTGAAGGAAAACGTGATCATGGGCCACCTCATTTCCGCCGGCACGGGCATGACCAAGTACAAGAGCCTGGCGGTGGAGGACCCCGATGTGGAGGACGACCAGATCCTCGAGGCGCTCGAACAGCTGGAATCCCTGGCTTCGCTGCCCCTGGAGGACCTGGATCTGGATTCCGAGGCGGATTCCGCCGCGGACTAACGCGGGCTTGACAACACCACGGGGTGAAGCTATTATTCGCCCCTTGTCGTTCACGGATTTAGGCGGCAGACGCCGAAATGGCGGTCTGTCCGGCCCTCCCTGTCCGGCCGTAAGGTCAGGAAACACCGTCCGGCGCAGCCGGATGTCAGCAGCAGGAGACTGAACTTGCCGACACTGAATCAGCTGGTCCGCAAGGGCCGTTTGGCGCCGAAATACAAGAGCAAGTGCCCGGCCCTGCTGTCGTGCCCCCAGCGCAAGGGTGTGTGCACGCGCGTGTACACCCAGACGCCGAAGAAGCCGAACTCCGCGTTGCGGAAGATCGCCCGTGTGCGTCTGACCAACGGGATCGAGGTCACGGCCTACATCCCCGGCGAGGGTCACAACCTGCAGGAGCACAGCATCGTGCTCGTGCGCGGCGGCCGCGTGAAGGACCTGCCCGGCGTGCGTTATCACATCATCCGCGGCACGCAGGACGCGTCCGGGGTCGATGGTCGTCGCCAGGGTCGGTCGAAGTACGGCGCCAAGCGCCCCAAGCCCGGCCAGCCGGCCAAGACCAAGGGCAAGGGCAAGTAGTCAAGATTGTTACGGCGCGGGACGGGATCCCGGGCCGATTGAGGCGGCTGTCGCCGCCAAGGAGCCAAGATGTCGAGACGTCGTTCTCCCGAGAAGCGTGATCTGCCGCCGGATGCCCGCCACGGTGACCTGATGGTCACCAAGCTGATCAACTATGCGATGCGGGATGGCAAGCGCAGCACGTCCGAGCGCTCGGTCTACAACGCGTTCGACATGATCAAGGACAAGACTGGTCAGGAAGGTGTCGAGATCTTCCGCATGGCCTTGAACAATGTGAAGCCGGGCGTCGAGGTCAAGTCTCGCCGCATCGGCGGTGCCACCTACCAGGTGCCGGTCGAGGTCCGTCCGGAGCGTCGGACCCAGCTGGCCCTGCGGTGGATCATCACGTTTGCCCGGACCAGGCCGGAGAACAGCTTCGCTGAGCGTCTGGCCGCCGAGTTGATTCTGGCGAGTAAGAACGAAGGACCGTCTATCAAGAAGCGCGAGGATACCCACCGCATGGCTGATGCGAACAAGGCGTTCGCCCACTGCCGTTGGTAATGGTCCCTCTCGTTCGTTCCGACAGCGCCTGAACCGTCGAAGGATCGCACATCTCAATAGCCTGATGATTGCCACTCGCGCACGGATGCGCGGGGGCTAGAGGCAAGGGAGAACGTGCAGCCCCGATCCGGGGTACTGCGCGCGTTGTCTTGCCGCGAGTCCGTAGCGACGTTCGCGGCTGCGCATTGGAGTGTCCGGTGGCCCGCAAGGTGGCATTGGAAAAGATCCGGAATATCGGGATCATGGCTCATATCGACGCCGGTAAAACGACGACGACTGAGCGTGTCCTGTTTTATACCGGACGCATCCACCGCCCGGGCGAGATCGACGACGGCGCCACGCAGATGGACTACATGGAGCAGGAGCGCGAGCGCGGCATCACCATCACGTCGGCGGCCACCACCACCTCCTGGCGCGATCACTGGATCAACCTGATCGACACTCCCGGCCACGTGGACTTCACGGTCGAGGTCGAGCGCAGCCTGCGCGTGCTCGACGGAGCCGTCGCCGTCTTCTGCGGCGTCGGCGGCGTCGAGCCCCAGAGCGAGACGGTCTGGAAGCAGGCCGACCGCTACGGCGTGCCCCGCCTCGCCTTCGTGAACAAGATGGACCGCCTCGGCGCCGACTTCGACCGCGTGCTCGGCATGATGCGCGATCGGCTGCACGCCCGGCCCGTGCCGGTGGTCCTGCCGATCGGCAGCGAGGACTCCTTCCGCGGCATCATCGACCTGATCGACATGCGCGCCCGGCTGTTCCACGAGGAAGACCTCGGGTCCACCTGGGAGGACGCGCCGATCCCGGCCGAGTACGTCGCCGCCGCCGCCGAGGCGCGCCTGGCCATGATCGAGGCCGCCGCCGAGCACGACGAAGAGGTCATGGAACTCTTCGTCGCGGAGAAGGAGCCGTCGTCCGCGCAGCTGGCGAAGGCTCTGCGTCGCGGCACCCTCGCCGCCAGCCTGGTGCCGGTCTTCTGCGGCTCCGCGCTCAAGAACAAGGGCGTGCAGCGGCTGCTCGACGGCGTCGTCGACTTCCTGCCGTCGCCTCTCGACCGCGAGGGCGTGCAGGGTCACGACCCGCAGAGCGACGCGGCGATCGTGCGCCAGCCGTCCGACGACGAGCCCTTCAGCGCGCTGGTCTTCAAGATCGCGTCCGACCAGCACGCGGGCACCCTGGCCTTCACGCGGATCTACAGCGGCCTGCTGGAATCCGGCAAGGTCGCGCTGAACGTGAACACGGGACGACGCGAGCGGGTGCAGAAGATCTTCCGCATGCACGCGGACAAGCGCGAGGAACTCGCCGAGGCCCGCACGGGCGACATCGTCGCCATCGTCGGGCCCAAGGAGCTGCGCACCGGCACCACGCTCGCTGACCTCGAGGCGCCGATCCTGCTCGAGCCGATGACCTTCCCGGAGCCGGTGATCTACGTCGCGATCGAGCCGAAGACCAAGGCCGACGGCGACAAGCTGGTCGACGCGCTGGCGAGCCTGAGCCTCGAGGATCCGACCTTCCAGGTGAAGAAGGATCCCGACAGCGGCCAGACCGTGATCTGGGGCATGGGCGAGCTGCACCTGGAGATCATCACCGACCGTCTGCAGCGCGAGTTCAAGGTCGCCTGTAACGTCGGCCGTCCGCAGGTGGCCTACCGCGAGACCATCACCGTCGCCGTGACCAGCGAGTACGAGCACCGCAAGGAGCTCGGCGGACGCGGCAACTACGCGCGCGTGAAGCTGGCGCTGGCCCCCGCCGAGTACGGCTCGGGCGTGCACTTCGCGAGCGAGCTCGCGCCGGGCGCGCTGCCGGCCGAGTTCGTCAACGCGATCGAGAACGGCGCGCGCCAGGCGGCCGAGACCGGCATCCTGGCGGGCTACGCCCTGGTGGACCTGACGGTGCGACTGCTGGACGCCGCGCAGATCGAGGGCGAGTCCATGGAGTCCGATTTCGCCTACGCGGCGACGGAAGCCTTCTGGAACGGCGCCCGCGATGCGAAGCCCACCCTGCTGGAGCCCGTGATGCAGGTCGAGGTCGTCGTCCCGGATCAGTACCTGGGCGACGTCACCAGCCACCTCAACGCCCGCCGCGGCAAGATCACCGGGATGGAGCAGGTCCGCATGGACCGCGTCATCCAGGCGGAAGTGCCGCTCACCGAGATGTTCGGTTACGCCACCCAGCTCCGCTCTCTGTCGCAGGGGCGGGGGGTGTACACGATGCAGCTGGCGCGCTATGAACGCGTGCCGGAGAAGATCGCCGCGCAGATCACGCGGCTGTACGTGGGAAGCTAGCGTTTCCCCGCCGAGGAGGAGTCAGGAATGGCGCGTGCGAAGTTCGAGCGTACGAAGGACCACGTGAACGTCGGAACGATCG
>JADHED010001972.1_pt1 | contig 15544 bp, 11 predicted proteins | sample 8952041 | NCBI WGS metagenome assembly JADHED01 (sample SAMN16124423, study PRJNA663239) | bioreactor sludge metagenome | isolation source: sludge (control) | place: India:Bengaluru | collected 2018-09-08
GCGAGGGCGGTCGCACGGTCGGTGCCGGCGTCGTCACCAAGATCCTGAAGTAGGCGATGTCATTTGCATGCCGTCGATCGAGACGGAGGTTAACGGCGTTAGGGGCATAGCTCAGCTGGTAGAGCGGCGGTCTCCAAAACCGCAGGTCGCGGGTTCGAACCCTGCTGCCCCTGCCATGATGACGACAGGAAATGGCCAAGATTAACATCGCCCAATTCGTCCGTGAGGTTCGGCAGGAAACCGCGAAGGTCACGTGGCCGACCCGGCGCGAGACCGCGCTATCGACCGCCATGGTCATGCTCATGGTTGTCGTGGCGGCCGTGTTCTTCCTCGTCGTTGATCAGCTGCTCGCTTTCGGCGTGCGCATCCTGTTGGGAATCTGAGGATGACGATTACAATGGATGCGCGCTGGTACGTCATTCATGTCTACTCGGGCTTCGAGCAGAAGGTCGCCCAGTCGATCGAGGAGCAGGCGCGCCAGGCCGGCATGAGCGAGCGCATCCAGCAGGTGCTGGTGCCGGTCGAGGAGGTCGTCGAGATCCGGCGTGGCCAGAAGGAAAAGGCCAGGCGCAAGTTCTTTCCCGGCTACGTGCTGGTGAAGATGGATATGACCGATGAGACGTGGCACCTGGTCAAGAATACGCCCAAGGTGACCGGGTTTCTCGGCGGGCGCGGCCGGCCGTCGCCGATCACCGAGGGCGAGGCGCAGCGGATCTTGCATCAGGTGCAAGAGGGTATCGAGCGGCCGAAGCCGGCGCTGGTGTTCGAGGTCGGCGAGCAAGTGCGGGTTTGCGACGGGCCGTTCAACTCGTTCAGCGGCATTGTCGAAGAGGTCGATGAAACGCGCGCGCGCCTGAAAGTCGCGGTGTCGATTTTCGGCCGGGCGACGCCGGTCGAGCTGGAATATTCACAGGTTGAGAAGACTTAAGGCGGCGCGGCCGAGGCCGTTGCGCGCACAGGCGTTTGGTGCCGGGGAGTTGGTATGGCGAAGAAAGTGACGGGTTACATCAAGCTGCAGGTGCCGGCCGGAAAGGCGAACCCGTCGCCGCCGATCGGCCCGGCGCTGGGCCAGGCTGGCCTCAACATCATGGAGTTCTGCAAGCAGTTCAACGCCAAGACGCAGAACATTGAAGTCGGCATGCCGGTCCCGGTGGTGATCACCGCCTTTGCCGATCGCACCTTCACGTTCGTGATGAAGACGGCGCCGATGTCGTATCTGCTGAAGAAGGCGGCCGGTGTCGGCAAGGGTTCGGCCAACATCTTGCGCCAGAAGGTGGGGCAGGTGACGCAAGCGCAGGTGCGGCAGATCGCCGAACAGAAGATGACGGATCTCAATGCCAAGGACCTCGAAGGGGCCGTCCGCATGGTTGTCGGATCGGCGCGCTCGATGGGTCTTGAAGTGGTGGACTGACGACGATGGCTGACGGCAAGAGGCTCAAACAGGCGGCTGCGGGCGTCGACCGCGTCCGTCTCTACACGCTCGACGAGGCGGTGGACCTGGTCAAGAAGAACGCCACCGCCAAGTTCGACGAGACCGTGGAAGTGGCGATCCGCTTAGGCGTCGATCCGCGCCATGCCGATCAGATGGTGCGCGGCGTGGTCAGCCTGCCGAACGGCACCGGCAAGTCGGTCCGGGTCGCGGTGTTCGCCAAGGGCGACAAGGCGGCCGAGGCGACCGCGGCGGGCGCCGACATCGTCGGTGCCGAGGATCTGATGCAACGGATCCAGGGCGGCGAGATCGCCTTCGACCGCTGCATTGCGACGCCCGACATGATGGGCGTCGTTGGCCGGCTCGGCAAGATCCTGGGCCCCCGCGGCCTGATGCCGAATCCGAAGCTCGGCAGCGTCACCCAGGACGTCGTGTCCGCGGTGAAGGCGGCGAAGGCAGGCCAGGTCGAGTTCCGCGCCGAAAAGGCCGGCATCGTCCACGCCGGCGTCGGCAAGGCGAGCTTTTCGGCCGGCGCCCTGACGGAGAACGTGCGGGCGCTGATCGACGCCATCCTCAAGGCCAAGCCGGCCGGTGCCAAGGGAACGTATCTGCAGAAGATCAGCTTGAGCTCGACCATGGGGCCGGGCGTGCGCTTGAGTGTGAGCGCGGTCGTGTCATAGCGGTCGCGGCAAGGAACGGCCGGATCGCCACCCCGTACGGGCGGCGGTCCAGTCGAGAACGCCGCGGGCGGCTTCGGCCTTGAGCCTTGCGGCGGTGAGAGCCTGTCCAAGACAGCAGGTGCAGCCCGCCGGCGGGAGAAGCCGGTCGGGCCGCAGAATGGAGGCAACTCCGCCTGCCGAGACGGTTGACGAAGCAAAGACCCGGGCGAGGCTTCGCCGTGCGCCCGGATTGGCTTGAACCGGTGCCCTGGACAGGGTGACCGGCCTGCTGGGACGGCGAAATCCGTCATCCCGGTTGGCTGCAACAGTGTTGGCAGCGCAGGTTCCGCGCCGGTGTCGGCGGACTCGGACCTGAGAACGGGGATAATGGATGGATCGTTCACAAAAGGAAGCATGGATCGCATCGCTGCATCAGACCTTGAATGAGACGGCGGCTGTGGTGGTGACGCATTACAGCGGCTTGAACGTCGCTGAACTCGGCGACTTGCGGGTGCGCATGCGCTCGGCCGGGGCAGGCCTGATGGTAACCAAGAACAGGCTCGCGCGGCTGGCCTTGGCCGGCACGCCATTTCAGGCGCTCGAAGGTCTGTTCCGCGGCCCGACCGCGATCGCGTTTTCGCGTGACCCGGTCGCACCGGCCAAGGTGGCGACCGCGTTCGCGAAAACCAACGCCAAGCTGGTCATTCTGGGCGGCGCACTGCCAACCCAGGTGCTCGATGCGGACGGCGTGCGGACGCTGGCGACCCTGCCGTCGCTGGATGAGATCCGCGGCAAGTTGATCGGCCTCATGAATGCGCCGGCAACAAAGCTGGCGCAGGTTCTGCAGGCGCCGGCGGCACGCATGGTCGGGGTGCTGAAGGCACAAAGTGAAAAGGACGCGGCCGCCTGAAATGGCGTGGCTCGCGCGTGAAACATCGGTTTAAGCCAAGGAGTAGATGAAGATGGCCAATCTTGAGCAACTGGTCGAAAGCCTCTCGCAGCTGACGGTCGTCGAGGCGGCGCAGCTGAGCAAGATGCTGGAAGAGGCATGGGGCGTATCGGCAGCGGCGCCGGTTGCGGTTGCCGCGGTTGCGGCGGGCGCGGGTGCGCCGGCTGCTGCTGAGGCGGCCGAGGAGAAGACCGAGTTTGACGTCATCCTCGCCACCATCGGCGAGAAGAAGATCAACGTCATTAAAGAGGTGCGTGCGGTCACCGGGCTCGGCCTGAAGGAGGCCAAGGATCTGGTTGAGGCAGCGCCGAAGCCGGTCAAGGAAGGGATCAAGAAGGAAGAGGCCGAGCAGATCAAGAAGAAGCTCGAGGAAGCCGGCGCCACCGTCGAGATTAAGTAGCTGCTGAGCCGGCTGCAGCGGTTGGTGGAATCCTTAACCCGCTCCTATATTGACTGGAACGCTCCGCGCGCGCGGGCGACGGGCACGCGAGGCCCGTTCGTCGCGGCGCGGAGTCAGCAATGCACACCCGCCCGCATTGGCCCTGCCGCGGCCGGGACCGCGGGTGTGCAGCCGCCGCTGACCTTCCGGGGTTGGCGGAGGCGGCGCGTAAGCGCGCACACGGTCGGCGTTCGGCGACGCCAGACGACATCTTTCGGTCAAGAGAGCCGGCGCTGCGGTAGCGCCGGGCCTGCTTGGCCGGGCGGCAACCTTCGCGACATGAGGACCATTGATGCCGAGCACTTTCACCGGTCGTAAGCGTATTCGCAAGAGCTTCGGGCGGATTGCCGCCGCGGTGCCGATGCCGAACCTGATCGAGGTGCAGAAAAGCTCGTATGATCAGTTCCTGCAACGCCAGATTCCGCTCGATGAGCGGACCGACATCGGCCTCCAGGCGGTCTTCAAGTCTGTTTTCCCGATCCGGGACTTCTCGATGCGCGGCACCCTCGAGTTCGTCAAGTACGAGTTCGAGGAGCCGAAATACGACGTCGAAGAGTGTCAGCAGCGGGGCATGACCTACGCGGCGCCGCTGAAGGTGACGCTGCGCCTCGTCGTCTGGGATATCGACGAGGAAACCGGTGCCCGCTCGATCCGCGACATCAAGGAACAAGACGTCTACATGGGCGACATGCCGTTGATGACGGACAACGGCACCTTCATCGTCAACGGTACCGAGCGCGTTATCGTCTCGCAGATGCACCGCTCGCCCGGCGTCTTCTTCGATCACGACAAGGGCAAGACGCACTCCTCGGGCAAATACCTGTTCGCCGCGCGGGTCATCCCCTATCGCGGCTCGTGGCTCGACTTCGAGTTCGATGCCAAGGACCTTGTTTATGTGCGCATCGACCGGCGGCGCAAGCTGCCGGTCACGACCCTGCTGATGGCGCTTGACAGCGCGGTGACCGAACTGCGGCGGACAGAGGCTTTGGCCGAGGGCCGCACCCTCGAGCCGGCGGAAATCACCGGCATGACCGCCGAAGAGATCTTGAGCTACTTCTTTGAGCCGGTGACGTTCGAGTATGTCGGCACTGGCTGGAAGAGCGAGTTCCGTGCCGAACGGATGCGTGGCGTCAAGCTGGCCCAGGATCTGGTCGATGCAGCGACCGGCGAGCGCTTGGCGGAAGCCGGCACCAAGCTGACCCCGAAGGTCCTGAAGCAGCTCAAGGAAAAGGGCCTCCGCGAGCTCCTGGTGACGGATAAGGACCTGGCCGGCCGCTACGTTGCCGAGGACCTGATCAACGAGGAAACCGGCGCGATCTATGTCGAGGCCGGAGAAGAGCTGACGGAAGCGACGATCGCGCGCCTGATCGACATCGGCGTCGATACGGTCAAGACGCTGCACATCGATCACATCAACATCGGCCCCTATATCCGCAACACGCTGGCGATCGACCGCAATTCCTCGCGCGAGGAAGCGCTGTTCGACATCTATCGCGTCATGCGGCCGGGCGAGCCGCCGACGATCGAGACCGCTGAAACCCTGTTCCACGGGCTCTTCTTCGATGCCGACCGCTACGACCTGTCGGCTGTCGGGCGGGTGAAGATGAATGCGCGGCTGGGCTTCCAGACCGAGGATTCGATCCGCATCCTGCGCAAGGAGGACATTCTTGCCGTCGTCAAGCTCCTGGTCGACCTCAAGGACGGCCGCGGCGACATCGACGACATCGACCATCTCGGCAATCGCCGCGTCCGCTCGGTCGGCGAGCTGCTCGAAAACCAGTACCGGGTCGGCCTCCTGCGCATGGAGCGCGCCATCCGCGAGCGGATGAGTTCGGTCGACATCGATACCGTGATGCCGCAGGAGCTGATCAACGCCAAGCCGGCCGCAGCGGCGGTTCGCGAGTTTTTCGGGTCCTCGCAGCTGAGCCAGTTCATGGACCAGACCAATCCGTTGTCGGAGATCACGCACAAGCGGCGGCTGTCGGCCCTGGGGCCGGGCGGACTCACGCGCGAGCGTGCCGGTTTCGAGGTGCGCGACGTGCACCCGACGCATTACGGCCGGATCTGCCCGATCGAAACGCCGGAAGGACCGAATATCGGCCTGATCAACTCGCTCGCGACGTTCGCCCAGGTCAACCGCTACGGGTTCATCGAGACCCCCTACCGGCGCGTGACCGACGGCCATGTCGCCGAGGAAGTGATTTACATGTCGGCGATGGAGGAGGGGCGCTACACCATTGCCCAGGCCAATGCCGAGCTTGACGAGAACGGCAGGTTCGTCTCCGACCTCATCAACTGTCGCCGCGGCAACGACTTCATCCTCGCCCGGGCCTCGGACATCGATTACATCGACGTCTCGCCGAAGCAGCTTGTTTCGGTCGCGACCGCGCTCATTCCATTCCTCGAGAACGACGACGCCAACCGGGCGCTGATGGGCTCGAACATGCAGCGCCAGGCGGTGCCGCTGATCCGCACGGAAGCACCGCTGGTTGGCACCGGCATGGAAGCAGCCGTCGCGCGCGATTCCGGGGCCACCATCGTTGCGCGGCGCTCCGGAATCGTCGACCAGGTCGACGGCACCCGCATCGTCATTCGCGCCACCGCCGAGACGTCGCACTCGGCGCCCGGCGTCGACATCTATAATCTGTTGAAGTTCCAGCGTTCGAACCAGAACACGACCATCCACCAGCGGCCCCTGGTCAAGGTGGGCGATCTCATCACCGCTGGCGACATCATCGCCGACGGTGCTTCGACGGAACTGGGCGAACTCGCGCTCGGGCGCAACGTGCTGGTCGCGTTCATGCCCTGGCATGGCTACAACTTCGAGGACTCGATCCTGATCTCCGAGCGCCTCGTTCGTGACGACGTCTTTACCTCGATCCACATCGAGGAATTCGAGGTGATGGCGCGCGACACCAAGCTGGGCCAGGAGGAGATCACCCGCGATATCCCGAACGTCGGCGAAGAGGCGCTGAAAAACCTCGACGAAGCCGGGATCGTCTACATCGGTGCCGAGGTTCAGCCGGGCGATATCCTGGTCGGCAAGGTGACGCCGAAGGGCGAGACGCCGATGACGCCGGAAGAGAAGCTCCTTCGGGCGATCTTTGGCGAGAAGGCGGCCGATGTCCGCGATACCTCGCTGAAGGTGCCGCCGGGGGTGACCGGCACGGTCATCGAGGTGCGCGTGTTCTCGCGCCGCGGGGTCGAGAAGGATGCTCGCGCGCTCGCCATCGAACGGGCCGAGATCGATCGCCTGGCCAAGGATCGCGACGACGAACGTGCGATCCTCGAGCGCAGTTTCCACAGCCGATTGAAGGCCCTTCTGCTTGGCCAGCAGGTGGTGGCCGGGCCGAAAGGCATGGCCAAGGAGACGGTCATCACGGAAGAGGTGCTGGCCCTGTTTACGCCCGGGCAGTGGGCGCAGGTGGTGGTCGGCGACGACCGGCTGATGGAGGACGTCGAGGCGCTGCGAACCTCATTCGAGGAAAGCATCGCGCGGCTTGAGCAGCGGTTCGAGAACAAGGTCGAAAAGGTCCAGCGCGGCGATGACCTGCCGCCCGGCGTGATGAAGATGGTCAAGATCTTCGTCGCGGTGAAGCGTAAGCTGCAGCCGGGTGACAAGATGGCCGGCCGGCACGGCAACAAAGGCGTGATTTCCAAGATCATCCCGGTCGAGGACATCCCCTACACCGCCGATGGCACGCCTGTGGATGTCGTTCTTAACCCCTTGGGCGTGCCGTCGCGGATGAACGTCGGCCAGATCCTGGAAACGCATCTCGGCTGGGCCTGCGCCGGCCTCGGCCGCCAGGTTTCCGACCTGCTCGACGCCGTTCAGCGCGGCGGCAGCATGGAAGCGCTGCGGCACCGGCTGAGCGAGATCTATTCGCAAAAGGATGAGGCCGAACAGGTCGAGACGGCTTCCGACGCGCAGATCGTGGAACTGGCGAACAACCTCCGGCCGGGCATTCCGGTTGCCTCGCCGGTGTTCGATGGCGCACGCGAGAGCGATGTGATCGCGATGCTCGAAGACGCCGGAATGGACGCTTCCGGCCAGGTAACGCTCTACGACGGCCGCACCGGCGAAGCCTTCGACCGGCCGGTGACGGTGGGCTACATCTATATCCTGAAGCTGCACCACCTGGTGGACGACAAGATCCACGCACGCTCGATCGGCCCCTACAGCCTCGTCACCCAGCAGCCATTGGGCGGCAAGGCGCAGTTCGGTGGCCAGCGCTTCGGGGAGATGGAGGTGTGGGCGCTTGAGGCCTACGGCGCCGCGTACACCTTGCAGGAGATGCTGACCGTCAAGTCGGACGACGTTTCCGGGCGGACCAAGGTCTATGAGGCGATTGTGCGCGGCGACGACACCTTCGAGGCGGGGGTGCCGGAATCCTTCAACGTTCTCGTGAAGGAACTGCAGTCGCTTGGCCTTAACGTCGAGCTGAATTGAACCATCGCGCGACCCAAGGGCGCCGCGGCTGCCGCGGCGGCCCGGCGCAGGAGAGATTTGCATGAACGAGCTGATGAGGATTTTCGGTCAGGTCGGCGGCACGCAGCGGTTCGACGAGATCCGCATCGCGATCGCGAGCCCGGAGCGGATTCGCTCCTGGTCGTTCGGCGAGATCAAGAAGCCGGAAACGATCAACTACCGGACGTTCAAGCCCGAGCGTGACGGCCTGTTCTGTGCGCGCATCTTCGGCCCGATCAAGGACTACGAGTGCTTGTGCGGCAAGTACAAGCGTATGAAATACAAGGGCATCATCTGCGAGAAGTGCGGTGTCGAGGTGACGCTGCAAAAGGTCCGGCGCGAGCGCATGGGCCACATCGAGCTGGCCTCGCCGGTGGCGCATATCTGGTTCTTGAAGTCACTGCCGAGCCGGATCGGCCTTCTCGTCGACATGACTCTGCGTGATCTCGAGAAGGTCCTCTATTTCGAGAGCTATGTCGTCGTCGAGCCGGGGCTGACGCCGCTGAAGCTGCGCGAGCTGATCAGCGAGGAGCAGTACCAGCGGGCGATCGACGAATACGGCGAGGACAGCTTTACGGTCGGCATCGGCGCCGAGGCTGTGCGCGAGATGCTGAAGACGATCGAGCTCGATGCGGAGCGGGCGCAGATGCGCGCCGATCTCAAGGAGACGACGTCGGAAGCGAAGCGCAAGAAGCTGGTCAAGCGCCTGAAGCTGGTCGAGGCATTTCTCGAATCGGGTGCGCGGCCGGAATGGATGATCATGGAGGCGATTCCGGTCATCCCGCCGGAGCTGCGTCCCTTGGTGCCGCTCGACGGCGGCCGCTTCGCGACGTCGGACCTCAACGATCTCTACCGCCGCGTCATCAACCGCAACAACCGCCTGAAGCGGCTGATCGAGCTGCGCGCACCCGACATCATCATCCGCAACGAGAAGCGGATGCTGCAGGAATCGGTCGATGCCTTGTTCGATAACAGCCGCCGCGGCCGGCCGATCAGCGGCGCCAACAAGCGGCCGCTGAAATCGCTCTCCGACATGTTGAAGGGCAAGCAGGGCCGGTTCCGCCAGAACCTGCTCGGCAAGCGCGTCGACTATTCGGGCCGTTCGGTGATCGTGGTTGGCCCGGAGCTCAAGCTGCACGAGTGCGGCCTGCCGAAGAAGATGGCGCTGGAGCTGTTCAAGCCGTTCATCTACTCGAAGCTTGAGCTCTACGGCATGGCGACGACCATCAAGGCTGCCAAGCGGATGCTCGAGAAGGAACGCCCCGAGGTGTGGGACGTCTTGGAGGAGGTGATCCGCGAGCATCCGGTGATGCTGAACCGGGCGCCGACCTTGCACCGGCTCGGCATCCAGGCGTTCGAGCCGGTGTTGATCGAAGGCAAGGCGATCCGCCTGCACCCGCTGGTCTGCGCTGCCTTTAACGCCGATTTCGATGGCGACCAGATGGCGGTGCACGTGCCGCTGTCGCTCGAAGCGCAGCTTGAGGCGCGCGTGCTGATGATGTCGACCAACAACATCCTCAGTCCGGCCAACGGCAAACCGATCATCGTGCCGTCCCAGGATATCGTGCTGGGCCTCTACTACCTGACCATGGAGCAAGACGGCGAGCCCGGCGAGGGCCACGCGTTCGCCGATATCGGCGAGATCCAGCATGCGCTCGAGGCCAAGGCGCTGACGCTGCACGCGAAGATCAAGGCCCGCTATCGGACGGTCGATGCCGAGGGCAAGCCGCAGGTCATCCTTGTCCAGACCACGCCGGGGCGGATGCTGCTCTCGGAGCTGTTGCCACAGCATCCGAATCTGCCGTTCGGCCTGGTCAACCGGCTCCTGACCAAGAAGGAGATTTCGGCGGTCATCGACGCCGTTTACCGGAACTGCGGCCAGAAAGAGACGGTGATCTTTGCCGACCGCATCATGCGGCTTGGCTTCAGCCATGCGACCCGGGCCGGCATCTCCTTCGGCAAGGACGACCTGCTCGTTCCCGATGACAAATGGCCGATCGTGCGCGCGACCGAGGACAAGGTCCGCGAGTACGAGCAGCAGTACCTCGACGGCCTGATCACGCAGGGCGAGAAGTACAACAAGGTCGTCGACGTCTGGGCGCAATGCACCGATCAGGTTGCGGACGCGATGATGCGGCGCATTTCGTCGACAGCGACCAGCGGACCAGTCAACTCGGTCTACATGATGGCGCATTCCGGCGCGCGTGGCTCGGCCGCGCAGATGAAGCAGCTGGCCGGCATGCGCGGGCTGATGGCGAAACCTTCGGGCGAGATCATCGAGACGCCGATCATCTCCAACTTCAAGGAGGGACTGACCGTGCTCGAGTACTTCAACTCGACGCATGGCGCCCGCAAGGGGTTGGCGGACACGGCGCTGAAGACGGCGAACTCCGGTTACCTGACCCGTCGTCTGGTCGATGTCGCCCAGGACTGCATCATCCTGACCGATGATTGCGGCACCACCGACGGCCTGACGGTGCGGCCGGTGATCGAGGGCGGCGAAATCGTCTCCGGCCTCGGCGAGCGGGTGCTCGGCCGGTTTGCCGCCGAGGATGTCCTCGATCCGGCAACCGGAGCGGTGATCGTGGCAGCGAATACGATGATCGAGGAGGAGCAGGTCGCGCACATCGAGGCGGCCGACCTGCAGTCGATCAAGATTCGCTCGGTGCTGACCTGCCAGACCCGCAGCGGCGTGTGTGCTGCCTGCTACGGACGCGATCTTGCCCGCGGCACCCGCGTCAACATGGGCGAGGCGGTCGGCGTGATTGCGGCGCAATCGATCGGCGAGCCGGGCACGCAGCTGACGATGCGAACCTTCCACATCGGTGGCGCGGTCCAGCGCGGTGCGGAGGTCTCCAAGGTCGAGGCGGTCAGCGACGGCACCATCATGCTGCGCAGCTGCCAGACGGTGCTGAACAGCGCCGGCAAGCCGGTGGTGATGAACCGGAACGCGGAGCTTCTGATCGTCGATGGCCAGGGCCGCGAGCGCGCGCGCCATCGGCTCCCCTATGGCGCCAAGCTCCTGTGTGCGGACCGGGCCGAGATCAAGCGCGGCGACCGGCTGGCCGAATGGGATCCTTACACGCTGCCGATCATCACCGAGAAGGCGGGAATCGCCGATTTCGTCGATCTGGTCGAGGGCATCTCGATGATGGAGCAGATTGACGAGGCGACCGGTATTGCCGCCAAGGTCGTGATCGACTGGAAGCAGCAACCGCGCGGCGCCGAGCTCAAGCCGCGGGTCACCTTGCGTGACGAGACCGGCGAGATTATCCGCCTCGATAACGGCACGGAGGCCCGCTACTTCCTTTCGGCCGACGCGATCTTGTCGGTCGAGCCGGGTCAGATGGTGCACGCCGGCGACGTCCTGGCGCGTATTCCGCGCGAATCGGCGAAAACCCGCGACATCACCGGCGGTCTGCCGCGGGTCGCCGAATTGTTCGAGGCGCGCAAGCCCAAGGACCACGCGATCATCAGCGAGACCCGCGGTCGCGTCGAATTCGGCAAGGATTACAAGGCGAAGCGCCGCGTTGTCGTGGTGCCGACCGAGGGCGACGGCGAGCCGCGCGAGTACCTCATTCCACGCGGCAAGCACATCAGCGTGCAGGAAGGCGACATCGTCGAAGCGGGCGACCCGCTGATGGACGGCAACCCGGTCCCGCACGACATCCTGCGGGTGCTGGGGGTCGAGGCGCTGGCGTCCTATCTCATCAGCGAGATCCAAGACGTCTACCGACTGCAGGGTGTGCGCATCAACGACAAGCACATCGAGGTGATCGCGCGCCAGATGCTGCAGAAGGTGGAGATTACCGATCCGGGCGATACCACCTTCCTGGTTGGCGAGCAGGCCGATCGCCTTGAGTTCGACGAGATCAACGAGAAGGCGCTGCGCCAGAACGAACGGCCGGCGCAGGCGACCCCGGTTCTGCAGGGAATCACCAAGGCGAGCCTGCAGACGCGCTCGTTCATCTCCGCGGCCTCGTTCCAGGAGACGACCAGGGTGCTGACGGAAGCCGCGGTTTCCGGCAAGCGGGACGAACTCAGCGGGCTCAAGGAGAACGTCATCGTCGGCCGGCTGATTCCGGCGGGGACGGGGAGCGTGATGAACCAGCTGCGGCAGTTGGCAGCTCAGCGCGACCGCGAGCTCAGCGAGGAGAAGGCCGGTGACGCGGCCCTTTCCGGTCCGCAGGAGGGCTAGCGCACCGCTTAGCGGCGTTATTGGTGCGCGGGGGCGGCCGGTCGTGCGGTTTGCGGCCGGCCGGCCGGCGGTGCTTCGGCGACCTTTGCCGTTTTCGCGGTGAGGTCTGCCGGAACGGCTTGACGGCAGGTAAACGCCCTCATACTATCCGCGGCCTTCCCAGGGGGCCTGGTGGTGAGCCGTCCGGTTCAGACGCAGGTCCCGCATGAGGCGTGAAAATTTCGGGCCGCGTGCTGCCAAGTCGGCAGGGGCAGGCGGTGTTTTTTTGTTGTGAGGGTCCGGTTCGCGGTCGGTGCTGGAGCCGCGAGACCTTTTTTTTTGCCAACATGGGACGCCCAGGCGTGGTCCGGGCGGTGACAGTGATGCCAACGATCAATCAGCTGGTCCGCAAGCCGCGGCAATCGCCGCCGACGCGGAACAAGGTGCCGGCGCTGACCAGTTGTCCGCAGAAGCGCGGGGTCTGCACCCGCGTTTACACGACGACGCCGAAGAAGCCGAACTCGGCGCTGCGCAAAGTGGCGCGCGTTCGCCTGACCAACGGCTACGAAGTCACCAGCTACATCCCCGGCGAAGGGCATAACCTTCAGGAACACTCAGTCGTGCTCATCCGCGGCGGTCGCGTCAAGGACCTGCCGGGTGTGCGCTATCACATCATCCGCGGCACGCTGGATACGCAAGGCGTCTCCAAGCGCCGCCAGCGCCGTTCGAAGTACGGCGCGAAGCGGCCGAAGTAGGGAGATCGCGAGAAATGTCGCGTCGTCGTGCGGCCGTAAAGCGTGTTGTTGTCGCGGATCCCCGCTATGGGGACGTGCTGGTGACGAAGTTCACCAACGGCCTGATGAACGAAGGCAAGCGCTCCGTTGCCGAACGGATCCTCTATGGTGCGTTCGCGGTCATCGAAAAGAAGATGCGCCAGGAGCCGCTGAAGGTGTTCCACGAGGCGATCGAGAACGTCAAACCGACGCTGGAAGTGCGCTCCCGCCGCGTTGGCGGTGCTACCTACCAGGTACCGGTCGAGGTGCGCGCCGCGCGGCGGCAGTCGCTGGCGATCCGGTGGCTGGTGGGAATGGCGAGCAAGCGGTCCGAGAATACGATGACGGAGCGCTTGGCGGCGGAGATCATGGATGCAGCGAGCAATCGCGGCGCCGCGGTCAAGAAGCGCGAAGATACGCACCGCATGGCCGAGGCCAACAAGGCCTTTTCGCATTATCGCTGGTAGCTTTCGCGAAGGTTCGAACCGTCATGCCCCGCGTCACGCCCCTCGATCGCTACCGGAATATCGGCATCATGGCCCACATCGATGCCGGCAAGACGACGACGACCGAGCGCGTCCTCTACTACACCGGCCGGTCCTACAAGATCGGTGAGGTGCACGAGGGCACGGCGACGATGGACTGGATGGAGCAGGAGCAGGAGCGGGGGATCACGATCACGTCCGCCGCGACGACCTGCTACTGGCGCGACCACCGGATCAACATTATCGACACGCCGGGCCACGTCGATTTCACCATCGAGGTCGAGCGTAGCCTGCGGGTGCTGGATGGCGCGGTCGCGGTGTTTGACAGCGTCGCCGGCGTCGAGCCGCAGTCGGAGACGGTCTGGCGCCAGGCTGACAAGTACGGCGTGCCGCGCATTTGTTTTGTCAACAAGATGGACCGCATCGGCGCCGACTTCTATCGCTGCCTGGCGATGATCAAGGATCGCCTTGGCGCGACGGCCGCGGTGCTGCAATTGCCGATCGGCTCCTCGGCTGACTTCGTCGGCGTGATCGATCTCCTCAACATGCAAGCGATCACCTGGAAGGACGAGACGCTGGGGGCGGAGTTCGTCACCGGGCCGATCCCGGCCGAGCTTGCCGAGAAGGCGCAAGACTACCGTGCCAAGCTGGTCGAGCTGGCGGTCGAGCAGGACGAGCAAGCGCTCGAAGCCTACCTTGAGGGCAACGAGCCCGACACCGAGACCCTGGTCCGCTGCGTGCGCAAGGGCACCGTAAGCGGCATTATCGTCCCGGTTCTGTGCGGCTCGGCATTCAAGAACAAGGGCGTACAGACGCTGCTTGATGCTGTGGTTGACTATCTGCCATCGCCGGAAGACGTGCCGCCGGTCAGGGGCGTGAAGCCCGACAGCGATGAGGAAATGACGCGGCGCAGTGCCGACAGCGAGCCGTTCTCGGCACTCGCATTCAAGATCATGACCGATCCATTCGTCGGCAGCCTTACCTTCGTGCGGATCTATTCGGGTGTCCTGAAGAGCGGCGACAGCATCCAAAACACGATCAAGGGCAAGTCGGAACGGATCGGGCGCATGCTGCTCATGCATGCCAACAGCCGTGAGGACATCAAGGAAGCCTTTGCCGGCGACATCATTGCCGTGCCGGGATTGAAGCAGACCGCCACCGGCGACACGCTGTGCGATCCGAGGGCGCAGGTGGTCCTGGAGCGGATGGAGTTTCCCGATCCGGTGATCGAGGTGGCGGTCGAGCCGAAGACCAAGGGCGACCAGGAGAAGATGGGCGTCGCGCTGTCGCGGCTTGCGAACGAGGATCCGAGTTTCCGCGTCTCGGTCGACCACGAAAGCGGGCAGACGGTGATCAAGGGGATGGGCGAACTCCATCTCGAAATCATCGTCGATCGCATGCGGCGCGAGTTCAAGGTCGAAGCGAACGTCGGTCAGCCGCAGGTCGCGTACCGGGAAACCATCTCGAAGCCATACGAGATCGACTACACGCACAAGAAGCAGAGCGGCGGCGCCGGCCAGTTCGCACGGGTGATCATCCGTTTCGAGCCGGCGGAGCCGGGCACCGGCTTTCAGTTCGAGAGCGCGATCGTGGGCGGCTCGGTGCCGCGCGAATACATCCCGGGCGTCCAGAAGGGGTTGGAGAGCGCACGCGAGACCGGCGTCCTGGCCGGCTTTCCGGTCATCGATCTCAAGGCGACGCTGGTCGATGGCGCGTTTCACGACGTCGACTCAAGCTCGCTCGCGTTCGAGATCGCGGCCCGGGCGGCGTTTCGCGATGGCATTGCCAAGGCCGGCCCGAAGCTGTTGGAGCCGGTGATGAAGGTCGAGGTGGTCACGCCCGACGACTACATGGGCGATATCATCGGCGACCTGAACAGCCGCCGCGGCAACATCACCGGGATGGATCAGCGGGGCAACGCGCGGGTCATCAACGCGTACGTGCCGCTTGCGAATATGTTCGGCTATGTCAACACGTTACGGTCCATGAGTCAGGGCCGCGCGCAGTACACCATGCAGTTTGAGCGATATTCCGAGGTGCCGCAGAACGTCTCGGAAGAAGTTCGCCAGCGGCTGGCGGGCTAGCGCGGGGCGAGAGGATTAGCGGAGGGAGCCATGGCGAAGGCGAAGTTTGAGCGGACGAAGCCGCATTGCAATGTTGGGACG
>JADHED010001973.1_pt1 | contig 15536 bp, 13 predicted proteins | sample 8952041 | NCBI WGS metagenome assembly JADHED01 (sample SAMN16124423, study PRJNA663239) | bioreactor sludge metagenome | isolation source: sludge (control) | place: India:Bengaluru | collected 2018-09-08
AGCTCAGGAGGCGGGCCGCGGGATACGCTTGACTCTTCCTAGAAGGGCGCAAGTGTCGGCCGTCACAAACGGTTGCGGCCCGACCGAAGCCGGGCCGCAGAGCCTGCGGATCTGAGTCCTTGGTATGAATAGGACCACAAACCCTGATCGATTACACTGACGGCATGCTAGACGCTTGAGCCGCGCCAGTCAAGCTGATATTCTGCCCCGATCGGATTCCGGTTCAACGTGCCCATGCACATCGATCTGGGAGTGAAATCATGGCGAATTACGTCCTCGGTCTGGATCTGGGCCCCAACTCCATCGGCTGGGCCATGCTGGCGGTGGACCCGGCTACGGATGAGGTTGTAGGCCTCTACGACTCCAGCTATGCCAATCACCCGCCGCTTGGTGTGCGCGTTTTCGAGGCCGGTCTGGACAACTTCGACACCGCCAAGGAAATGTCCAGGAACCAAGCCCGACGCACCGCCCGTTCCATGCGACGGAATCATGCCAGGCGCAATGCGCGGCGGCGCGAGATCAGGGATCTACTGGCGGGCGCCGGGCTGCTGCCGCCCGCAGGTCCCGAGCAGGACGAACTCTTCAAGACCGACCCGTACCTGCTGCGCGCGCGCGGCCTGACCGAAGACCTCACCGCGCACGAGCTGGGGCGAGCCCTGTTCCATCTTGGGCAGCGACGCGGATTTCGTTCGAACCGCAAGGGCGGGGAGTCCAAGGAAGACGAAGGCATCCTGCTGGAAATCGGACAACTGGAGAAGGCGATTCAAGAAGCCGGCCGCGCCACGCTTGGGCATTACCTCCACCACCTTGCGCGCAGCGCGCAGGATCCGCATCGACCGAGACTGCGGGCGCGCCATACGCGCCGTGATATGTACACCGCCGAGTTCCAGGCCCTGGTCGCCCGGCAGCGAAAGGTACACGGGACGCGGCTGACCGACGAACTGGTCGACAAGCTGGCGGACGTGTTCTTCTACCAGCATCCCTTCGAAATCACCGAAGAGCGTCGCGCGCAGGCGCCCTCGCGCGCCAATCTACACCGAGCGCCCTCCGTGCGCCCCTGCCCCCTCGAACGTGGCGAGCGCTGTTGCCCCAAGGGCGATTGGCATGCGCAACAGTTCCGGATCCTCAAGGAAGTCGCCAATCTGAGGATCAGCGAGCATAACCGAGAGGAACGCGCGCTGACCCCCGGTGAGCGGAACATCGTTCTCGGACTGCTCAGCGTGAAGGACAAGGTCAAGTTCGACGAATTGCGCAAGGCGCTGGCAAAGGCCGGCTGTGACCCGGCCGCGCGCTTCAATCTGGAACGGGGTGAGCGCAAGGGCCTTCTCGGCAACTCCGTCGAACACAAGCTCATCTGGGCCTTTGGCAAGGGTGTCTGGCCGTCGCTGGAGGACTTCGAACGCGCCCGGCTGCGGGACCTTGTCGTCCATGAGGAGGATGTCGATGCTGTCCGGGCGGCCATCCTCAAGTACGAATTGGGGCCGGACAAGACCGATCGATTGGCCAAGTGGAACCCAGCAGACGGTTACCTGGGCTATTCGCTCAAGGCCATCCTGAAGCTGCTGCCGGCGCTGGAAGCCGGCCAGGATGAGTGCGCCGCGATCCAGCAGGCATATCCGGATCGCCCCGAGGCGGTGCAGGTTGACCGGTTGCCGCCGCTGTCGGCGCCGGAGCTACCTCCCAATCTCGCTGACTTGACCAATCCGATCGTCCGGCGCGCCCTGGTGGAAGTGCGCAAAGTCGTCAATGCGCTGGTCCGGGAGCACGGTCTGCCGACGCGGATCGTCGTCGAGCTGGCCCGCGAGATGAAGGACGGGGCGAAGGCCCGCAAGGAAGCCGGCGCCCGCAACCGCGAACGCGAGGCGCTGCGTGCCAGGGCCGCCGACCGCGTGGCCGAACTGGGAGGCAACCGCTACAGCCGATCGGACATCAACCGCTGGCTGTTCTGGGAAGAGCAGGGCGGCGAGTGTCTGTACACGGGGCGGGCCATCCCGGTGTCGGAACTTTTCGGCGGCGAGTGGGAAGTCGACCACATCCTTCCCCGCTGGCGCAGCCTCGACGACTCGATGATGAACAAGGCGCTGGTGCATCGGTCCGCCAATGCCGAAAAGCGGGACCGGACTCCCGCCGAGTGGCTGGGCGCGGACTCGGAAGCTTACGATCAGTTGCTGCGGCGTGCCGACTCTCTGGTGCGAGCCAACCGCCTGCCCGGCCCCAAGTTCGCCCGCCTGGCTCTGCGCGAGATGTCGGCCGATTCGTTCTCCCAGCGACAGTTGAACGATACCCGCTACCTGACCGTCGCCACGGTGCAGTACCTGAGCCTCCTGTTCCCGCCCGAGATGAGGGTGGGCGAAAAGGGCGTGCTGTCGTGCCGCGGCGGCCTGACCGCGGAACTGCGGCGGCAATGGGGCCTCAACAGCATCCTGCCCCCCCTCCACAATGCGGATGGTCAGGAGGTCATGTCCGAGGAACGGGACGCCGACGGCAATCCCTTGAAGTCCCGGGCCGATCACCGCCACCACGCCATCGACGCCGTCGTCGTAGCGCTCTCCAGCCGACCGCTTCTCAAGCGCTACCAGGACTACTGGAAGCGGCGCGACAGTCTGCTGCCCGGACAGCGGCCCGAATTTCCCACACCGTGGGAGTCGCTGCGAAGCGATATTCAGTTCGCGGCGTCGCAGATAGTGGTGTCGCACCGAGCTCAGAAGAAGATCGCCGGCGCGTTCCACGAGGAGACCTTCTACGGTGCCGCGCGCGACCGCAGCGGTGCCTTGCTCGCGGAGCGCTTCGTGACCCGCAAACCGCTGGCGATGCTGACAGGGTCGATGGTCGAGCAGATTCGCGACGACGCCGTGCGCAGGCTTGTTACCGACCGGCTGACGGAGCGCGGCTGGGACGGCAAGTCGGCAGCGTTGCCCAAGGACTGGCACAAAGATCTCGTCATGGCATCCGGCGTGCCCGTTCGCAGAGTTCGCATCGAGAAGGTGCTGCGCAATACGGCGCGGCTTGGGCATCGGCATGCGGAGTTGGGGAACAATCATCACATGGAAATCGTGGCGTCCGCCGAGACGGACAAGGACGGTGGCCCGCGGCAGATGTGGGCCAGCGTGGTGCCGACACTTGAGGTCGCCAAGCGTGTTAGGCGCGAGAGCCTCTCCCCTGTCCAGCGCGAGCACGGCGATGGCAGGCGCTTGATCATGTCGCTGGCACGCAAGGAGTCAGTGCGCGCAGTTAACATGGTGACGGGAGAGTGGGTTGTCTGTGTGGTTCAGATGCTCTCAGGCACCAATGAACTGTCACAGCGATTCGATATGGTATTGCGGGACGCTCGGGATTCGAGGGCTGCGTCGACGGGCAACAAGTCCCCATTCAAACGCATCGTCTCCTTTTCTGCGCTGCGCGAACTGCGTCTTGAGAAGCTGCAGGTGGATCCATTGGGACGGACACACCCATCAAACGACTAATCTTCGTCGATATCGAGCCGATGCTCATGGGGCTTTCCAGATTGGAGGCCCCATGAAACGTACTATCGAGATCTCGTCCCGAGGCACCCGCCTGACATTGGAGAATTCCCGCATCCAGGTTCAGCAAGAAGAGGACACTCTGGCCAGCATCCCCGCTGAAGACCTGGGAATGATCATCCTAAGCTCTACAGGAATCAGCCTCTCGTCGGGTGTCCTAAAGGCTCTCGGCGAAGCTGGTGGCGCGGTGCTTGCCTGCGACGATTCGTACCACCCCTGCGGCATGTTTCTGCCCATGGCGGCAAACGCTCTGCACAGCGAGCGCGCACGCCAGCAGGCAGACATTTCGGTTCCGATGCGTAAGAATCTCTGGGCCCGAATTGTTCGCGCAAAGATACGCAATCAGGCTTCACTTCTGCGCGACGAGGCAGCACTCAAGCGCCTTGACTTGCTGCTGGCTCAGGTTCGAAGTGGAGACGAACGCAATGCCGAGGGCGAAGCGGCTCGCGTCTACTGGTCACGGCTCTTCGCTGACCATCGGCTCGTTCTGCCGGCACCGTTCCGTCGGGATCGCGATGGAGCGCCACCGAACAACCTGTTGAACTACGGCTACACGGTGCTGCGGGCGGCCACTGCACGCGCCTTGTGCGTGGCCGGCCTGCATCCTGCGGTTGGCCTGCATCACCGCAACAGATATAGCGGGTTCTGTCTCGCCGACGACTTGATGGAACCATTCCGGCCGTTCGTGGACCGTCGCGTCACGTTTCTGGCCGCCGAGTCGAGATTCGAGATCAACAAGGAAGTCAAGTCACACCTGATCGGCGTGCTGTCGCATGACGTGGAGATGCCGGATGGCAAGCACACACTTGCCAACGCGCTCGAGGCTAGCGCTTCATCGCTGGCGATCGCAATCGAGCGGCAGGTCAAGGGCGGCGCACCGGCGCCGGAGGCCGCCGAGTCACTGGTCCTGCCAATGGTGCCCAAACGATGAGCCTGAGCGGGATGCGCGCGATGTGGGTGCTCGTGATGTTCGACTTGCCCGTTATGACCAAGCGCCAGCGGCGCGAAGCGACGGAGTTCCGGAAGGACCTGCTCAAGGACGGCTTCGACATGGTCCAGTATTCGGTCTACTCCCGCCCCTGCCCTTCGGATGAAAATGCCGCCGTGCATGTGGCGCGGGTCAAGAGCATGCTGCCGCCGGACGGGGAAGTCCGGATCCTGAAATTCACGGACAAGCAATACGCCCGGATGGAGTGCTTCCTGAGCAAATCCCGGTTCAGGACTGGCTCCCAGCCGAGCCAAATCATGCTTTTCTGAGGCGCTTGACCCCCTAAGATAGCCATTTATGGGTACTTAGAGGCTCAAGAGTGTAATCGATCAGGGCCTGCGGGCAATCCACAACCACGTGGGCACCCACACCTTGAACGTGATGAGTGTAATCGATCAGGGCCTGCGGGCAATCCACAACTGCTGCCGCCGGCTATAAGTCCGGAGGCCAGTGTAATCGATCAGGGCCTGCGGGCAATCCACAACAGAGCGGCTGACATCTTCTCCGGCCTGTACAGTGTAATCGATCAGGGCCTGCGGGCAATCCACAACAACAGAGGCCCGGCGCGCTGCCACGACACGAGTGTAATCGATCAGGGCCTGCGGGCAATCCACAACGGGCAGCGTGTGCACAACGTCTACAGCAGAGTGTAATCGATCAGGGCCTGCGGGCAATCCACAACAACGATCAGGAGCTGCGCAATCAGGTCGGCAGTGTAATCGATCAGGGCCTGCGGGCAATCCACAACGACGCCGCGGTCTTCGAGGTGGCGATCGTCAGTGTAATCGATCAGGGCCTGCGGGCAATCCACAACAAACGCCCGGAGAAACGTCAGCTTGTCCAAGTGTAATCGATCAGGGCCTGCGGGCAATCCACAACGCCGAGGACCCCCACGATCTGCCGGTACTCAGTGTAATCGATCAGGGCCTGCGGGCAATCCACAACACCGAGCCCATCACTTGCATCAGGCCCCAGAGTGTAATCGATCAGGGCCTGCGGGCAATCCACAACCCGCGGGTATCGCGGATTGTTACGAGCGATAGTGTAATCGATCAGGGCCTGCGGGCAATCCACAACCTTGGCATCATCACCGTGGAGAGCGGCGGGAGTGTAATCGATCAGGGCCTGCGGGCAATCCACAACCTATTCACAGCTTCCCCCGATCAAAGCCAGAGTGTAATCGATCAGGGCCTGCGGGCAATCCACAACTGCCGCGCCTTGTGACACATCGATGGCCGTAGTGTAATCGATCAGGGCCTGCGGGCAATCCACAACGCGAAGCAGGTGCCGGGCGAATGACACCCGGCACCTGCTTCGCGTAGCGGACTCCTGCAAGATCGATTCCCGCGAAGGAGATTTCGTTTCCGTATCGCGCGCCCGATTCCGAGTTCTGCCGCATATTTGCGCCGGCGCAAGTTGGTCCGCAGGCACAGGCATACGATTCCACCTACGAACACATCCACCACCCCCGCACCAGATGCCCCTGCCGCACATGCGATTCGTTCCCGCCGTGCACCAGGACCCCCCGCGGCCCGCCGCTCAGCTTCGCGTACCGATCCAGTTCACGAAACGCATCGGCGGCAATCGTCAGCCCCGCCTTGATCTCGATGGGCAGACGTTGCGCACCCTGGTCCACCAGCACATCGACCTCGCGCCCCCCGGTCTCGCGCCAGAAGTACAGCGGCGGCCGCTGCCCGTGGTGGATGTAGATCTTGCGCAGCTCGTTCACGACGAAGTTCTCGAAGATGGCGCCGCGCAGCGGATGGGTCTGCAGGTCGGCTGGATCGCGGATACCGAGCAGGTGGCACAGGACACCCGTGTCCTGGAAGTACAGCTTGGGCGTCTTGACCAGCCGCTTGGAAAAGTTGACGAAGTGCGGCCGCAGCAGCTCGACGACATAGCCGGCCTGGAGGAACGAAAGCCAACGCCGCACGGTGGCATGATCGACTCCGGCGTCGGCCCCCAGCGACGAAGTGTTGAGCAGCTGGCCGGCCCTGCCGGCGCACAGGCCCAGGAAGCGCTTGAACGTCTCGAGGTTGCCCACGGCCGACAGCTGCCGCAGATCGCGCTCGACGTAGGTCCGCACGTAGCTGTCGAGCCAGGTGGACGGCACGATGCCGCGGTCATGGATGGGCGGGAAGAAGCCCGCGTGGATGAACGCGTCGAGGTTGGACGCAGGCGGTCCGCCGTCGGGGACCTCGCCGGCTTCGAACCCGGCCGGGGTCAGCGCGGCCCGCTGCGTCAACTCGGCAAGCGAGAACGGCAGCAGTTCCATGACGGCCGTACGGCCGGCCAGCGACTGCGAGATCTTCGCCGACAGCAGGAAGTTCTGCGAGCCGGTCAGGACCAGTGGGCCGGACCGACGCTCGTCGACGAACTGCTGGATGTAGGAGAACAGGTCGGGCGTGTGCTGGGCCTCGTCGAGGATCGCGCCCGACAGGCCTTCAAGTCGACGCAGGAACCCACGCGGATCGTCGGTCGCCTCGGCCCGGTTCTGGAGATCCTCCAGCGAGACATAGCGGAAGTCCGGGAAGCACGCCCGGGCCAGCGTCGTCTTGCCGGACTGGCGCGGGCCGGTCAGGAAGATGACCGGGAACTGTGAGGCGGCTGACGTCAGCCCGGTTGCCAAGGTGCGCTGGTACATGGCTCCCAGTATCGGCACGAGATGACCCTTGTCAATTGTGTTTTCAATTCACAATCAGCAAAATATCACACAACTCGTTGCCATTAAACGATATATTTTGTGCAAGATCTTCGGATTCCGCCGCGCTGCCGCCTCGCCGACCGCTGGCGTCCGGCCACTTGCGCCGGCGCAACTCCCCCCAGCACAGCCGCGCCCGGCTCCCTGATGGGCTGCCGGGCGCGACCGCCGTTCCGCCTGGGCGTGCGCTCACTCGCCCGGCTGCTGCGCCCCGCGCGTCTTCGCGCGCTCGATGCTCTGCAGGGCCAGGTAGTCCTTGCCGAAGCGGGCCAGGTTGCCCAGCTCGGTGTCGTACTGGTCGAAGTGGCGCTCCTCGTCGGCGACCAGCTCCTCGAACAGCTTCTTGCTCTGGCTGTCGGCGTTCTGGGCGCACTCGACGGCCATGCGGTTGTAGTCGGCGGCGCTCTGCTGCTCCATGCCGGAGGCCAGCTCGAGCATGCGCTTGACGTCGGTCTCGGTGGCGACCGCCGCGCTGGCGACCATCACCACGTCGCCCTTCAGGAAGAGGATGCGCTCGGCCAGGCGCTCGATGTGCATCATCTCCTCGATGGCCGTGCGCCGGAACAGGTTGGCCAGCAGGTCGAAGCCCTGGTCGTCGCAGTGGAAGTGCCAGTACATGTACTGGTGGACGGCGGACAGCTCGTCGGCGACCGCCTGGTTCAGCAGGACCACGCTCTTCTCGTGCATGTCGGTTCCTCCTGGCGGGAACGAGGTACGGTTCACGTGCCGAATCTAGGGCCCATGCGGGTTCGGGACAAGCACCCGACTCCAGGCAACCAAAACGGCCTCCATCGCGTATACTGTCCATCGTACCCGCGGCGCCACCCCCTGACCCGGAGATCCCCGACATGTCCGGTCCCAAAGGCTGCTTCAAGTCCTGCGCCATCGGCTGCGCGGCGTTCGCCGCCCTGCTGGTGATCGGCGGCGTCATCATCTCGACGATGGCCTGGAAGGCGCTCAACGGCGACGGCGACCGGCGGCCGGCCGCCACCTCGGCGGCATCGGCGACGGCCGGCGCGGTGAGCGAGCCGATGGGCGCCCGCGCGGCGCGGCTGACCACCCTGCACGGCGGGACCGTGCGGCTGGTGCTGGGCGAGGGCGAGTTCCACCTGCGGCCCGCGTCCCCCGGCGAGGGCCTGCATGCACGCGCCGAGTACGACACCTCCATGCACCGCCTGACCGAGCGCTTCACGGTGCTGCCCGACTCCACCTGGGAGTACCACCTCGACTGCCGCCAGGTGGGCTCCGGTTCGTTCCTCCGGCAGATCTTCGGCGGCGAGCGCACCAATGCGAAGGTGACGGTGTACCTCCCGCCAGACGTGCCCGTCGACCTGGACCTGCAGGCGCGGCGTGGCGGCTGCGAGGCGGACCTGGGCGGGCTGTGGCTGCGCACGGGCAACATCCAGTTCGACCAGGGCGGCATCGAGGTCGAGTTCAGCAGCCCGCTGCGCGAGCCGATGGAGAGCTTGCGGCTGCAGGCGCGCATGGGCGGGATCGACGCCGGGCGCGTGGGCAACGCCTCGCCGCGCCGGCTGGAGGTTGACTGCGCGATGGGCGGCGCCGACGTCGACCTGCGGGGCGCCTGGCGCGGCGACTGCGATGCCCGCGCCTCGGCGCGCATGGGCGGCGTCGCGCTGAAGGTGCCGGCCGAGATGCAGGTCGAGGGGCACGGCGCCAGCGGGGCGACCCTGGCGCGGTCGAACCCCGAGGTGCCGGCGCCGGTGCTTCGGCTGACGGCCACGGCGAAGATGGGCGAGGTGGAAATTGTGCGGTAGGAGCCGCCGCGGCGGGAGGGCATTTCGCTCTTGCTTCTCAATCTCTTTATCAACAACAAGTTAAGTGTGCAAGAGAGATTGACTCGCCTTGTGACGGCCTGTAGCTTCGGTTAACAGGTGCGGATCGGGGGACCGTCCCTCCAGGCTCTCGCCGTCAGGATCCACGCGATGAACTCGCTGCCCAGTGGGAGTTCCGCCCACCGACCGGCACCCGCCGGCCCGGACGCCGCCGCCGTGATCGCCCGCCTGACCGAGCAGGCCGCACGCTTCGAGGCCATCCTCGACGCGCATCCCGAGCGCATCAGCGTCGTCGATCCCTCCACGCATGAGGTCCTGTTCGCCAACCGGCGCTGCCGCGAGGATCTCAGGCGCGACCCTGTCGGGCAGGTCTGCTGGCAGGCCCTGCACGGGCTGGAGGACCGGTGCGGGTTCTGCCGCGGCAGCATCCTGGCCGAGCAGCCGGGCATTCCGGTGCACTGGGAACACCACGACGATCGACTTGGGCGCGACTACGCCATCACCGACATCCTCATCCCCTGGACGGACGGCCGCCTGGTGCACTACCAGCTGGCGGCCGATTGCACGGAGCGGCGGCGGCTGGAGCGGGCGGCGGAGTCCCACGTGAAGGAACTGGCGCGCTCCAACGCGGAGCTTGAGCAGTTCGCCTACCTGGCCTCGCACGACCTGCAGGAACCGCTGCGCAAGATCCAGACGTTCGGCGACCGCCTGGCAGCGCACCTGGGCGACGGCCTTGACGGCGACGGCCGCGAGATCATCGGCCGCATGTTCGAGTCCGCACAGCGCATGCAGCGCATGGTCAACGACCTGCTCATGTACTCGCGCGTCGGGCTGCAGGCGCAGCTCCTGGGCGACGTGGATCCCGCCGTCATCGCTCGCCAGGTGGTCAGCGACCTCGAGGTGCGGATCGAGCAGAGCGGCGGCCGCGTCGAGATCGGCGCGCTGCCGCTGGTCGAGGCCGACCCGACGCAGTTGCGGCTGCTGCTGCAGAACCTGGTCGGCAACGCGCTGAAGTTCCATCGCCCCGGGGTACCGCCGGTGGTGACCATTGCCGGGAGCGAGCGCGGCAGGCACGTGCTGCTCACGGTCACGGACAACGGCATCGGCTTCGACGAGAAGCACAAGGACCGCATCTTCCGCCTCTTCCAGCGCCTGCACACGCGGCAGGAGTACGAGGGCACGGGGCTGGGCCTGGCCGTGTGCGAGCGGATCGCGCAGCGCCACGGCGGCAGCATCGTCGCCGCGGGTCGCCCGGGCGAGGGCGCCACGTTCACCGTCATCCTGCCCCGGCGGCAGCAAGTGGAGGCCTGAGGCATGGCCGGTCCCGACCCGATCAGCATCCTGCTCGTCGAGGACGACGCGGACGACGCGCAGCTGGTCGCCGCCCTCCTGGGCGGGGACCGTGCGCCCCGGTTCTCTGTCACCTGCCGGCCCAGCCTGTCGGCGGCGCTCGAGGAGCTGGGGAACATGCTCCCGGACGCGGTGTTGCTGGACCTCTCGCTGCCCGACAGCCAGGGGTTCGAGGGGCTGTGCGAGATCGGCCGGCGCCATCGCCGGGTGCCGGTGGTGGTGCTGACCGGCCTGGCCGACGCCAACGCCGGACTGGACGCCCTGGGCCTGGGCGCGGAGGACTACCTGCTGAAGACCGGGCTCGAGCGCGAGCTGCTGGTGCGTGCGCTGCGCTACGCGCGCGAGCGACGGGCGCTGCACTGCCAGCTGGAGGAACTGCGCGACCAGGAGCGACGCGACCGCGAGCAGGCCGCCCTCGACCGCCTGCTGACGCCGCCGCGGACGGCCGTCACGGCGCGCTTCTACGGCGCCGACGACCTGGCCGAGGCGGCGCCGCAGCTGTACACGGAGCTGGTGACCCGCTACGGCCAGCTGATGGAGTCGCACTTCTCGACCGCCGCGCGCGATGGCGACCGCACCGTCTCGCGCGAGCTCCAGGTGATGTCCGAGAGCCTTGGCCTGATGTACGCCGGCCCGCGCGACGTCATCCGGCTGCACCAGGCGGCCCTTCGCCGCCAGACCGCGACGGCCACCGAGGCCCTGGCCCGCGCCATGGGCAACGAGGGACGCCTGATGCTGGTCGAACTCATGGGTTACCTCCTGGCCTGGTACCGCCGGCAGGCGACCGGCCTGGCCATCCACCCGGCCGCCGCGGAAGTCGCGCGCGGCCCCCACCCGGGAAAGGACGCCTGACATTGCCCACACTCGTCTTCGACCTGTTCGTGACCGGCAGGACCCGGCAGTCCCAGGCGGCCGTGCAGAACCTGCGGTCCTACTTCGCGGAGTTCCCCGACCTGGACTACGAGCTGTCGATCATCGACGTGCTCGAGCAGCCCGAGCGCGCCGAGGAGTGCCGGATCCTGGCAACGCCCACGCTCGTCCGCCGGCTGCCCCTGCCCTCCCTGAGGATCATCGGCGACCTGTCCGAGAAGACGATCGTCTGGCAGACGATCGGACTGCTCAGCAGCAACGGCGCGCACACCGGCGACCACCCGAACGACGAGGAATCCAGCCATGACCGCTAAGGCGATCGGACTGCCCAAGCTGGCGACCGGCATCCAGGGGTTCGACAGCATCACCAACGGCGGGTTGCCGCTGCACCGCACGACGCTCCTGTCCGGCACCGCCGGCAGCGCCAAGACGGTGTTCGGCTCGCAGTACCTGGCCTCGGGCATCGAGCAGTTCGGGCAGGGCGGCGTCTTCGTCACCTTCGAGGAGCCGCCCGCCGACATCCGGCGCAACATGCTGGGTTTCGGCTGGGACATCGCCGCCTGGGAGGAGGCCGGCAAGTGGGCCTTCGTCGACGTGTCGCCGCAGCTGACGGACGAGACGGTCATCGGCGGCGAGTACGACCTGGGCGCGCTGCTGGCCCGCATCGAGAGCGCCGTCACGCGCATCGGGGCGCAGCGCCTGGTCATGGACTCGCTGGGGGCGGTCTTCACGCAGATCGCGCAGTCGAAGGTCGTCCGCAACGAGATGCTGCGCATCACGACCGCGCTCAAGAAGCTGGGCATCACCTCGCTGCTGACCGCCGAGCGCACCGAGGAGTTCGGCGCCATCGCCCGCTACGGCATCGAGGAGTTCGTGACCGACAACGTGGTCGTGCTGCGCAACAGCCTGGATGACGAGAAGCGGCGGCGCACCATCGAGATCCTCAAGTTCCGCGGCACCGACCACCAGAAGGGCGAGTACCCGTTCACGATCCACCCGCTCGAGGGCATCATCGTGCTGCCGCTGTCGGCCCTGGAGCTGAAGCAGCAGTCGACGGACCTACGGATCAGCTCGGGCAACGGCGTGCTGGACGAGATGTGCGGCGGCGGCTTCTTCCGCGACTCGGTCATCCTGGTCTCGGGCGCCACGGGCACCGGCAAGACGCTGACGGTGACGCAGTTCGTCAACGGCGGCGCCACGCGCGGCGAACGCTGCCTGCTGTTCGCCTTCGAGGAGAGCCGCGAGCAGCTCTTCCGCAATGCTCGCGGCTGGGGCCTGGACTTCCGCGAGCTGGAGAAGTCGGGCTGCCTGCGCGTCATCTGCACCTATCCGGAAGTGGCCGGCCTGGAGGACCACCTGGTGGCGATGAAGGCGGAGATCGAGGCCTTCCGGCCCAACCGCGTGGCCGTCGACAGCCTGTCGGCCCTGGAGCGCGTGGGCAACAGCAAGGGCTTCCGCGAGTTCGTGATCGGCCTGACCTCCTTCATCAAGCACCACGAGATGGCCGGCCTGTTCACCGCCACGACGCCGACGCTGCTGGGCGGCGCCTCGGTCACCGAGGCGCACATCTCGACCATCACCGATTCGATCCTGCTGCTGCGCTACGTGGAGATGTACGGGGTGATGCGGCGCGGCATGACCGTGCTGAAGATGCGCGGCTCCATGCACGACAAGGAGATCCGCGAGGTCTCGATCGACAGCACGGGGATGCACATCGGCGCGCCGTTCCGGCATGTCTCCGGCATCCTCGCCGGCGTGCCCGTCCACGCCTCCGAGCGCGAGATCGCCCGCCTGGGCGACCTCTTCGGCACATGAGCCAAGACCGGCACCGGCGGCGGCGCGAGGACCTGGACGTCCTGCTGGTGGAGGACGACGCGGACGATCGCGCGCAGGCGCGCGGCTTCCTGGCGGAGATCAGGCTGGGGGCATCGGGCTCCGGCCGCTGCCGCCTGCACGAGGTGGCGAGCATCGCCGAGGCGCTGGTGGCGGTCGGGGGCGCCTTCTTCGACGCGATCCTGCTGGATCTGCACCTGCCGGACGCCAGCGGCCTGGACGGGCTCGAGCGCCTGCTTGCCGCCCAGAGCGTGGCGCCGGTGCTGATCCTGACCGACCTGCACGACGAGGCCGTGGGCCTGGCCGCCGTGCGCGCCGGCGCCCAGGACTTCCTGGCCAAGGACCGGCTGGAGCCGGTCCGCCTGGGCCGCGCGCTGAGCTATGCCGTCGAGCGGCACCGCATGCGCCGCGAGGTCGCCATCCGCGAGCGCGAGATCGCGGCCAGCGAGGACCGCTTGCGGCGGCTGATCGCCGCCTCGCCCGACGGCATCATGATCACCGACCGCACGGGTTCGATCATCTTCGCCAATCCCGCCGCCGAGGTGCTGTTCAACCGGCCCCGTTCGGCGCTGATCGGCAGCCCGCTGGGCCTGCCCGTCGACGGCAGCCGCAGCGAGATGGAGCTGCACCGTCCCGACGGCCGCACGCTGACGGCGGAGATGCACGTGGCGCCGGTCGAGTGGCTGGGCGAGCCGGGCCATCTGGCCAACTTCCGCGACATCACCGGGCACAAGGAGACGCTGCGCCAGCTCGACGACACGCGGCTGCGGCAGATCATGGTGCGCGACCAGTTCCTGTCGCACGTGTCGCATGAGCTGCGCACGCCGCTGACCGTGGCCGAGCAGTGGATCACGCTCCTGCAGGACGGGCTGCTGGGACCGGTCACGCCCGAGCAGGCGAAGGCGCTGGGGACGGTGCGGCGCAACTGCGGGCACCTGGAGAAGCTGATCGAGGACCTGCTCGAGGCGCAGCGCACCGAGACCGGAAAGCTGCGCCTGGAGCCGTTGCGGACCAGCCTGCGGGGCCTGGTCGAGGACGCGATCGCCTCGGTGCGCGCCGCGCAGCGCGACGACGTCCTGCGCTTCCGCGCCGACCTCCCGGACGACCTGCCGGACCTGCTGGCGGACCCCGGGCGCGTCCGCCAGGTGCTGATCAACCTGCTGGGCAACGCGGCCAAGTTCACGCCGGCGGGCGGGACGATCAGCGTGTCCGCGGGGCCCGAGCCCCACGCCCCCGAGGAGCTGCGCATCTCCGTCAGCGACACGGGCTGCGGGATCCCGGCCGCCGATCACGAGCGCATCTTCGAGCACATGTACCAGCGCGAACCCGACTCGGAGGTCTCGCGGCGCGGGCTGGGTCTGGGCCTGTACATCTGCCGGCAGATCGTCACGCAGCAGGGCGGGCGCCTGTGGGTCGAGAGCGAGGTCGGGCGCGGCAGCACCTTCCACTTCACGGTGCCGGTGTTCTCGTGCCGCGCCCTGCTGGCCAGGCTGCCTGAGCCCGCCCGTGGCCACGGCGCACTGTGCCTGGTCGGCATCGATGCCCGGCCCGCCGACGGCTCGCCGCTGCAGGCGTTCGAGGTGCGCTACCTGGACGCCGCGCGCCGCGTCGCCGGCGAGTGCCTCCTGCCCGACCGCGACCTGCTGCTGCCGCGGCTCGTCTGCGACGAGCACGGCGAGCTGGCATTCATCGTGGCCGGCGCCGATGCCGCCGGCGCGGCCGTGCTCGTCGACCGCCTGCGTCGCCAGCTCGAGACCGCCGGCGACACGGGCGGCGGGCGCCTCGGCTACCGCCTGGATGCCGCCCCGCTGGCCGTGCCGCCGCCCCGGTCGGGCGCGGACGCGGCCTGGCTGGACCGGCTGGCGGTCGCCGTCGAGGCCGAGCTGGAGCGCATGACCGTTGCCTCCGGGCGTCAGCTGCCAGGCTAAGGATCGCCCGAATCCCCGGTGCGCGTCTCTGAATTTCCTAAAGTCCCCCCTCGCGTGTCCGATTCCTGTCGCGTCACGGCGGCGCCTGCTCGGGCGAAAGGGATTGGGATGGGACGTGCCAGGATCCTCCTTGTCGACGATGACCCCGACCTGCTGGAAGCACTGCGGCTGCGCATGAGCGCCGCCGGCTACGAGGTGCACACCGCCGGCGACGGCGTGCAGGCCACGCGCCTGGCGCGCAACGCGCGGCCCGACCTGGTGGTGCTGGATATCGGCATGCCGGGCGGCGACGGCCACACGGTGGCACAGCGCCTGAAGGGCGACCCGTTGACGATGTTCACGCCCATCGTCTTCCTGACCGCGCGCACCCACGACGACGACTTCGCGCGCGCGCGCAGCAACCGCGTCGACAAGTACCTGGTCAAGCCGTTCCAGGTCGATGAGCTGGTGCTGGCGGTGGACGAACTGGTCGAGCGCGTGAGGCAGCCGGCCGCCGTCTAGCCCACCGGTCAGCGACCGCGGCGGCGCGGCGGCGCCGCCCGCTTCGGGGCC
>JADHED010001974.1_pt1 | contig 15524 bp, 13 predicted proteins | sample 8952041 | NCBI WGS metagenome assembly JADHED01 (sample SAMN16124423, study PRJNA663239) | bioreactor sludge metagenome | isolation source: sludge (control) | place: India:Bengaluru | collected 2018-09-08
ACAAATATAATATTATATATTGTTTGTTATCTTCATGAAGTCACAAAATTAACCCGTTCGTCAAATTATTGTGAAAAAAATAACAAATTGATCCCTCCACCTGCAAACCCATCATGGGGTGCTTCCCGGCCGCCAGGTAATAAACAAGGGAATGCAACGGAATATTATTAATTTTGGCCATTAAAATCAATTACATGTCTGCATTGGATCGCATCAAACTGCCCATTTCCGAAGAACTGGACCATTTCGAAGGCTATTTCAGGGAGGTAATGAAAACTGAAATTCCCCTGTTGAATATGGTTATGCGTTATCTTTTGCGCCGAAAGGGAAAACAAATGCGTCCCATGCTGGTGTTCTTAACAGCCAAACTGGCGGGAAACCCGAACGCATCCACCCATACCGCCGCCGCACTCATAGAAATTCTCCATACCGCCACCCTTGTGCATGACGATGTGGTAGACGAATCCTATGAAAGGAGGGGGCTTTTCAGTATCAACGCGATCTGGAAATCCAAGATTGCCGTGTTGCTGGGAGACTACCTGCTTGCGCAGGGCCTGTTGCTTGCAATGAAAAATAAGGAATACGAACTCCTTAGTTTGTCGACGGATGCCGTTAAGGAAATTGTGGAAGGCGAGCTGATGCAAATCCGTAATGTAAGAAAATTAAAAATCAACGAATCGGAATACTTTGAAATCATCCGCAAAAAAACCGCAACACTGATTGCCTGTTGCAGTGCCTCAGGTGCCAAATCAGTGGGCTTGCATGAGGAGGAAGTGCTTGCCTGGAAGCAGTTTGGGGAATGGCTGGGTATTGCCTTTCAAATTAAGGATGATTTACTTGATTATCAGGTTAATAACCTCACCGGTAAGCCCAGTGGCAATGACCTCAAGGAAAAGAAGCTTACCCTGCCCCTGATTGCAGCGCTCGAACAAGCCGATCCGGCAAGCAGGCGCCACATTCTTCATTTAATGAAAAGCCCGTTGCGGAGAAAAGTGAAATTTGGGGAAGTAATGAATTTCATCCGCGATAATAATGGGATCGCCTATGCAGAAAGCCGTATGAATGAATACGCCCGAAAAGCCTTTGATTTCCTTGATCGGTATCCTGAATCTCCGATCAAAACGGCGTTAACCGATTTTATCACCTATACCATTTCAAGAAACAAATAACCCTGACCCTCCCCTGTCAGACGGATCCGGAACCATTTTTCTGCCGGTAGTAGGCATAGATCAACTGTCCCGCCTTCTTCCCTGCCAGTTCCTGCAACGCTTCCAGCTTCATATCCTGTAACGCTTCCAGGTCCTTGATATTCCCAAGTATTTTTTCCCGGGTTACTTTTCCGATTCCCTTAATGCTGTCAAGTTCCGATGTCAGGAAGGAAGCCTCCCTCTTTTTCCGATGGAAGGTGATACCAAAGCGGTGCGCCTCATTCCGCAATTGTTGGATTAGCCTCAGGCTGGGGGAATTTTTATCAAGATACAATGGTATCGGATCATTGGGCACATAGATTTCTTCCAGCCGTTTGGCAATTCCGATAATAGCTACCTTATCCCGTAATTGCAGCTTCTCAAGACTTGCCAGCGCCGCTGCCAACTGGCCCTTTCCCCCATCGATGATAATCAGATCCGGCAGCGCCTGTTGCTCCGCCAATACCCTATGGTAACGCCGGTAGATTATCTCTTCCATGGAGGCAAAATCATTGGCACCTATCACTGTTTTAATATTAAAATGTCGGTATTCCGACTTTTTGGGCTTCCCATGCATAAACACCACACACGATGCAACCGGATGTGTACCTTGTATATTAGAATTGTCAAAACATTCAATGCGTATCGGCTCAGACAGAAGTTTCAGATCACGCTGCAATATTTTTAATACCGGGACTTCTTTTCTAACTGTTTCGCGGGACAATATCCGGTCCCTTCGATAGGATTGTGCATTTCTCAAAGACAAATCCAGTAGCTTTTTCTTATCTCCCCGCTCAGGAATGTGATAGGAAACACCCGGAATTTCGGTTTCAGGATTAAAGGGAACCAACACTTCCCGGGAAGTGCTTTTAAAGCGCTCCCGCAATTCTACCATCACAAAACCCAAGATCTCCTCACGCGGTTCTTCCATTCGCTTCACGATTTCTACATTGTGCGATTGAACTACCGCTCCGTTTACAATTTTCATGAAATTTACATAGGCATGATCCGTATCATCGACAAACGAACATACATCTACATGACTGATTCTGGGATTCACGATGGTAGATTTACCCTTGTATTTCTCCAGGGTTTCAATCTTCTGGCGGATGATTTCTGCTTGTTCAAACAAGGTCTCCCGGGCGAACTGACGCATGACACCCTTTAATTGCTCTATAACCTCCTGGTAATTTCCCTTTAAAATCTCCCGGATCTGGTTAATTCCAGTACTATAATCCTCTTCGGTTTGCAATGCTTCGCACGGACCCAGGCAATTCCCAAGATCGTATTCCAGGCACTTTCTGAATTTCCCCTTTTCAACATTTTCCCGGCTCAGGTTCAGGCTACAGGTGCGTAACCGGAACAAATGCCGGATCATATCGAGCATGTTTCGCACCATGACCACGGAAGTATAAGGTCCAAAATAGGTGGATCCGTCCTGAATATAGTTCCGTGTTTGCATTACCCTTGGAAAGCGCTCATTGGTGATGACGATCCAGGGATAGGTTTTATCATCCTTGAGCAGGATATTATACCGGGGTTGATTTTCCTTGATCAAGTTGTTTTCCAATAACAAGGCGTCGGATTCGTCATCAACAAGAATATACCGAATCTCTGCTATTTTTCGGACAAGGGCTTCATGTTTGTAGGACGGGGTTGACCTTGTAAAGTATGAAGAGACCCTTTTGTTTAGATTCTTTGCCTTCCCAATATAAAGAATGGTGCCGCTTTTGTCAAAAAACTGATAGACACCAGGCTTCCCCGGAAGTTTTTTAACAATCTCGTGAATCGATGCCGCGGATCCCCTGTTTTCCATTTTCTTATGGCGAATTGTTCCACGTGGAACAATTTAGTCTATCTTCCCATATATATTAACAATACATTAACATCGCTCGGCGAAATTCCGGAGATGCGGGCAGCCTGGCCAAGGGTTTCCGGCCGGATTTTGCTCAATTTCTGCCTTCCTTCTGTAGAGATTGAAACCAGTGAATGATAATCGATATCCTTATCCAACACAATATTTTCCAACCGTTTCATTTTATCAGCCAGTAATCGCTCTCGTTGAATATAGCCCTGATATTTAATTTGAATCTCGACCGATTCAAGCAACTCATGGTCCTCAGAGTTATTTTCATTAAGGATATCTTCTAAAAAACCGTTTGCAGCCAAATGTTGTATACTGATTTCCGGACGTAACAACACATCAACCAGCTTCACCTTTTGTCTTAATTCTGCCGTTCCTACCTGTTGTAATAAAGCATTAATGCGTGAAGGTTCTACACTTATCTCCTTTACCCGGGAGGTGAACCTCCTTTTTCGATCTGATCGGTATCTAAACACTTCCTCACGTTCTTTATTTACCAGACCGACTTCAATACCTGCCGGAGTCAGCCGTTCATCAGCATTATCCTGCCTGAGCAAAACCCTGAATTCCGCCCGTGAGGTAAACATCCGGTAAGGTTCATCAACGCCCTTTGTTACCAGGTCATCAATTAATACTCCGATATACGCTTCATCACGTCCCAGCACCAGTTTCTCCCGGCCCTGTACCTTCAATGCCGCATTGATACCCGCCAGTAATCCCTGCGCTGCCGCTTCCTCATATCCTGTAGTACCATTGATCTGACCGGCAAAAAACAAACCTTCCACAATTCTTGATTCCAGCGAATGTAACAGTGCGGTTGGCATAAAGAAATCATACTCTATTGCATAACCAGGGCGATAGATGCGTACGTTCTCCAGTCCCTTTATTCTTTTTAAAGCCTTGTATTGAACATCGAGAGGAAGTGAAGAAGAAAACCCATTTATATAATACTCATTTGTATTCCACCCCTCTGGCTCAAGAAATAATTGATGGTGGTCGCGTTCCCCGAATGTAACAATCTTATCCTCGATACTGGGACAGTATCTCGGTCCTACCCCCCTAATGGTTCCATTATAAAGGGGTGAATCTTCAAACCCTGTTCTTAATACGTCATGAACCGCTTCATTGGTATAAGTGATAAAGCAGGATAGCTGCCTTTCCGGTAAAGCCGTTTGTAAAAATGAGAACCTGCGGATATCTTCATCCCCTTTCTGTTCTTCGAGCACACTAAAATCAATTGAACGGCCATCGATACGGGCAGGTGTGCCGGTTTTCATTCTGCCGGTCGGTACACCACGGTCAAGCAATTGCTCAGTCAGGCCGGTCGATCTTGCTTCACTCATTCTACCACCTTCCATCTTCACCCGGCCCACATGGATGAGCCCATTTCCAAACGTTCCAACCGTGAGAATGACTGTCTTTCCCATAAAATGGACCCCCATGGTGGTAACAACCCCATTCACCCGTTCTCCCTCAAAAGAAAGGGAATTCACCCGATCCTGCCAGATTTCAACATGCTGATTTGCCTCAATGGCTTCACGCCATTTTTGTGTAAACAGCATCCTGTCACATTGTGCGCGGGGGCTCCATACTGCCGGTCCCTTTGATTTATTAAGCATCCTGAACTGAACCATACTCAGATCAGTAATAATACCGGAAAATCCGCCCAGGGCATCAATTTCTCTTACAATTTGTCCCTTTGCGACACCCCCCATGGCAGGGTTACAAGACATCTGTCCCATCCGCGTCATGTCCATGGTGATCAGCAATACCGTTGCACCCATGTTGCCGGCAGCCATCGCTGCTTCACATCCTGCATGGCCTGCACCCACAACAATTACGTCATATATCTTTCCGATCATCTCTTACAAGGTAATTCTTTTGATCCCCCAAAGATAGATAGAGATTTTCCTTTTGCCGCATCTCAAGTTTCATTTCTTCCGTGTCATCTTTATAACCCAGCAGATGTAAAACCCCGTGGATCATCACCCGATACATTTCATTCCACCTTGAAACCCGATAAAGTGAAGCATTCTCATATACTACTTCAGGACAGATAAAAATATCTCCGTGGATCACATCCCTTCCGGATCGATCAAATGTAATTACATCCGTCAGATAATGATGGTTTAAAAAGCCTTTGTTGATTTTTAGAATTTCGTCAGAACTGACAAAAACATAACTGATTTCCCCTAACTTCTTACCTTCCCCGGTAACAATATCTTTACATAGCAAGGCGAATTTCCTGCCTGGCGTAACCTTCTCTACCTTTTCTGCAAAAGAGTAAAAAACTGCCAACTCCTACTTTAGATTAAACTCAAGTTCAACGCTGGCCCCATTTCGGGTAAATTCAATCTTATCCGAAAGCTTCTCCATAAGAAAAATACCTCTACCGTTCACATTTTCAATGTTTTCCGGGGCAGTTGGATCAGGTACATTCTTATAGTCGAATCCGTCTCCCTCATCTTCAATCTTAATCTTCAGGGTGTCCTCGATAATTTTAACCAGAATCGTTACATTCTTGTTTTCATCGAGCTTATTCCCGTGTAAAATAGCATTGTTGGCACCTTCAAGCGCTGCAATCAGAACATTGCCATAAACATCAGCACTTATTTTATATTCAGCTGATAAATCATCGACCATTTTTTCAACTTTCCGCAGGTTTTCGATTTTAGAGCTTATTTTAAGCAATTTTTCCATTACGCTTTGGGTTATGTGTCCAGTGTTATATACTGCTAACCTTAATTTTTTGTTTCCTTTATCGGGTACTATTATGCTAAATTAAAAAAAAAATGAACGCTTATTGAGCTGCCAGCCAGATTTCAGGATCACTGCGTTCTGTTTCCTTCCAAACCTGGAAATAAAGGGTGGTCTCCTTGGTTTCGGGATCTGTAAATACCTTACCGATCACCTCTTTTACATCTACGCTCTGACCCGTTTTCACACGCACATCAACAAGGTTATGGTATAACGTGAAATAACTTCCGTGCCGTATAATCACTGTATAATTTTGACCCGGTATTGAAAACACTTTTGAAACAACCCCCTTGAAGATAGTGCGTGCATTTTCCCCCTGAAGGGTGGAAATATAGATTCCATCATTCCTGACCTTCACAGATTTGAAATCAGGATGCTGGTGCTCTCCATACTTACCGGTAATAATTCCATGTTGAGTCGGCCATGGCAACCGTCCCCTGTTTTTTTCAAAATCTGTTGCAATAATTTGCTCCACAGGGGTCATGCCTGCTTTAACGGTCCCTTTATTCGTCTTGCGCCGTTCTGCGTCCAATATCTTTGCCATTTCATTGTCGAGCCTTTTAGCCAACTTCTCCTTTTCCTTCAAATCCTTTTCAATCTCAGCCTGTTTTCCCTTCAACTCATTCACAAGCTTTCGTTTCTTACTCCCCTCATCCTGAATGGTGGCAACTTCTTTTTTGGTTGATCGTAACAGGCGCTCCTTTTCCGCTTTGTGCTTCTGCAGTCCTTCCTTCTTTTCAATATATTGTGCCTTCAGTGCTTCATTATTCAGCTTCTGGCTTTTTATATAACTGCTGTATGTCTTGAAAAAGCGAAACCGCTGATAAAACTGGTTCATATTTTCTGACGAAAGCAAATAAATTATGAAATTATCCTTCCACTTTCGTTTATAACTTTGAACAACCATCTTTGAATATAAGGCCTTTAAAGCAGTTACTTCCCTGTCAAGTAGTTGAATCTGGTTTTCATATTCCTCAATGGTACCTTCAACAATTGCCGTTTCCGTTGCCAAATTCAACATTACCTGCTGTCTTTTTTTCAGTTTTTCATTAATCAGATCAATTTCCTGCAAGGATTGCTTTGTTTTGCTTTTTGTTTCCTCAAGCATTCTATTAGCCAGTTCTATTTCCTTCAAGGTATTTTCCTTCACCTTTCGTACTTTATCCAGGCCGGTTTGAGAAAACCCTGAAACGGCCATTAAAAGAAAAAATCCTATAAAATATGACACCCTGATCACAGCCTATTTAACTTTACCATGCAAGGATTCAAGTAATTCTCCATTGGCCAGAGGGATTGCCTGCTTCCAGACTTTAACAGCCTTATTTCGCTTTCCCATCTTAAGGTATATATCGCCCAAATGATCAAGTATATCGGCATTCGTCTCTCCTTCTATGCGAATTGCCTTTTTTATCATTTTCAAAGCAGCTTTATAATCCCCTTGTCTGTATTTTATCCAACCAAAAGTATCAAGATACGTACCGTTTTCAGGTTCCTTCGATATACTTTCAGCACTCAGCCTTTCCGCGAGATCCAGTTTTATATTCCTTTCCGCCAGACTATAAGCATAGTTGTTCATTACAACAATATCACTACTATCGATCTGCAAAGCACTTTCATACATCTGATCTGACAAATCTAAACGTTTCGTTTTTGAATAGCACTCTGCTAAAAGGGACCGCATATTACCCGCAATCCTGCTATTATCACTATATGGCAATCCGGCTTTTAAAATTTCAATAGCTTGATTATACTCCTTTAACTCATACAATGCCGACCCTCCAAGCAAATATGACATCACCTCATCCGGAAACCTCCTTATTCCAGCTATCGAATAAAAGACCACACTATCCTTCTGATTCAGATTATTAAAGCTAAACAATAATTGTTCCCAGGCTGCATAATTTTCCGTACTAACACTCATGATATCCTTTAATACCGGTATGGTGGCAGCATATCGCCTGGTGCGATATAAATAATCCGCATACAAGGCCTTTGACCTCACATCAGATTTATTATCCCCATAAAATGTTTTCATTAAATCTTCAAGCACAGGCGATAATTTTGCAAACATGGCATCATGTTGTATCGCGTTGTACAGGTAATTCAATTTAATAGCCGGATCAATCTCCGGGTTTTTTAAAGCTTTTATATACAATTCTTTAGCTTCATTTACCTTTTTTCTGCTTACCAAAAACTCGGCAAACGAAAACACCACATTCGGATCATCCTGATGATCAAGAATTATAGAACGGTAGTAAAACTCTGCAGAATCTGGCTTATTCGCATCCCTGAACATTTCTGCCATTACACCCCTTACAATGTAATCTCCCTTATTCAATGCCAGAGCGCTTCTTAAGACTTTCAAGGCGGACTTTGTATCCCCGGTTTCGTTAAAAATACGTGCCTTATTAACCGTAACTTCCTGTGTAATACCTATTTCATTTTCGATACTATCAAGGAATAGAATGGCCGATGAAAAATCGCCCTTCCTTTCCATAATCTGACTCATCATAAGGTATATATCAGCATCATCGCCGTTACCTTTTAACAGACCCTTATAAACATAAAGGGCACTATCATACAAACCGGCACCCTGACACAGTCGCGCATACTGCCGTGCATACCATTCATTGTTTCGGTCTTTATCATAGGCAACCCTGGCAAAATTTCTTGCATTTTCGATATCTCCACCCCGTGTGTATATCAAGGATATCTGATAATTTAAAGCCGCACTTCCTGGTTCATATTTCAAACATTCCCGGTACAGGCTTAATGCATTGCCTAGATCACCAAACACATATAATTTAGTAGCACGGGTGAAGGCAAACAAATAATCCGATTCGGAACTTTCATTTCTTGAAACGGCTCCATTCATTCTACGCTGCGGATAAACCGAAACAACAAGCGCCGAACAGAAGACAAATACAATCAGCCTTTTATACTTGCTCATCCTAATATATTAAACACCTGTATGACCAAAACCACCCGTACCCCTGTCGCTGTCGTTCAACACATCGACCTCAAGCCAATCCACCCGCTCATGCCTCGCAACCACCATTTGGGCAATCCGCTCTCCATCCTTGATTTCAAAATTATCTGCTGACAAGTTTATCATGATTACCCGTATTTCGCCCCGATAGTCAGCATCAATGGTGCCAGGTGTATTCAATACCGTAACCCCGGCCTTAACTGCCAAACCACTTCTGGGTCGTATCTGGGCCTCAAAACCTTCTGGTAATTCAATAAAAATACCTGTTGGAATCAATGCCCGTTCCATCGGTTTTAAAATCACTGTCGTATCTAAATTCGCGTACAGGTCGAGACCGGCACTGTAGGCTGTTGCATATCTGGGCAAAGCGTGACGCGACTTGTTAACAATTTTTACATGCATTTCGGTAAAAGATAACCGGATAAACAAAATAGTTCTTCGAACTACAAAGAAAGTAAATAATCGTCGAAATAATCAGGTAACTAATTTCAGTAATCAAATACAGTCATCCAAAGCAGCACCCACCTGAGCATAGTCAAACAGAAATCCTTCATCCAAAATACGTTGCGGTACAACCCATTGCCCTTTGGTGAGCAGCATACTGCTTTCGCCCATCATCAACGCAAGCAGAAAAGGAGGGAGTACTACATGCAGTCTCTTATTCATTCGTTTCCCTATTTCCCCGAAAAAGTCAGAGATTGTAATAAACTCCGGAAGTACAGCGTTATAGACACCATACGCTTGGGGATGCTCCACGATCCATATAAACAAACGCATCAAATCCTTATAATGAATTACCGGGAAATTATGAAACGACCTAATTCCATATCCGATTCCAACATTGAACGGGATCTTCAGCAACTTCAATATTCCTCCATGATGTGAAAGCACCACACCCGAACGGATCACCGCAACGCGCACATTTTCAAGCAGGAGCCGGTTTGCCTGACCCTCCCATTCCCGTATAACCTGTGCAAGAAAATCTTCAGCAAACCAGGCACTTCGCTCTGTTTGAATATGGTCCGTGTCATAAATCCCTACCCCGCTGATCGTAATAAAAAAGTTTATACCTCCTTTTAGTTCCGTTATGCAATCAACGAGTTTTCTGGTTGTGCTGACCCTGCTCTCATAAATTTGCTTTCGTTTTGACTTAGTCCAAATTCCTCCAATAGATTCTCCTGCCAAATGAATTACCCCCTCAACAACAGCAAGTTTTTCCCTAAGAATAGCCGAATTGAAATCGGATCGTGATATAGGAATCACTTCAATATCTAGTACTTCAAGCTCCCTTCGTAATCCCTTCCCTACAAAACCTGATGCTCCCGTTAAAGCAATTCTCATAACAAACTATTGTTTAATTTTACCTTTGAATCCTATCTTTATTCTAAATTAACAAATATGGGTCGCAAATTGTGCATTGCAGGTATCCGGATAACCCTTATTTTTGTCTTCACATGCCACATAACATTATTGTATTCACAATCGATGGTGAAACTCGAAACAACCAAAGGTAATATCGTTATCCGCCTTTATGATGAGACTCCGCTGCATCGTGATAACTTTATCAGGTTGGTTTCGGATAAGTACTATGACAGCATCCTGTTTCACAGGGTAATTCATGGCTTTATGATTCAAACCGGTGATCCCGAATCGAAACATGCAAATCCAGGAGATCCCCTGGGATTCGGCGGTCCATCCTATAAAATTCCGGCTGAAATCCATCCTGAGCTTATCCATAAAAAAGGAGCCCTCGCGGCAGCCCGTCAGGGTGACGCTGTAAATCCCCTAAAGGAATCATCAGGTTCACAGTTTTATATAGTTCAAGGAAAACCCTTTAGCCTGCCGCAGCTTGAAGCGATGGAAAGAACCGGTCAGCATACGCCTTTTACAGAAGCACAAAAGCTTACCTACACAACGGTAGGGGGTACGCCCCATCTCGATACCGGCTACACTGTTTTTGGTGAAGTGGTTGAAGGTATAGAAGTTGTTGATTCAATAGCTGATGTTGCAACAGACAACCGAAACCGGCCGGTGGAAGACATCCGCATCATCCGTGCCACAATAATTCCTTAAGAAACATATCATGAAACAAGAGATTGAACAATATACAAAGGAACTACAGGCCTATCAGGTGACCTCGCCAGCCTTACTGGAACAATTTCGCATCTACTTTCTTAGTAAAAAAGGTATTGTCAGCCAACTCTTTGAATCTTTCAAGAAACTACCCCCAGAAGAGAAAAAAACTGCCGGGGCCCTTATAAACGACTTCAAAAACCTGGCACAACAAACCTATGACAGCTATAAAAATTCTTATTCACAAGCTGATTCCGAATCCGTATCTGATTTAACCCGGCCCGCAGATCCGATTAAACTCGGCAGTCGTCATCCGGTATCGATTGTAAGAAAGGAGATCATTTCCATTTTCTCCAAAATTGGTTTCACGGTGGCAGAGGGACCAGAAATTGAAGACGACTGGCACGTATTCACAGGGCTCAATTTTCCTCTTGAGCATCCCGCTCGTGATATGCAGGATACCTTTTTTATCGAAAAAAATCCTGACATCCTGCTTCGTACCCATACTTCCTCCGTTCAGGTGCGAACCATGGAACAATCCGAACCTCCCATACGGAAGATTTTTCCCGGCAGGGTTTTCAGGAACGAAGCGATAAGCGCGCGCGCCCATTGTATCTTCCACCAGATTGAAGGATTGTACATTGACACAAACGTATCATTTGCAGATTTGAAGCAGACCCTTATGTTTTTTGCTCAGGAAATGTTTGGTCCCGACACACAAATCAGGTTACGCCCCTCCTTTTTTCCGTTTACGGAGCCTTCCGCAGAAATGGATGTTTCCTGCACCATATGCGGTGGTAAGGGCTGTAACGTCTGCAAATACACCGGTTTCTTAGAAATTCTCGGATGCGGGATGGTCGATCCCAATGTTTTGGAAGCATCTTCCATTGACAGCAGCAAATACACAGGATTTGCCTTCGGAATGGGGCTGGAACGCATAGCCATGCTCAAATTTCAGACAAACGACCTGCGCCTCTATTTCGAAAATGACATTCGCTTTCTGGATCAATTCCAAAGCGCCTATTAAAGACACTTCCGGTAAGCCTATAGCTGCAGGGTATAGTCTCCAAACTTTGACCGTCCGAAATGTTTATAGGTCAATTCAGTGGCTTCTCTTCCCCTGGGGGTGCGTTTGAGGTATCCCTGTTTTATTAAAAATGGTTCGTATACCTCCTCAATGGTTCCCGGATCCTCACTCACAGCAGTAGCAATGGTGGTGAGACCGACCGGACCGCCCCTGAATTTATCCACTATGCATAACAGAATTTTGTTATCCATTTCATCCAGGCCGTTCTTATCAATATTCAACGCTTCCAGGGAATATTCGGTAATCTCCAGGTCGATCTGATCCAATCCCTTCACCTGGGCAAAATCCCGAACCCGGCGAAGCAGTGCATTTGCTATACGCGGAGTGCCCCTGGAACGTGAAGCGATTTCATGAGCAGCCCGTTCCGCAATACGGATACCCAACAGGGAAGCCGAACGCACAATAATCCGCTGTAAAATTACCGCATCATAATATTCAAGGTGCATGTTAATCCCAAAACGGGCGCGCAGGGGGGCGGAAAGCAATCCTGCCCTAGTGGTGGCGCCGATCAACGTAAACGGATTCAGGTTCAACTGCACAGAACGTGCTCCGGGACCCCTGTCAATAATGAGGTCTATCTTATAATCTTCCATGGCTGAATACAGAAATTCCTCCACCGTTGCATTCAGCCGGTGAATTTCATCAATAAACAGCACATCATTCGGTTCCAGATTTGTGAGGATTCCCGCCAAATCTCCCGCCTTCTCAAGAACCGGACCAGAGGTGATCTTTATTCTGCTTTCCAGTTCATTTGAAATGATGTGTGCAAGGGTAGTTTTGCCGAGGCCAGGAGGGCCTGACAGAATTACATGGTCAAGTGATTCCTCTCTTAACCGTGCGGCCTTTACAAAAACCTTAAGGTTTTCAACAAGTTTTTCCTGTCCGTTGAAATCATCAAAATTTCGCGGACGGATACTTTTGTCGAGTTCCCGTTCCTCATCTGTCATTTTGAGCCGGGTATTTTCAAATTCCTCGTTCATTTCCGGCTATTGAATAAGTTTGATGTCTTCTTCAGCGAATTCAACCTTTTCCCCGTTTATCCTGTATTCCCGATTGTCTTTATAGGTAACGGTCAACAGCAGGTTTCCGGCTTCGTCATATCGCTTCCAGTTCTTCTCTGCAATACCCATCACATAATAATTGACTTCCTTCAGCTTACCGGATGGATAATAAAATTTATGTTCCCCATCCGGATTTCCCTGCAGATAAGCACCTTCATATTTCAGGGTACCATCGGCATAAAAAGCCTGCCATTTTCCTTCTCTCAAATCCCCTTTGTAGCTCCCTTTTTCCTCGTAATCACCTACTTTATACGTCCAGTCACCTTCCTTCATGCCGTCAAAATAACTTCCTTTTGAAATGATATTCCCAACCGTGTCATATTCGGTGCAGCTCCCCTCTTCCTTACCCCCATAGTATTCTTCCTCCCGTTTGAGGTTACCGTTTGCAAAATACCACTGCCATAGTCCCTCATACTTACCGTTTTTAAAGACACCCTCCTGTTCCGGATTACCGGTTGCGAAGTAATACTTCCAGGTTCCGCTTTCCTGATTATTTGTATAAGAACCGCTTGCCTTTAGGGCACCGTTCGCATAAAAGTATTTCCAGGGTCCTTCCTTTTTTCCTTCGTTTGTAATAATTCCGCTTCCCGTTTTTACACCGTTGTTATCATAAATGATTCCTTCGGTTACCTTGCCATTATTGTCATAGGAACGGTGAATCCCAACCGGTATGTCTTTCCGGTATGTGCCGGAATAAATCACATTTCCGGCTTCATTTAACCGGGTACGCACTTCAATTCCAATATCACCGGTATCGTTCTCAACGATCAGGTTGCCATTATTATACTGGTAAAATACTTTGACCGTACCATTTTCATCGTATTCCTTATAACTTCCGTTCAGGATTCCATCTTTATAGGTTGCTTCCGTTTTCACCCTTCCGTTTTCGTAATACGTCCGCCACAAACCCTGTTTTTTTCCTTCCTGATCCGAACGGTTCATCCGCTGCCTTTCCACGAGCGTTCCATCAATATACCGTTCCACGGTAATCAATACGCCTTGGATATCGTATTCCAGGTTTGTGCCATGCTTGCGGTTGTTTATATATTCAGTCACCTCATGCAGGTTCCCGTTGTCATAATAATAAAATGACTTTCCGGCACGCTTATCATTCACATAAAGTTCTCTGGAACGCACATAGCCTCGTCTTATAGGATCCACATTGTTTCGGTATTCATATTCCGTTGTGAATCCGTTTTTCTTTCCCATAAGATAATTCACTTTCTGCAGCGTATCTCCGCTTTCATTATAAAACACCCAAAGGCTGTCAAGCAGATGGTTTTTCCGATTTCCCTCGGATTTCAATACCCCCGTCGGATAAAATGTCTTCCAGTACCCGTCGGGTTGACCGTTCCGCATGGTTCCTTCACTGGAAACCCTGCCATTCGGATAATAGATTTTCGTAAAACCGTCTTTAACCACCTGTTGTGCCTGCACAAACATAACACTGCAGCTACACAATAAAAACAAACAAAACACCCGGTGCTTCATAATCCAAGTTTTTCTGATATGTCAAGCATGCGGCGGATTGATTTTTCTGCCTTTACGCGTATTTCTTCATTAACCGTAATTTCAGGCAATTCATATTTCATGCAGGTATAAAGCTTTTTTATTGTATTCAGCTTCATATAACTGCAGTCAGAACACCCGCATGTAGCATCTTTCGTGGGACCTGCAAGAAAAAGCTTTTCAGGACAGGCTTTACGCATCTGGTGCAAAATACCCGATTCCGTAGCAACAATATAACTGGTTCCCTGATCTTTAATAACAAAATTCAATAATGCTGAAGTAGAACCGATATAATCAGCGACGATCAACACCGGTTTGTTGCATTCCGGGTGCGCAATAATTTTCGCTTCAGGATAATCCTTTTTTAGTTCCAGGATGCGTTCCAGCGAAAACTCTTCGTGCACGTGACAGGCTCCGTTCCATACAGCCATTTTTCTTCCCGTGATGCTTTCAATATAATTTCCCAGGTTCCGGTCGGGACCGAAAACAATCTTTTCATTTTCGGGCAGGGAATTAATAATCTGTACCGCATTGGAAGAAGTGCATATGATATCAGACAATGCCTTGATTTCTGCAGTTGTATTTACATAGCTGATCACGGTATGATCCGGATGACTGCGTACAAATTCACTGAATCCATCGGTGGGACAACTGTCAGCCAGGGAACACCCAGCTTTCAGATCAGGTAACAGCACCTTTTTTAAAGGTGAAAGAATCTTTGCTGTCTCTGCCATAAAATGAACACCGCAAAAAACAATGATATCCGCAGTCGTTTTCGCAGCCTGCTGAGACAGGTAGAGGCTGTCGCCGATAAAATCTGCAATATCCTGAATCTCTCCCTGTTGATAATAATGGGCAAGAATCACCGCATTTTTTTCCTGTTTCAGGCGGGCGATTTCCTCCTTCAGGTTCAATCCCGGAGCCGTTTCTGTATCCAGGTAACCCTTTATCAACAATTCATTATTAATATCTTCTTTTTTCATAATCTCAAAAATCA
>JADHED010001975.1_pt1 | contig 15517 bp, 15 predicted proteins | sample 8952041 | NCBI WGS metagenome assembly JADHED01 (sample SAMN16124423, study PRJNA663239) | bioreactor sludge metagenome | isolation source: sludge (control) | place: India:Bengaluru | collected 2018-09-08
CAGTTTTTACTCGATTTCGTGGAGGCTGAAAATTCGATGGGGTTCCATGCTCCGGGCGAATCGTTACGTTTGTTAGGTTTGTCTTTAGATAGCACATTAAAAGGGCAAAAAGAGCTTTCCAAAGCGACATCTAAAAAATAATAACCATGACGTAAATCATGTTTTTATTTTAATTTCGCTATATAGTATCTATCAGGAGTCTATATTGGGAAAATTTTTAGATATTAAATCAGCGATCGGTAAAGTTCAGTCGGACATGCAGGTTTTCGTTCACGGCGGGGCTATGACTCCTGCTGCACTAATTAATGAACTTGTAAGTCAGCACCAGCGATTAAAAAATGTGACATTGGTGCATTTACATACTCACGGTGGTGCAGATTACGCCAAGCCTGAATACCACTCTAACTTTCGAGTGATGAATCTTTTTGTGGGCGCCAACGTGCGTCCCTATGTCGACTTTGATACCGTAGATTATTTGCCATGTTTCTTGTCCGAGATGCCAAGTTTATTTCGCAATAAATTGATTCCGCTTGATGTCGCTATCATTCAAGTCTCACCGCCAGATCGCCATGGATATTGCTCCCTAGGGTCAAGCGTCGATGTCGCTAAAGCAGCCGTTGAATCGGCTAAGTTAGTCATTGCACAGGTGAATAAAAATGCACCTCGTACGTTTGGAGACGCCCTAATACCGGCAGAAAAAATTGACGTATTTGTTGAGTTAGAGAGCGCTTTAGAGGTCAGTCATTTAAAACCACTCAAAGACGAGGAACGAAAAATTGGGGAATTTGCGTCCAGCCTAGTGGATAATGGGGCCACATTACAGGTCGGTATTGGCAGTATTCCTGATGCCATTTTAGCCCGATTAAAAGATAGAAAAAATTTAGGATTGCATTCAGAAATGTGGTCGGATGGAGCTTTGGATTTAATTCTGTCAGGTTCTATCGATAATTCCCAAAAGAAAACACATCGAGGAAAATCAGTGTCTACCTTTATCGTAGGCACACAAAAAGTTTTAGATTTTATTTCAGATAACCCGTCCGTTATTTTGATGGAAGCGAACTATGTCAATAATCCAACTGTGATCGCGAAAAATGATAAGGTAACTGCGATTAACTCGGCAGTTGAAATAGACTTAACAGGACAAGTCTGTGCTGATTCCGTTGGCCATAGGATTATTTCTGGAGTCGGTGGACAAATTGATTTTCTTCGAGGCGCTTCGCTATCAAATGGTGGAAAACCCATCATCGCGCTGACCTCTAGAACGTCCAAGGGGAAGTCCAGAATTGTATCGACACTTAATGCTGGTGCAGGGGTTGTTACAACTCGGGCGCATGTGCACTATGTAGTCACTGAATACGGGATTGCCAATTTATTTGGAAAATCCATTCGACAACGCGCAAAAGCTCTCATAGACATCGCCCACCCAGATGACAGAGCTAATTTAGACAGGTTATTCCACGAGGAGTTTCTTGCGAGGGTTTAAGTGCAGGCATGTCGAATTCCGGCAGGCAGGGGGATCAGTTTTTTTTGCCAAACCACCCGCAAATCATGAGCGCTTGAAAGAAACGAACCGGGTTAGCAATGCCACTTTGGCGTAGCAGCGCTTCGGTTTCGCTCGGTGGAAATACGGTTAAAATATCTCGCAGGGTGCTGGGCAGTGACGCCAGTGATTCTGGTGTGGCCCCCATAAGTGTTTGAACCCCCTCCCAGCCTTTAAGCATCTCGGGAAACTCCGCTGAGTTTAAATCAAATCCAATTTCTGCATTAATCAGAATGCCATCTCGACGAAGATGTTTAGACATATGCTGAAAAAAAGAAAGGCGATCGTCTGATTTAATAAAATGCGCCACTAACATGGAAAGAACCGCATCAAAATCAGCTGTGCGTGGAAGGTCCTGAACAAATCCATGTACCAGTTCACAGCGATTCTCAAGACCGGCCAGTTTGATTCGTTCGCGACATACGTTCAGCATTTCAATAGATGGGTCCAGCGCAACAAATGACCAGCTTGGGAACGTATGCGCAAGAGAAAACAACTCAGCACCTGTACCGACTCCTACGCACAGAACCCGCGCATTTGAAGGCAGGTCTCGTAGAACTAAGGTCGTCAAAAAATGGAGGCAATCGGAAATGCGAGCCAGTTTACTATTTCGCTCGTCGTATTTTTGAGCGGCGTCTTTGTTAAAAAAATCTATAGTGGGTTTTGTCATGGACATAGTGTAGCGGGACAAAAACTAAAATGATAGCCTTTGGAGTTGGTAATTGTACAGATAGTCGGATTATTGTTGTGATTTGGCTCGATACAGAGCGTAATTTTTCCATTGACCTTCCAATCATTGGAAGGTTTAGAGGAGTTGAAGATAGGTCTAGATTTATAAAGGAGTTCTACATGAAGACGATCCAATTTGCAGTTATCTTTTTTGCGGTTATCGGCTGTTCATCGGCATTTTCCCACGGGGAAGATCATCCGGGCCCTAATGGCGGTTCTATACAAATGCCTGGAGCATTTCATACCGAGGCCGTGATGATAAATAAAAACGAACTCAAAGTATTTTTGTTAGATATGGATTGGAAAAATCCTACCGTTAAAGACTCATCGGTTAGTGTTATTTTTCAAACTAAAACAAAATACGAAAGTAAGTGCGAAAAAAATGAAAACGCATTTATTTGTACTTTTGATAGAACCGCCGATTTGAATAAGAAGGGTAAATTGATTGTCAGCGCTACTAGAGAAAAACAAGTTGGAAATACAGCTGAATACAAGACACCTCTAAAAGTTTGGAAAAAATAAAGGAAACCAAAATGGATCATTCTCATACGTATAGTAAATGCCAACATTGTAGTGATGATTCACATATTCATTTAGTGACTGATCCAGTGTGTGGTATGAAAATTGATCCATCAACGGCTAAAGGCGGAAAAAGCAGCTTTGCTGGACATGACTACTTTTTTTGTAACTCTAAATGTAAAATTAAGTTTGATTCAGATCCTCAAAAATATATTTATCCCGTAGAAATGAAACACGCAGTCTCGGATGCGGATAAGAATAAAATGTACACATGCCCAATGCATCCCGAGGTTAGGCAGAAAGGTCCGGGAAGTTGTCCTCTGTGCGGTATGGCGTTGGAACCCGAGGAAATCTCTTTGGAGGAAGAAACGAATCCAGAACTCGTCGATTTTACAAAACGCTTAAAGCTGAGTGCCTCTTTGGCAATACCGCTGTTATTGCTTGCGATGTCTGATCTGATTCCTGGTCAGCCTGTGCAACATGCATTGCCACACTGGCTCTATGCGGGGATTCAGTTTTTATTGGCGACGCCTATTGTTCTCTGGGGAGGCCTTCCATTTTTTGAGCGAGGATGGTCATCGCTCAAACGTCGAAATCTAAATATGTTTACGTTGATCGCGTTGGGAACAGGTGTAGCGTATGCGTTTAGCATTGTTGCGACGTTTTTTCCTGGACTGTTTCCGGAAAGTTTTCATGTTCACGGCGGAATGGTGCCACTCTACTATGAAGCCTCTGGCGTTATCATTGCCCTGGTTTTGCTGGGACAAGTGCTGGAATTAAAAGCGCGTAGTCAAACAGGCCTTGCGATTCGTGCGCTTCTTGGTTTAGCACCCAAAACGGCTCGACGTATTGAAACAGATGGACGTGAAGTGGACGTAGCCGTTGAACTTGTTAAATCCGGAGACCTGTTACGAGTTCGCCCTGGTGAAAAAATTCCTGTCGACGGAATTGTCATGGAAGGGCGTAGTGTTGTTGATGAGTCAATGATTACAGGTGAGCCTATTCCTGCTGAAAAAGAAGAAGGCAGTGCTGTTACAGGTGCAACAGTTAACTCTACTGGTTCGTTCGTAATGAAAGCAACAAAAGTTGGTAGTGACACACTATTGTCACAAATTGTAAAAATGGTCTCTAACGCTCAACGCAGTCGCGCGCCCATCCAAAAGCTAGCAGACACTGTATCGTCTTATTTTGTTCCAATTGTCGTTATTATTTCAATAGTGACGGCAATAGTTTGGTATTTATTTGGACCAGACCCTAAAGCAACGTACGCCTTGATCAATGCTGTGGCTGTATTGATTATTGCATGCCCGTGCGCTTTGGGACTAGCGACGCCAATGTCGATCATGGTCGGTACCGGAAAAGGAGCGAACCACGGCGTACTAATAAAAAATGCCGAAGCCTTAGAACGATTAGAAACCATAACTACATTAGTCGTTGATAAAACCGGAACTTTAACTTTGGGTAGGCCGAAACTCTCGGAAGTCCACGTTTGTAATAGTGTCAAAGAAGATGAATTGCTTTCTCTAGTGGCTTCGTTAGAAAAATCCAGTGAACATCCCTTGGCCGAAGCTATTGTCGCGGGAGCGCAAGAGCGTGGGATTAAGCTATTGGATGTAAATGATTTTGAATCTATCACAGGTCAAGGAATCAAAGGCACCGTAAATGGTAAAGATGTGTTGGTAGGTAACAAGCGATTGATGGACTCAAATCGGGTTGATGTTCAGCAGGTTGGAAAAACAGCAGCGGAACTGCAGTCGTTGGGGAATGGTGTGATGTTAGTGGCTATCGGGGGACAACCAGCAGGGCTTATCGCCGTGAAAGACCCAGTCAAACCGTCCTCAAAATCCGCACTTGAATATTTCCAAAAACAAAATATCGAAATCGTGATGTTAACGGGTGACAGTAAAAATACAGCTGACGTCGTGGCTAAGGAACTGGGTATTCGTCACGTGGAGGCCGACCTGTTGCCTCACCAGAAGAGCGAAGTGATAAAACGTCTGCAGGCTAAAGGAAAGCGGGTTGCAATGGCGGGTGACGGAATCAACGATGCACCGGCGTTAGCCCAAGCGGATATTGGAATTGCGATGGGGACAGGCACCGACGTAGCGATCGAAAGTGCTGGCATTACGTTGCTGAAGGGGGATTTGACGGCAATCGTGCGGGCTCATCGATTGAGTCAACAAACGATGAAGAATATCAGACAAAATTTGGTTTTTGCTTTTGGGTACAACACAGTGGGGATTCCTTTGGCTGCCGGAATTTTGTATCCCGTGTTTGGAATGTTATTAAGCCCAATGATTGCAAGCCTAGCCATGAGCTTAAGTTCCGTATCGGTTATCGCTAATGCATTGAGGCTCAAAAAAGAAAAGTTATAAGGATATAAATATGAATATCGGTGAAGCTGCGAAAATTTCGGGAGTAAATGCAAAATTAATTCGTCACTATGAATCTATTGGAGTCATTCCAAAAGCGTCACGGTCAGAATCAGGATATCGTTCTTATTCTGAATCCGACGTTAATATTCTGTCCTTTGTTAAGCGGGCCCGAAACCTAGGATTTGCTATGAAAGAAATTAAAAAGCTAGTCAGTCTTTGGAAAAATAGGTCCAGAGCCAGTGCTGATGTAAAGAGCCTCGCTGTAAAACACATCGAAGAAATGGAACAAAAAATCGCAGAGCTACAAGGAATGGTGAAGACGTTGAAACATTTATCAAAAAATTGCCGTGGTGACAACAGACCAGACTGCCCCATCCTAAACAACCTAGAGCTACGTTCATGATGACCATTTCCTAGAGAAAAAATAGAGGCTTCCTAATGCGAAAAGGGCAACCCCTCCAATCACCGATGCATACGGAAGACTAAGTGCGATGACCGTGCAGAATATAAAACCACAACCGCACAGCCACTTCGGCCATAGGCGCTGGTTTGGTGACAGAGTCCATGCCGCCGCATTCGCAATGGCGTAATAGGTTAAAACGGCAAACGAGCTAAAACCGATCGAGGTGCGCACGTCTGCGATACTTACAATCAGCGCCACAACAATTCCAACAACAAGTTCTGCGATATGAGGGACTTTGTGAACAGGATGGACGGTACTTAAAAATTTTGGCAGATCATTGTTTGCCGCCATGGCAAATATCGTCCGACTTACACCCGCCAGCAATGACAGCAAAACGCCTAGGGCCGCACAACAAGCACCGATTCTTACCAAGGGAGACAGCCAAGCAAAATGACCCGATTCAACGGCGAGTACGAGTGGTGCTGTGGCCTGGGAAAGAGTTTTGATATCAACACACATCATCGCAGTTGAAATAACAATTAAATAAATAATGATTGTCGTGCCTAGTGCGGTGAGAATAGCTTTTGGGATCGTATTTTTTGGGTCCATCACTTCTTCACCGAGAGTGGCAATCCGTGCGTAGCCAGCAAATGCAAAGAACATTAGCCCCGCCGCTTGAAGAATGCCAAAGAAACCAATGTCATCTGGTGGTTGCCACAATCGTGATGGCTCCGCATCACCTCCAGCGATCGCGGCAAAAACAACAATCGCAAGAGTGCTAAGCACGATGGAGACCAAAATCTTAGTCACGAGAGCTGTCTTTTTAATTCCAAAAAAATTAACTAAGGTAAGTGTTAGCACCGAGGTGATCGCGATAGGTCGAGCCAATTCCGGCGCAGCGTAGTGAGCAAATGTCAGCGCCATCGCCGAACAACTGGCAATTTTACCGATAACAAATCCCCATCCGGCTAGGAATCCCCAGTAGTCTCCTAAACGCTTTCGTCCGTATATATAGGTTCCGCCTGATTCGGGATAGACAGACGCCAATTGGGCCATGGTGGACGCATTTACGAGAGCCAGAAGTCCTGCAATAATAACGGCAATCAGAAGGGCACCACCTGCCGCGGCCGATGCGGGGCCTGCCGCTGAAAAAATACCAGCACCAATCATTGAGCCTAAACCAATGATGACTGCATCTTTTGTTTTAAGTCGTCGCTCAAGCCGTGACGGTTCCGTAGAGAATCCTTGGTTGTATATTTCAAAATTTCAGAAAATTTATACTACAAAGCCGGTAACAGGATAGAAAATTCTGACCCGACATTTAATTCTGTTGAAACCGAAATTTCGCCGCCCCAAGACTCTACAATTCTAACCGAGGTCGCCAGTCCTAATCCAGTTCCTTGGCCAACGTCTTTCGTTGTGAAGAACGGCTTAAAAAGGTTTCTTCGGTTCTCTTCCGAAATGCCGCATCCGTTATCTTTAACGGATAATTTAATTTGGTTTTTATGGGACTCGGTCTTTAATGCGACTTCGTATGCGCGATCGGGAAACTGTTTTCTGGCTTCCGCTATCGCGTGCATTGAATTAATAAGGAGGTTTAAGAGAACTTGCCCCAGTGGTCCGGCTTCTGCCTTAACAAAATAAGAATGAGTAAACTGTTTAGTAAGGGTAATGTTGTTTCGATCAAATTCGTGTTCTAAGAGATTGAGCACGTCCTGAATTGTTTTGTTTAAATCCACCGACGATCCATGTTCCGATTTTTGCTCGCGGGCGATATGCAATAATGAACTGACTAGTTTTGTAATGCGGTCGATCTGAGAAATAATAACGCCCAGATCCTTTTTTAGTAGCTCGTTATTTCCTGCTTTTGATTCTGCTAGTTCTGCGCGACTTCGAATAATTCCCATTGGGGTGCCAATTTCATGCGCGAGGCTGGATGCAAGCAATCCCAATGAAGCTAATCTATCTTGTTGCAGAATTTGAGCTTTGCTTTCACGAAGTTCTTCCATGTCGTGGTTTTGTTTGATCGCATAGCGAATCGATCGTTCTAAAAGGGGGCTGGTCAATTGACCTTTGACTAAATAGTCTGACGCACCAACATGCATCGCCTTGATATCTAGCTCAAAATCAACTAGCCCAGTTAGAAAAATAATTGGACACGAAAACGTACTTTTTCTAACTTCGCTCAAAAGCTCCAAACCGGTTTTTTCCCCGAGTCTGTAATCTAAAAGACAGGCATCGAATATCTGCTCGTTCAAAGCGGCTCGGCCATCATTGTAGTTTGATTTCCAAGTGACTTTGTATTTAGACGACGTCACGTCAGATAATAATTCACGGATGTGAAAAAAATCATCCTCGTCGTCGTCAATCAGCAGAATATTGAATTCATTCATTTTGAAGGCCTAGTTTTTGTGACATTCGGTAGTTCAACGATTTCAAACCAGTAGCGGCCAATGTCGCGCATTACGTGCACAAGTGAATCAAATTCAATAGGCTTTGTGATAAAAGAATTAGCGCCTAAATTATACGATCTAACAATATCTTCTTCCGCCTGAGATGTTGTCAGCACAATGACCGGAATTTGGCTCAGGTGAGGATACTTTTTCATTTCGGACAAAACCTCTCGTCCGTCCATTTTCGGCATATTCAAATCTAGTAGTATTAACCCTGGCATCATATTCTTGCCCGATTGTGATTGTTCCCATTTTTCGTGAAGCCACTTTATTAAGGACTCGCCATCGTGTACAAAATGAAGCTCGTTTACTAAGCGACTTTCAGATAAAGCTTCACGAATCATTTCACAATCATCTAAATCATCATCAGCTATTAAGATGGGGACTGAACTTCTGTCTTTCATAAAGAGGACTCCGTATTTTGTTTAATAGGAAGGGAAATAATAAATGTTGAACCGCTACCAAGCTCAGACTGCGCGGCAATGCGGCCACCATGGCGATCGATAATCTTTCGGCAAACAGCTAAACCAATGCCCGTGCCTTCGTATTCGTGGCGGCCATGCAGGCGCTGAAAAATAGTGAAAATTCTATCTGCGTATTTCTGCTCGAAACCGATACCATTGTCCGCGATTTTAATCTCGCATAGTGTTTCGTTCACATTCGCAGATATGGTGACAATTGGTGGACAGTCGGGTTTGTGAAACTTTAAAGCATTGCTTATTAAATTTTGAAATAACTGATGCATTTGTGTCGGGTCGGCGTCAATGTCGGGTAGATTAGAAATATTGACCGTGCCGGCCGTTTGTTCAATACGTACCTCTAAATCTGATTTCACCTGATTAACTATTTTATTTAACGAAACCTGAGAAAATGGATTGGCCTTGGTCGTCACGCGTGAATACGTCAGTAAATCATTAATTAAAATCTGCATGCGTTTGGCGGAGGCCTGAACTCGATCCAGATAATCATACGCTTCTGGAGAAATACTATCTTTGGCTTTAAGTTTCACCCGATCTGAAAACGTCTGAATCTTTCTAAGTGGTTCCTGCAAATCATGCGCAGCGACCGATGCAAAGTCTTGAAGTTCTTGATTGCTGATTTCTAGTTTTTTTGAATAAATTTTTAATTGTTCTTCGGCCAATTTTCGTTCGGTGATTTCGTAGCGTACGGCCACGTACTGCTCTGGTTTTCCGTCGGCATCCATAAAAGGAACGATTGTCGTATTTACCCAATATAACGAGCCATCTTTGGCGCGGTTTCTAATTTCGCCTTCCCAAGTTTTTCCTTGGGAAATTGTTTTCCACATATCGATGAAAAACTCTTTCGGGTGGAAATGGGAATTGATGATTCTATGGGTATTACCCAGTAGTTCGCTTTCGGAGTACTTCGAAATGGCACAGAATTTTTTATTTACGTATGTAATTTTACCGCTCTTGTCTGTAATCGCGACGATGGCCGCTTCATCGATCGCAGACTTTAAATGCAGGAAATCTTGGCTAGATAGACCTTCAGTTGTTTTTTTCATTTATATCATCCTGTGGTTCAGGGGTATCGTCAGATACCATTCCGTAAATGCGTTCTTTGCGGTATAACGTACGGCGACTAATGCCAAGGATTTCGGCGGCTTCGTCTTTTTTGTTTTTAACTTCACCCATAATCAGTTTGATATAACGCTCTTCTAGCTTTTCAAGCGTTGGTCGGTCAGCGTGCAGTTGTTCGATGTTTTGCTGAGCTTCTTCTAGTGCACTTCCAAGAACGACATTCTTTTCAATCAATTTGCCGGGGCTTAAAACAATGGCTCGTTCAATAACATTTTCTAGTTCCCGCACGTTTCCGGGCCAAGGATGCGCCATCAAAACGCTCATAGCTTCTGGGGTTGCTCCTTGTACCATCGAGCCATTTCTGGCTGCAAATTTTTTAATAAAAGCATCAACTAGGATAGGGATATCTTCGATACGTTCACGTAATGGGGGGACACGGATGGGCACTACGTTTAGTCTGTAAAATAAATCTTCTCGGAACTTCCCGTCTTTCGCCATAATTTTTAAGTCACGATGGGTAGCCGCTATAAATCTGACATCGATTTCTTTATGAGCATTGCTGCCGACCGGTCTAATCGTACGCTCTTGAAGGACTCGTAATAGCTTGGCTTGTAGTTGTAAACTCATATCACCAATTTCATCTAGAAAAAGGGTTCCGTGATTAGCCTCTTCGAAAAGGCCTTTCTTGTCGGCGATGGCGCCCGTGAATGAGCCTTTGACATGACCAAAGAGTTCACTTTCCAAAAGGTGCTCAGGAATAGCCGTACAGTTTATTGCGATGAAGGGCTTACTTTTGCGAGGACTTGCATTGTGTAAAGCCCGTGCAACTAACTCTTTACCAGAGCCACTTTCCCCAGAAATCAAAACGCTAGCAGACGCGGGAGCGACCACTTTAATTAATTCAAATACAGACGTAATCGAGGGGCTTTTTCCAACAATAGAATCTAAGGAGAATGTTTTATTGAGTTCTTTTTTTAAGGTTGCGTTTTCATTTTTAAGAGAGACTCGTTCACTCGCACGCTTGACCAGAAGTTTCATTTCTTCGTTCTTAAACGGTTTAACGATGTAATGATACGCGCCTAGCTTCATCGCCTCGATTGCAGTTTCAATTGAACCAAATGCCGTCATCATAATTGAGACAATTGACGGATGATCCGATTGAATTTTTTTTAGAAACATTAATCCGTCTATGTCTTTCATTTTATGATCAGTAATCAGAATATGAGGAAGATCAGTTTTGAATTTAACGAGCGCTTCGGATGCGGATGTATACTGACTCGTTTTGTAGCCCTCGTCGGATAGAAGGTCGGCAACAACTCGCCCCATTTCTCTATCATCATCAACGATCGCTATTTTTATTTCCATGGCCATAGTTTTCCTATCTGTTTATTCTTCAAAATACTTATCAACAACAATGCCAAGGATGCTTTTGGCGGTGGGTTTTCTATACTGCCATAAATACCTAATATTTAACGTAAAAACATCGTGTGTGATGAAATTAGTACTAGTCTAAAAGCATAACCAAGACAACTTGTCAGCGCTGGCGGGCGCGCAGTGACAAATTGTCTCAAGTGGAAGGGATAGGGCTTTCTATTAGCGATTTAATTGTATTTTAGGCTTGGCGGCTCGATTGCCAATAAATCTTTACAGATGGGCCGATGCCGGCCCAATACGGAGACTAAATTGAAAACGATACCGCAGATTCGAAAGTATATGACCTACTTGCCAAAGACGATCACTCATGATCAGACGATTGTTCAAGCTAAAGATCTGATGAAAAAGCTTCATATTCGACATCTTCCCGTTATGAAACAGGGGAAGTTAATCGGTATCCTTACGGACCGAGATATTAATTTGGTGTCCCAATTTATTGCCATTCATCCCGAAAGAACTCGAGTCGAGGACGCCTGTACGCCAGAGCCGTATTCAACGAGTCCCGATACTTTTTTAACTGACGTTGTTACTTATATGGCCGAGCACAAGTTAGGGTCTGCACTTATCGTTGAAAATGAAAAACTCGTGGGCATATTTACAGAATTAGATGCGTACAGAGCGATCGCAGATTTGTTCGAGACACGACTTAAAGACTAAAAGGGGAGTTAAAATGAAATCGATCGATAAATTGTCGAATTTTTTGTTAAATGTTCTAATTGTTATTTCGATTATTCTGATTTCACTTATTTCGTTTCATACGTTTGCCGCTGAGGTTGAAACCATTCCGTTTAAAGAATACAAAGATGAAATGCGAAAAGAAGGACAGTTTTTTTCGGTGCATTTTTCAGTTGGAAGCCCCATTCGTATCTTTGTTGTCGGTAAAGAAGAGGCAAAAGTGGATCTTTCAAAATTAGAATTGACAGTAAGGCGCCTTAATCCATACCCTGGAAAAGTTTTAAAAGCAGATCGCTATGATCACTATTTTATTGTAAACGAGGCCAAGCCTGTTGCACAGGATGCGGAATTTGAAATTACGGTAAAATCTAAAACGTCAGATGAAAAGTTTAAATTTAATTTAAAGAACAATCTACCATAAGGAATCTTCGTGGCGGAAAAAAAACTGAAAATAAAATTTTTAGGCGCAGCAAGCACCGTCACAGGATCAAAATATTTAGTAACTGATGGCACAACCAATCTGTTGATCGACTGCGGGTTGTTTCAAGGACTTAAATCATTGCGTTTAAAAAACTGGGATGAGTTTCCCATTGATCCATCAAAAATAGATGCAATTTTATTGACCCATGCGCATTTAGATCATGCTGGTTACATTCCGCGAATCATAAAAAATGGATTTAAAGGAAAGATCTATTGTACGGCTGCCACAAAAGATCTGAGTCAAATACTTCTTCCCGATGCGGGTTACCTGGCGGAAGAAGAGGCCGAGTACCTAAATAAACACAAACGCTCTAAACACAGTCCTGCCTTGCCACTGTTCACATTTGAAGAAGCAAAACAGTCGATAGAGTATTTCCAGTCGGTCGCTTTTAACTCGCAAACGTCATTCAATGATAAAATCAGTTTTGAATTCAGATATGCCGGTCATATCTTGGGTGCCGCTTCTATTATTTTAAAAGTGGGTAATACAAAAATAGGCTTCACAGGTGATGTTGGGCGTATGCGCGATCCGATATTTTACCCTCCGAGTGAATTGCCTGCTCTGGATTTTCTGGTTACAGAATCGACTTACGGGAACAGAAAACATCCTGACGTGGATCCAATAGACGAATTAGAAAAATGTATCGTCGAAACGGTGAATCGTGGTGGAAGTGTCATTATCCCATCATTCGCTGTAGGACGTGCTCAGAGCTTGATGTTCTATTTGTGGAAACTAAAAAATGAAAAAAAGATCCCAAATATTCCGATCTACCTAAATAGCCCAATGGCTCTGAATGCCAACGCGGTCTGGTCCCAATATCATGAACTTCATCGCCTTGATGGACAAGAATGTAAAGACGTTTGCAATGTTGCAAAATACGTTAGAACTGTGGACGAATCTAAAGAGTTAAATGAAAAGAAAGAGCCCGTAATTATAATCTCTGCTAGTGGTATGTTGACGGGTGGGCGCATTCTTCATCACTTGAAACGATTTGGCCCCGAAGAGAAAAATACCATTGTGCTAACGGGATTTCAAGCTGCCGGCACCCGAGGAGAAGCTCTAGCTAACGGTGTGAAACAAATCAAGGTACATGGTGAGTACGTCGAAATTAAGGCGCAAATAAAAACTTTAGAAAATATCTCAGCGCATGCAGACTATACTGAAATAGTAGAATGGCTTAAGAAAAGTAATATTTCACCGAAAAGAACATTCATCACTCACGGTGAACCTACGGCCGCTGATGAGATGCGAAAAAGAATTAGCGAGTCGCTGAAATGGGACTGCATTGTACCTCTTTATAACGAAGAATTTGAATTAAAGTGAAAATAGTTTTTTCTGATACTCATAGTTTTGAACGAAGGGCTTTTGATTCTGCCAATGCCGAGTACGGTTTTGAAATCGACTATTTAGATTTTCGCCTAACAGCGGACACAGCAGAAGCTGTCCGACCCACAGATGTGGTGTGTTCATTTGTTAGCGATAAAATGGATCGTCGATGTCTAAGTATTTTGGCTAAAAAAGGTGTGACGCTTTTATCGCTTCGTTGTGCGGGTTTTAACCATGTTGATGTCAAGGCTGCTGGGGAATTGGGAATTGCAGTTTGTCGAGTGCCTAATTACTCTCCTTATTCAGTATCTGAATTTACTGTCGGCCTAATTTTATCTTTAAATAGAAAAATTCATCGGGCTTATAGCCGCGTGCGGGAACTTAATTTTTCCTTGGATGGTTTTGTCGGATTTGATTTGCATGGAAAAACGGTTGGTATTGTTGGCGCCGGTAAGATCGGTGGGCTTGTGGCGAATGTTATGGCGGCGTTTGGATGTAGGGTTTTGGTCTATGATACATTTCAAAGCACTTTTGTATCGAAGAGCGATAAAATAAAACACGCGTCCCTACAGGAGCTGATAGTTAACTCTGATATTATTTCCCTACACGTTCCGTTGAACCCAGAAACAGTTCATATTATCGATTCAAAAACGATATCGCAAATGAAAGAGGGCGTTTTGATTGTCAATACCGGGCGGGGGGCTTTGATTGAATCCAAAGCGCTTATTGAAGGTTTAAAAAGCGGAAAAATTGGGGGTGCAGCACTGGACGTGTACGAAGAAGAGGAAGGTATTTTCTTTCACGATTTATCTAATTCATTTCTTCAGGACGACACTCTGGCGCGCTTAATTTCCTTTCCCAATGTGCTAGTGACATCTCACCAAGCGTTTTTAACATCAGACTCTTTGAAAAATATTGCAGAGACTTCGCTGAATAATATTCATGCGTTTCGCAGCGGACGAGCTATCGACTCGTCCTGCCGTTTATAGCATTTTATGCCATTTTTGTGTAATCGTGGCTGCGATGGCGCTGTGATGTCCCTATTTGCGCACGACACAAGTTACCTAAACGATTAATTTCATTTCCAAGAAGGGCGATCACGTCGTCGATAGATACAACGCCTTTTATTTTGCCGGAGTCATCGACGATCAAAAGACGTCTGATTTGATTTGTTTCCATCAGCTTAATTGCGTCTTCGATCGAAGCGTTTTCTGTAGCTGTAATTGGATACCGAGTCATAAGGTCATCTATTTTTTGAGTTTGCATATTTAGATTGTGCTTTACGGCCTTTACAACGATGTCTCGATCCGTGATAGTGCCGATCGGCTTTCCGCCAGAGTAGCGTTCGGTAACGACCACCATACCGACGCTTTTTTCATCCATGATCTGAGCTACCTCTTGAATGGTTGCGTCTTCAAAAACAGTTACGACTTCGCTTCCTAAAAATTTTTTAATCATATGCGATCCTTATTTGTTAATTCTAAGAGCAGTATCTGTGCCACATCGTGAAATGCATTTAGCCTTAAGGCAACAAGATATTAAGACAACTCGTCAGCGCCATTGACAGAATGTCACACGAATAGCCGTCAAATGCGTTTTAAGTCAACGTGGTCTCGGTCTATTCGTTGCTATATCTATAAATACAAAAAAGGAAACGAAGATGAAACTAAACGTTGGTCCGCAGGCATCTCACAATGTAGTTTATGTAAATAGACTCGATCATTTAAATCATGCCTACAATTTAATGAAAAAGATCAAAACTCGACATTTACCTGTTGTGGATAGCCATAATCGAATTATAGGAATGCTATCAGATCGTGATTTGCTTCGTGCGATGAACAAACCTCTAGATACCGAATGGGTCGCTGTTCCAGCAAACCCAGAATTTAATCCAGAAGACATTGTTCAACAGTATATGAATTGGCCAATCGGAACTATTGATGAATCGGCACCACTGACTCAAGCTGCTCAAATAATGATTGATAGCAAAATTTCGGCGCTGGTCGTAACTAAAGATCACGCGGCCGTAGGTATCATTACA
>JADHED010001976.1_pt1 | contig 15513 bp, 11 predicted proteins | sample 8952041 | NCBI WGS metagenome assembly JADHED01 (sample SAMN16124423, study PRJNA663239) | bioreactor sludge metagenome | isolation source: sludge (control) | place: India:Bengaluru | collected 2018-09-08
CGTGGCCGCCCGAGGCGAACACCGACTTCGGCAGGCAGCCGAGGTACCAGTTGAAGATGTCGATCTGGTTCGCTCCGAGGTCGGAGATCGGGCCGCCGGACAGGTCGCGGTAGAAGCGCCAGTTCATGAACTGGTGCATGTCCTTGAACCCGTATTTCTCCAACACCTCGGGCTTGAGCGCCAGCTTCGGGTTGAAGGCGATGTCCTGGGAGGACTTCACCGCCCGGTTCCACTGGGCGTTGGCATTGATGATCTGGCCGCAGATCTTGTGGCCGTTGATCAACTGGTCGAGCGTGTAGCGGTAACGCGGGTTGCTGCGGCGCTGGTGGCCGATCTGGCACAGCTTCTTGTTCCGCTCCATCGCGCGCACCATCTCGCGGGCGCCGTCGATGGTGTTGGACATCATCTTCTCGCAATAGACGTTGAGGCCGGCGTCGAGGCACTTCACGGTGTGGGGCGAGTGCCAGAAGTCGGGGGTGGCGACGACCACGGCGTCGAGCCCCTTGTCCTTTTCGGTGGCCAGCATCTCGTCGATGTCCGAGTAGGCGGCGGGGGCCGCACCCTGCAGGTTGCGGATCGAGCCCATCGCCTTCTGGCGGCTGTAGTCCCAGATGTCGCAGACCGCCTGGAAGTGCAGCCCGGGGATGTTCTTCATCGCGTCGAAGAGCACGCCGCCCTGCTTGCCGAAGCCGCACAGCGCAACGTGGACCTTGTCCGACGAGCCCTCTTCGGCGGCCTTGAGGATGTTAGGGGCGCCCAGCACCAGGCCGGCGCCGACGCCGGCCGACGATTTGCTGAGGAAATCGCGGCGATTGAGTGGTGTGTTTGGCAAATTCAGAGATCGTGAATGGTTTACCATTTCTTGAGGACCGCAAGGCGGTTGTGCTCGGCGAGCATCAGCGCCATGACAACCAGCACCATGTGGATGCCGAGCCAGGCCACGCCGGGGTCGCCGGCCGAACCGAGCAGGATCAATCCCCAGGTGAGGCTGATGTAGAGCAGGCCGAGCGCGAACAACGAGGTGCGGTAGGCGATGCCGAGCAGGATCGCGACGCCGAGCACCAGCAGTGCGGGCCCGAGGACGATGTTGTAGATCTTGAGCGCGAAACCGAGCATCAGCGGCTCGCCTTCAAACTGTTTGTAGAGGGCATCGGGGACTCCATGGTAGTGGCTCAGCGCGTATTCCTTGACCGTCTCGCTGGCGTTCAGGCCGTATTCATTGGCCTTGCCGTCGATGTTGATGACCTCGTCGGACATCTTGGTGCCCGAGAATTTCTCGATACCGGTCTGGATCGAAGCTTCGTCGTCGGTCGCGCAGTATTGTCCGAGCAGGTACTCCAGAACATAGGTGGGCACGATCGCGTTGCCCTTGACCGCTTTGACCAGGTCCTTTCGGACCACGAGCCCCGCGAAATGCTCATTGATCTTGGCGTCGAGATCACTCATTCGAGGCGCCTTTAAAAGTCAAAGTCGGTGGACATGCCGCGCCGTAGCTCGAAGCGATGGCTGGCGTAGTCCCGATAGTGGCTGGTCTTGCCGACCCGCTCGCGCAGTTTCAGAGCCACGCCCTGATTGTTGAACCGGTCGGCCTCGCGCGAGAGCAGGAACTTGCGGGGCATTTCCCGCTCGCGAGCGTTCTCCGAGCGGAAGTCGAAGGTCAGGGCGACCTCGTCCGAGATCAAGGTCCCATCCGCCGCGTAGATCCCCGCGAGGAGCTCGCGCGGCCGCATCTTCTCCGAAACCGGCTCGACCTGGTAGAGCGTGACGGCGGTCTGGCCAGACGAGATCAGGCTGCGGCCGGGAACGATGATTTGCACCTCGACCTGGCCGACGTCAGCCTCGCGCTTCTTGGTGACCTTGATCACCGGGATGACGATTTCCTGCAGGGCGGCGCCGCCATGCACGAAGCGGCTTCCGGAGCCTTTCACCCGCATTCGATTGATCGAGTTGGGAATGAGGACCTCGAGGTCGCCGGCGAGGCCTAGGGCCTGCGCGGTGAAATGCTTCATGCCTTGCGTCGGCCCCAGGCCGCGGCCGATCACAAAGCGCCGGTTACGGAACAGGATCTCCTTGCCCTTCGGATCGGCGATGGCGAAGTCGCTCTCGTCCAGGGCGCGATGTTGGTAAAGGAAACCGTGGTCGGCAGTGATCAGGATGTTGGTGAAGTTGGCCGAGGTCAGCTTGCGGACAAGCTTGGTCAGGTCCTGAATGGTGTCCTCTGCAGCCTGGGGCAGCTGATCTTCGGTCAGCAGCTTGTCGCCGATCGCGTCGATGCGGTTGTGGTAGACATAGACGATGTGATGGTCGCGGAAGAGGGCTTTGCCCTCCTCGTTGCGCATGTTCATCACTTCCTCAGCCTTCAGGGCTTTAGCGACATCGCCAGCCCGGCCAGCCAAAAGCAGCTTCTCGCGCGCCGCCACGCCCTTAGTGCTTTCCCCGTTCGAGAGGATGTCACCGCTGCCATCGTCGGCCATGGCGAGCTCCTTGTGCGGGAGCAACGCGGCCATCCCCAGCTGCGTGTAGCTGGGGAGGGCGCTGATCATAGGGGAAAGGTCAGCGTTGAACCGGTCTAGCGCTCGGATATTGCGAAGGCACTCTTCGGCCACCTCGTAGCGCAGAGCGTCGGAGATTATGACAGCGACCTTCTGGCCCTCGCTTCGGAACTCGGTCACACGCCGCCGATAGAAAGAGGTCTGAGCCTCATAGCCGTGGATCTTCCACTCGGTCAGACCGGCGATCTGGTCCTGCCAGGCGTCATTCACCGCCAGGACGTAGCTGGTGTTGTAGCGGTTCTCGACGGCCTCATAGAGATCGGCGAGCAAGGAAGCCTGCCCGCTCTTCTGCATGTGGTAGATGAACTTGCGATAAAGTTGGTCCAGCCGGTACCAGCTGCTGACATAGCGACCGACCCCATCGGCAGAGCTGGTCATGGTCAGGTTGGCGACCGCCAGCGCTTGCTGGAACTCGGTCGCAAAGGCGATCGCCTGGAAGATGTCCTCGTACTTTGCGTACCAGTGGCTCTGCCGGCGTTCGCGCACCCATTTGAGCACATCCGGGCCGCCGGCGGTGCCGGCCGACAGCGACTGGACAATCTGGCGGATGATGTGACGGTCGATGGCCTCGAAGTGGTCGATCCCGACGACGGATCGGAAATCGCGCTTCGCCAGATCGGCGGGGATGCCCAGCAAGTCCCCGTAGCGCTCCGACAGCGTCTCGAACGCCTCGGCCCAGTGGCGATTGTTCTTCCATCGGCGGAAGAGTAGGAGCGCCTCCGCATTCAGTTTCCCGTCCTCGCCCAGGGCGCGGACATAGGCGGACTGGAAGAGGGTGATGGCGAAGTCTTCGAAGTCCGGCTCGTCTGCGCCATAGCCATATGCTTCGGCGACTTGCTTCCATAGGATCGCGGTCAGGCCAGAACGCTCAATCAGCCTCAAAGCGTCACTCTTGCCCGCGGCAAACTCGCCCAAGAGTGCTTCGATCACTGTGTCGAGGCCACCGTCGGCGCCGGCGCATACGGCCAGCATGCGTAGTCGAATCTGCGTCTGCGTGTCGGCCGGCTGCAGGGCCATCTTGAGCGCATCAACGCGCGCCTTGGCGCGGAAGAAGTCCAGATGCTCGCGTACGACGGGTTCGAACTGCAGGGGCAGGCCGAGCTCCGCGAGCCAGATCGCGGCCTGGTCGGCGGCGAACACGGCCGTGGCCAACTGAACATCCAGTAGCCAGTTGTCGGCCATCGCTGGCTCGGGCCCGTCACTGAACAGCAGGAACCTTTGGTCGGGTTCCTGGCGCAGGATTCGACGCTTGATGCCGAACTCGTTGTTGGCGATTTCGAGCTTGGTCACGCCCGCGAGATCGAGCGCTTCGAACTCCGCGCGCATCTCGCGCGCCGCGTCGTACCAGAAGACGATCCGATGCTCTTCGAACAGCCGCCGCACACTCGCGGCGATGCGTTCACTCATCGGCCGTCTCCAGGCCCTTTATCGGCTTAAGGGCAGCGCCGAACTTCGGATAGTTCCATTTCACGCCGTCATTGAGGTCGATCTCGATCTTGGCTTGAGCCAGCGGAAACACCACCTCACGCTCCCAGCTCTCGAGCTCGTCGATCTGCTTGATGACTGTGGCGACGTCCTTGAGCGCGCGGGTTTGCTGCGTCTGGCTAGCCGCGGGATCGCCGGACAGCCTCTCAAGGCGCCCGCGCTCGGCCTGCAGTTTGCTGATGAATTCACGGAGATAATCATTCAGCACGATCGAGACTGTGTCTGGGCGATAGCGGTGCATGTAGATCAGGGCGTTGAAGCTGCCCTTGGGGCTGGAGAACATCCAGTAGATCGGGCGCTTTTTGTACCGGCGCACATGGTAATCAAAAAAGTCCTTGGTGAACCACTTGCGGACGTCTCTGCCCAGCGAGGCCTCGATAAAGGCTAGGTTTTCTCGGAACTTCGCCTCGCCGAAGGTGACGCGCAGGAACTTGCGGAAGCGGCCGGTGATGTCGTCGGCGAACCATTCTCCCTCCAGTACCGGGATGACGTTATCGGCGTCGATGTCAAAGCTCGGCTTCGGGACGCGCGCCAGGTATTCGGCCAAGCCCTCGCCTTGGTTGGCGAGGATAAGACCAGGCGCATCCAGACTGTAGCGGCCGAACATGCAGCCCACAGCATAGTGGAGGAACTCGGCAATGGTATCAGCCCGAAGACGGGTCTCAAGCTCGCCGGCACCAGTCTGGCTGCCATAGCGGTAAGCCGGGTTGCAGTTTAGTGTGATCTCTTCAAGAGGAACCTGGGGGGGAAGCTCGTCCTCTAGGCCGAACGCGGCAATGAAGACGCGGTTATTCTCCTCCTCCATCCGCCACATTTGGTCCGTCATGTCCTGCCAACTAGCGCGGAGCCTGGCGTAGGAGCCCGCCAGAGTCTGATCGCGGTACTCTGGCGCAAGCAATGGCAGCATGCTGAAGTCCCAAGAGGTTTCGTAGGCGCTCCAGTCGCGCCGGGAAAGCGCAACGCATGCCTCCGCCGGCCCGCCATCTAGTGTATTGGGGTTGCTGGGGACCGGAATCCTAGCCACATGCCCACTTTGGAAATCCAATGTCGGGGCAAGCATTCCAAGTACCAGTCGTGAAAAATTACTGTTCAAAAGTCCGAGGGCTACATTGGACGGAATATGGTCTGCAAATACGCAAGGGCCTGTGGACTCGAATATCTGCCCTGCATCGAATGCCCGGAATGCGGGCGGGGCGCTCGAAACTCTCGTCCAAGAGATACCCGCGCGAAAGTAATTCTGTGAATTGCGAAGATTTGCTTTCGGAAATCGTCTCAGTTCCGCGCCATTATCCCCCCAATCAATCACGATGTCGTTGTTGCCAAACCACTTACGGAAGGGACCGCCCTTCTGACACGGGACCCAGCGGCTGGTTTGCCGTGGCACCTCCGACCACACGCGCAGAAAACGCTCATTGTTTCCTGTGTCCAGACCCTTTCCAACTGATGCAAGGGATGAAATGAGCGTGCCGTACTTGAAGGCAGCGTAAACTCCATCGGTCGCCCAATAGGCTAGCGGGCTCCCTGGAATATTCCTAAAATCTTCGGGATTCGGGGTAAAGTATTCGGAAGCCGTCTTCTTCCTAAGAAAGACGAGACGCTTGTCTGCCGACTGTGGAGCGTCGTTCAGGTTGAAAAACGCACCCCGACCAGCGTCCCTCCGGTTTTCGATAACGAACGCAGCAGCTTGTGCGACCTTGGAATTCATTTCCGGGAAGCTGTTGTATCCGATCTGGCACAGACTCCTTAATGTACGCTCCGAGAGTAGGTGTTCGCGGAGTTGTTCAAAGGATGACAGAAACATCCAGTTCTGCATCGTGACCATTCCGGAGAAGCCGCCCGGAAGATTAAGCGCGCCAGTCCTCTCAATGAACATAGAAAAGGCATCTGTGCAGCTGTTCGGATAGTTTGCTTCGGACCAGCCCTTCATACCATCGTTCATGCCTCCCACGCCCATGTACGGCGGGTTCGCCACCACCACGTGGTATTTCGGCGAGAGCGCGTCAGCCATCTCGAGCGCCTTGAGCAGCCGGTTTTGGACATCGCGAAGGAGCAAGTCTCCGCTGAAGTCCTTCAGCCGGACCGTACGGGCGACCGCGGCTGCGTCACGTAGCTTTGGTACGATCAGCGAGCCAAAGTTCTTGGCTTGTTCGAATTGGCCCAGTGTCTCCCGCAGCTCAGCCGTAAAAAGGTCGCGACCCACCATGTCGGCGAGAATCGGGCCATCTTCCGCGGTAAAGCGGACGTCCTCCATCACGGAGATCTTCGGTTGCACGCCCAGCCGGAGAAACCGCCGTCGGCCCAGGCGCGACGCTGCCTTCATAGCTAGTGCAAAGGCGGCGAGCGCGCCGGCCCGATCGTCGATCTCCACGCCATGCAAATTGCTGCTAAGGATCAACCCCGGGATTTCGGTCGGCTCATAGCCCTCCTCTTCGTAGATCGCATAGAGGAGGTCGAAGGCGTAGGTCAGCATGTGCCCTGAGCCTGAGGCCGGGTCACAAATGCAGATGTCTTCGGGTCGGTCGATTTGGAGAAAATCCGTCTCCGGCTCCTGGGGCGCTACGTAATAGTCCATCTGCGCGGCGAGCTTGGACTCTGGCCGGTTAAGCAGCCACAGTCGCCCAAGGGAGTTTTCCACCAGGTAACGGACAATCCAATGCGGCGTGAAGAGCTGTGTCGCGGCTGGGATATTTTCCGCTGTGATCTTGATGTTCTTCTTTAGGCCAGAGAAAACCTCATCCTTCTTCTCCGAAATGTAGAACTGGTAGATCCAGCCGATCACCTCGACATCAGCGCAGGCCTCTTCGGTGAGCACGTCGCGCATGCGCGCCAGGATCGAGGCCGGCGACAGAAGGTCGTCCGGCATCAGCAGCTCGGAGTAGTCGTCGAACCTCTCGAACAGGAACGGCATGGGCTGGTGCCACGCGTTGCACGCGTGCACCAGCAACAGCCGATAAGCCTCACCCTGCGGGTCGTTCGACGGGATGCGGCCCTCCAGGAGCGCGGCTATCGCCGCCGGTGCCTTTTCCGGCAGAATGCCCGCCATTGCCTCGGCCAGGATCTCCGGCCGCGTCGCGCCGTCGGCGGGGGAGACCACGCGCGGAAGGGTGTAGCCGTTGGCGTCCATGAACCGCAGAGCGGCGAAACGGTTGAACCAGGTATAAGCGACCTGTTCGATCACCTGCGCCTTGCCCTGACTGGCGATCGCGCCCTCCAGCGCCTTCATCGCCTCAGGGTGCTCGCGACGGGCCGCGGAGGAGGGGGCCAGAACGACGGCGAGCTTACCCGTAACCTGGTCGATCAGGAGAGTCCGCGCGGCCTGGGCGAACTTCTTCAGCGCATTGGTGTCCATTACACAATTACCTTTTTGCCCTGCTGGATCTGCGCCATCAGGGCTATGCGCAGCTCGGCCACGTACTGGTCGACGTCGGCTTCGACGGCGAGATAGGTCCCGGTGAAGTTGGGCTTGATGTCGACCGCGTTCACATAGGCGGGCGGCTTGGGCGCCGGCGTAGGACCATGGCTCGACCCGGGATCGGAGGGCGCGACCGGCTCGGCCGGCGCCATGCGCGCCATCTCCGCCAGCAGCTGCGACATCAAGGTTGAGCGTGCGCCGGCGGCGCGGTCGCGCAAGATCGGGATCATCGTCACGACATCGACGCCCGTCTTGTGGGCGTCGATGTCGCGGCGGATCTGGTCTTGCTGTTCGCCCGTGAGGCCGCGGAACTCCGCCGTTTGGGCGATCTTGTCCGCACACGCGTCGACGGCCGAGATCACGGCCTTGCGCTCCTCGTGGACCGCGAGCTCGACCTTTTCCTTCAGCTCATAGAGGTCGTTCTTCAGCCCCTGGATCGCGCCGCCCTGGTAGCAGTCCGGATCGTCAAGGACGCGCTTCAGAGCTTCGCCCGCCCCTGGGTCCACATAGCCGATGTTGGCCCCATTGGCCTGCAGATAGACGCGGGCGTCGTCGTAAATCTCCCGCTGTGCGCCGGCGAGGAAGCCGCGGATTTTGTCCAGCACGCCTTCCTTGGCGTCGAGCAGCTCGTTCTCCGACTTCACCGGCTCGGTGACGTACCAGGTCGCCGGCTTGCCGAGCATTGGCGCGAGTGTAGCGTGCAAGGGCTTGAGGGCGCGGAAGAACGGGTACCGGTCGGTCTCGCCTAGCCGGCGATCGACTTCATCCGCCAGCTTGGCGATGCTTTGCGCCCACTCGCTACCCAACGTGCGGGCGTCCGAGCCGTCGGCGGGGAGGCCGAAAAGCTCCTTGTAGAGATCCTTGGCCGCGCGGATCTGCGCGGCGGTGAACTCCACCTGCGGCGTGAGCAGAATGTTCGGCAGCTTGTGGCTGTTGTTCAGCGCCTGGGCGAGATCGCTGCCTTCAAGGAGCGCGCCGTCGGAGCGCGCTTCAAGCTTGCCTTTCGATGAAAGGCTTGCCGTGAGGCAAAGCGTGGCGACCGTCGGCCAACCGCTCGGCTTGGCGCCGAAACGCTCGACCAGGGACCTGGCTGATACCTTGACGCCCTTGCGCGCTTCGCTCTGGACGTAGTTCAGGATGTCCTGCTCGGCCTCGTCCAGGTTCGCGCCGCCTCCGCCAAAAAGGCCGGAAGTGGGGTTGGATGCCCGCGCAATGTCGGCTTCGACGTAATTGACCTTCCGGAGCATCGGCAGGTTCACGTAGACCTTGTCGACCAGGGCCTGGAACGCCTTGACTATCCGGTCCTGCGGCTCTTCGCCGCCGATGTCGAGCTCATCGCCGCGCACGAAGAGGCGCGCCGAGGCGATCAGCGACCGAAGGCGCTGTTCGAGGTCCTTGAAGCGGCGCTGGTTCTGGTCGCCCTTCTCCAAGACAATCCGATCACGCCCGGGCTGAGGTGAACCGCTCCGCGCCTGTCGAATGAACTTGTCGGTTTGCTTGTAGAGGGTCAGGTCGCGAACGAAGCGCACGTCCTGCTGCAGAACGACCGCCAGTTCTTCGCGCCCCATGTTACGCATACGCACGGCGTCAGGCGCGCCGGCGTCGTCGCCCATAGGGGTGATGATGTTGATCGCGAGCTCGTATTCGCGGCCGAGCAGCTGGTCGTCCAGCTTGCGGCTGAACGGGTACTCGTAGCCGGTCTCGAAGTGCTTGATCTTTCGCAGGCGCAGGATCGTCTCGAACGCCAGCTCCTCGAGGGCCTTGGTGATCTCGCTCGGATCAAGGTCCAGCGCCTTGATCTCGGCCTCCACGTCCTTCTCCTCGTTGGTCAGGAACTCATACACCTCGCCGTTGCGCTGGATGTAGGTCTGGCGCTCGAGGAGCGCCAAGGCCTCTTCGATCCTCCGGCGCTGGGCGCTCTGGTCAGCATCGAAGTCCGACAGCAGCAGGATGCTGATGTTGCGGGCGGTCGGCTTGAACTCCTTGACGTACTTGACGAGGAACAGCGCCTTGAGGACCCGGACGGCGAACGGATCATCCAAGTTCTTCTCGGCGATCTGGATGGACTGCTGGACCGACGACTTTAGTGCGGTGCGAATGCCCTCGAACATCATGTCGAAGGTCGCCAGGCCGCCGACGGGTTGGGCGATCAGCGCCTTAGCCACGTCCTGAAAGACGCCCAGCATGGAACGCTCGCCAACCGAGCTGTGCTTGCCCTCGAAAGCGTTGTGCTCCGACAGCGAGGTGATCACCATCTGAAACAGCGTGTACTGATAGGGCGCGAACGGGTAGCTCGCGATGAAGTGGTCGCGATCGCGGTAGTTCCGCAGCTTGATGGACCCGTCTGCGAAGTCGAATAGGGTCCGAAGGTTGTTCTGCTCCTTGTCGTGCAGGTTCCCCAGCACGATCGCCGCGGCCTCGGTTTTGGCGAGCAGGCGGCGCTGAATGACTTCGGCGACGTCGGCCGAGTTGAGCGGCATTCGATTCGCGAACCGCGCCTGGATCTTCGAGAAGTCGTTTTCTTGCTGGGCGGTGCGGTCGCCCAACACCTCAGTGATCGCCTGCTGGGCAGTCACGACAATCCACGCCTGGCCCTTGCACTTGGTGTTGAGGCTCTCGGCGATCGTCTGCAGGTTCGTCATGAGCTTGACGTTGTCGGCGATGTACTGGCCGACCTCGTCGACGAAGAAGTTCAGGCGGAAGTTGGGCCCCTGACGGTCGATCCAGGCCTTCACGGTGTTGGCGAAATCCTCAATCGAAACGCGGGTGTCCTTGCGGTACTGGCCGAGGATGTCCTTGGCGTCGTCCGGATCGGACCCCGTCGCCTTGGCGAAGGCGAGGGCGATGTTGCGCCCCTCAAGAAGGGCTTCCTGCCGGCCGCGCGTCTCCCAGGCCTTGCCTGAGACTTCCAGGAACGCAGCCTTGAACGCCGCGAACTGGCCGCGCTCATCAAGGTGGCGCTCAAACTGGGCGATGTGGGGCTGCTTGCCGAAGTAGCCGCACATCTCGTCGAACACCTTCTGGAACACCGCCAGAAGCGCGTCGATGTCGGTCTTGGAAATCACATCGGCCTTCTGGTCGATGTTGAAGAGGATCGACTTCGACGGGATGGCCACGGCCTTGCGGAGCGCGCCGGCCAACATCGGCTCGTCGGTCAGCTTCGCCAGGAAAATGTCCGCCGCGCCGGCGCCCTCGACCTGCTGGTTCTCCAGGATCAGAGCGAGCATCTTCAGAAGGTGCGACTTGCCCGATCCGAAGAAGCCGGAAATCCAGACCCCGTTAGCCGTCGAGTAGTTGTTGTAGGCGTCGAGAAATTCTCCGAGACGTTTTCCGATCTCGCCGGTGATCACATACTCTTCGAGCTCAGTGCGCAGGCTCGCATCGTCGTCCGCCTTGATCACCCCATCGATGGGTCGATCGATCGGCTTCTCAAAAATGTCACGCATCAAGAGCGCCATCTGATCAGACCTCGTAGTTCAAGATATTGAAAGCGCGATAGTATTTGTCGTCATGCAGGCGACTGAAGAGCTCCAGCGAGGCTCCGGTTGCCAAGGCATGGGTGTAGCTGCCTGGGAAGAAGAGCACCGTTGGCCTGTCCTTGGCGGTGCTCTGCAGGTTGTTCAGCACATTGTGGGAGCGGATGTAGGGGTAGACCTCACCGACACCCGACAGGAAGATCACGTCGTGAGGCGTCGCCTCGATCGCACGCGCGATCTCCGGGATCAAAGTCGCCTGCGGATCGAGCACGGACTGCAGAAGCTCGCGGATTTCCCGCTTATCCGTGTCTGGCTCGATCTCGATGATCTGGTCGAGGATTCCGCGGACCTCGAGGATCTTGAGCGAGAGGTCGTAGAGGCTCAGGTCCAAGACCGAAACCCCTGCGTGTGCGATCCTTATGACGAGATCTCGCCGATCATCGTCCATCGAGAGGCCTTCCTCGGCCGGGTAGGGGTAGATGAAGAACGGTACTTCGTTGCCCAGCCCGGTCTTGGTCAGAAATCGTTGGCTGGTGACGACCTTGAACAGGTGCTCCGACCGCGCCTTACGGGTTGCGAGTTTGGTCATGAGAGGCCTCCCTCGCGCATCAGGCCCGGAAATAGGTCCAAGTCCTGCGGGCTTTGGTCTTCGAGAACCGATCGTAGGCGCCGGGAGACGTTTGGCGTCAGGATGCGATGGCTGTCCGAGACGATGCCGGCCTCGCGCATGATCCGAAACAGGATTTGCCTAAGCTTGGCGCGCGTCGCCGGCGTGATGGTCGCGAGGCGCTCGTCCCATTCAGCCTTGCCGGCGAAGAAGACGTCGAAGGTCTCAAGCGGCAGATCCATCTTCAGCGAAAGCGCGCGCTCGCGGATCACCTCGATCGTGAATTCGCGCACAAACCGATATGCGCGGCACGTCGCGACCCATAGGAGGGCCTGCTGTTCGCTCCTGTCCGCATCATCTGCTAGGAACTCAAGTTCGGCTGCGCTCAAGGTCGAGATCCTAACAATGATCTCACGAAGCGACCGACGGCGAGACGCGGCCTTTGGGAGCGATCCGACGCCAGCGTCGATCACCCGCTCCAGCGTTCGCTCCCAGGTCTCTGACGCGCTATGCGCACGCGCGATGTCGATGCTTTCGTTGAGATGCAGGCCGCCGACCGCGAACGACATTCTGTAGGAGGAGTCAGCAGGCCTATTCACAGTCTCAGGCCCTTGCCGCGAAGGTCGCGTGCGTAGTCGACGGCGCGCGCGCACTGTTGGCACATAGGGACTTCGCGCGCGGCAGATACTGCGCGCTCGCTGTGCGCCCCAACTGGACCAGCCTCTGCCTGATCGCACCGAAAAAACGTCAATTCGCCCCAAGCCCCCGGCGGTTTTCTATCACAAGTTTTGCGCTGGCCGCCCGCCATCACAGATGGTCGGGCTCTTAGTGGCCACGACGGGCGAGACTAGCGCCTGAGCGCCCCGACGGCCCGGTCTTCGGGCCAATTTCCTTGTACCCCCGTCGCGCCTTCACCGCGGCAATGCGCGTGAGTTCATTGGCGGCGTCGGCCGGATCATCGAACCAGTCGAACCGTACCCTGCCATGCGTGCCAATTCGGCCCCACCTCCGAACTAGCAGGATGTCGCCGAAGAGGGAATTCTCAAGCGAGAGGGCGTAGAACCTTCGCATGTTCACGCTTGGATCGACACGATGCAGGACGAGCACGGATACCCCCATTGCAGCCAGCGTCGAGCATGACGACTACGCCCGACAAAATCGGTCGGGTGGGGTCAAGATTGATTGCGCCCAATATATCTTATCGGAAATATCGTGTGTTTTCCGTAGGTTAGCTCATGGAGCTTGCCATACTATGCCGCGCTCGTCAGCAGCGGCCTATTAGGCTGCGGCAAGTGCAGGAAGCCGGGCCAAGCGCTCATAAGTCCGTGTGTCGGCCACCGGTGGGCCGCCATCGACACACTTCACGAAGAGCGTGCGATCCATCGCGAGCCCGACGGGCTGGTAGTCGAAATACTCGATCACGATAACCGCCTCCGCGCCTTCGCCGCTCCGCCGCATCCCTTTCAGCGACACCTGCGAGTTCGTGAGGCCGCAAAGCAGCCCCGCTAGAGCCAGCGTGTTGTCGGTGGCCCCTCGCAGGACAACGGCGGTGGCGGCGGTCTGACCGTCTTGAGGCTCACCCACCGGCGCCGAACCCTTGAAGGCGGCGCGGAACAGTGCGTCACCCCATAGCCCATCGACGATGTTCAACAATGCCCCGCGGTACTGCTTCGGCATGACCTTTTCGGCATTGCGGGTCTGTATGCCCACGAATTGGGCGGCCTCTGGCGTCCACTCGCCCGTCGCCGACTGCAGCGCGGCCGCGATGCGGCCATAGATGTAGCTCCTGCACAGGTCGTACCCGCTTCTCGGCACATCGCGGCTGCCAAGCCACTTGACGACGTTCTCGTCCCAATCGGCGATAGCGGCCGCGTACCAGGCGGGCGCCTGCCCTTGGACTTTCTTCCAACCGGGTTCGAACAGCCCCATCCGACCCCATCCTATAGCTGGTACAGCGACCACACATACTGCCCGACGCTCGGGAGCTCGCCCGCCTTCCTGTGCAGCCAGCGAGGCCAATCCTCCTCGGGCAGCGACGTCTCAAGGGTCAGCTGCGGCGGCCCCAGCCCGCCGCCTCGTTCGATCACGTGTACACCCTGCGACGCAAGATCCGGCAGCATCGCCCAGAACGCCACGATCTGGCGTTTCAGCCTGGCGCGCGCGATCAACCAGGGCACTGCGCCCACCACCAAGGCGAATATGCCTGCCCAGATCAGCGCCGCTTCATGTCCGCGCCGCCACGCTGGCACGAGCGCCCACACGGCGAGCACCACCAACCCCAGCCCGCAGCTGATCGCGACCACGGTGCATTCCTTGTATCGGTCGACCAGGTAGTGGAGCCGCACATTGGCGCGATTTAGTTGCCGCCGGGCGGATTCAGCGACCCGCTTGTCGAGCGTCGAAGCAGGAGCGTTCATGCCCTCAGGGTCGTGCCCTGGCGCGACTGGTCAACCGAAACCGCATTGCGCCGGCCCCCGTGTCCCGTCAGCGGGTCGCCACCGGGGACGGCGAGAGGTAGTCGCCCATCGCGTCTAACTGAAGCTTCAACGCCTGCAGCGCCCAATCCGCCGGCGGCGTGCGAAGTGGGATGACCCCAGGATACCGAAGCAGGCTCATGAGGTGCGCCTCCTGCAGCGTTTCGGCTAGGGCCCTAATCTCTTCCGGCCGCTCGCCGCCGTACATCCCGCGCCTCACCGCGGCCTCGAATGCGCCGACTAGGTCGTGACCCAGCAACAGGAGGTACTCCTCCGACGCTCCGCCTCTGCGCAACATCGCCTTGATCGACAATTCGGCCGCCGTCGCGATCAGCATGAGCAACGGCAGCTCCACTGCCCCGCACCCAGCGTGCAGCAACCGCTCAGCCGCCTCTCCATAGGCCCAGGCGCGATCAGCGTACGCCCTCGCCCGCTGGGCCGGTTCAGCTGTATCCTCCTCGAGATTGTGTTCGCTCACCCGCGCCTCCACTTATCCCTCGGGAGTGCCCGCCATGACGATCAGGGTCGCCTATGATCCAGATACGGGCGAAGTCGTCATCGTCAATCACGGCGAGCGCCGCATCTACTCCTTCTCCCCGGCATCTGCCGAGCTTCTCGCAGACAGACTGATTCAAGCCGCACGTAGCGGCACGGCTATCCTCATCACTACCGTCGACGATGAAGGCCAGGAGCTGCAGATCGGCGGGCTCAGCGCAGACGCCTTGTCCATGGCGGCCGACCTGTCGCGGCAAGCCCAGCTTGCCCGGTCAACGCGGTCACTACCTCATCGCTGAGCGTAACCCGCGTCTCGCAGCCCTTCGCGGACCTGGATCAACGCGTCGAACATCGCGTCGGCCTCGGCTTGATCGCCGGCCAGCCGCTTCCCACCGTTCGCCGAAATTCGAAAGGTCCAGTGTGGGGTTCAGGCGTGGCCTGCCCCCGCGAGAACAGTGGTTTTCGCGACAAGCGGCTCTGACGTCGCCCGGACGTGTCGCGTGGGCGGACCGAGCTTAGCTGCAGATATATCGGAATATAGAGTCGATATAGATTGAATATACGGCCGACCGGCTCGACCATTCGCGTCGAACACTGGAGCGCGGAATGCTGATCGTCCTGGCAGACGCTGAGTTCGAGGTCACCGAATCCACTATGGACAATGAGGACGCCTTCGGCGGCCGATGGGGCTGGTTCTGGCACGGTCCCCGACATCGGCCGACCGGGCCCTTCGCAACGGCGGCCGACGCCATCCGTGATCTCGCCGAGCGGGTAGCGGCGCAAGAGGCGCAAGGCACAGCGACGGGCGATGGCCTTCTTGCCCAGACGTTCATGACTACTGCTGACCACTTCCTCGAGCGGGCCAGCGACAAGGCCGCCGACGCCAAGATGGCCGAGGTGAAGTCCAGCATCAACGAGGAAACCGCGAAGATCATGAACGATCCGCGGATGAAGCCGATCACCGTGTACTCGCTGATGGAGATTCACCTCCCGGTTGACGGCAATGATCCGA
>JADHED010001977.1_pt1 | contig 15511 bp, 10 predicted proteins | sample 8952041 | NCBI WGS metagenome assembly JADHED01 (sample SAMN16124423, study PRJNA663239) | bioreactor sludge metagenome | isolation source: sludge (control) | place: India:Bengaluru | collected 2018-09-08
TCATAGCTCCATCTTCTCAAGTGTTGGAGCCTCCTCAAAACCCGGGGCGGTTCACACGGGCTTGGGACGCGTTGGCAGTAGCCAGGGCAAGGATCGCGGTCACGCGCAGCAGGCGCGACCAGGGGGAGGACAGTTTCACTTCAAACGCTTGGTTCATTGCTGATGGAGATGTGCGGCAGGATTGCAGCACATGGAGCTGATTTGTCGGCCGGGTTGCTATCCCATGCGCAGCCCCTCGGCTGGGAATGGCCGCAGGAAATCCATGCTGCGGGCTGCTGGTGCTTGCAGCCAGCCCTCAAACTGCTCCGGCTCCAGGATCACCACCATGCGCTTCTCGTCGGTGGGCTTGTGGAACAGGTTCATCAGCGGATGCTGGTCGGCATTGATAGTCAGCATGGTGAAGCTATGCACGACTTCCCCCTGGGGAGACTTCCACCGATCCCACAGCCCGGCAATCCCCATGGGCTGGCCATCGGCGCGGCTGATGCGGGTGGGGACGGCCCTGCCGGTACGCCAATCGGGCTCGTAGATGGCCATGGCCGGGATGATGCAGTGGCGCGCATGGCGCCAGGCGTCCCGGAAGCTCGGCTTGATGGCCACCGTCTCGGAACGGGCGTTGTAGGTGTGGCGCCCCAGCTTGAGGTCGCTGGCCCAGTGCGGCACCAGACCGTACTGTCCGATCAAGGCTTCATGGGGAGACACGGCCTCGTCGCCCACATCGGCATGCGGGTGCCTGCGGATGAAGCTGCCCTGGTAGCAGGGCCACATGTCCTCCTTGCCTTCCATGGCCGGAGGCTCGGCCTGGAAGACCTCTCGGTAGGCTTCAGGTCGCTGGAGGCCCTGGTAGTGGCTGCACATGGCCTGTTTTGTCCTTGTGTGGTGTGTTCTTGTCCCCAATCGCTGGGGTCAACGCTGTGGATAGTTTTCTGGATAAGCCCTGCTGGCCGCATCAATCCTGGCTTGCAGCACTGCGCTTAAGCATTACGCAGAGCATAGCCAGAGCGCCATGCCCGGGAATTCCCCCGGATCGGCAGGCAGGAATATACTGTATTTAAAAACAGTATTTGTGCTCGCCACCTCTATTCGGCTCCCCGCCCCATGCTCTTGGTTCTTGACCCTCTTTGCTTGTCCCCTGAGCCCTATCGCCCCGGCCTCATCGCACAGGAGATCGATGCCTGTGTGCATGCGGGATTTCCGTCACCGGCCGAGGATTTCCAGGCGGAACGGATTGATGTGCTCAAGCATATCGTCCGGCATCCCCAGGCCACCTACACCCTGCGAGTGCGGGGTGACTCCATGCGCGATGAAGGCGTCTTCGACGGGGATGTGATCCTGGTTGACCGGGCCATCAAGCCACGCCATGGCCTCATCGTCGTGGCCGTGGTCGATGGGGCCTTCACCTGCAAGAAGTTGTGGCTGCGCGCTGGCAAGCTCAAGCTCCAGGCCGCGAACCCCGCCTACGAAGACATCGTCCCCCAGGACGGGCAGACCATTGAGGTGTGGGGTGTCGTACTTGCCAGCGTCAAGCAGTTCAAGACTTGAAGCGGAGCACTGCCATGCGTGCCGTTGAGTGCTGTGACCCCGGCAGGACAAGGCCATGTTTGCGCTAGTCGATGGCAACAACTTCTACGTCAGCTGCGAGCGGGTGTTCCGGCCAGACCTGGAGCTCCGACCGGTCATCGTTCTGAGCAACAACGATGGCTGCGCCATCGCACGCTCCAACGAAGCCAAGGCCCTGGGGGTACGCATGGGACACCCCTGGCACGAGATTCGGCACCTGGAACACGAGGCGGGCCTGGTGGCCCTATCGGCCAACTTTGCGTTGTACGGGGACATGAGCGACCGCATGGCCAGCCTGGTGGCAGGGCTGGGCCACCGGCAGGAGGTGTACTCCATCGATGAGAGCTTTGTGGACCTCAGTGGCATCCGGGGCGACCTGACAGAGCGAGCCCGTGCCATCCGTGCCCGGGTGCTGCAGTGGGTGGGCATACCTTGCGGGATCGGCATTGCACCGACCAAGACCCTGGCCAAGCTGGCCAACCATGTGGCCAAGACGGCCGAACGCAAACCAGGCTCCTACCCTGCAGAACTGGCCCAGGTCTGTAACCTCGCGCAATTGCCCCGTGAAGAACTGGATGTGGTGCTAGAAGCGACAGAAGTGGGAGAGGTTTGGGGAGTAGGGCGCAAGATCGCGGCACAGCTCAACGAAGCAGGCATTGAGACCGTGCTGGACCTGGCACGCCTTGATCCGGCCACGGTGCGCAGGCGATGGTCCGTGGTGCTGGAGCGCACGGTGCGAGAACTGCAAGGCATGCCCTGCATCGGACTGGATGATCAACCGCCACCCAAGAAGGAAATCGCCTGCACCCGGTCGTTCGGACAACCCGTGAGTGACCTCCCTGCGCTGGAACAAGCCGTGAGCACGTTTGCCAGCATGGCTGCGCAGAAGCTGCGCAGGCAGGGCAGCCACACCGCCCATGTGCTGGTGTTCATCCATACCAGCCCCTATCGCAAGGGGCCGCAGTATGCACGCTCGATCACCGTACCGCTGCAAAGCGCCACCAGTGACACCGTGCCGATTGCCAAGGCAGCGCTGATCGGCCTGCGCCGAATCTACCGGCCGGGTTATGCCTTTATCAAGGCGGGCGTCATGCTGCTGGACTTGCACAGCGCACGCCTCAAACAAGGAGAGCTTGAGCTGGAGCCCCTGGAGAGCCACGAAGGCTCTCGGGAGCGGCTGATGGAGGTGCTTGATGAACTCAACCAGCGCTATGGACGCGGGACTCTGAAGCTAGCCAGCGCCGGAGTGCAGACGCAGGGAGAGCGTGCTAGTTGGGCGATGCGGCAGGAGCGCAGGTCACCGGCCTATACGACGCGTTGGGAAGACATGCTGGAGGTGGGGGATGTGCCTATGGCGAAGCCTGGATTGGAGGGAAGTGGAGAATTGTTTCCTCTGAAACAACTTGCGTTCGACCGGCATCAGTAAGTTCGCTGCGTCGAGTGCGGTGGCCCAATCGTTCTAATGCAGGCCGTGCGGAATAACACGTCAAGAGCTCATGTTGAGCACAGGCCAGGCCAAACGCGGTGCTCTATCTTTGACGACCAACCCAATATGAAACGAATTGCACTCGCGCTGCAGGACAATGGCATATGGGGGCAGAGTGGTGCATCGCGCTAGGTCATGAAACCCGGGCGATTCAATAAATGGCTGCCGCAACTCTCGCAATAACTCATCTACGACTTGGATTTATGGCACCCCTAGCGGTGGCCGCCAGCCGTATCTAGGAGAAGAAATGACAACGCAAACGATGGATACCGTCTACTTGGATGGCTACGAGTATTGGACCTCTGAAGAGCCGCTCAGAAGCCTTCCTGGGCTCCCGAAATTCTTGGCGTTCTCAACAGCAAACCACAGAGGGTATGACGCCATTTGGTCGATAGTTGCCGACAAACTCTTTCTGGTCGCGTTGGCCGGGAAAACTCATAACAATCCAAGCGAACGAGGCCTGGCGATGGTCTTCCCAGGGTGCACCGCTCCCGTTTTTGCGGACTGGTTCTGCGGAACCATGGTTCTCAACAATGGCCGTATCGTTAAGAACGACGTTGTACCCATATTCGAGAATCAGGTCACGCTCAAATTCAGCAGTGGCCGCGTCGTCTCCCAAGAGCGTTTGAAGCGAAAGTATTCGCTGGAAGCGCTTCTGGACCCTGTCCTTTTCACGCCAATTTCGGAGTGTTATGTGCTCACTGATCCGGTCATTGACTTGCTGGTCGCTGCCGGCGTCCATCGATTGGGTGACTTGGTGCAGATGTCGCCCACTGCTCTCATGCGAATCCCGGGCTTCGACGTCTTGACGATGGAGAGCATTGAGTTTGGATTGTTAATTTTCGGCTTCACGGTAGGAATGGTGCTACCTGGTTGGTCGGCGGTCGTGTCACGCAATCCGGAGCAACCGACACGAAATTCGAAGAATTGATGCCAGGGTTTGCTCGACCTACATAGCGACTCCCAAGCTCATATTGCTTCCAGAAACTCCAGTCTTGCTTCAAACTGTTGAGTCCGTAGCCTCAAGCCGACACCAAGCAATCCAAAAAAAATGAACTGTGCACCACACCGCCCATGTGAGGATTGGAGGGCTATCCCGGCAATGACTAAGCCTCGAGTACGGGCTTGCGTTTCATTGCGTAAGGCAATATAAAGACAATACCTTAGATTCGGGAAAGGGTGCACGATGGCACGCGTCAAGACAAAAACAGAGGTGGCAACCATCAAGCTAACCCCGCAATGCCGGGTGGCATGGGAGGCCGCTGCCGCTGCCGAGACGAGGTCCCTGGCCAACATGTTCGAGGTGGCCATCCTCGACTACTGTCGCCGACACGATGTGCAAGTCCCGGCCCTGACCGCAGACGAAGCCCCTCAAACGTCCGCCGCGGAAAAGCGGTCCCTGAAGAACCAACAAGAAGGCTGACTGAGATGCCGGGAGCAAGCGAGAACCCTGAAAACCCCTCTACTGGCACTGGCCCAAGCCTTTTTGCAGGCAAAGTTCCTATCGAGGTGGCGCTCAACGAATTGCGCCTTCGCCTTCTGGACCTGACTGGTCGGAACCGACTTATCAACTACAAGCACGCGGCAGGGAAGTCTCTCCAGTTTGTGCACACCAGCATCGACGGCACGTTCCGCCGTCTGCTCGCAGACCAGAATAACAGGGTCACGATTTCCCCCTTGCCGGAGCCGGACCGTAGCGACTGGGTGTCGCGCGGCGGCAAGCTGAGCCGACCCGAACCCAAAGATTTCGCCCCAAAAGCTGGCGTTGACCCTTCGTACGAACTGTTCAGACGAACAGGGCGTGCAGTCGCAGCAGCAAATTCCGGCTCCCAAGCTCGCACCCTGTTTTACGCAGAAGACCTAGGCAAGCACGGTCGCAAGCTCGAGCGCGAGGCGAAGCTTGCAATCGAAGAGACCGGCGCGAACATGCTGTACCTGGTCCTCGGCTTCCTCGAGTACCCGGAGTCCCCTGACAGCGAAAAGCTGTATCGAGCGCCCCTCGTATGCGTTCCCGTTACGATGTCCCGCACGGATGAAGGCCAGTACTCGTCGTTCTATCTCAACTACTCAGGCGAGGAGCTCGCTGACAACCTGTCCCTGCGGGAGAAGGTCAAGCGCGACTTTGGCCTGAACCTGCCTGAGTACGACTCTGAAGCGGAGGGCTCCGTCGAGGCTTACTTTGACGTGGTGTCTGACGCAATCGGACAGCTGCCGAACTGGCGGGTCCGTCGGATGATGACGCTCACACTCCTCTCGTTTTCCAACATGCTCTTGGTGCGGGACCTGGACCCGGAAAACTGGCCGAAGCTCGGGGCCACCTCGGCACTGTTGGCGCACCCCCTCGTCAAACAAGTCTTCGAGGGAAAGCCTTCGAACGGCGAAGCCCAGTACGCCGAGGAATACGCGATTGACGACCACCCGGGCGGGGACTTGCCTCTCATCTACGACGCGGACAGCTCCCAGCACAGCGCTCTGATTGACGTTCTCGAAGGCAAGAACCGGGTCATCGAGGGCCCCCCAGGAACAGGAAAGTCCCAGACCATCACCAACCTCATCGCGGCGGCATTGCAGGCGGGGAAGAAGGTCTTGTTTGTCGCGGAGAAGCTCGCTGCACTGGAGGTCGTCAAGTCGCGGTTGTCGCTGGCAGGCCTGGACCCGTTCGTTCTCGAACTGCACAGCAATAAGACCAACAAGAAGCGCGTGCTTGAGGACTTAGCCGAGCGCGTCAACCTGCGCATCCCGAACACCCGTGATTTGCCCGAGCTGCTCCAGCGGCAGGAAGATAAGCGGCGAGAACTAAAGGCGTACGCCGACCTGATGAATACCAAGGTCGGGAACCAGCTGGAGCTCACGTTGCACCAGGTGATGTGGCGCTCCGAGCTGAACAGGTTGCGCTGCGGCGAGAGCGCAACGGCCGTTCAACATTTGGACTACTCGGCGGCGGCGCGCACGACGCCTGCGCAGCTTGCAGCGCTTTGTGACCGGCTCCGCTACCTCGCAGGGCAGCTTGAACCCATCGGGTCGTACGGGTCCGAACACCCTCTGTGGGGGTTCTTCCCGACCGAGTTCAAGCCGGAAGACGACCTGCCAGTCCAGCGCGCGCTGTCGGACTTCGCCACGAAATTTGAGGCGTTTCGAGACGCTATGGCCAAGGCAGCACAGCTTCTTGGCGGGGCCAACCTGAATATGAGCCCAAAGAGCGCAGACCAGCTGGTCTCGATACTTGAGAATGTCGCCCCGGCAGAAACCGAGGAGGTGGCGTTCTGGCTACTCCCCAAGCTCTTCTCCGAAACAGACCCTCAGGGAACACGAGCCCACGCTGTCATCCAAGACTTGTCTTCCAGGGCAGCTGCCATCGATGCAGCCGATGCTGAAGTGTTGCGACACCTTGTACGGAGCGCTCCTGTTGAAGAGGAACGGGCAGCCGCAGCGAAAACGGCCTTGGTTAGCCTGAAGGCTTATGGGCTGGGCTCGTTGACCGCGGCAGCGCTGGAAACAAAGCGGATGCTGCTTCGCCGGTTGACGGACGATGCGAGTACGGCACTCCGCGATTTGCATGCAGTTGCCGGTTCGATGGGCCTGCAATTCGACTGGACCACCTCTGCCCTTAGGCAGGTCAAAGCAGCGGTGGAAGTTATCGAAACAGCTCCCCGTGAGCAGATGCATTTGCTCCATGTAGGACTGCGTGGGAGAGACGTTGTTTCTGGGCTTGAACTCAATATGAGCAAGCTGAATCGCAACGCGCGTCGTCACGAGGAACTCAGTGCAGAGTTCTACATGGACGCGGTGCCGTCCGAAGATGCCCTCGGTTCGGCGATTCTGACCCTCAGAGAGGGCGATACCTGGTACCGATTCCTTCAAAAGCGTTGGCGCGAAGCTGTACGGGTCCACCGACAGTTGCAGCAACGTAAAGAGAAACGCACCTCGGCCGAACGTCTGCGGGAACTTGAACAGATTCGCCAACTACTCAAAGACCAAGCCTCATGGAGGGAAGATGAGGGCCTCCGTGCTGCAGCTGGCCCCCACTTTAAAGCGGAGCAGACGCCTCTGGAAGATCTGCTCGTGGTCGCAAAGTGGATTGATTACGCAGACTCGGAATTAGAAGCGGCGCAGCTTCCCGTACAGGCGTTCGACGCGACTCAACTGGACCGGACAAAGTTAGCCGCCCTTCATGCGAAAGTTGCTGCGGTACGCACTGCGATGAATAGTCTCCAGGAATTCGAGGGGACGTGCCGACCGCTGTTCGGTGATGCCCTGCCGTCGGTGACGAAAGATTTCACAGACCAGGACTGGAAGCGAAGGCTGTCGGCGGCAGAGGAAGCCATTCGCTCCATCGCTGCTGCGGAAGCGGCCATGGCCGACTACGTTCGGTCAGGCACCTCCGCCGAAGCGGGTCTGAAGGCTATTGGCGCCAGTCGAGACGCTCCTGCTCTCGAAGCTCAGTTAAACGCGAGCGCCGAGGGTAAAGCGCTGTTCGGAAGTAAATACGCCGGCCGAGGGACCGACTTCGAGCCTGCCCTAGCGGCGTGCACCTACGGTGGCTTAGTCAAGAAGACTGGCCTACCTGCCAGTATCGAACGTGTCTTGCTCTCGCCCGACTGCGTTACGAACCATGGCTTGCTGACGACCTACACAGCTGGCATAAACGAAGGCTGGAAGGCGGTGCTGGAGTTCTCGGAGACCATGGCGAAGTTTGGTCGGTTTGAGCCTGCGACCTGGGTCGACCCGACCGGACGCTCAACGTCTGACTACGCTTCAGCTCTGGCACTGCGAACTCGCAGGGCGGCCGAGCAGGTTGGCGGCTTGATGGCCTGGGCGCAATACGTTGGTGCGCGCGCCGAGGTGACGCAGGCAGGCCTTGAAGGTTTCGTTACCCGCCTTGAGTCGGGGGCTATCCCGCCTAAGAAGCTGGACCACGCGTTCTTGTATCGCTTCTATGCCACCGTTGCCCAAGGAGCCTTTGAGAAGTCCTCTGCCCTCAGACAGTTCAGTGGCCGACGTCACTCTTCGGTCCGACAGGACTTTGCAGACCTCGACAAGGAAATAATCAAACTCCGCGGGCGCCAAGTAGGGCTTGAGTGCCGCGGCTTGAGCCGACCTCCTGCAGGAACGACTGGCGTTCGCGTGGACGACAAGACAGAAATGGAGCTCCTGAGGCATCTGATGCCGCAACAACGTCCGCGCGTACCAGTGCGTCAGATGCTGCGCCGCGCGGGTAGAGCCATCCAGGAACTCAAGCCTTGCTTCATGATGGGTCCGCAGGCGGTGGCGCAGTTCCTTGCGCCTGGGCATCTGCACTTTGACATCATTGTCATGGACGAGGCGTCCCAGCTCCGTCCCGAGGAAGCCATTGGGGCAATCGCCCGGGGCACCCAGCTGGTTGTCGTGGGGGACCCTAAGCAGCTGCCACCTACTTCGTTTTTCGCGAGGATGAGTTCCAGCGACGGGGACGGGGAGGATGGCATGGGCCAGATGGCTACGTCCGAAGCCGAAAGCATTCTTGATGTGTGCATCAGCCACTTCCAGCCGGTGCGCACTTTGCGATGGCACTACCGCTCTCGACATGAGTCGCTCATCGCGTTTTCGAACCATCACTTTTACCGCGGCGACTTGGTGGTCTTCCCTTCTCCCTACCCAAAGAGCAAGTCTCTGGGACTGCGCTATCAGTACGTCGCCGACGGGGTGTACGAGCATCAGATGAACCAGGTCGAGGCGCGTCGAGTGGTAGACGCTGCAGTCGAGCACATCCTGCATCGACCAGATGACTCGCTGGGCATCGTCACGCTGAACATTAAGCAGCGGGACCTTGTTGCTGAGATGCTGGAGGAGCGTCTCCGGTCTCTGCCAGAGGCTGTCGATTTCAAAGAACGCTGGGAAACCGAGGGGATGGGCCTGTTCATCAAGAACCTGGAGAACGTTCAGGGGGATGAGCGGGACTGCATCTTCATCTCGACCACTTTCGGCAAGCCTAAGGGCACGGATGTGGTCCGTCAGAACTTTGGTCCTATCAGCCGCGAGGGTGGGTGGCGGCGCCTGAACGTTTTGTTCACGCGGTCTCGCAAGTCTGTTGCCGTGTTCAGCTCAATGCGCCCTGAAGACATCGTTGTCGACGGAAAGACCCCTGAAGGTACCCGAGCGTTGCGGAACTATCTCGAGTTTGCGCGCAACGGCGTGCTGCCGATGGAGCGGGAGACAAACCTTCCGCCGGACAGCGACTTCGAGATTGCCGTCATGGACGTTTTGAGGGGTAAGGGCTTCGAGGTGGAGCCTCAGCTGGGTGTTGCGGGCTTCCGTATCGACATTGGCGTCAAGCACCCCGCTCACAAGTCCGGATACCTGGCTGCGGTTGAATGCGACGGCGCTTCGTACCACTCTGGCGTGTCTGTGCGGGACCGCGACCGCATCCGGCAGGAAATTCTTGAGAGTCTCGGCTGGCGCAATCGAATCTGGCGGATTTGGTCGACCGACTGGTTCCGTAACCCGTTGGCAGAGACCGACCGGCTCATTCAGTTCCTCGAAGAGCTCAAGAGCCAGCCCACGCCGGACGAGTACGTAGTTCCCGATGAGCCTGCGCATGCGCCACCCCCAACACCCGCGAGGACGGACCTATTCAACGAGGAGGGGGCGGAGGACCTGGTGTTTGAAGACGAGGACGACGACCTAGAAATTGCAATCGGAGACCTCGTTACGTACGCACCGTCCGACGCGCTGGAAAGCGCCATCCGAGTTCGACTGACTGCTCGCCAGACCAATCCAGAACTTGGCCTTGTGGCAGCGTCCACTCCCCTGGGCTCGGTCCTGCTTGGTGCAACAGTCGGAGAGACCGTCGTGCTCCGTGTTCCGGGCAAGGGGCCTCAGTCTTTCGTTATTCAGGGCATCAAGCGGGCGACAGAAGAGTCCGTGCAGTAGTTCGATTTATGGCAATCAAACGTCCGCATTCCTCATCAACGGGGCCGCAGCTGCAGAAGCTGTTCGAAGACAACAAGCACGACCCCAAGGTACTACGAGCAATATTGGCCACCGGCTGCGGTCGTCATCCCCATCCGACTTGGGCTAGTCAGTAAAATATTTGCAGTAATTAAAACAGTGTTGGTGTTAATATACTGCGCATGACACCCGTCTACACGCTCAACGAACTGTGCTCCCTGGTGGACATGCCCATTCGTACTGTCCGCTACTACGTACAGCAGGGACTGGTGGACCGCCCGGAGGGGGAAACCCGGGCGGCACGCTATGGGCAAAAACACCTTGACCAGTTGCTGCTCATCAAGAAGTGGACAGCCGCAGGCCTCTCACTGGACCGGATTCGCGAGTTGCTGGCTGGCGAGGACGCCACTGTTCCCGAGCGCAGCAAACGCCGCGGAACGATAGAAGTCGTCAGCAGGCTGCACATCGCCGACGGCGTTGAACTGGTCATAGAGCCCAGCCGAGCTGGCCTGACGCCCGAACAAGTCAGGGAACTCAGCAGGGGTGTCATGGCTTTGTTTGACGCCATCGAGGCGCGAGGTAACACAGAAGGCTGAGCCTGCCTGGTCACAGCGGGGGCTCATGTCCCTTCAAAAAATTGTCATACGCAAAGGGGAAGCACATGAGAGACGCGCAATGCGTAACGCGGGATGGAGAAGACCTGGTCCTGGAATCCGTGAAGGCCAAAGGTCGTGTTGCCGGCCGCATGCTCGACATGACGATAGAGCAACGCTTCAGAAATTCAGAGGCGGAAAACGTTGAGGTCGTCTACACCTTCCCTTTGCCTTGGCACGCCGTCCTGCTGGGGCTGGAAGTGGAGCTCAATGGGGAAACGCTCACAGGACAAGTGAAGGCCAAGGCGCAAGCGCGTTCAGATTACGAAGAGGCGCTCTCCGAAGGCAACACTGGCATCCTCGTGAGCGTCAACGCCGACCGAACCTACACCCTGGAATTGGGCAACTTGCTCAAAGGCGAGTCCTGTGTCATCCGCCTGCACTACGTCCAGACCCTGCAGCCTCAGCAGGGCAGTTTGCGCCTGACCCTGCCCACCACCATCGCCCCGCGTTACGGAGATGCCATCAGGGATGGGGGCTATGAACCCCATGCCGTGCCACAGGCAAGCGCTACGGTCGAGTACCCCTTTGAAATCAGTCTGGCCATTCACGGCGAGCTGGTCCAAGCCCAAATCGGTTCACCCACCCACAAGGTGGCTATTCGCTCCATTCCGGCCGTGGGTGCCAAAGAGTCGTTCATGACCGAAGTCAGTCTTGCTGCCAAAGCGTGGCTGGACCGAGACTTCGTGCTGGTTTTTGACCAACTGCCCTATGCCAGCCTGGGCCTCGCCGCCTGGGACCGTCTCGAAGAAGGGCTGGGTGTTGTCATGGCCAGCTTCACCCCCAGGCTACCCACGCGGGAAACACTGCCCGTGGCCATGAAAATCCTCGTCGATTGCAGCGGCTCGATGAATGGCAACAGCATGCAGGCCGCCCGCAGTGCCTTGCAACGCATCCTGGACGAACTGGGAGAAGCTGACCGGTTCAGCCTGAGCCGGTTTGGCGACACGGTGGAACACCGCAGCAAGGCCATGTGGAAAGGCGCTCCCGCGGCACTGGCCGCTTCGCGTCGCTGGGCCCAGAAGCTCGAAGCCAACCTGGGTGGCACGGAGATGAACCAGGCGCTTTTATCCACGCTGGCCTTGCCAGGGGCAGAGCGCAATGACGTGCTCCTCATCACCGACGGTGAAATCCAGGCCATCGATACATTGGTGGAGACCGCCCGCCAGTCCCAGCACCGCTTCTTCGTGGTGGGGATTGGTTCCAGCGCTGCGGAGGGACTGCTGCGACGGCTTGCCCAGGAAACTGGCGGCAGTTGCGAATTCGTGTCCCCAGGCGAGCCGGTGGAGCCTGCGATTGTGCGGCTTTACCACCGCATGCGCTCCCCAGTAGTGTCCGACATCCGCATCGAGTGGCCGCAGGGATGCCGCATCCACGCTGCATCTGACCTGCCCGAATGCGTGTTTGACGGCGATGACGTGACGCTCTTTGCACGTCTGCATGCCCAAGGGGCTGAGTTGCTGACCCAGAGTGTGCGGCTCTTGGGTCGGGTCGCTGGCGTCGAGGGTGACATCTGCCTGGCTGAGCTCCAGCCCCAGTTCATTGCTGACGAAGCGAACACCTTGGCCCGCTTGGCTGCCAGCCAACGCTATTCGCAACTCAAGAGGGGGGCTGAGAATGTGCCGGCGATGCTCAAGAAACAGCTCCCCGAGCTTGCAGAAAAGTACCAGTTGGTGACCGACGACACCAGCCTCATCCTGGTCAAGCAGCGGGCAGAAGGTCTGAAGGCCCAGGATATGCCTGAACTACGCACAGTCAAGAGTATGTTGGCCGCCGGCTGGGGAGGGCAAGGTAGCGTAACGGACCCACTCGGCATGCCCAGGGTTCGGTTCAGTAGAACTCACGTTGCGAGTGGCCTTGTTGTTCCCAGTGTCTGGAGGACCAACCGCAGCCCGGCAGCAGCCCGTGTGGATGCACTGGTTGCGGGCAGTTTGGACGATTTTGAAATTCCGGCATTCCTGCGCAAGCAGTCCGATGACGCCCAATTCAGGGACGTCCAGGTCTGGAAGGCACCGCCACCAACCGCCCCGTTCTGGGTGTTGCTGGTGGGTGATGGCGAGCAATCGGAGGGGGAGGGAACCCAGAATTCTGGCTTGAGCCCTGCAGGCCTTGCCGAAGGATTGAATCGAAGTCCCAGAACGGTTTGGCCGAAGACATACCAGGAGCTGGAAGACATCCAGCTTGTCCCGCGTGTAATTGAGTGGCTCGAAGTGGTCGTAGGTGAGGGGCAGCCAGAGGCTGATGTGGTTCAGGCATTCCTGGAAGTCATGAGCCAAATGGACTTCACCATGCGCCAGACAGTGACTGGAGCATTGAAGAAACTCATTCATCGGGGCGACAAACAGCTGTCTGCTTTGCAGGGCGAATTACAGGACCGCATCGCGAAGGCGCTGGAAGAGGTCTCTGCGACGTCCTGGCCCGCAGGGATACTGAACTACGCAGAGGCAGGGCAGTAAGCCTGCGCCACCACCTGCTCCCTCGCTTGATTTCATGCAAGCTCAACCTGGAAGAAGCTGAGCAAGTGGTCGAAGAGGCCGTAGCGGTGGAGTTGTAGTACGAAGCGATATGTAACCTAATCTTTGGGGAAAGCCATGTCGGTTGGACCAGGAAAAATTCGTGTTTTCAGAGCGGATGACAAAGAGGCTAAAAAGTCGGAGAGCTCGCCCCGTGGCAAATCCGTGTCATCCAAGCTGAAGAAGGCACCGAAGCCTGAACCTCGTGTACACAGGGTGGACGGTAACCACGTAGAGAAGCGCGTAGCCGCAAACGGCCGAAAAGTCTCCCCCTCCAATCCGACACGGCCCCGCAAACCAATAAATGCTGCGCAGAGTAAATCTGCCCCTTCCTTGGACAAACGACATGAACCGCTTGAGGCCATTCGTGTCAAACACCGGCTTATCTTGAACGAGAAGCAAAGGGCGCGATTGGAAGCTTTGTTCAGCGCACCCAAAGCGCTGGCTTCTTTGCTCAGGGCCTACCCCCAAAGGCTCGTTACCTCCTCAGATGCCTCGGTTTTTTTGCTGAGCAAGCGCAAAGAGCTCGATGCCTACATTAACCCGGATGCCCGGGCGCGCGCCGTGGACCTACTGACTGAGCTGCTGCTCCAGTGGTCAGGCAGTCCTCCAGACTCCATCGGGATTGACTTTGACGACGTGTCGTTGACGCCTGACCAGAAGGTCTACCTTCCTTTAGAGGGCTATCGAGGCGTCGAGGTGGCAGAACCGATGCAGTTGCTCGGGCAGCGAAAAGGCAGGCTCTTCAGAGCTCCTTTCACCTTATTTGAGGAGGGTAAGCAATTTTTCGTTGCCTTCACCTTGGAGCCAAAGGTGGTCGCCAAACAGCCAGCGCAGGCTGCCAGGCAGAAGACTCGGGACAATCGACCAAGGGAAATTCAGCTAAAGCCCGGCCAGCCTTTGCCCTACATAAGCGGCATGCGGCATGAGCTTCGAGAGCCCAGGCAACGAGTGCTGTTCTCTAAATACAGTGGCGTATTTAGTGGCGGGCTCAAGACAATGAATTGGGGAAGCCTTTCAGGCTGGGGTGTCAATGGCGGACTGCCCTCGCTAGGCAAGCGCAGTCGGTGACCTAGAGTTGGAGTGTTGTGCACAGCATCAAGCAATGCTCTCCCCGACGGGTGACGAATGTCTACCAGCCTTCTGTCTGAGCTTGTCCGCGAGTAACGGCTTTCCCCCGGAAATATGCAGTTCACTGCTGACATCCTGAGCATCACCATCGACCGGGTAGAACTCCTCCACCACAGCAGCCCCTTCTTCCTCGGACTCCTCAAAATCCCCGAGTGCAAAACCAGCCCTGGCCGCTTCATCCAGTGCCCCCTGATCGATGCCCACAGCCTTGCGCGCTTCCCACTCCTTGCGTGCAGCAGCAATGGCCTGCTCCATCGTGCTGTCCGACCGGAGCGTGAGGTCCACGTAGTAGATCGGCGTGCGGTGCGACAGCGTGGTGGATTTCCCCCGCAAACGCAGCTCCAATGGCAAGTTGGACAGCAAGCCCCCCGACAGCGCATGGAAGTAGCGCAGCCGTGCCGAGAGCGTGCGAATGCTGTTGAACCCGGTAGTGCGCAGCACAAAGCTGCCCAATTCATCACTTCCGGCTCCCTCCACATCGATACGCACATTCAGGCGCCCGTAGGGCTTGCAATTGCCGCCTTCGGCCAAGGGGCATGCCTGAGGTGACGGGCATGCAAAGCTCTGCATCCCGGACAGGGTGGCCCGCTTGCAGGTCTCCCCGTTGCCCACACACAGGGGCCGTCCGGTGGCCCGATCAAACATCGTGTAGTTGGCCCGCAGGCTCAGGTCCGGATCGCCAAACAGCAGGCGTACCGGAATGCTGCGCAGCTTGGCGCCCTTGTCCTTGCGCAACTGTTCATCGAGCGGGTGGTTCACCCAGCCATCGCGGTTCTGCACCTGGCTGGTGATGGTGAATTCGTCATCTTTCTCCGGCAAGCGCTTGCCGTTTTTCTCCACGACTTTGCCAATCGATATCCGGCCTATGACCGGAGGTGTCAATGCCAAACCTTTGAGCATGGTGATTCCTTTCAAGACAAAAAGAAACGGACCCGCACCGATCTGGTGGAGGTCCGCTGTTGAGTGGTTGATGGGGTACGGGGTAAGACTCTGGTGCCTGCCTCGCCCGGCTACTGCTGCACCAGAAACCGCCGACTGCCTGGCTTGGTCAGTGAATAGGCCTGTGCCAGTTCGGGCCGGTCCTTGAGCAACTGCGCGGTGTCCAGGGCGGTTCCGTCCTTGCTGCGCTTCCAGGAGACTTCTCCGGTCTCGAACAGAGCCCGCGTGGCTTCGCCCATGCGCTGCTTGCGCATTCCACTGATCGCGGACAGTGATTCCATCCTCATCGTGGACAGCGTTCC
>JADHED010001978.1_pt1 | contig 15482 bp, 11 predicted proteins | sample 8952041 | NCBI WGS metagenome assembly JADHED01 (sample SAMN16124423, study PRJNA663239) | bioreactor sludge metagenome | isolation source: sludge (control) | place: India:Bengaluru | collected 2018-09-08
TTGGCACCTCGATGTCGGCTCATCACATCCTGGGGCTGGAGAAGGTCCCAAGGGTCCGGCTGTTCGCCGGTTAAAGTGGTACGCGAGCTGGGTTCAGAACGTCGCGAGACAGTTCGGTCCTTATCCACTGTGGGCGCAGGAGATTTGAGGGGTTCAATCCTTAGTACGAGAGGACCGGGATTGACAAACCTCTGGTGATCCAGTTGTTCCGTCAGGAGCACCGCTGGGCAGCTATGTTTGGAAAGGATAAGCGCTGAAAGCATCTAAGCGCCAAGCCTCTCCCAAGATGAAATCTCCCTGAAGAGTCGTGGAAGACCACCACGTTGATAGGTCGCGGGTATAAGCGCAGTAATGTGTTCAGCTTAGCGATACTAATGCTCGTTCGGCTTTTTTCTCCATCTTACAGTCTTGTCGACGGTGAAGTTGTAATCTTTCCCCTAATGTGCGAATGTCAGAGAACCGCAGTGCTTGAAAGTCTGATTAATTCAGTTTTTTTGAGTGCAAACAGTTCTTTTTTTAATCTGGAAATGAGGTGTCGCCAGACACCTGGTGATTCAAACCATGAATCGTCATCGTCTGGTGATCCTGCGCAGTGGCCCCACCCGTTCCCATTCCGAACACGGAAGTGAAACGCTGCAGAGCCGATGGTAGTGCATCTATAGGTTGTGCGAGAGTAGGTCGTTGCCAGTATTCCGCCCGGCACTTTGGAAACAAAGTGCCGGGCTTTTTTTTGCCGGTATCGTTTGGTGCGTGCAGGAAGTCGGACAATGGAAGGCGCGAAGCTGGAGTGCAGGGACGTTCAACAGGCCTGTGTGAATTCCGGGTGGAAGTTGTGCAGAGCTGCTTTGCATCTTTCTGTTTTTGCCCCGATCGTTTCCTGGCCGGGGGGAGAGAGGCCGCTTGCTGAACCCTTGGTTGCCTTCTGAAAAATCGGACGAACGCCTGCATGAAGGAACAAAGACATGAGCGGTCGTCAGCAAGAGGCGCAATGCTTTCCACGAGAAAGCCGCTCGTCTGTCGGCAATGAGAGACACTCAGGTTCGGCAAAAGGGGGGGATCCCTGTGCGAGTCAGGAAATCTTGTTCATGGACATCGCTTTTTTGTTGAGTCCGGCGCACAGTAGACTAACTTCCCAGTTCCCGTAATTTCGTGCGGGTTTCCCATAGGAGGCAAGCGCTTGCTGGAAACAGGCCCGGAAGAACGGAATACAACTAACTTTATGTCTGCAAATCCCAATTCACCAAACCGCGCCTTTCCATTGGAGCGCACACGCAATATCGGTATCGCTGCGCACATCGATGCCGGCAAGACCACTCTGACCGAGCGCATTTTGTTTTACACTGGCATGATCCACAAGATCGGCGAAGTGCATGAAGGAACAACCGTGACCGACTGGATGGAGCAGGAACGTGAGCGGGGTATCACGATTACTTCCGCCGCCACCACATGCTCCTGGATGCAGCGCAAGGAAGAGGGCATTTACAAGGCCTACGAGGGCATCAAAATGCGGGTGAACATCATTGACACTCCGGGCCACGTGGACTTTACCGCGGAAGTCGAACGTTCTCTTCGTGTGCTTGACGGTGCAGTTGCTGTTTTCTGTGGAGTTGCGGGAGTGCAGCCCCAGTCCGAGACCGTCTGGCGCCAGGCAACAAAGTATGGCGTGCCACGCATCGCCTTTGTCAACAAAATGGACCGCACCGGAGCCGACTTTGAAGCCGCCGTGGAGAGCATGCGCACCAAGCTGGGAGCCAATGCCTGGCCGATTTTGATTCCGCTCGGTCGCGAGGATTATCTCAAGGGACAGTTGGACATCATCAACCAGAAGGCCATCATCTATCTCGACAACGACGTGATGGGTTCGACTTATGAGGTGCAGGAGATTCCTGCCGAGCTCAAGGGGATGGCGGAGAAAGCCTATGATGATCTCGTCGCCCAGATGTGTGATCTCGACGAGGAAGTGGGAATGCTTTTCCTCGAGGAGAAGCCGATCACAAAGGAAAACCTGAAGGCGGCCATCCGCCGTCAGACAATTGCAAATCGTTTTGTTCCGGTTGTGGGTGGTTCTGCTTTCAAGAACAAAGGGGTTCAGTATTTGGTCGACGCCGTGGTGGACTATCTGCCCGGTCCGCTCGACATTCTGCCGGCCAAAGGGCTCAATCCCGACAACGTCTCGGAGACAATCGACGCACCGGCGGACGACAACGGCAAGTTCTGTTCCCTGGCCTTCAAACTGTGGAGCGATCCCTTCGTTGGAAAACTCGTTTTCTTCCGTGTTTATTCCGGAAAACTTTCCAAGGGGGACACCGTCTACAACCCGCGCACGAACAAGCGCGAACGCATCAGCCGTCTGATCCAGATTCAGGCCGACAAGCGCGAAGACATTGACACCTGCTATTCCGGCGACATTGCCGCGATTGTGGGCATCAAGAACATCACCACCGGTGACACGCTCTGCGATGAAGATCATCCGATTCTTCTCGAACCGCCGTCGTTCCCTGATCCGGTTATTTCGATGGCTGTCGAACCGAAGACCAAGATCGACCAGGAGAAGATGGGCAATGCCCTTCAGCGTCTTGCAGAAGAAGATCCCACCTTCCGCGTCTTTACCAACGAAGACACGGGCCAGACCATCATTGCCGGAATGGGCGAGCTGCACTTGGAAATCATCCGCGACCGGATGATGAGAGAGTTCAAAGTCGAAGCCAATGCCGGCAAGCCGCAGATTGCCTACAAGGAAACCATCCTTGCCCCGGCAGACGGCGAGGGCAAGTTGGTCAAGCAATCGGGCGGTCGCGGGCAATACGGCCACGTTATCTGCAAGGTGACCCCGAACGAACGCGGCAAAGGGATCACCGTCGAGAACAAGGTGGTGGGCGGCACCATTCCGAAGGAATTCATCCCTGCGGTCATCAAGGGTTTCAACGAAGCTGTCTTGAACGGCGTGGTTGCGGGGTATCCCGTGATTGACGTCCATGTGGACATCATCGACGGAAGCTACCACGACGTGGATTCGAATGAAATGGCCTTCAAGATGGCGGCGATTTTTGCGCTCAAGGACGGGTTGAAAAAAGCCAAGCCGATCCTGTTGGAGCCGATCATGAAAGTGGAGAACATCACCCCGGATGAGTTCCAGGGCGACATCATGGGCGATCTCAATCGTCGGCGTGCCAAGATCATGGGAATTGAGACAAAGGGGATTCTTTCCACGATCAATGCAGAGGTTCCTCTTGCGGAAATGTTCGGATACGCCACGGCCATCCGTTCGCTTTCCAAGGGGCGTTCATCCTACTCCATGGAGCCTTCCCACTTTGAACAGGTTCCCGAGCAGGTGAAGGCGGCGATTTTGGATCAGAAGAGCTCAAATCTGCCGCACGCCTTCGGGTGTGCGGCTTTTTTGTTTTTGAAAGGTCTTGCCTCTGTCGAAGTGGACGTGAAAAGCATCGTTCATTTGGGTTGTGCAAAGAAGCGCGTTGACAAACGGGGGCCGGACCAGATTGTATTTCTTTCAGGCAGCCGTTCCTCTCGGGACGGTTCCCATCCGGTGGCCGTAGCTCAATGGTAGAGCTCCAGATTGTGGTTCTGGCTGTTGCGGGTTCGAGTCCCGTCGGTCACCCCACCTTTTTCGAAGCCGAAAAAGAGTGCAAACCCTGATAAATACTAGCTCTGCGAGCTTTGTGCGAATTTTTCCCATCGGCGGAAAAACGCTGAGTTTGGCAGCTACGGTGGCCCAAATTGGCCCAAATTGTTAATTTATTAAAGTTAAAGCGGTCGAGCTTTAGGGTTTTTCTGGAGACTGCGGAAAATTTGGGTATCCCATTCTCAAGATGCCACGCTCCACAGTATCAATCCCAGCCCCTCAAGTTCCCGTTTCCATGTATATCATCGGAGCGAGAAACCGGTGCAACCCTTCCGGCACAGTCACCGAGCGGATATTCACCAAAAAGGACGATCAAACTCTAGCCAAAGTCACAGCGCGATACTTCCCAGGCGCTACCATCATTGCTCAGAAAGGTCTCTGGTTCGATCCAATTGCAAGAGCGCTTGTAGAAGAAGAAAGCCGCAGCGTTATTGTCGCTCACGATAACGAGGAGGATCACACCGCCTGGAGGAATCAAGTCGTCTCAAATCTCCAGCAACTCCAGATTCTCCGCGTCGCTTACGGGGCTGGTGTTTTTTACAACACGAGCCCATCAGCCTTTCCCCCAAACCAGAATCTCGATAGTGCGACTCACCGGGCCAACAAAGCAGCCAAGGCGCGAAGGGCGCGCGCAAGAAAAGCAGCTGGTCAATCCGGATAAGAGCGCTACTTGATTTACTTTACAGCCCGGCACGGAGACCGAGCATCATCGACTTTGACGCCATACGCTCCATACGCTTAAATCACAAATCGTGATAATTTTTGAAAACCCTACAGAATTTCTTTCACAGAGGGAGAACCCTGGGATCGATGATTTCCGCCCCTACTTTTCCTTCCCTGCCCTCCCTTTCCTGATCGTCTGTCTATACGCACATCCTCAATGGATTCCTGACTTTGAAGCTCATTTGACAGACGATCCCCTTTTACCCACATCAGAAGATGTTGCAGCCGCCCTTGTATGGCTTGCTGCGGTGGCGCAAGGATTGAAAGACGGGGGTAAAACGCTCGACTCCTATCTCACTCAAAAGCACGGGGAAGCCATCCTTCCGAAGTATTCGACCAAAGGAGTCATAACCGGCAAAGAGTTAAACCTCATCCATCATGCAGAAAAATTTTCGATCACCCATCATGTAGGATACGACTCCGAGAAAAAATGCTTCTACAGCTACCGACACTCAAAAGGGTTGTGGGAGGAGACTGAAAAGGCATCCCTTCGTAGTTTAGCCGGAGATTATTGGAAAAAAGTGGCTGACTCATTTTCGCGCTCAGATCCCAGCTATCGGGCGAAACTGTTGGCCCTAAGAAAACCAGCCTTCCTCAATAACTTCGTCGAAACGGTCAGCGACTACTCCCATTTTTACGCATATCCCACGACCGGCATTCTCCATGCCAAAAACTGCATGGTTCATATCGGTGTGGGGGAAATCCAAAGAAGGCCATTTTCTCCACTCTATTTCTCGCGGTCTCAACTGGCGGTAAACTTCAGCGCTTCGGCGAAATATCCGAAGTTTCAAAATTACTTAGACGATGTGATCGAAGTGGACGATCAAACCCTGCTTCAGCTTTGGGCTGGTCAACTATTGACCGGAATAAACGTTGCTCAGAAAATGGTTCTTCTGACCGGAAAAGGCGGCGGTGGAAAAAGCTCGTTTATGCTGATGCTGCAAAATCTGGTTGGTCCAAAGAATTGCGCTGAGTTCCTCACGGAAAAGGGTAAGCTCAACTCCGCTCAATTTGGTGGAAAAAACCTCCTTTTGGGTCTGGATGTTGACCCGGATTTCTTAGAAGGGCCGCACACATCTGTCCTCAAGAAGCTGACAGGCGGTGATAGCGTTGGAGACTTTGAGGGAGTTTTCAACGTAGGGATCACTGCCAACGACGTTCTCACTATCAAAATTCAGCGTGATATGACGGCTTGGAAGCGTCGATTGGTCCACATTCCATTTAAACCTCGCCCAGAAAATAGTCGGATTGAGCGCGAATTTGGTAAAAAGCTGGTTGAACGAGAAGGGCCTGGAATTCTCAACTGGGCCATAAAAGGTGTCAGGGTGGGAAGACATCGTGTCCACAACCTCGGAGATTGGCCTCAAACACAGACTCAGGAGGATCGAGTGAATGCAATCCTCCTCGCCTCGGAGTCACTCTTTCATTTCCTCAAGGCAGCGGTTGACAAGTCGCCCACGGAACACCTCTTTACCGAGGACATTAGCACTGCATATGCTGCCTATTGTGGTACAAAAAACTGGCCCGCCATGAGCAAGCGGAAGGTGGAGAACGCCCTCACCCGTCTCATGCCCCAGATTTTCGATTCCAGATTGCGCACAGACCTCCCATTTACACAGGGCAAAAAAACCACCCAAAAAAGAGGATACGCCCGAGTTTGCTTTAAAAATTTACAGTAATAACCTAAGTTCCACATTTGCCTCCCTCCGATGATCACGAAAATCACCATGGCCGATGTGGCCAGTTACAAGGCGATCACGACCCTTGAGACAGACAAAAAAGTAAATCTAATCTATGGCCTCAACGGTGCAGGCAAGAGCACGCTTTCGCGCTATCTTTACGAGCCGGGCCACACAGACTTCAAATCTTGTAAAACCGATGGAACGCCGCCGAGGGCAGTGATGGTCTACAACACAAGATTTGTCCAAGAATACTTCCACGAACAAGACCGTCTCCATGGCATCTTCACACTCTCAAAGGAGAATAAAGCCGCTGAAGAAGCGATCAAATCGGAGACCGCTCTGATCACAGAGAAAGGCGGAATTCTTAGCGAGAAGAATGAAGCCCTAAAGTCCCTCGACGAATCAATCGCCCATAAGAAACAGCAATCCGTTGACACTATCTGGGCTATTAAGACCAAGTACACCGGTGGAGATCGAGTACTCGAATTTTGCCTTGATGGCTTAAAAGGTAAAAAAGAAACTCTGTTCGATTACATTGCGGCTCTGCCAAAACCTGAAGATGAGCCCGGAAAGACGATTGAATCTCTTAAACAAGAGGTCGCTTTGCTGAGCAACGACACGGTAACCAGGATTGAACCAATCCTCCCTATCGAGCTGGATCTCATAGATATCGAGAAGTCGGAACTTTTTTCCAGATCGATTGCGGGCAATACAACAAGCCAAGCAGCGGCATTGATTTCGACGTTAAAGAATTCAGATTGGGTTAAAAGTGGTTTGAGCTATCTGCCAGAAGTTATTTCGGAGGAGAATCACCAGTGCCCCTTCTGTCAGGAACACACAATAACCCGTAAACTGATCACGGAGATTGAGTCTTATTTCGACAAATCTTACGAAGAAGACATCACGACGCTACGTCAGCATTTAACACTCTATAAGGAAAAGTCTGAAAATCTCCCCTCACTCGCGAACTACATCAACATCCCGATTCTAAGTGATTATAAGGCAAGTCTCGAACTAGCTCACGGAAAGTTAGCTCACGCTCTCACTTCAAACCTTGGGAAAGTGGAGGCCAAGGTAGCCAGCCCTAGCAAGCTCGTACAATTAAGTGACAGCTCGAAATTAATCGATGAGGTCAACTCTGTTATTTCCCAGATCAATGCTGTCATTGACGCGCATAATGAGAAGCTACAGAACAAGGCCCACGCTTTAAGTTCCCTGAAACATTCTTTCTGGGAAAGAATGCGCTGGGACTACGACCAGACGATATCGGTCTGGATTGCATTCGAGAAGGAAAACCAAGAAGCGAGAGACAATCTGAATGCCGAAATCGTCACGCTGACCAATCAGGTCGAAGGGCATAAAGCGAAGATCAGAGAAAACCAAAAGCTCACGGTCAACGTTGATGAAGCAGTAGAACATATCAATCAAGGGCTCCTCTCGTTAGGTATCGATTCTTTCACGATCATAAAGCATGACGAGAATAGGTACAGGGTGGTCCGCCCAGGAATGAGCAGCGGAGAATTTCACACGCTCAGTGAAGGCGAAAAAACGGTCATTTCATTTCTCTATTTCGTCGAACTCTGCAAAGGAAGGAAGACAGCTGACGATATTTCCGAGAAGAGGATAGTCGTGATTGATGACCCCATCTCAAGCCTCTCTCACATATTCATATTCCACATTGGAAGGATGATATTAAGAGAATTTTTCTCTTCAGATAGCTTTCTTCAAGTTTTTGTTCTCACCCATAGTCTGTACTTTTTCTATGAACTGACGGACACCAACCACAAGCGTCGGAAAGACACTCAAAACCTATTTCGGATCACCAAGAACTCATTGGGAAGCACAATCTCTCCAATGAAATACGAGGAGATTCAAAATGACTATCAATCCTATTGGACGATTATTTTAGATCCTGATCATCCCCCTGCATTGATCGCGAACTGCATGCGAAACACGATAGAATACTTTTTCACATTTGTCCGAAAAAGGGACCTAAATAACGTTTTTCAAAGCCCAGAGCTACTGGACGATAAATTCCAGGCATTTTATCGATTCATGAACAGAGAGTCCCACTCCATTGGCCAGAACATTTTCGATTTTAAGGAGTTCGATTATGAGGTATTCAAAGAAGGACACAGGCTCGTCTTTGAGGTCAGCGGTTACCGTGACCATTACGAGGCGATGACCCAATAAATTTCACACCTCGCCCAATCCAACAATTTTCCTCTCCGCGAGCGAAATAAGGTCGTACAAGGTGTTCCGGTGATGAGTCCAACGCCAAGTCAGCGTTGAAATAGTATCCTTTGTTCGCCAGCCGGTTTCTGATAATTCCTCGGATATAAAAAATCTTGGGATGAATTGCCTCGGGCTTCACTTGGAAAGGTACTTCTCTTCTAACTCCTGAAAAGCCAAGGTCAGATCATTGGCATGGATCGAATGCCTTTGCTCACCCCTTGTGACTATAACCGTCCACCCCGTCTCCCTATCGTGCATGGCTTCAGTCCATCGGACCTGCCAGCCATCGGCGCGAAGTTTTTTTGCAATTATTTCCCAGTAACGCATCGGAACAACAGACGGATTTTGGCTCAACCCAGTAGGTTATTCCAATCCGTTCTGAGAGCCTTTTTCAGTGAAAACAAAACGCCAAACGTGGGTGTCACTTGACCCGATTCCAATTTCTGGAAATGACGCGGGGCCAGATCAATTTGTTCAGCCAACTGCTCTTGAGTCAATCCCCTGGCTTTACGCAACTTGCGAAGCGATTTGGCGAATTTCAAGAGGGCGGATTTGGGAAATGGCTTCACGTCAGGACTTGGCGTGAAACATGGGGGAAAATCCCCACCCACAACACGACAAGGCTTGGCGTTTCCACTTGAAGTGTAACAAATCCCTGCGAAGATGGCCGACTCTATATATGAAAATACCGTTGGCCACCAGCTGGCTTGCAGTTGTCGTCGCTTCGATCACCCTCACCGGCTGTGGGGGGCCTCCCTATAATCAGGCCATCAAAGAAAAGCTGGAGGAGAAGTTTAAGAGTGTTGCAAACGTCACTTCCTTGAAAACGGAGGAAACCGCCAAGACTGCGGACACCATTACCGTAAAGTTTAAGGCCACCTTTACGACTCGCGAGGACATGTGGGAAAGCTATAGCCTCTGGCAACACTTTCCAGCCCTACCAGATGCAGTTAAAACCATGCGAAACCTCCCTCAGGATGCCCAATCGACACTTAATCCCCAATACGATGAGTTGACGGCGGTTACTTTTATTAAGAAGGCCTCCCCAAAGGGGACGAAAATGGAAGCATATGGCACTGCTCAAGCCGGTCGGACGATTGACAAATGGGAAGCGGAAATCACCTCGATAGATTTTGAAGAGAAGGGATATCAGGAGTTCACCGGCAATCCAAAGGACGAGGTCGTGAAAGACGGCCAGAAATGGCTGGATGTTGAAACCTCTGAGGGGAAAGCCGCGCTGAAAGACCTTGAAGCGAAAGCCGCCGCCTTTGTTAAAGCAGTCGAAGATGCCAGAACGAGCGGGGAAAAGGCCGCAGAGGCACAGCAAGCGGAAGCAAAAGCGAAACTTGCCGAAATAAAGGAGACCTTCCTTCAGGGCCTAGTTGCTGGCCAGACATGGCAAGGCCAGTGGGAAGGAAGCCGTGGGTCCGCTGGCACACTGATACTCACAGTCACTGAGCTTTCAAACACAGGAAAAGTCTCGGGCTATCTCGCCGATCCGAGTAATCAGAACACTCAGAAATTCTTCGACGGCCAGCTATCAGGGAATGGCAATGACAAGCCGTTTTCGCTAACAATAAGTGTGGTGCGAGGCACCGGCTACAGCCAGAGACTTTTCAATCAGCAATCACGCTGGACAAATGTGAATGTGCTCGGTGAAGGGCAGCATTATCGGTTGACGCTCGAATACATTCCACAAAGTAAGACCCTAAAAGGAACCACTTCCCCCGACAACATGGGCAGGGTTGAATTTAGTTTCGGCCAAAGTGGCTCTGCTCCTGAGGGATGGGGTAGCTCATCGCAGGCAACTCCTCCATCTACGAATCCAAATGTTGGCGTCTCCCAGCCAACAGATACGTATGTTCCCGGTCCTGGAGACAAATTCGTATTCCCTACCAATATTCAGCCCGAGGGACTGGAGACTGTGCTCGACACGATAGGACTCCATGACGGAATGACCGATTCCTTCAAAGAGCTGACCGCCGCCGGAGTTCAGATGCAGCAGAAAATCCAGCAACTCGCCAACCAAGGCAAAACTGACCAAGCTCGTAAATTGGTTAAAGAACTCATCCAGAAGTACCCAGCGTCCTTCTCTGCGCTACTTCTGCAAATCGAAATGGAAGCGAGAGACGGCAACACCGACATCATCACGCGCAACCTCAGATTGATATCCAAGTATCCCATTCCGGAGAACAGCAAAACAATGCTGATCGAAAAATATGGCGCTCTGCCCGGTGTTAAAAAGCCTGATAGGAGCCAGAAAACTGCTGCACCAGTAGCAGCATTGAGTTCCTCTGGCTCCACTGACTCAAACACCATAACAGGAACCCTCCAAAGCCTCTCTAAAAATGGGAGTTCCTACCTCGCGATCCAGCTTGATCAGCCCGTGACAACCGCCGATGAAGAAGGCAAACAAGCTTCTTCCCAGATTGTTCAAATCGCCGGTCTTGATGAAACAGCATGGGCTGCCGCATCAAAATTGGTGGGTAAGACCGTTACTTGTCAGGGCAGTCTCGCTACCCCCAATACAAGGTACCACTTTACACCCGTTCTTGTAATCACAGACAGCGTCTCTCCGGCAACCTCGGGAGATAATTCGTCCACTGATCCAGTCTCTTCATCATTAGTCGAAGTCCTCGCCGATGGTGCAAACATGACCGGCAGGGATGTTGAATTGGAAGCGTATGTCCTGGCCTCCCCCGGCATGATTGGAGAAACTGTGATGCTGACCTCTACTTGGCCAATGGTTTCGAACATGATCCTCGCTGACTACAAAGGGATGGATAAGGAAGGAAAAATGACCCTATTGGGTAGTCAGGGAAAGAAGCTCCTCTTGAAGGGCAAAGTCAGGAAAGCAATTCCGGGTGAAGTAGGAAATTTTGTCTTCGATGTAATGTATACCGCTGCGGGCTCATCAGCGTCCGGCTCCACAGCAAGTGGAAGCAAGAATGAGATCATAGTATTTGGCCAAACCTACCAGATTAACCCGGCTCAGCTGGAGGGAACCAGCATCACATGGGATCAGGCAAAGGCGTTTCTCCCAGCTAACATCACCCAGCCCCTTACGCATGTAAAAACCCTACAGGACGCCAAAAATCAGGTGGCTAAACTCACCAAGGCCGCCGGTTCAATTTATCAAGGGCATATTGACTCTCTCGCCGCTTCTCAGCCCGACCCAGAGAAAGCATCCTCCGAACTTGCAGAAAAATTCAGTTCCAATGAGGGCGAATCAATGAACCCAGATGCCCAGAAAGCGCATAACACCTACATCGCTCTCATGTATGTGGGGAGCTTTCTCGACCAGCAAAAGTAGCTTGCCCGCCTGAACCATTTATAATACGCCGTCTCCATGGAAATTCCATCAGTACAGACTCTGAAGTCCATCACCGCACTCGCTGAAAGGCGCGAGAAGCTCCTCGCTGAAGTCGCCGAAATTGAGGCTAAACTGACCGCAGCGATGGGAGGTCAAACCGCACCAGCCAAAAAGGGTCGCAAGCCAAAGACTCCCGAGATTGCCTCCGATTTTAATGGTCAAGGCCCTCCCGGACGTGAAGTGAAAACAGCTGCTCCTCGTGGTCGCAAAGGTGGTGTGAAGGAGTCCATTGTTAGCGCACTCAATGCCGCCGGTGACGCAGGAATCAGGGTGGTTGACCTAGCCAAGCAGTTGGGGAGAAAACCCCAGAACATCCATGTATGGTTTGCCACAACCGGCAAAGCTTTGGGAGCGGAGAAAATTGGTCGGGGAGTTTATGCGCTCGCAAAGAAGAGCGAAACTGGCCCTGGCAATGGTGCTCCTGCTGAAATAGCCGAGACAGCCCCAGCGGCCAAACTAGTCAGGGCGGCAAAGCCAAAGACTTCCAAAAGGTTCAAAAAAAACCCAAAGAAAGCAAAATAGTGGACTTTAATTGGTCAGTCCTCAAACCTGACGAGGCCAAATACTACGTCGATCTGTGTCCGGTGAATGAGTATTACATTCTCACGGGCGTAGAATCGCTGCCAGGAATCTCGCCGGGGTTGGTAAAAAAGTCCGACACCTTTTTCTTGGCTTGCTCAGGGGACGGTAAAGACCAGGTATATTATATGGCCAACATGCAGCGGAAAGACCTCAAGGATCAGGCCATTGACCAAATGCCGTTTGGGTTCCTGATAAACAGCTCCATTACAGGTTCCATGAGTGCCGCACTCATCCAACATGGGAATTGGGAGGGTCGAACGGTCCACCCCCCAATATCCGCATGGGACGAGATTCTCTCAGGAAACTACACCCAGTATCAAAATCTTCAGATTCTGCCGCTAAATCAAACGGGTTCCATTTACGACATCAGAGATACGAGTCAGGAAAAAGCTTTTACCACATTGATCTCAGGCCTGAATGAAGAGATTTACAAGGCATCCTAAACTGGCTTCTTACGGCCAAATTTCCTCACGAGCGCCTTCATCTCGTCCTCGACCGAAATCTTGCCCTCTTTGAGGAGGGCTCGCTTTGCCCGTTCTGCTCCCCTGCTAGCCACCCATTCTTCGAACCTTGGAACAACGGCGGCTGCACAGCAATAGCAGCAAAGACCTATCAGAAGAGATGCAGTCAGTAATGCGGGAATATAGCCGGAGAGTCCAGTAAACGAGGATAACCAATTTCCGAAGTTTAAAACGTCCATGGCAAACTGGCTCGATGCACTAGCATCATTAAGCCATGCAGCTCCAAGTAAGGAGCCAACAATAAAAGCCAGGAGGCAAGGAAGAGCGCTACCGCCGTGGTCATTCTCGCTCATACTCAGCCTCCTCTCTATGCTGATTCTCGTCGATAGCGGCAATCATCGTTGAGATCCGCTCAACATCCGAAACGCGCTCCCTCTCACTCAAAATGTAGTTACTGGCCTTTTGTGATGCTGCCCCAGCACCAACGAGTATTTTTGGATTCTCTTTTAAGACTTTGATCCATCCTTTCATATAGCTCGCGGAATTTTGAAAGGTCACCTCTCCCAGAATTCCCGCCTCATTTGAAAGAAACGCGGCACTAAGCTCTGCGATCAACTCTTCTTTGGCGTAGCGTTCCGTTTTCGGTGCCACGGGCATTGTAACTCCATCCCTATTTAGACGGTCCTTGTGACCGGTGGCGTGTGCGAGCTCGTGAAAGGCTGTGTGATAGTACTCAGCCTCAGTCAAGAATTTGGCCTTCGCAGGCACCTCGATAAAATCCAGAACCGGATGATAGTAGGCCGCATCAACCTGCCCGTTGAGTTGGAGTGGGCAAATGTTGGCACGGTCGAGGATACCCTGGGCAACTTCCATCGGTGGCTTCTCCACACTACATTTGTCCAATACCGGCGCTTTGATGCCATCGGTCTGCTCAAGACTGAAAACATTGCTCCAGCGAATAAAAGGTATAGTCTCTGGTTTTCCTTCTCCGTCCAGAACGACTTGACCTCTCGCGTCCTTCTTCTCCTGGAGGCTCCAATAGATGACAGGAGTGGACTTCTCTCCCTTCATTATACTCCCGCCGAGATCTGCCGCCTGCTTGTAGGTCAGCCAAAAGGGTGATTCACGGTTTTCATTCGCGAGTAAAAACACGTTGATACCTTGGTAGGACTTCCCTGAAATTAAGTTCTGGGATGTAACCCAAGGCTTTCTCCAAGGCACCGTTCCTTTCTCAAGCTGAGCTACAAACCGATCAGTGATGATCTGATAGATATCTGCCTTGTGAGGTTTCATAGCTCCACCTCCCTACGCGATTGATCTATTAGTTCTTCAATCTCACTAACACAAAGCGCTAAGTGCTCTTTCGCCAGTTCATTGATCAGCGGCTTGCCTTCGTATAAACCGGTGAACAAAGGCGTATCGTCTTGGGCACTTCCCCGGTCAATATACGAGAAGAAATATTTTTCTAATAATTGACTCATAGAGTTTAAGCCTCGTTCTCGTTTTCTTTCTGAGCCTGTGATTCAGGCTCATTTATGGCAGAAATATTAGCATTGATCCGCTCAAGCTGGGCGTGTTTTTCGTAAGCCGCCAAAAAAGACTGGGCCAATCCTTGATCCTTACCGAGGGCACGCTCGGCTGTCTGGTTGGATCCCACAAAAAACTCCAACAGCTCTGTCTTTCCGCGTGAAATGGTCGCTATTTTTGGCCAGGTCAAAAGATCATCCCCTGACTTGTACCCCGGCACCATGCTGTAGTCGATCCGCAATCCCTTACCGTGTAGTAGTTCGGCCCCTTTACGGTCAGCCGCGACATTTGCCGCGCCCAATCTAGGATTGTTAATAGCCTCTAAGGCCTCTTCGTTCAATTCAAAATCCGCTTCGCATTCTTGGATGTGCTCATAGATGGTCACTCCGTTATGCTCGATGGTAATTGCATTAAACGGATTATATTCACGGTCAATGCGCTGATAATAATCCCGATAGCACAAAGCATATCCAGGCGGCAGTGTTTGGGGCGTTAATGGCTTGGGTAATGATGATATATTCATGGTCCCTTAATTATAACTAAGGCAGAGGGGCAAATGTAATCCCCCGATGGCACAAAAAAAGACGGCCCAATTACGAGCCGCCTTTTAAAGTTAATGGTTGAGTGGTTTAAGCTTCGTTTTCAGCCTCATTTTCGGATTCAATGTATGCATCGACTTCGTTTTGGGCTGCCTCAATGACCCCGGCTCTTTCCAAGACTTCTTGGAGTTGATTCAGGGTGGACTGAGTCTCCGACTCGGAAATCCCCAAGCTATCGGCAAGCTTCTCATAATCTGCACTCCAGTCCCCATTTCCGTCATTTAGAAAAAGGCCAGACTCAGTCATCGGCGTGATGCCACCTAGTTCTCTGCCTTCCTGAAGTAATACGCTGTGCTCTTTTCCATCCGAAGTGTGAAGAGTTACAATGGCGAAAACACCTTCTAGCTCGTTACGGTCTTCGGTACGATGGTCTTGGATTTCGCAAGTTGCTTTTTGAATTCCGAGACGGAGGTCGGTTAGTTTTATATTAATATTGTCGTCGGATTTAACCGCGTCCAAGGAAGCAATATTCTCCTTGATCCTCTCTCTCTGGATTGTTTCGCTCTCGTTTGACTTATTGGGTGATAATGATTCTTTCATTGTGCATCCATTATAACCGAAAATTTGTGACAAAGTAAGACCCTATTTAAACAAAACATGGATCAATCCCAATAACGCAGCAGATGCACCCACCAGGCCTCCAAGCATCATCAGGGTATG